>Ga0247821_10000168_pt1 | contig 38472 bp, 25 predicted proteins | sample 13C_Glycerol_Day_FD_192481 | JGI IMG/M metagenome (GOLD analysis project Ga0247821, IMG submission 192481) | Soil microbial communities from agricultural site in Penn Yan, New York, United States - 13C_Glycerol_Day14 | ecosystem: Environmental > Terrestrial > Soil > Agricultural land | place... | reverse complement strand
CTGCGCAGCAGTCGCAACACGGTCACCTCGTTGTACCCGACAGACTGAAGCCGCCTGGTTCTACGGTCGCTTCGCGACCGATCGCAGCCTGGCGGCAGCGGCTACACCGTCAGGCCATCAGGACAGTTGCTTGCAGAGAAGCTGCATCAGCTTCCATTTTGTTGAATGTCGGGACGCAAGTGACGTACTAAAGCGATATTAGGACAGTTCCTACATGACATGGCCAATTGCTACACGCCGGCGCCCGGCATGATCTAAGCTCCACAAAAGAGGGCTTTTGGCGGCGGCTCTACCGGCGGGAATGACTGTTCTGGCGCCTTTCATGCAGGTGCACGCGCGCGCGTTTTCTCCACTCTCCAGGCATCCAGACTATGCGAAGCGCACCTGAAAACAGCCTGCATGATGCGCTGAACGCGTGTAGAGGCAGCTTCATTGCCGTCGGTTTTTTCAGCCTGTTCGTCAACGCGCTGATGCTCGTCCCGACCTTTTACATGCTGCAGGTGTATGGACGGGTGCTGACCAGCGCAAGCCTGTCGACCCTGGCGATGCTGACGCTGATCATGGCGGTGCTGGTGGTGACGCTGGGCGCGCTGGAGTGGGTGCGCTCGCGCATCATGGTGCGCGTGAGTACCCGGCTGGATGTGCTGCTCAGTCGCCAGGTCTATAAAGCCAGTTTCAAACGTGCGCTGGAAAGCGGTGGAATGGACGCCTCGGCCCAATCGCTCAATGACTTGACGGGCTTGAGGCAGTTTCTCACCGGCAATGGCGTGTTCGCCTTTTTCGATGCGCCCTGGTTGCCCATCTATATAGCAGTGATGTTCCTGTTTCATCCCTGGTATGGCTGGGTAGCGGTGGGCAGTGCGTTGGTGTTGCTGCTACTGGCCGTTATCAATGAAAAGCTGACAGGTGCAGCGCTCGCCCAGGCCAACAAGGAGCACATTGCGGCAACGCTGCAGACCACGAAAAACCTGCGCAACGCCGAAGTCATCGCTTCCATGGGGATGCTTGAAACGCTCATGGCGCGTTGGACGCATCGGCAACGCAGCGTCCTGCTGCTCCAGTCCCGGGCCAGCGACGCAGCTGCGATGATCAGTACCCTGTCCAGGACCTTGCGGATACTGGTGCAGTCACTGATCCTCGGCCTTGGGGCGTACCTGGCAGTTGACCACCAGGTGGGGCCGGCCATGGTGTTTGCCGGGTCCGTGCTGCTGGGACGCGCGTTGGCGCCCCTCGATCTGATCATTGGCAGCTGGAAGGGGTTTATTGCCGCCCGCTCACAATACAGTCGCCTCAACGACATGCTGAACAGGCAACTCGCCCAGCCTGAAGCGATGCCGTTGCCCGCGCCTGAAGGCTATGTGCAGGTGGAGAACCTGATCGTCGCTGCGCCTGGCTCGAAAACACCGATCATCAAGAACATAAGCTTCAGCGTTCCTGCCGGATGCGCTGTGGGCGTCATCGGTCCGAGTGCGGCGGGCAAGTCCACGTTGGCCAGGGCATTGCTGGGGGTATGGGCGCCGCAGCATGGGGTGGTCCGGCTGGATGGCGCCGATATCGAGGCGTGGAACAAACACGCGCTTGGGCCGCACCTGGGGTATTTACCGCAAGACATCGAGCTGTTCGAAGGCAGCATTGCCGAGAACATTGCCCGCTTCGGTGAAGTCGATGCCGAGAAAGTCATCCTGGCGGCCCGCATGACTGGCGTTCACGAGATGATTCTGCTGTTGCCCGATGGCTACGACACCGTCATTGGCGGCGATGGCGTGATGCTCTCGGGCGGGCAGCGCCAGCGCGTGGGATTGGCCCGCGCCCTGTATGGCAGCCCACGGCTGATCGTCCTGGACGAGCCCAATTCCAATCTCGACGAAGTCGGTGACCGCGCACTGGCTGCGGCCATTGCCCAACTCAAGCAGGCAGGGGCAACGCTTGTTGTGATTACGCACCGCACCAACATCGTGTCCCAGCTGGACCGGCTCATGGTGCTGAGCGGTGGAGTCATCAGCCTCTATGGGCCGCGAGAGCAGGTGCTGGCGGAGCTCCACGCGCAGCAGCAGGCGGCGCAAAAACACGCCGCTGCCGTGGTGTCGGTCGATACCGGCAAGGAAGATGTCGATGAATCGTACGATTCCCAGTCGTCAAACGGATAGCTTCGCCGAGCTGCCGACATCCGACCACTCACTACGTCGCCTGGGCGTAGGCATCGTAGTGGTGACCTTCGGCCTGTTCGGCACCTGGGCCGCCGTCGCACCGCTCGATGGCGCCGCCTATGCGCCCGGTGTGGTCACCGTGCAGGCCTACCGGAAAACCGTCCAGCACCTGGAAGGGGGCATCGTCAAAGCGGTACTGGCCCATGATGGTGACATCGTCAGGCGTGATGACCCGCTGATCATTCTCGATGATGCGCAGTTGCGTTTCGAATACGGGATGACCCGAAGCCAGCTGGTTGCCGCCCGGGCCATGGAGGCAAGACTCAGGGCCGAGCGCGACAACCTGACCGCGATCGGCTTCGGCGCCACGGCCGACCCCGACCCCTTGCGCGGTGCAGAAGCGCACCAGGGCGAGACCCAGGTGTTCAACGCCCGACGCGGATCACGGCTGGGCCAGATTGCCGTGTTGCAAGAGCGCATCGGCCAGTTGAACCAGCAGATCAAGGGACTGGAGGCGGTGATCGCTGCCAAGCGCCAACTGGAGAAGTCCTACAGCGGCGAGATCGTCGAGCTGACCGATCTGTTGAAGCAAGGATTCGTCGACAAGCAACGTTTGCTTGAGCAGCAACGCAAGCTTGAGATGCTCAGGTCGGAAATGGTCGACCACCGTTCCACCCTGGTCAGGACGCGCCTGCAGATCAATGAAACCCAATTGCAGATGCTGCAGATCGACAAAGACTTCAATGCCGATGTGGTCAAGCAGCTGGCCGACGTCCAGACGAAAATCTACGACCTGCAAGAAAAGGCATCCTCCCTGGAGGACCGGCTCAACCACATCGTCATCCGCGCCCCGGATGCGGGCATGGTGATCGGCATGACGGTGCATACCATCGGCGGTGTCGTGCGTCCGGCAACGCCGCTGCTGGACATTGTGCCGTCGGTGTCCGAACTGGTCATCGAGGCCCAGGTGGCGCCCGTCGATATCGATCGTATCGCCATTGGCAAGCGTGCCGATATCCGCTTCGGTGCGTTCAACAGTTCGACCACGCCGGTGATCGAAGGGGAGGTCAGCAGCGTATCGGCAGACCGCCTGACCAATGAAAAGACCGGGACAGCCTATTACCTGGCCCGGGTGCGGGTCACCGAAGCCGGCGTGCACGCCTTGGGCGAGCGCAAACTTTTGCCGGGGATGCCCGCGGACGTGTTGATCATCACCGGCCAGCGCACGTTGTTGCAGTACCTGATGCAGCCGGCCCGCGATGCCCTGGCTCAATCGATGATCGAGGAGTGAGCGTGCAGGTGCCGAGAATGCTGCCACGAGGACTGTTCATGCTTGCACTGGGCAGCAACATTGCCCTGGCGCAAGGGGTCAGTGCCTCGACATTTGCCACCGACCTGATGCAACTGTATCGCGAGGCCCGGCTGGAGGATCCGCGCATTGTCGCCGCCCACGCGCGCGCGCAGGCGGGCCAGGAGCATCGGCGCGAAGCCATGGGGGCACTGTTGCCCCAGGCCTCGATCAACGCCGGGAACAATCGCATCCACCAGGAAAATGACCTGCTGCAGCAGAGCTTCGACAGCGAAAGCTACAGCCTGGTCTTGCGCCAGTACCTCTACAACAAGGCCGCGTGGGAGAACTACCAGAAATTCAAGAGCCTGGCCAGGCAGTCCGAGTCCCAGGCGCAGGATGACCAGGCCGAAGCCACCGTAGAGTTGGCCCTGCGCTATTTCACTGTGCTGGCCGCCGAGGATGAACTGGAACTGATCCGGGCGGAGCGTCAGACCACGCAAAAGAGCCTGGACAGGGTCAATGCGCTGTACCAAAAGCAGTTGGCATTGATTACCGACCAGCTCGATTTGAAGGCGCGGGTCGATGGCCTGGCGGCGCAAGAGCTGGGTGCGCGCAACCAGGTCAGTGTCAGTCGCGAGGCGCTGGCCGAAATCGTCGGTCGGCCGGTCAAGGAGCGGCTTAGCCGGGTCCGTGACGACGTGCAGTTGAAGGTATCGGCACAAAGCCTGGAAACCTGGGTCCGCGAAGGCGTCGCGCAGAACCCGGCGCTAAAGGCCAGCCAAAGCGGTGTCGATGCGGCGGGGGCTGCGTTGCGCAGCGGCGAAGGCGGGCACTATCCGACCCTGAGCCTGACCCTCAGCGCGCAGCAGACCAACGAAGGCTACAACAATGCCCTGGTGCCGCGCACCGACAGTTATGTGGCCGGCATTGGCGTGCAAGTGCCCCTGTACAGCGGCGGGGCGACCTCGGCGCGCGTGCGTGGGTTGTACCAGGATCAGATTGTCGCCGAGCAGCAACTGGAGTCGGTCCAGCGCCGGGTGGTGAAGGAGATTACCAGCGCCTACCTGACCGCGAGCACCAGCGCGGAAAAAGTCGAGGCGAACCGCCACGCCCTGGCCTCGGCCCAGCTGTCCAGGGTGGCGGCCGAGAAAGCGTTCAGTTATGGCATGGTCAATGCCGTCGATGTGCTGGCCAGCGTGCGTAATGAGTACCGCGCCCGTCGTGAGCTGCTCAAGGCGCAATACGACTTCCTCACCAATGTCTTCACCCTCAATCGCTGGGCGGGCAAGCCGTCTGCCGACAGTGTCGAAAGCGTCAATGCCTGGTTGAGCGGCAGCGCCGGCCAGAAGCCCGCAAGCCCTTGATCCTGTCAGCAAATAGATCCGAATAGTAGACGAAAGGCTCGCCCGCTCATTCGAACGGATGATGGCCGGCCAATAGCCGCCGACTACAGTCCTAGAGTCGAGAAACCTTCGTGCTCAGAGGGCTCAGGTCATGGCCACCATCAACGGTAACGACAACGCCAATACGCTGACAGGGGGCACGGCAGCCGACACTCTCAATGGCCTGGGCGGTGACGACATCCTCATCGGCAATGCCGGTGACGATACGCTCAACGGCGGTACCGGCAACGACCGGCTGCTGGGTGGCCGCGGCAGCGATACCTACCTGTTCGGCCAGGGCTTTGGCAACGATGTGATCGACAACTCCGGCGGCGCCGGCAGCGACGTCGACGTCCTGCGCCTGACCAACCTCAACGCCAACCAGATCCGCCTGACCCGCATCGGCAACGACCTGGTGCTTACCGTGCTGGCCACCGGCGAAACCCTCACCGTGAGCCAGTGCTTTCTCGATGCGGACCATGCGATCGACCGGATCCAGTTCGCCGATGGCAGCCGCTGGGGGGCCACCGAAGCGCTGGCCAACCTCTATTACGCCCCCGTCGCGCCGACTGCGGGCGCCGATGTGATCAATGGCAACCCCACCGATGACACGCTCCAGGGTCTGGGTGGCAACGATACCCTGTATGGCAACGCCGGCAACGACACGCTCGACGGAGGCAGCGGCAACGACCGCATGGAAGGCGGCGTGGGCAATGACACCTATGTGGTCGATGCCGCCGGTGATGTGGTGGTCGAGGCCAGCAACGCCGGCGACGATCAGGTACTGGCCAGCATCAACTACACCCTGGGCAACAACGTCGAGCGCCTGACCCTGACCGGCAATGCCAACCTCAACGGCACCGGCAACGCCCTGGCCAACACCCTGGTCGGCAATACCGGCAACAACCTGCTCGACGGCGGTGGCGGCAACGACCTGATCCAGGGCGGCGATGGCAATGACACGCTGCAAGGCGGTGCGGGCAATGACAGCCTCGGCGGCGACGCCGGCAACGACCTGCTCGACGGCGGGGCCGGCACCGACAGCATGGCCGGCGGCAGTGGCGACGATACCTACGTCGTCGACCAGAGTGGCGACAGCGTGTCCGAGCTGCAGGACGGTGGTAACGATACCGTCCGCAGCTCGCTCAGCTACAGCCTGGGGGCCAACCTTGAAAACCTCGAACTCACCGGCAACAGCGCCATCAACGGCACCGGCAACGCCCTGGCCAACCGCCTGACCGGCAACACCGGTAACAACCTCCTCGATGGCGGCGCCGGAGATGACCTGCTGGCGGGCCGTCGCGGCAGCGACACCTACCGCTACGGAACCAATTATGGCAATGACGTGATCGACAACAGCGGCGGTGCCAGCACCGATGTCGATACCGTGCAGCTGGTCGGGCTCAACAGCAACAACGTGCGCTTCGTGCACATCGGTGACGACCTGCAGATGGTGGTGCTGGCAACCTCGCAGACCCTGACGATCAAAAACTTCTACCTGGGCGTCGACTACGAGATCGACCGGGTCCGCTTCGACAACAACGTGGTGTGGAACACGGCGGCGCTCAAGGCTGCGGCGACCCTGCCGGCCAACGGCGCCCCGACCTCCACCAATGACAGCCAGACCACCCTGGAAGACACACCGGTCACCCTCGGCAGCACCGACTTCGGTACCTACAGCGACCCGGAAAACACCCCGCTGGCCGCGGTGCAGATCACCAGCCTGCCAGCGCTCGGCAGCCTGCAATACCACAACGGCAGTGCCTGGGTCGCGGTGGTGCAGAACCAGATCATCAGCAAGGCCGACCTCGACGCGGGCAAGCTGCAATTCGTGCCGGCCCTCAATGGTAATGGCAGCGGCTACGCCAGCATCGGCTTCAAGGTCGGCGACGGCACGGCCTTCGCCGTCAACGCCAGTACGTTGAGCATCAATGTGACGCCGGTCAACGATGCACCGACCGTCAGCGGCCCGGTCAGCCTGCCGGGCGGTTCGGAAGATACCGCCTATACCATCACCGCCGCACAACTGCTGGCCAATGCCAGCGACATGGATGCCGGCACCACGCTGAGCGTGCAGAGCGTCAGCGTCGACTCAAGTTTTGGCGCCTTGACCAACAATAACAACGGTACCTGGACGTTTGCGCCGGCGAGCAACCTCAATGGCCCGGTGACCTTCGCCGTGGTCGTGACTGACGGCAGCCTCCAGGTCGCCACCTCGGCGCAGCTGAACCTGGCGCCGGTCAATGATGCCCCCGTGGTGACCGTGCCGCTGTGGACCGAGGCCCCCGAGAACAGCTTCATCTCGACCAATGTGAGTACCGCCGTACTGGACCCGGACGGTGATGCGCTGACCTACACCTTTGCACCGCAAAGCAGCATGGGCGGCAGCGTTTCGATGTTTGCCGGGAATCCGGGGGCGTTTTTCTACAGTGGCAATTCTCCAGCCATCGATAGTCTCGCTGCAGGTGTGCAGGCCGTCGATGTGATTTCCTTTACCGTGGAGGACGGGCACGGCGGCTCGACCAATGGCACCTTCGAGGTGCGCCTGACGGGCACCAACGATGCGCCGACCGTGGCCAGCGCACTGCTGGCGCAGAACGCCAGTGAAGACTCGCCGTTCAGCTACACCGTGCCGCTCGGCACCTTTGCCGATGTGGATGCTGGCGACAGCCTCGGTTACAGCGCCAGCCTGGCCAACGGTGATCCGCTGCCGGGTTGGTTGAGCTTCGATGCGGCCAGCCGTACCTTCAGCGGTACGCCGGGCAATGCGGATGTCGGTAGCCAGAGCCTGAAAGTGACGGCCACGGATGGCAGCGGGGCCAAGGTGAGCAGCAGTTTTACCCTGACCATTGGCAACACAAACGATGCGCCGACCTTGCAGGTCGCGTTGTTTGACCAGCTCAACGGGCTGGGGCAGGCGGTTGCCTACACCTTGCCGGCCAATACCTTTGCCGACGTCGACGTCGGTGACAGCCTGGTGCTCAGTGCCCGCCTGGTGAACGGTGATCCTTTGCCTGCGTGGCTGGTCTTTGATGCGCCGAGCCGCAGCTTCAGCGGCACTCCGCCGGCAGGGACACAGCCTGGGGGGATCGCCATTACCGTTACGGCGACCGACTCGGGTGGGCTTTCGGTGAGTGATGATTTTGTGTTGAGCCTGCTCAGCGCCACGGTCGGCACGCCGAACGATGACGTGCTCAATGGCAGTGTGATCGACGATGCGATCTATGGTCTGGCGGGCAACGATACACTGAACGGTTTTGGTGGTAATGACCTGCTCGATGGTGGCAGTGGTTATGACTATCTCTTTGGCGGCCAGGGCAACGACACATTGCTCGCGGGCGACGACAGCAATGGCAGTTATCTTGTGGGCGAGGAGGGCGATGACGTACTGACCGGCAGCAGCGGTGTGGACACCATGTTCGGTGGCAGTGGCAACGACACGCTCGAAGGCGGTAGCGGCGATGACACACTGCGCGGCGAAAGGGGCAGCGATCTGCTGCGGGGCGGTGACGGCAATGACTATCTGGAGGAGTTCGACAACAGCGGCCAGGCCATCACCAACACCCTTGAAGGAGGGTCGGGCGACGACACGTTCCTGGTCTATCAGCGTAACGTCAATGCCGTCACCACGGTTGTTGGCGGCAGCGGACGTGATACCTACAACTTGCAGGAAAGCTCCATCGGCCAGCTGGTTGCCAGCGACTTCGCTGCTGGCGCCAATGGCGACATCCTCAACATCAATCAGTTGCTGTTGGCGAGCAATGGCTACAGCGGCGGCAATCCGTTCGCCTCGGCGCTGGGTTACCTGCGCCTGCTGCAGCAGGGGGCCGACACCTTGCTGCAATGGGACCAGGATGGTGCGGGTGGCGTTACGAGCGATTGGCAGACCGTCATCACGCTGCAAAATACCAGCGCTGCAACACTGACCCTGGACAACTTCTCGCCTGCCGCGCCGCCGGATGGCAGCGCATTGGGCCTGACGCTCAACGGCACACCGAACGACGATGTGCTCAACGGTAGCGTGGTCGATGATGCGATCTATGGCCTGGCGGGCAACGATACGCTGAACGGTTTTGGTGGTAATGACCTGCTCGATGGTGGCAGTGGTTATGACTATCTCTTTGGCGGCCAGGGCAACGACACATTGCTCGCGGGCGACGACAGCAATGGCAGTTATCTTGTGGGCGAGGAGGGCGATGACGTACTGACCGGCAGCAGCGGTGTGGACACCATGTTCGGTGGCAGTGGCAACGACACGCTCGAAGGCGGTAGCGGCGATGACACACTGCGCGGCGAAAGGGGCAGCGATCTGCTACGGGGCGGTGACGGCAATGACTATCTGGAGGAGTTCGACAACAGCGGGCAGGCCATCACCAACACCCTTGAAGGAGGGTTGGGCGACGACACCTTCGTGGTCTATCAGCGTAACGCCGATGCCGTCACCACGGTTGTTGGCGGCAGCGGACGTGATACCTACAACTTGCAGGAAAGCTCCATCGGCCAACTGGTTGCCAGCGACTTCGCTGCTGGCGCCAATGGCGACATCCTCAACATCAATCAGTTGCTGTTGGCGAGCAGTGGCTACAGCGAGGGCAACCCGTTCGACCCGGCGCTCGGTTACCTGCGACTGGCGCAGCAAGGTGCCGACACCTTGCTGCAGTGGGACCAGGATGGTGCAGGCGGTGTCACTCGCACCTGGGAGACTGTCATCACCCTGAAGAACACCAACATGGGGACGCTGACCGCAGCCAACTTCTCTCCAGCCGCGTTGCCAAACGGAAACTCCTCAGGTCTGACCCTGGTCGGCACGCTGGACAATGAGGATTTCTTCGGCAGTGCGTTTGCCGATTCGATCTATGGCATGGGCGGCAGAGACTTTATTTTCGGTTTTGGAGGAAACGACCTGCTCGATGGTGGCAGCGGTTTCGACCTCCTTATCGGTGGTTCGGGCAACGACACGCTGCTGGCCGGCGATGACAACGATGGTAGCCAGCTCGACGGCGAAGATGGCAATGACATACTGGTAGGCAGCAACGGCAATGACTCCTTGGATGGTAGCGCGGGTAATGACAGTTTGACCGCTGGCGCTGGCAATGATCGATTGAGGGGTGGCAGTGGCGACGATACGCTCGACGGCGGCAGCGGTAATGATGAACTGCTCGACATTGCGGGCAGCGACACGCTCCGGGGCGGTGACGGCAACGATACCTTGACCGATCGCGACGACAGCGGCCAGGTCACCAACAACAGCCTCGACGCGGGTGCTGGTGACGATACGATCAATGTCTACCAAAGCAACGTCAATTCAGTCACCACGGTCACCGGAGGCAGTGGCCGTGACACCTACGTGTTGGACCGATTGAGTATCGGCCAACTGCTGGTCAGTGATTTCGCGACCGGCGCTTCGGGTGATGTCCTCAATATCAACGAGTTGCTGACCAATAGCAGCGGCTTCAGTGGCGGCAATCCGTTCGATCCGGCGCTGGGTTATCTGCGTCTGGTGCAGCAAGGCGCGGACACGCTGTTGCAATGGGATCGGGATGGCGCAGGGGGCGCCAGTAACAGTTGGCAGACCATCATCACCCTGCAGAACACCAACGCGGCGGCGCTGACCACAGAACAGTTCACGCCCACCGCCTCATCGAATGGCAGTTCATCGGGGTTGACGCTAACCGGCACGTCCTACGGGGAAACACTCAACGGTACCGCGTTCGACGATGCGATCTACGGCCTGGCCGGCGACGACAGGCTCAACGGCCTTGACGGCAATGACCTGCTCGATGGGGGGAATGGTTACGACACACTCTACGGTGGCCAGGGCAATGACACGTTGATGGCGGGTAATGACGCCGATGGCAGTGAACTGCGGGGCGAGCAGGGCAACGACACCCTGACCGGTAGCGCCGGTGCGGACCGGTTGTCCGGGGACGATGGCAACGACATCCTGATCGGTGGTGCCGGTAATGACATCTTATCCGGTGGTGCTGGCAACGACACGCTCAATGGCGGTGACGGCAATGACTTCCTGGACGACATCAATGATCTGCCCAATGCCCAGGCAAGCCTTGATGCGGGTGCCGGTGACGATACGATCCATGTTTCCGTAGGCGCCAATTCGGTCACGACAGTCGTCGGCGGCAGCGGACGTGACACTTACCGTCTGGAGCCTTTCTCCGTCGGTCAACTACTGGTCAGTGACTTCGCCGCCGGCACCAATGGCGACATCATCGATATCAATCAGCTTCTGTTTCTGTACGGCACCTATAGCAGTGGCAACCCGTTCGACCCGGCGCTGGGTTTTCTACGCCTGGTGCAGCAAGGCGCCGACACGTCGCTGCAGTGGGACCTTAACGGCGCGGCGAATGGCGGCCCGAGCGATTGGCAGACGGTCATCACGCTGCAGAACACCGATGCGTCAACCCTGACCGCCGACAACTTCTCGCCAGCCGAGTCACCCGAAGTTGGCGTGTTCAATCTCAATATCGAAGGCGGTGCCGGCGACGATCCGCTGACCGGCACGGCGTCGGCCGACCGCCTGCTCGGCCACGACGGCAACGACACGTTGCTCGGCCTGGCCGGCGACGACGAACTCAACGGCGGCACCGGCAACGACCGGCTCGACGGCGGAGCGGGCAACGACAGCGCGCGCTACAGCGCCGGCATGAGCCAGTACACCATCACCTTCGACCCCCATGGCTACCTGGCGGTCGAGGCTGGTGCCGGAAGTGGCGAGGCCGGTCGAGACCAGCTCACGACTATCGAACAACTGCACTTTACCGACGGGACGATCGGGATCGAGGGCTCTGCCGGAGGAGAGACGTTGGTCAATACCGTCACAGCCGGTTCCCAGTCAAGCCCGAGCGTGACGGCGCTGGCCGGCGGTGGCTATGTGGTGTGCTGGATGTCCCTTACACAGGGCAACTGGGCCGCCTACCTGCAACGCTACGATGCCAGCGGCGCCGCCGTGGGTGGCGAGGTACGGGTCAACAGCACCACAGGCAGTCAGTCAGATCTTGTGATTCGCGCGCTTGGCGATGGTGGTTTTGTGGTGAGCTGGATTTCCAACGATCAGGTCGGCAATGGCTGGGATGTGTATGCGCAACGCTTTGACGCCAGTGGCGCCGCTGTGGGCGGCGAGGTACGGGTCAACAGCACCACCGTTGACTATCAGTACAATCCGGCGATTGGCGCGCTCGGCGACGGTGGTTATGTGGTGACCTGGAACGCCTCCGGCCAGGACGGTAGTCTTTTTGGCATCTATGCGCAGCGCTACGATGCCAACGGTGCAGCGGTGGGCGGCGAGGTTCGGGTCAACACCGTCACGGTGAATGATCAGTTCTTTCCGAGCGTGACGGGATTGGCCGACGGCGGCTATCTCGTGAGCTGGATGTCCTACGCTGAAGACGGTAGCGCTTATGACATCAACGCGCAGCGCTACGATGCCAGCGGTGCTGCAGTGGGCGGCGAGGTAAGGGTCAACACCTTCACCGCGAATAACCAGGCCAGCCCGAGCGTGGCGGGGTTGGCTGACGGCGGCTATGTCGTGAGCTGGTTGTCCGTCGGTCAGGACGGCAGCGGCACTGGTGTGTTCGCACAGCGCTACGATGCCGGCGGCGTAGCGGTGGGCAGCGAGGTGCGGGTCAATACCGTAACTGCGGGTAATCAGTCCTTCCAGACGGTGGTGGCGCTGGCCGATGGTGGCTATGTATTGAGCTGGCAATCGGAAAACCAGGACGGCAGTTTTACCGGCGTGTATGTGCAGCGTTACGACGCCAACGGTGTAGCAGTGGGTGGTGAAGTGCGGGTCAATACGACCGTTTATGGCCCACAGCAGGAGCCGACGATCGACGCCCTCAGCGACGGTGGCTATGTGGTGAGCTGGATGTCCGGTCATAACCAGGACGGCAGCGAGTGGGGCATCTATGCGCAGCGCTTTGATGCCAGCGGCCATGCGGTCGCCAACACGCTGACGCTCAGGGGGGATGCCGGGGATAACCTGATCCGCCTGGGCAGCGGTGATGAGCGCATTGTCGCCGGCGCGGGCAACGACACCGTGTTCGGTGGGGAAGGCCACGACACGGCGCTGTACCAAGGCAACCAGCGCGACTTTGCCGTTGCGGTGCAGGGCCTGGTCCAGGTCGGCGTCAATGATCTGAATGTGGCCGATGGTAACGAAGGCAGCGATACCCTGCACGATGTCGAAACGCTGCTGTTTGGTGATGGCGTGCAACTGCAGGCCATACGCGGTGAAGTGCGGGTCAACAGCACGACGGCGGATGGCCAGATGGAGCCTGTGGTCGCCAAGCTGATCGGGGGCGGTTATGTAGTGAGCTGGATGACCCTGGGCCAGAGCAGCAGCTCCTTCGACATCTACAGCCAGCGCTTCAACGCCAGCGGCGCGCCGGTGGGTGATGAACTGCGGGTCAACAGCATGACCATCAACGCTCAACAACAACAGGCAATTGGAACGTTGAGTGACGGCGGTTATGTCGTGAGCTGGACGTCCGTCGGCCAGGACGGTAGCGATTATGGTATTTACGCACAGCGCTACGATGCCAGCGGTGCGACGGTGGGCGATGAGGTGCGCGTCAACACCGTCACTGCGAATAACCAAGTCAGCCCGAGTGTGGCAGGGTTGGTCGACGGCAGCTATGTCGTGAGCTGGACGTCCGACGGCCAGGACGGTAGCGGTTATGGTATCTACGCACAGCGCTACGATGCCAGTGGTGCGACGGTGGGCGGGGAAGTGCAGGTCAACAGTACCTCCCTTGGCAATCAGATGGAACCGACTATTGGCGCGTTGAATGACGGCGGCTATGTCGTGAGCTGGATGTTCAGCGGTCAGGACGGTAGTTCGGGCATCTACGCGCAGCGCTACGACGCCAGTGGTGCAGCAGTGGGAGGAGAAGTGCGGGTCAGCAGTACAATTCCCGGCTCTCAGAGCCATCCGGTAATCGCTGTGCTGAGCGACGGCGGCTATGTGGTGACCTGGATGGCCTACGGCCAGGACGGCAGCGATTCTGGTATCTATGCGCAGCATTACGATGTCAACGGCACAGCAGTAGGGAGTGAGTTTCGGGTCAACAGCACGACGCTCGGCAATCAGAGTGTTCCTGAAATCGCTGCGCTCAGCGGCGGCGGTTATGTCGTGACCTGGATGTCCAATGACCAGGACGGCAGCAGTTGGGGCATCTACGCGCAACGCTTCGACGTCAGCGGCACGGCAGTGGGGGGTGAAGTGCGGGTCAACAGCACGACCCAGGACGTGCAGATGCACCCGACGATTAGCGCGCTCAATGACGGCGGCTATGTAGTGGGTTGGACATCCTTCGACCTGGGAGGTAGCGGACTGAATATCTACAGCCAACGCTACGACGCCAACGGCAACCCTATCGTCGACCACCTCGAGTGGACCGGCGACGCCACTGCCAACCTGATCCGCAGCACCCTGGAAACCGACTGGTTCAGCGGCGGCGCCGGTGCCGATACCTTCCAGTTCGCCCAATTGCCGGGCGATCGTGCCGACCTGATCAGCGACTTCACCCAGGGCAGTGACGTGGTGGCGCTCAACAGTGGCCTGTTCAACCTGCAGGGCCAGAGCGTCGCCGACGCACTGGCCAACGTCAGCGGCGAGCAGCATGAGGCGGCGGGCGCGCATCTGGTCTTCAACCAGGATGACCACACGCTCTATTACGATGCCGACGGCGCCGCCAACGACAACGCGGTCGCAGTGGTCACCCTGACCGGGGTGACGAGCCTGGCGGCAAGTGATGTGCAGCTGTTCACCTAGGTGTGCGGGGGTTGCAGCCTCAACCCCCGATCAACCGGGCAAAGAGGTTGATCAGCTGCGCCTGGCGGGTGGTGCCGGTTTTGCGGAACAGTGCGCGCAGTTGGGTCTTCACGGTATTGATGGAGACGTTCAGGCGCGTGGCGCAGCATTCCAGCGTCAGCCCCTGGGCCAGTAGTTCGGCCAGCCGGTGTTCGGCCGGGCTCAGCTGGAACAGTTCGGTCAGCAACGGGCCGGGCAAGCGGTTTTCCAGCAATGCCAGCAGCACCAGGGGTTTGTTGAAGTGACGGTTGCAGTCCGCGTCGGCGGGCACGGGCGTGACCAGCAGCTCTTGCGCTTCGCTGGTGTCCAGGCGCAGCCAGCCGGCCTGGCGCTTGCCATATTTACCCGCGGCACGACGGATCAGCTTGCGCAGGTGAGAGTCCTGGGTGGTGCTGTGCAGGCGGGCGAATTTTTCGAACAGCGGTGAGCCGCTCAGGCTCATGTGCCGTGCGGCCTGATTGCCATGCAGCACCTGCCCCTCGGCATCGAGCAGCCAGAGCGGTGTGGCGTGATGGTCCAGCAGCAGGTCGCGCTTGGCCAGGTCCAGCTCCAGGCAGTTGATCCTGGCCGACACCTTGACCGCCTTGAGCAGGTGCGGGGTGATGCGCTCCAGCAGCGCAAAGTGCCGGGCAGAGGGTGAGGGCGCGCCGACCTGGTGGAGCACGGTGAGGTAGATGCCCGAGTCGCTCTGTTCATCGAGCCTGACACTGGCGACATGGTGCAGGCCGCGGGGCTTCTGGCCCTCCGGGGCTTGCAGGGCGTGTTCGCTACCGAAATCGATCAGCGCCTTCTGCCAAGCCCCCAGAGTATGGGAGCCACTGAAATCAAGGCCCGGGCCAAGCGGCCAATGCTCGTTGTCGTCGCCGTTCCAGCTTGCTGGAGGGCGCAGGTTGATGGTCATGGCCGCGTGGGCATCGCGTTTGTGATGGCGGGCGTGGAACAAAAATACCTTCTGATGACCACTGGCCTCGACCAGTCGCTCCAGCAACCGCTGCCAACTGGTTGTGTCCAGCGCACACTCATAGCACAGGTCGACAAGTTCGTCGTACAGCCGCTTTTTACGTACTTGAGTCACCATGCTGAGGCTGCCTGTTACGCTGAGGGACAATGATGGCGTATTGCTTTATGTATGGTTCAACGGCAGCTGCTGTGCAATGCCGGTGGTCGGGATGGAAACGGCGAGGGGGGTAGGGGCAGGCGTTTGTGATGCGTGCATTGTAGGCTCGACAAATTGCATGTGCCGTCTTTCGACTTCCTGGTGATCTGGGAGCAGATCATAAATCTTTCACTGTTTTGTCAGGTCCTGATTGTTGCTACCAACTGGTGTGGATTCTGAATTGTCCAGCTGGCGCGTGTGCTACGCTCGTATTCAATGAGGCAGCATAATGCGGACGATGACCTTTAGCAGACCTGAAGAAGGGATCAGAGGCCCAAAATGGTGATGACCAACACTTCTATTAGGGCCGTTTTCTTCGACGTCGATGGCGTACTGCTCGATTCGCTGCCACAGCATCTTCGGTTCTGCGCTGACAAGGCCCGCCAGTATGGTCTCAACGACTTGCGCATTCCCAACGAGGCCGAGTTCAAGCGTATGATCGGTGACGGCGTTAGCGTCAGTCCGATGCTGAATTTTTTCTTGTCCATAGGGTTCCCCGAAGCACTTGCCATAAGAGGTACGCGCGAGTACGAAAGGGAGTTTATGCCAGCTTATCGCCCATCCCAGTTCCCCGGAGTCTCTGAGACGATTCGAAGATTGTACGATGCCGGTTTTTCCCTTGGACTTGTTACCTCCAATACGAGAGCCAATGTCGAGCCGGCATTGTCGGACGTCATACAGTACTTCGACGCCCGATGCCTTTTTTACTTTGATGAACAGCCGATCGAAAAAGGCAAAAGTGCATGTTTATTACATGGCGCAAAATTATTGGGGCTCGAGCCTGAACGATGTTTTTACATTGGTGACCAGCCCGCTGACCAGGCAGCCGCTCGCTCTGCCGGTTATCGTTTTCTTGGCGTATCCTATGGATGGGGTTTCTCGCCGAATGGCAAGAAACTCACCACTGCTGATCGCGTGTCCGACATCGCCGACCTGCTCCTTTAACGCACATCAGGGCTTAAGGTGAGCGACAGTCGAGAGACGAGAGGGCCAATCCAAAATGCCTTTATCGAAACGCGAGAAGACGCCCACCGAAATAGAGAAAATGCGCTTTGACTACGCGTGGAAGTGGTTCAGTTTTCATGCCGAACAGCGCACCAAGATGTTTAACTACATGCTGGTCGGGCTGAGTATTCTGGCGAGCGGGGTCGTTAGTACGATCAACGTTGGACGCCCCCTGCTGGCGTTCAGCATCTGCGTAGTTGCCGTTTTGCTGGGGGTCGCATTCTTGATTCTCGATTGGCGTAATCGTCGACTCTATCAAGTTGCGCAGGATGTAATGATTGATGCGGAGCGAAAGTATTTATTTGGTAAAGATGTTCCATATCAAGTGGGTGGAGATAAGTCGGCCTTTTTTGGAATCGCACTGCGCCTCCAGCCTCGGGCGCGGAAAGATTATGATCCTGCTGATGTTGATGAACGTCCTGACCGCCCTGGAAAGGTTGGTGATATAATAAATGGCAGGCATAAATGGTGGATGCCAATAATTATTGCAATATTCATGGGGCTTTTCTCTGCGGTTGGCGTTATTTCTTACAGGCAGTGGGATAAGTGTGGTGAAGCTCACGGCGTTTCAGGGAAAAGTGAGTCATCTTGTTACCGACCCGACAGAGGTGGTGCCGGTATTACAATTTTTTCTGGATCTACATCATTCAACTCACTACCTGAGGCGCCTCCAGCAGGCGTCTATGGGATGCCTGAAAGGAACGCTGTTTTTTGGCTTGAAGTAGTTGGCGGCCTCGCCATTGTGGCACTCGGCGCTTTTCTCCTTTACCGGGAACATAAAGTCGTAGGGAGTATCCTTGTCATGCTGGGGGCAGCAACAACGAGTCTTCTGCCGCATCTGTCAATCCCTAGCGATTTCAATTCAAAATTCGAAGCGAAGATCGCAGATAATATCGAGGCCAGGCTCGCGGAGAAAATCAAGGGCGAACTGAGTTTTGAAAAGCGAACCAATAGCCCTGGTCCATTTCAAACCAACATGCTGTCTTCGGTAAAATTCACTGGGTTTGGCCAAGGGGTTGAATCATTCAATTGTGCCGAGAAAACCAACAAGGAAAAGATAGCGATAGTCAATAACGCCATCTATGGCGCGCAAAAGCAGGGACTGCAGTCTGTTGTATTCCTGATCGGGAGCACCGACCGTAAGCCGTTGTCCCGCAGACTTCGAGAAAGGTTTGAATCAAACAGCGGCCTTGCCCGTGCGCGGGTGGAGGCGGTTGAACGCTGCCTGGATGTTGGTGTAGCTCCAGGGAGTCCAGCATCCCCGAACGCGCCTGAGATAGTTCCCTTGGTGACTGGCCCTTCTTACGTTCCTGACTTTCCTGACGCCGATGGTGTCGGGGATCAGATGATGGCTGAAGATCGCAGTGTCAGAGTTTTTGTTCTTGCGTTTCCTGTTCACGGCAAACCTGGTTTGCCGTGAAGCGACGTGGCCACCCACTCACCTGAGTTCGACACGTTCTTGCCATTGACCTTGATCACGCCTGCGGCGCTACTGGGCGTTGGCGTCATCCATTCGCGATTGTGGGTGCGGGGTAATCGATCTGGATGAAAGCGATCGACTGCACATGTACTACCCAAGGTCGCTTTCCTGCCGTTTTTCATCCTACACATGCGATAAGCCGTGATTATTCCATCTTATGAAATGCATTTTCAGGCATTGCTTTGCCTGTTGTTGTACCATGTAAATACATAGTACGTACCACAATACGAAATAGTAGGAGCAACCATGGCCCGGGGCGGTATCAACAAGGCGGTAGTGCAGAAAGCGCGGCAGGCGCTGCTGGCCCGCGGCATCCACCCGAGCATCGATGCAGTACGTATCGAACTGGGCAATACCGGCTCGAAAACCACTATCCATCGCTACCTCAAGGAGCTGGATGCGAGCCAGCCTGCCGCTCCGGCAGTAGGCGTAAAGCTCACCGATGCCCTGGGGCACCTGGTGGCGCAACTGGCGCAGCAGTTGAAAGAGGAGGGCGAAGAGGAAGTCGCAGCGGCGCGGCACGTGTTCGAGGCGCAAATGCAAACCCTGCAAGCGCAGCTTGCGATCAGCCAGCAAGCCCTGGCGGCGGCGCAACAGCAGTTGCAGATCCAGGCGGCGGCGCTGGCCCAGGAGTCAGAGCAACTGGCAACGACCCGCAGCACCTTGCAGGCCGAGCAGACCCGCAACGCCACGCTCAACCAGGCAGTGGGCGAGCTGAACCTGCGCCTGGCCGACAAGGACGAGCAGATCGCTTCGCTGGAAGAAAAGCACCAGCATGCCCGCGATGCGCTTGAGCATTATCGCAATGCCAGCCGCGAACAGCGCGAGCAGGAGCAGCGTCGTCATGAAGGGCAGGTGCAGCAGTTGCAGGTTGAAGTGCGGCAAATGCAGCAGACCCTGATCGTCAAGCAGGACGAGCTGACCCGCCTTAACCGCGACAACGAAGGCTTGCTGGTGCAGATCCGCACGCTCAAGGACGAAAAGCGCACGCTCAAGACCCAGGGTGATCGGCGTCAGGCACAGATCCAGGGGCTGGAGGTGGACCTTGCGCAATTGACCGGCTCGCGCTCCGAGCTTGAAAAGCAGAACCAGAACCTGGCCCTGAGCCTGGCCGAGCGGGTGACCGAATTGCGCCAGCAACTGCAACTGATCGGCAAGCTGGAGGCGCAGCTGCGCCAGGCCGAGAAGGCCGCTGCACAGGCTCAGGACAACGGCTGAAACTCAAGGCGCATGGCGCACCGGCCGCTCAGGCCGTGGGCTTGTTCAGCCGCCAGTTGCCGTTGCAGGAAATCATCGAGCAGGTGTTCGCTCAGTACCTCGAACCCTAGCCGCGCATAGAAGGGTGCGTTCCACGGCACCGTGGCAAAGGTGGTCAGGGTAAGCCCGGCATAACCCTGTTCGCGCGCCCAGTCGCCGACCCGCTGGATCAGTTGCCGGCCAAGGCCCTGACCTTGCCGCGCCTGATGCACCGACAGCTCGACGATGTGCCAGTGCACGCCGCAGTCCTGGCCGCAGATAAAACCCCAGGGTCGATCCTGTTCATCGACCACCAGCCACTCCCATCCCCGGGCGATGTACGACTGGTGCTGCCGGGCACTCAGCCCGCTATCGCGGGCAATCCACTCAAGGCCCGGGCAGGCGAGGAAGGCTTGTGCGGCAGACTGCTCGATCGCCGGGAGCCGTTCGGCATCGTCGGGGCGGGCAGGGCGCAAGATGAAGGTCATGGCAGGTATCCGGGACGAAAATCCAGGCTATTGAAGGCGTCCGCGGCAGGTCTCGTCAAGCGCCGGCCCCGACGCCAGAGCCTTCGCGCACCCCCTAAGTTTTTTACTCTGCAGCAACCACAAAAATCATAATTTCGCGCTTTCCCGCCTTTGCACAGAATGCGGCCTACACCCACCCACGGCTTCCAGCGTGGGCAAACTCAGTAGGGCGCAGAGATGACAATCAACAAGACAGAAATAGACACGCTCGTCGTTGGTGCCGGTCAAGCCGGTGTGGCCATGAGCGAACACCTGAGCCGACTCGGCGTGCCGCACCTGGTGCTGGAGCGCAACCGTATTGCCGAAGCCTGGCGCACCGGGCGCTGGGATTCGCTGGTCGCCAACGGCCCGGCCTGGCATGACCGCTTCCCCGGCCTTGAGTTCGACGGCCTCGATCCCGATGCCTTCGCCGCCAAGGACCAGGTTGCCGAGTACTTCGAAGCCTATGCACGCAAGTTCAACGCGCCGATCCGTACCGGCGTTGAAGTGCGCAACGTGGTGCGCAACAGCGAGCGCCCGGGCTTTACCGTCGAGACCAGCGACGGCGTGATCGAAGCCCGCCAGGTGGTGGTCGCCACCGGCCCGTTCCAGCGCCCGGTCATCCCGCCGATCGCCCCTCAGGACGACCAGGTGCTGCAGATCCACTCCGCCCAGTACCGCAACCCGCAGCAGATGCCCGAAGGCGCCGTGCTGGTGGTGGGCGCAGGTTCTTCCGGCGTGCAGATCGCCGATGAGCTGCAACGCGCCGGCAAACAGGTCTACCTCTCGGTCGGTGCCCATGACCGTCCGCCACGGGCCTACCGCAACCGCGATTTCTGCTGGTGGCTGGGGGTGCTGGGCGAGTGGGACGCCGAGACCATGCAGCCGGGCAAGGAGCACGTGACCATCGCCGTCAGCGGTGCCCGTGGCGGTCACACCGTCGATTTTCGCAAGCTGGCCCATCAGGGCATGACCCTGGTCGGCCTGACCCAGTCGTTCGACAACGGCGTGGTGCGCTTTGCCGACAACCTGGCCGACAACATTGCCCGCGGCGACGAGAACTACCTGGCGCTGCTCGATGCCGCCGATGCCTACATCGAGCGCAACGGCCTGGACCTGCCGCTGGAGCCTGAAGCCCGGATACAGCTGGCAGACCCGCAGTGCCTGACCCAGCCGATCCTCGAACTGGACCTGGCCAAGGCCGGCATCACCTCGATCATCTGGGCCACCGGTTACTCGGTCGACTACAGCTGGCTCAAGGTCGATGCCTTCAAGGACAACGGCAAGCCCAAGCACCAGCGCGGCGTGTCGAGCGAGCCCGGCATCTACTTCGTCGGCCTGCCCTGGCTGTCGCGTCGCGGCTCGGCGTTTATCTGGGGTGTCTGGCACGACGCCAAGCACATCGCCGACCACATCGTGAAGCAGCGTACCTACTTCAACTACCGCGACGCCTCGCAGCGCCAGGCCGAGCGCAACACCACCACCGAATCGCACCTTCAAGCCGCCAGCCTCATGGGAGTCCGCTAATGCCTACTCATACTCGCATCCGCATGTTCAACACCAAAGACACCTACCCGAACCAGTCCCTGGACAACGACCTGTGCCAGGCGGTCCGCGCCGGCAACACCGTGTATGTGCGTGGCCAGGTCGGCACCGACTTCAACGGTCAGCTGGTGGGCCTGGGTGACCCGCGGGCGCAGGCCGAGCAGGCCATGCGCAACGTCAAGCAACTGCTCGAAGAAGCCGGCAGCGACCTGAGCCATATCGTCAAGACCACCACCTACCTGATCGACCCGCGCTACCGCGAGCCGGTGTACCAGGAGGTCGGCAAGTGGCTCAAGGGCGTGTTCCCGATTTCCACGGGGCTGGTGGTCAGCGCCCTGGGCCAGCCGCAGTGGCTGATGGAAATCGACGTGATTGCGGTCATCCCCGAATAAGGAGTGTGCCATGACCTTTTCCATCGTCGGCCGTTGTGCTGAAACCGGCCAGTTGGGCATCGCCATCAGTTCATCGAGCATCGCTGTCGGTGCTCGCTGCCCCTGGCTGCGCAGCGGGGTAGGGGCGGTGTCGAGCCAGAACATCACCCTGCCGGCCCTGGGCCCGCAGGTGCTCGATGGCCTGGGCGAAGGACTGGCGCCGCACCAGGCGCTGGACCACGCCCTGACCCGCAACGGCTACAGCCAGTACCGCCAGGTGGCGGTGGTCGATGCCCAGGGGCGTACCGCGGTGTTCAGCGGCAACCACGCCCTGGGCGTGCACAACGCACTGGCCGGTGAGCAATGCGTGGCGGCCGGCAACCTGCTGGCCAGCAGCGCGGTGATCGAGCGCATGGTCGAGGCCTTCGAAACCAGTGAAGGCTGCCTGGCCGAACGCCTGCTCAAGTCATTGCAAGCCGGGCAGGACGCCGGTGGCGAGGCGGGCGCAGTGCACTCGGCGGCGCTGTCGGTGGTCGGCGATCTGGTCTGGCCGATCGTCGATCTGCGGGTGGACTGGGCCGACGAGAACCCCATCGGCGAGCTGGGCAAGCTCTGGCAGGCCTATGAACCGCAGTTGCAGGATTACTTGACCCGCGCCCTCAACCCGACCCTGGCGCCCAGCTACGGAGTGCCGGGCGATGAGTGAGCTGCGCAGCCGCGCCCTGTTGGCCAGGCTCATCGGCTTTGCCACGGTCAGCCGCGACTCGAACCTTGAGCTGATCGAGTTCGTGCGCGACTACCTGCAAAGCCATGGGGTCAGCTGCGAGCTGATCTACAACGCCGAGCGCAGCAAGGCCAACCTGCTGGCCAGCATCGGTCCGGCGGTGGCCGGCGGGGTGGTGCTGTCGGGCCACACCGATGTGGTGCCGGTGGACGGCCAGGCCTGGACGGTCGAGCCGTTCGCCCTGAGCGAGCGCGACGGCAAGCTGTTCGGCCGTGGCGCGACAGACATGAAAGGCTACCTGGCGTCAGTGCTGGCCGCCGTGCCGATGTTCGTGCAGAGCCCGCTGCGCCGGCCGGTGCACCTGGCCTTCTCCTATGACGAGGAGGTCGGCTGCCTGGGCGTGCGCAGCCTGCTTGAAGTGTTGCCGCAACGCATCGCCCGGCCGGCGTTGTGCCTGATCGGCGAACCCACCGAGCTCAAGCCGGTGCTCGGCCACAAGGGCAAGCTGGCGATGCGCTGCCATGTGCACGGCGCACCCTGCCATTCGGCCTACGCCCCTTACGGGGTCAATGCCATCGAGCAGGCGGCGCGCCTGATCGGACGCCTGGGCGAGATCGGCCAGCGCCTGGCGGCACCGGAGCATCACGATTCGCGCTTCGACCCGGCCTGGTCCACGGTGCAGGTCGGGGTGATCCAGGGCGGCACGGCGCTGAACATCGTCCCGGAGGACTGCCGTTTCGACTTCGAGGTCCGCGCCTTGCCGGCCTTCGAACCCCAGGCGGTGCTCGACGAACTGCATAGCTACGCCGAACAGATCCTGCTGCCGGCCATGCGCGCGGTCAAGGCCGACACCTCGATCCGTTTCGAAGCGCTTTCCGCTTACCCGGGCCTGGCCACGGCGCCGGAAAGTGAAGCGGCGCAACTGGTGGCGCAACTGTGCGGCAGCGACGCCTTCAGCACCGTGGCCTTCGGCACCGAAGGCGGATTGTTCGACCAGGCCGGTATCCCGGCCGTGGTCTGCGGCCCCGGCAGCATGGACCAGGGGCACAAGCCGGATGAATTCGTCAGCGTCGCGCAGATGGCAGCGTGCGATCGCCTGATGGACCGGCTCGCCGAGTACCTCTGCAACGATTGATAACAATAAGGAGTCAGCGGTGAAGGATTTCAATGACTGGACACGCCTTGCCCAACAGCAACGGCTGATCGACACGGCATTTATCGAAGGCGAGCCTTGCCAGGCGCAGAACGGCGCTCGGCTGGACGTCATCAACCCGGCCACCGAGCAGGTACTGGCCCAGGTGAGCGCCTGCGGCCAGGTCGATGTCGACCGCGCGGTGAGCAGTGCGCGCCGGGCGTTCGAGCAAGGCCCGTGGGCGAAGATGGCACCCGGCGAACGCAAGGCGGTGTTGTTGCGCCTGTCGCAACTGATGCTGGCCCACCGCGACGAACTGGCCTTGCTCGATTCGCTGAGCATGGGCAAACCGGTCATGGACGCCTGGACCATCGACGTACCGGGCGCCGCCCATGTGTTCGCCTGGTACGGCGAAAGCCTCGACAAGCTGTATGACCAGGTGGCGCCGACTGCGCGCAATGCCCTGGCGACCATCACCCGCGAACCGCTGGGGGTGATCGGCGCAGTGGTGCCATGGAACTTCCCGCTGGACATGGCCGCCTGGAAGCTGGCCCCGGCCCTGGCCGCCGGCAACAGCGTGGTGCTCAAGCCGGCCGAGCAGTCGCCGTTCTCGGCCCTGCGCCTGGCCGAACTGGCACTGGAGGCGGGCATCCCGGCCGGGGTGCTCAACGTGGTGCCGGGCCTGGGCGAGGAGGCCGGACGTGCCCTGGGCCTGCACATGGAGGTCGATGCGCTGGTGTTCACCGGCTCAACCGAAGTCGGCAAGTACTTTATGCAATACGCCGCGCAGTCGAACCTCAAGCAGGTCTGGCTGGAGTGCGGCGGCAAGAGCCCGAACCTGGTGTTCGCCGACTGCCAGGACCTGGACCTGGCGGCAGAGAAAGCCGCCTTCGGCATCTTCTTCAACCAGGGCGAAGTCTGCTCGGCCAACTCGCGCCTGCTGGTGCAGCGCTCGATCGCCGATGAGTTCATCGAACGGCTGGTGGCCAAGGCCCGTCAGTGGCAACCGGGCAACCCGCTGGACCCGGCCAGCCGCGCCGGCGCCATTGTCGATGCACGCCAGACCGCACGCATCCTGCAATACATCGAGCAGGCCCGGGCCGAGGGGGCGCAACTGGTGTGTGGTGGCCGCCAGTTGAATTTCGACGGCTCCGGCAACTTCATCGAGCCGACGATTTTCGCCGGTGTGACGCCGGACATGACCCTGGCCCGCGAGGAAGTGTTCGGGCCGGTGCTGGCGGTCAGTGTGTTCGATGACGAGGACCAGGCGGTGGCCCTGGCCAACGATCACATCTATGGCCTGGCGGCGTCAGTCTGGACCGATGACCTCAACCGCGCCCACCGCGTGGCCCGGCGCCTCAATGCCGGTACGGTGTCGGTCAATACCGTGGATGCGCTGGATGTGACCGTGCCGTTTGGCGGTGGCAAGCAGTCGGGCTTTGGCCGCGATCTGTCGCTGCACTCGTTCGACAAGTACACGCAGTTGAAAACGACCTGGATTCAGCTGCGCTGATCGCGGGAGCGGGCTTGCCCCGCGAAGAAACAACTCTGTTCTTCCGATTACAAAAACAAAACGGAGCAACCGATGAACAGCAATGCAAGCGTGTCCGCAGGCGCCCTCGCGCCGCCTGCCAGCAGCAAGAAACTGGGCCTGACCGCGCTATTGGCCGTGGCCATCGGCCTGGTGGTCTCCCAGGGCGTCATGGTGTTGATGCTGCAAGGCGTCGGCATCGCAGGTACCGGCTTTATCGTGCCCCTGGCCCTGGCCTGGCTGCTGGCCCTGAGTTATGCCTGCTCGTTCTCCGAGCTGGCCCTGATGATCCCCCGCGCCGGCAGCCTGAGCAGCTACACGGAAGTGGCCATCGGCCAGTTCCCGGCGATCCTGGCGACCTTTTCCGGCTACGTGGTGGTGGCGATGTTCGCCTTGTCGGCGGAACTGTTGCTGATGGAGTTCATCATCGACAAGGTCTACCCGCACAGCATGCCGCCCCTGACCGTGGCCCTGGGGGTGCTGGCGGTATTCACCGTGCTCAACCTGTTCAACATCGACATCTTCGCCCGCCTGCAAACGGTACTGGCGGTGGTCATGGTGGTGGTGCTGCTGGTCATGGGCCTGAGCGCGATGAACAGCGATATCGTCTCGCCCAACCCGGGCCTGTTCGAGCTCAGTGGCTGGAACCCGCTGGGACTGGGGGTGATCGCCCTGACGGCGATGGCGGTGTGGGGTTTCGTCGGTGCCGAGTTCGTCTGCCCGCTGGTGGAAGAAACCCGCCGCCCGCAGCGCAACATCCCGGGATCGATGATGCTTGGCCTGACCATCATCTTCGTGATCATCGCCCTGTATTGCCTGGGCGCGCTGCTCACCGTGCCGCAGGCGGAACTGGCCAGCAACGGCCTGCCGCATTACCTGTTCGCCACCACGGTGTTCGGCGAGGCGGGCAAGGTGTTCCTGGTCACCGCGGCGATCACCGCCACCTGCAGCACCCTCAACAGCTCCCTGGCCGCGATCCCGCGCATGCTCCTGGGCATGGCCCGCAACGGCCAGGCCTTCGGCGTGCTCAAGCGCCAGGGCAAGCGCACCGGCGCGCCCTGGGTGGCGGTGCTGTTCGTCTCGGCGATCACCGGCCTGCCGTTGCTGCTGATGCACGACCATCCCGATGCCATCAACCAGCTGCTGCTGGCTGCGGCCCTGGCGTGGTTGCTGGCCTACATCATCACCCACATCAACGTCATTGCCCTGCGCCGGCGCTATCCGCAGGTGGCGCGGCCGTTCCGTACACCGTTCTACCCGCTGCCACAGCTGTTCGGCATCGCCGGCATGCTGTTCGCGATCTGGCACGTGTCGCCAAGCCCGGACATGACCTTTTCGATTTTTGCCTACGCCGGCCTGGTGCTGCTGATCGTCTCGATCATCGCCGTGCTGTGGATCAAGTGCGTGATGGGCAAGCCGCTGTTCAAGCCCGAACCCCTGCAGTGTGCCTCGAGCACCGCCAACGATAAAAACCCGCAAGGAGACTCGCAATGACCGCTCAAGTGAAACCCGACCGTAGCACCGGCGATTACCAGGCACTGGATGCCGCGCACCACATCCATGCGTTTCTCGACCAGAAGGCCCTGAACGAAGAAGGCCCGCGGGTGATCGTGCGCGGCGAGGGCCTGGCACTGTGGGACAACGACGGCAAGCGCTACCTGGACGGCATGTCGGGCCTGTGGTGCACCAACCTCGGCTACGGCCGCAAGGACCTGGCCGCTGCCGCCAGCCGCCAGCTGGAGCAACTGCCGTACTACAACATGTTCTTCCACACCACCCACCCGGCGGTGGTGGAACTGTCGGAGCTGCTGTTCAGCCTGCTGCCCGATCACTACAGCCACGCGATCTACACCAACTCCGGCTCCGAGGCCAACGAGGTGCTGATCCGCACCGTGCGGCGCTACTGGCAGATCCTTGGCAAGCCGCAGAAGAAGATCATGATCGGCCGCTGGAACGGCTACCACGGCTCGACCCTGGGCGCCACGGCGCTGGGCGGGATGAAGTTCATGCACGAGATGGGCGGGGTGATCCCGGACGTCGCGCACATCGACGAGCCTTACTGGTTCGCCCATGAAGGCGACCTGACCCCGGCCGAGTTCGGCCTGCGCGCAGCCCGCCAGCTGGAAGCGAAGATCCTCGAACTTGGCGCCGAGAACGTCGCCGCCTTCGTTGCCGAGCCGTTCCAGGGCGCCGGCGGCATGATCTTCCCGCCAGAGAGCTACTGGCCCGAGATCCAGCGCATCTGCCGCCAGTACGACGTGCTGCTGTGCGCCGACGAGGTGATCGGTGGCTTCGGTCGCACCGGCGAGTGGTTCGCCCACCAGCACTTCGGTTTCGAACCCGACACCCTGTCGATCGCCAAGGGCCTGACCAGCGGCTACATCCCCATGGGTGGGCTGATCCTGTCCAAACGCATGGCCCAGGTGCTGGTGGAGCAGGGCGGAGTGTTCGCCCACGGCCTGACCTACTCCGGGCACCCGGTGGCGGCGGCGGTGGCCATTGCCAACCTCAAGGCGCTGCGCGACGAAGGCATCGTCAGCCAGGTCAAGCAGGAGACCGGCCCCTACCTGCAGCGTTGCCTGCGTGAGGTCTTCGGCAATCACCCCTTGATTGGTGAAGTCCAGGGCACCGGCCTGGTCGCCGCCTTGCAGTTCGCCGAAGACAAGGCCAGCCGCAAGCGCTTTGCCAACGAGAACGACATGGCCTGGCGCTGCCGCACCATCGGCTTCGAGGAAGGCCTGATCATCCGCTCGACCCTGGGCCGGATGATCATGGCCCCGGCCCTGGTCGCCAGCCACGCCGACATCGACGAACTGGTCGACAAGACCCGTATTGCCGTGGACCGCACCGCCCGCGAATTCGGTCGCCTGTAAGCACCCGTTTTCCGGCTCGTGCGGGCGAGCCGGCCTTGAAGAGGAACAGATCCATGTCCAGATCCTTGCGTTGCAGCGTTCCCTTTGCCCTGGTCCTGCTGTGTGGCGCCGTACAGGCCGCGCCGCAGAACCTCACCGTCATCTCCTTTGGCGGTGCCACCAAGCAGGCCCAGGACAAGGCCTACTTCCAACCTTTCAATGCCAGCGGCGCAGGACGCGTGGTCGCTGGCGAGTACAACGGCGAGTTGTCGAAGATCAAGGCCATGGTCGATGTCGGTCATACCAGCTGGGACGTGGTCGAAGTCGAAAGCCCCGAGCTGTTGCGCGGCTGCGACGAAGGCCTGTTCGAGCGCCTGGACCCGGCGCGCTTCGGCGATCCGGCGCAATTCGTGCCGGGCACCTTGAGCGAGTGTGGGGTAGCGACCTACGTGTGGTCGATGGTCATGGCCTACGATCACGGCAAACTGGCCAAGGCGCCGACCTCCTGGGCGGACTTCTGGAACCTGGCTGAATACCCCGGCAAGCGCGGGTTGCGCAAGGGCGCCAAGTACACCCTGGAAATCGCCTTGCTGGCCGACGGGGTCAAACCTGAAGATCTGTACAAGGTATTGGCGACGCCGGAGGGTGTGAGCCGGGCGTTTGCCAAGCTGGACCAGATCAAGGGCAATATCCAGTGGTGGGAGGCCGGTGCGCAACCGGCGCAGTGGTTGATCGCCGGTGATGTGGTGATGAGTGCGGCCTATAACGGTCGCATCGCCTCGGCGCAGAAGGAGGGCATGAAGCTGGGCATCGTCTGGCCGCAGAGCCTGTACGATCCGGAGTACTGGGCGGTGGTCAAGGGCACGCCGAACAAGGCGCTGGCTGAAGACTTCATCGCCTTCGCCAGCCAGCCACAGACCCAGAAGGTGTTCTCCGAGGAGATTCCCTACGGGCCGGTGCATCGCCAGGCGCTGGGCTTGTTGCCGGGCGATGTGCAGCAGCAACTGCCGACCGCCGAAGCCAACCTTGCCGATGCGCGGGCGGTGGATGCGGCGTTCTGGGTCGACCATGGCGAAGAGCTGGAGCAACGCTTCAACGCCTGGGCCGCACGCTGAACGGTCAGGGCCTCATCGCCGGCGATGCCGGCTCCCACAATGTCTCTGGCATGCCCTGAGCCTTGTGGGAGCTGGCGAAGCCTGCGATCGGTCGCCATCGGCTATTTCAACCAGGCCGCAAACTGCTCCTTGCAATACTCGACGAACAACTGCGCAGGCTTGGTCAGCTGCGCACGTTTCAACCAGCCGGCCACCAGCCCTGAGCCGGTGACATCCTCGACCAGTTCCACGCTCACCACTTCCTGGCCGTCATAGGTGCAGTTGAGCTGCGGACGGGTCACCAGCAGGGCAAAACCGAAGCCCTGGCCCACCATGCCCCGCACCATCTCGATCGACGGCGAGCTGAAGATGATGTTGGGCGTCAGTTGCAGTTCTTCGAAGATACTCACGAAATAGGTGCGGCTGGGCTGCACATCGAGCAGGATCATCGGCTCCAGGGCCAGGTCGCGCAACGACACCTGCGCCTGCCCGGCAAAGCGATGCCCGGCCGGCACCAACGCATAGGGACGTTGCGGGGCCATCAGCGCCTCGGTCTCGATGGTGCTGTCCAGGTCATGATCGTAGAAGATCGCCAGGTCGAAGCGCCCGCCGGTCAGACCCTGCACCAGGTCCTGCTGCTCGCCGTCCTGCAGGCGGATCTCGACGCCGGGATAACGCTGACGAAAACCTGCGATCAGGCGCGGCAGGTAGAGCGGGGCGACGGTCTCGAAGCAGCCGATGTCGATCTGCCCGCAGACCACGTCATTGTCGGCCAGGGCATTCTGCTCGAACTCCCGGGCCATGCGCAGCAGCTCCTGGGCCTTGCGGTAGAAGCGCGCGCCACTGGGCGTCAGCGACACGCCCTGGGCGTGATGTCGGATGAACAGCTGCACGCCGAAGCTGTCTTCCAGGCCCTTGATCGCCGTGGAAATCGACGGCTGCGCGATGTACAGCTTGCGCGACGCTTCGGCGACGCTGCCGCACTCCACCGTGGTGACGAAATACTTCAATTGACGCAAGGTATAGGACGCCACAGTGCACCTCTGGCTGATTATTTTGCTACACGATACTCCTTCGCTCGCGCTGGCTTGCAGCGGATTTTTCTGGGTACAGGGAATACTTTTGCTAGGCAACCGTTGTCGGCCGTCAGCTCCGGCACTTTCAAGTGCGCGGAGCCGATAGCTTTTTTTTTAACCAATGATCAGCCTGCCAATGGGAAACGACTGGCCACCACCTAGCTTGGCGACAAGGAGCGCACCGCCTCGAACGGCGGCCTCGAATCTGTACTCGTTGTTGGAGGTTTTCGTCACAAGTCTATTGACCGTGCCCCCCAGGTGAAAATCCACGCTTTCCAGTTCATTGATATGGTCACCACGAAGTGTCAACCATTGGCCAATGGTTGGCGCCTCGGGGGTGATGGTTACGCCAGGAATAAGGCTAGTAACTTCATCCTTGTTTTTTGCCTTGTTTTTAGTCTTGCTTTTAGCTTTGCTTTTAACCTTGATGACAACACTCATGATATGTATCTCCTTGCACTATCTGTCAGTTGGCTCAACACGCTTTGGCCAGGACCGAGAGCGCTTCACACGCCCCCACCTCCACGTATCGTTGCCGGGGTGGTGTTACTCGTTCGGAGCAGGGTAGAAAGCGGCGACTTTGGCGGCGTTGTCGCGCAGCACCCTGGCGTTGTTGTTTTTGTCCGCCGTGCCCATGGGCGTTCCGTCATAGGTCAGGTCAGGGTTGGACCAGACGTTGATTCGAGGGCAACTTAGTCCTGTTGTGCAGGGGTAAGACATCACCGAACTCCATTTGCCTGGCCAACGAATGCCATGGGCATAGGCTGGGACAATGGGGGTGGTGTACTGGTCCGGATCGTGCCGCGCGCCCAGGTTGTGCCCCAGCTCATGTGCCAGGGTGTGACCGGGCAGGGCGAGTGGGTAGACCACACTAAACCCATACGATTTTGATACGTTGGTGTAGGCCAGACCCCGATTTCTTGGATGTACGGCCAGCAGGGAGACCAGGTCCGCCCGGGTGCTCTCGCGATGGTGCGAGGCAGCCAAACCAATGTCGTGATCGTTGGTGTTCCGGAGTTTTTTCAGCATTTCGTCGAAGCCCATGCCGTCCGGTTCGCGCCAGTCGAGGGCCACTACACCGGCATTTTCGAAGCGCAGGTTGATCTGGCTGTTCTGCAAGCCGACATTGGCCATCGCCAAGGCGTTGGCGACACTGGCCAGGGGATCAGCCAGTACGGCATAGGCGCCGTGGGTCAGCACCGTCAGTACCCGCACGGTATGGATGGACGTCGTGTCAGTGCCTGGCTCGCTCGGAATCGGAGGGGTCGTCACCGGCGTTTCGACTTCATCCTTCCCCTCGCTGGACCGGTTGGTATCCATTTGCACCAGGGCATGACTGCCATCGCCCAGCGGTTCCAGCCGAAACTGCCGGCCTTCAAGCATGATCGTGCCGACGATGTTTTTTCCGTGGCGGGTCAGGTAGGCCTGGTTGCGTGAGCCGTCACCGTGTGCGCCGCGCCAGGTGAAGGCATTTTTAGGTCCCGGCTCCACGGACACCTTGTCAAAGATCGTGGTGGTGGCTGGATCGATCTGCAGCGCCAGCGACTTGGTGTTTTTTTTGAGCCGCTCGACGCGTACCTTCAACAGGCGGATGTCCATGCTCGAGGGGTCTTTGACCAACGCCTGGAGTACAGAGTTGGTACTTTTACGCAGCTTGGCGGGGGAAGGCTGGTCGACCGGTGTGAACAAATCGGCAACAGCAGCCTTTGCCAGTTCAGGTGCCATGCCGATCAGTATCACCGTGAAGGCGGTGAGCAATGCGACTCGTAGTGACGGGTAGAAGTTACCGGGTAGTTGGGTTCTCATGATGTTCCCCTGCAGTGGTTCAGTGGACACGAAAGGGCGTCAATCGCGCCCTCCCGGTGCAGTCATTGCGAGCAATGCGTCAAGGGTGCGTAACCCAAAGCACCTCGCTCGTGGGCAGGCCCGGTGCCCAGTCCTGCGAGTACGAGGTGTGTGCCTGCAAGCAGCGCCAGTGGCCGCCTGCATGGCTGACCACGGCACCGGTTTCATACCGGGTATTCAACTGCCAGGCCGGGTACTGGCCTTCGGCATTCGAGGTCCTGACACTGAGGACATTGCTGGGCGACGACAGCCTGCCCTGGCTATCGCGCGCCTTGACCATGTACCGGTATTCGGTGGAAGGGCTGAGGCCGTTGTCCATCCAATGGGTGACGTCACCGTCGAGACTTTGGACCTGTCGGTCATCTCGAAACAGCAGGTATTCTTCAATCCGCGCCGAGCCTGTGGAGGCACCCCACATCAGGTTCACGCTCTGCGCGGTCTGCCCCATGCTGTGCAGGTTCAGCGGGGCCGAGGGGGCACCGTCCTGGGCGGGGGTGCGGACCTCGATGGCACGGCTGGGGGGCGATTCATTGCCCTGGTTGTCGATGGCCGTGATGAAGTAGCTGTACAGGGTCTCGGCGGCGACACTTTGGTCGGTCCAGGTCAGCAGCGGAGCCTGAACATCGACGCTGGTAGTGCCGTTGCGCGAGAGTCGATAGCGGGCAATGGGGAAAGGGCCTGTGGCGGCGTTCCAGCTCAACACCACTTGCCGGTCGGTCACGTTGCCGGCAGCAAGGCCGGTCGGGGTGCCAGGGCGTTGTCCGCCGCCATCGGAGGGGACGAAGTCGAGGTCCACGACCTGATAGAAGGCGTTGGCGGTATCGGCGACTTCCCAGACGGCCAACAACACGTGGTAACCCTCACGCTGGGGCAGGGGCACTTCATGCACCGTGGGAGAGGCCGGCTTCATGGCATTGGAGTGCTGCCAATAGGGTTGCAGGTTGATCTGCACCTGAAAGAAGGGCTGCGCCTCGAATTGATCCCGCGACAGCACCCTGGCAGGGTCCCAGCCTTCGCGGGTAATGAAGTAGTTCCAGCGTCGCGTGACGTGGTTGGCGGTGAAGGTCCAGGAAACATCGAGTATTTCGCCGCCACGTACTTCATGCTTTCGCCAGTGGCTGCCGGGCTGGTCCAGGTGGCGCCCGGTCGCCTGGTTGGCACTGGCGATCCTGCCGTCCGGCGGAGGGGCGGCATTGGCCACATCGTCCCTGGCATAGGGGTCGGTGCGCCCGCTTGTCGTGTGCGGAAAAAACTTGCCCGACTCCCGCTGGTTCAGGGCGCCTTCGTCTATTTCGCCCGCTTGCCAGGCAAAATAGGCCCGTGAGCCCGGTGAGAAAATATGGCCGTGACGAGGGGTAGTGCTTCTGCTGATCACATTCGCGCGATGCAAAGACATGACGTGCTCTCCACCTTGGATTCAAAGGTCCGATGTGCCTCAGGTCATCAGCATTGCGGTGCCGCACAGGCGCACTACGACAGTCGGACAAGCCGTGTCGGCCTTGCATTGCGAAATTCGCAGACCAGGGCTGAATTAGATATCCGCCCTGTGTTTGGCGATACTGGCAAAAATGTCAGGTCGGATCGCGCTCAGTCCGCTGTCAGTTCCTGCACCTGCCAGCGCACGGAACTGACACCCTTTTCCAGGCTCACCCGGCTGACCAGGCGCTCCAGCTGGGTCGGCGCCTCGGGGCTGCCGAGCAGTTCGGCGCGCACCTCGAGCTTGGCCGGGTTGGCCAGGTCTTCGCTGTGCAGCGATTGCAGGCGCAGGCCACCGCTGCCGAAACTGTGCAGCATCAGGCTGCGCACCTGGATCTCGTCTTCGGCGCGGCAGGTGATGCGCACCTCGTAGCGCTGCTCGGCCTCATTGGCCGGCAGCACGTCCTGGTGGTTGAGGCGCTGGGCGATGTCGCGCAGCAGGATGTTGGCGCACAGCACCACGCAACTGCCCAAGGCCGCTTCCAGCAGCAGGCCCAGGCTGCACAGCACGCCGATGGCGGCGGTGCACCAGAGCGTGGCGGCGGTGTTCAGGCCGCGTACGTTCAAGCCGTCGCGCATGATCACCCCACCGCCGAGAAAGCCGATGCCCGACACCACGTAGGCGGCGATCCGCGAGGCATCGGTGGCGGCCATGCCCGGCACGGCCTGGGTCATCAGCACGAACAGACAGGCGCCGGTGCTGACCAGGGCGTTGGTGCGCAGGCCGGTCAGGCGCTGGCGCAGTTGACGTTCGGCGCCGATCAGGGCGCCCAGCAGGAGCGCGACGGCGACGCGCAGGAGAAATACTTTCCAATCCATGACAAACCTCTTATCCGCGGCGCAGGCCGCTACGGCACCTCGGGGTGCAGGTAAGAAAAATGGATTGCGAGCAGGGAAGGGGAATGAAGCCTCGAAAGAGGCAGCACTGTCCGCCGGATACGGCGAAGCAGTGGCAGTGAGTCTGCCGGACTAGCGCGCCGTATGAACCTGTCGCAATCGACCAGGGCTACTGTCCAATGCAGGACTCCTTTGTGGGCATGCAAAAATGCGGGCGGGAAACTAACGTTCAAAGGCAGCAGGGTCAAGGGTAAATTCATGACAATTGCCTCATGATCACCCGGGTTCGCCACTGTTCCATCTGTGCAACGCTCTAGTGTGGCCACGCCGCTACCGGCGGCCCAGCGTTGTGGCTAAGGTTGTAGTCACGCCAGCGCGAGGGGGCGGCATGCAGCCACTGATCAATTACTTCAAGATGCTACTGCACCCGGGGCCGGACACCTTTCGTTTCGCCCTGCGCACCATCATCGCCTGTCTGTTGACCCTGTACCTGGCCTTCATCTTCGACCTCGACCAGCCGAAGTGGTCGATCATGGCGGTGTTCATCGTCAGCTTGCCCCTGGGCGGCATGACCCTGCAGCGCAGCTTCGCCCAGGTGGTCGGTACCACCGTGGGGGCGGCAGTGGCGGTGCTGATCATGGCGCTGTTCCCCCAGGCGCCCTTGCCATTCATGGTCACCCTGGCGTTGTGGCTGGCCCTGTGCACGGCGGGTGGCACCTTGCTGCGCTACACCAGTTCCCATGCCTTCGTGCTCAGCGGCTTCACCGCCGTGGTGGTGGCCATGCTGGCGATCCCCGAGCAGGACAACACCCTGATGCTGGCCATCACCCGGGTCACCGAAACCCTGCTGGCGGTCGCCTGTGTCTGCGTGGTCAGCCTGCTCGGCGCCCGGCCCCAGGCGGTTGCCACGGGCTATTTCGCCAAGGTCGACCACCTGATCAAGCTGATGGCCGGCCATGCCGCAGCGGCCATCCGCGGTGAAGAAAGCACCGCGCAGTTCAGCCAACGGCAAATGCAGATACTCGGCGAAATCAGCGCCCTGGAAGGCCTGCGCCGGCACCTGTACTTCGATGCGCCGCACCTGCGCGGCGCCAACGGCCTGGTGCAGTTGCTGGGCAACCAGCTGGTGCTGCTCAGTTCACGCCTGACGGTATTGCGCAACCAGAAGCGGATGATCGCCGAACGCTGGCAGGGCGCCTATCCGGATTTCATCCAGCAGTTGCTCGACGACGAACTGGCCTTTCTCGACCAGCTGGCCGAGCAGGGCCGGGCCATGCCGGCCAGTGCCAGACAGCATTTCAGCGCCCTGCAGCGGCGTTTCGACCAGGCGGCCCTGCAGGCCGAGCAGCTTGCGCAGGACATGCCGGCGACCTTGCGCTCCCTGGCCTGGGCGCTGCGCTGGGAGCAGGCGCGGTTGCTGGAGCAACTGAGCGAAATGCTCGAACTCAGTGATGCTATCCAGGAAGGCCGCGCCGGTGACTGCCTGTACCGCCAGCCACTGACCAACCCGCTGCACCTGGATTTTCGCCTGGCGGCCATGAACGCCAGCCGCGCGTTCATCGGCTTGCTCGTCGCCGGCCTGATCTGGATCGAGACCGCCTGGGACGGGGCCCGGGCCGGGGTGATCCTGGTCGGCATCCTCTGTTCGCTGATGGCGACCTTTCCGCGCCCCTTGATGGCGGCGCAGAACTACATGCGCGGCCTGGGCCTGGCACTGGTGGTATCGGCGCTGTACCAGTTCTGGCTGATTCCCCAGGTGGTGGATTTCGAGATGCTGGCCTTGCTGCTGGTGCCTTTTCTGTATGTGGTGGCGGTGGGACTGTCCAGCCCCATGACCGCGGGCATCGGCATGGGCCTGGGGTTGTCGAGCTTCTTGCTGTTCGGGCCGCAGAACATCGGCGCCTGGCAGAACACCGCGATCCAGTGGTTCGAGTTCGCCGGGGCCTATGTCTGTGGCGGCGTGCTGTCGCTGCTGGTGTACGCCTGGCTGTTCCCGTTCAACCCGCAATTGCGCATCGAGCGGCTGTTTCGCGAGACCCGCGAGCAGGTCTATGCCTTGCTCAAGGGGCCGGCCTCGGATGAGCGCCAGTTCGCCTTCGAGAGCCGCATGGTCGACCGCCTGACCCTGATACTCGGCCTGCTGCCGGCGGCACAGGATGCCCGTTCGAAAGCGCTGTTCGAGGTCAACCTGGCGTGCATGTCCCTCGGCGTGGCGTTGCGCCAGTTGCAGGAACAAGGCCGGGCCAACCGCCTGGTGGCAGACAGTACCCGCGAGCGGCTGGAGCAGGTGTTGCGCAATACCGGGCGTTATGTGGCCGGGCGTACCCAGGTCCAACTGCCAGCCTTGCTCGATACCCTGCAAGCGCTGGGGGAAGAACTCGACGCCCTGCATGGCGAACGGTTCACTGCACCTGCCGAGCAGTTGCGTTCGCTGTTTCGCATTCGCGTGGCGTTGCTGGTGATCGCCGGTTTCCTGCGTCACTACAGCACCTACCTTGACCCCGCCGGCGAAGGAGAACCAGCCCTTGCCCATTGATTTCGAGGTCGGTGGCGTCTACCTGCCGCCGATCGCCCAGGCCCTGCTGCTGGCCATGCCGTTGCTGTTCGTGCTGCTGTGGCTGCTGCAGCGCCTTGGCGTGATGCAGCGGGTGTGGCACCCGGCGCTGTTCGAGGGGGCGCTGTACACCTGCCTCTGTGCCTTGATCATCCTGTACATGGGGAGTTGAAGCGGTGAAGAAACTTGCGGCCCAGGCATCGACCCTGGCAATCGTGGTACTGGCGTTGGTGCTGGGCTGGTACGCCTGGGAGCATTACACCCGCGCCCCCTGGACCCGCGATGCGCGGGTGCGGGCCGATGTGGTGACCTTGTCGGCCGAGGTTTCGGGCCGTATCACCGAATTGCGGGTGGAGGATAACCAGCACGTCAACAAGGGCGACCTGCTGCTGGTGATCGACCCGGCGCGTTACACCCTGGCGGTGGAACATGCCCGCCGGGCCGTGGAGGTGGCCCGGGCCAGCGAGGGCCTGGCGCGCGCGCAGATCGTTTCCAGCCAGGCCTTGCTCAAGCAACGCCAGAGCGAGGAGCAACGCCGGCGCACGCTCAAGCAGGGCTTTGCGATCTCTGGCGAAGAATGGGAAAAGTCCAGCACCGATGTCGCCGTGGCCCAGGCCGACTTGATGCGCGGCCAGTCGGACCTGACCCTGGCCCTGGCCAACAGCCAGCTGGCGGTCGCCGCCCTGACCCAGGCCGAACTGGACCTTGAGCGCACACGCATCCATGCCCCGGTCAGCGGCTACGTGACCAATCTCTTGACCCGCCAGGGCGACTACGCCAGCAGCGGGGTGGCCCTGCTGGCCCTGGTCGACAGCAGCTCGTTCCATGTCAGCGGCTACTTCGAGGAAACCAAGCTGCCGCGCATCCACATCGGCAGCCCGGTGCACATCGCCCTGATGAGCGGCGAGCAGTTCGAAGGCAAGGTGCAGAGCATCGCCTACGCCATCACCGACCGCGAGAACGCCCCGGGCAACCGCCTGCTGGCCAACGTCAACCCGAGCTACACCTGGGTCAAACTGGCCCAGCGGGTGCCGGTGCGCATCGAGATCGACCCGGGGTATGCCGGCAAGGACAGCCTGCGTGCCGGGACCACGGCCACGGTGACCGTGCGCGAATAAGGGCAAGATGGTAGGCTTTTCGCCGTTTTTGCCAACCCACGCGAACGTCGGCCCATGATCCTCAACGCTGTTGTCTTTTTCTGCACCCTGGTGGCCATGGAAGGCGTCGGCTACCTGGCGCATCGCTACATCATGCATGGCTGGGGCTGGTTCCTGCATCGCTCGCACCACGAGCAGCACCTGGGGGCGCTGGAAACCAATGATGTGTACCTGGCGGCCCTGGCCCTGATCGCCTTTGCCCTGGTGGCCCTGGGGCGGGCCGGGCATGCGCCGTTGCAGTGGGTG
>Ga0247821_10000167_pt1 | contig 38531 bp, 38 predicted proteins | sample 13C_Glycerol_Day_FD_192481 | JGI IMG/M metagenome (GOLD analysis project Ga0247821, IMG submission 192481) | Soil microbial communities from agricultural site in Penn Yan, New York, United States - 13C_Glycerol_Day14 | ecosystem: Environmental > Terrestrial > Soil > Agricultural land | place... | reverse complement strand
TGACCAGCTCCAGGTTGAGCTTGAACGGGGTGCTCAAGGCTTCATCGAGGGTGAACGAGACCACCTCGAATACGGCGTCGCCGACCAAGGGTTGCAAGCTGTAACGAAGATTGGATTGGCGGGGCATGAGAAGTCCTTGTCTGCTGGGAAGCGGCCATCCATTTGGCAGATTCGCGGGTTGTGCGCTAACAGCCACGCAGGGAAATGGGCTGCCTCGGGCTCAAGCCCCGACACTAACGAAGAAGCATTTCTCAGTGATATTTTTGCCTTCCCAAAAGGGTGTAGGAAGTTTCTCTATTTCATCTGGAGGGACAGGAATGGACGCATCGCGGGCACCGTATCGGAGCAATCTATCGCCCTGCGATTGTGCGCCAAGGCGCAGGTGCTCGATGCCAGAGCATCTGCGCAAACAGTTTCACAATCGTTCACCTGCGTAGTTGGCCCGCAACCTGCTATATCCAGCCATCGAATTTGATCGAGTGGTCAGGCTGGTAAAGCATCTTCGCTGCTACCCCCGACCCTCATAAACGGCCATAGCGCCACGGATTTGCAGGGGCCGCAGGATGTTGCAGGCGGAACAACCAGAGAAAATCGAACAGGACGCGGGTTGGAGCGCCCACCTGCAGTTGCGCTTCGTCGAGCGCGATGGGGTGACCCGCCTTGGTGCGCGCAAGCATTTTGGACCTCTTTTGGTGCAGCGCCCGTTCTACCCAGAAGGTGCACCGTGCCATGTGTACATCCTGCATCCGCCCGGGGGCATCGTCGCGGGTGACCGCCTGGAGCTGGACATCCAGCTCGAACCTGGCAGTCATGCACTGCTCACCATGCCGGGGGCCAGCAAGTTCTATCGCAGCATCGGGCCCACCGCGCGGATTACGCAGCACTTTCACCTGGCGGCGGGCAGCACCTTGGAGTGGCTGCCACAAGACAGCATCTTCTTCTCCGGCGCCAGGGCCAGCCTCGATAGCCGCTTTACCCTTGAACCCGGCGCCCGGCTGCTGGCCTGGGAGACCCTGTGCCTGGGCCGGCCGGTGATGAACGAGCGCTTCAGCCAAGGTGCGCTGGACAGCCGCCTGCGCATCGAGCTGGCGGATGATCCGGGCCTGCACGAGCGCCTGCGCATCGAAGGCGGGCGCCTGGCAAAAGTTGCCGAGCATCCATTGCTCGCGACCTTCTGCGCGGCCCCGGCCGACCAGGCCCTGCTCGAGCAGGTCCGCGCCGAATTGGAGCAGCTCGCCAACCCAGCAGGCGCGACCCTGCTCGGTCAGTTACTGGTGATCCGCCTGCTCGATCACGACAACCAACATCTGCAACACACCCTGCAGCGCCTCTGGCATGTGCTGCGCCCGGCCGTTCTCGGCCTGGCGCCATGCCCGCCGCGCATCTGGGCTACCTGAGAGAGACGCCGTGGAGCTGACCCCAAGAGAGAAAGACAAACTGCTGTTGTTCACCGCCGCGCTGCTGGCCGAGCGCCGTCTGGGCCGCGGCTTGAAGCTCAACTACCCGGAAGCGGTGGCGTTGATCAGCGCGGCGGTGATGGAGGGCGCGCGGGACGGGCGCAGTGTCGCCGAGTTGATGAGCCTGGGGCGTGAAGTGCTCAGGCGTGACCAGGTCATGGACGGCGTACCCGAGATGATCCACGACGTCCAGGTCGAGGCGACCTTTCCCGACGGCACCAAGCTCGTCACCGTTCACGACCCTATCGTCTAAGGAGCCCCGCATGATCCCCGGAGAAATCCAGGTCGCCGCCGGCGATATCGAACTCAATGTAGGCCGTGCCACGGTCAGCGTCAGCGTCGCCAACCATGGCGACCGACCGGTGCAGGTCGGCTCGCACTACCACTTCTATGAAGTCAACGACGCGCTGGTGTTCGAGCGTGAGCCGACCCTCGGCTTTCGCCTGGACATACCGGCCGGCACCGCGGTGCGCTTCGAACCTGGCCAGGCGCGCACCGTGCAGTTGGTGGCCTACGCTGGCAAGCGAGAGGTGTATGGCTTCCAGGGCAAGGTGATGGGCGCGCTGGAGGGCAGGCTATGAGCCGAATATCCCGCCAGGCCTATGCCGACATGTTCGGCCCCACCGTGGGCGATCGGGTGCGCCTGGCCGACACCGCGCTGTGGGTGGAAGTGGAGAAGGACTTCACCATTTATGGCGAGGAGGTCAAGTTCGGCGGCGGCAAGGTCATCCGCGATGGCATGGGCCAGGGCCAGATGCTGGCGGGCGAGGCGATGGACCTGGTGCTGACCAACGCGCTGATCATCGACCACTGGGGCATCGTCAAGGCCGACATCGGCGTCAAGCAGGGTCGCATCGCCGCGATCGGCAAGGCAGGCAACCCGGATGTGCAGCCCGGCGTCACGGTGCCGGTTGGGCCCGGCACCGAGGTGATTGCCGCCGAGGGCAAGATCGTCACCGCCGGTGGCATCGACTCGCATATCCACTTCATCTGCCCGCAGCAGGTCGAAGAGGCATTGACCAGTGGCGTCACCACCTTCATCGGTGGCGGCACGGGGCCGGCGACCGGCACCAATGCCACCACCTGCACGCCGGGTCCGTGGTACCTGGCGCGCATGCTGCAGGCGGCCGATTGCCTGCCGATCAATATCGGCCTGTTGGGCAAGGGCAACGCCTCGCGCCCCGAAGCGCTGCGCGAGCAGATTGCCGCAGGTGCGGTTGGCCTGAAATTGCATGAGGACTGGGGCTCGACTCCGGCGGCCATCGACTGTTGCCTGGGCGTGGCCGAGGAGATGGACATCCAGGTGGCGATCCACACCGACACCCTCAACGAGTCGGGCTGCATCGAAGACACCTTGGCGGCGATTGGCGATCGCACCATCCATACCTTCCACACCGAAGGCGCCGGTGGCGGGCATGCGCCCGATATCATTCGTGCGGCGGGGCAGGCCAACGTGCTGCCGTCCTCGACCAACCCGACCTTGCCCTACACCGTCAACACGGTCGATGAGCACCTGGACATGCTCATGGTCTGCCACCACCTGGACCCGAGCATCGCCGAAGACGTGGCCTTCGCCGAGTCGCGCATCCGCCGCGAGACGATTGCCGCCGAAGACATCCTGCATGACATGGGCGCCTTCGCCATGACCTCGTCCGACTCCCAAGCCATGGGCCGGGTCGGTGAAGTGGTGCTGCGCACCTGGCAGGTGGCGCACCAGATGAAGCTGCGTCGCGGCCCGCTGGCGCCAGACAGCGACTACAGCGACAACTTCCGGGTCAAGCGCTACATCGCCAAGTACACCATCAACCCGGCGCTGACCCATGGCATTGCCCATGAAGTCGGTTCGGTCGAGGTCGGCAAGCTGGCTGACCTGGTGCTGTGGGCGCCGGCGTTCTTTGCGGTCAAGCCGGCCCTGGTGATCAAAGGCGGGATGATCGTCACCGCGCCGATGGGCGATATCAACGGCTCGATCCCCACCCCGCAGCCCGTGCATTACCGGCCAATGTTCGGCGCCATGGGCGCCGCACGGCATGCCACGCGCATGACCTTCCTGCCCCAGGCGGCGATCGACCGTGGCCTGGCCGAGCAGCTCAACCTGCGCAGCCTGATCGGCGTCGCCCACGGCTGTCGCCGGGTGCGCAAGGCGCACATGCTGCACAACACCTTGCAGCCTGTCATCGAAGTCGATGCGCAAACCTACCAGGTGCGCGCCGACGGCGAGTTGCTGGTTTGCGAACCGGCCCGCGAATTGCCGCTGGCCCAGCGTTATTTTCTGTTTTGAAGGAGCAAGCATGATTGTCCTGACCCGACGCATCGCCGATGCCGCGACGGTGACCGCTAGCGTCACCTTGGATGTCGACAGCCGTATCAAGAGTCGCCTGCGCGTCACCCTCGACGATGGCCGCGAGGCCGGGCTGATGCTCGAACGCGGTCATCTGCTGCGCGGTGGCGAGCTGCTCGCTGACGCCGACGGCAGCCAGGTAGTGCGCGTGCTGGCCGCCCCAGAGGCGGTATCCACGGTGCGCTGCAGCGACCCTTTGCTGCTGGCCCGCGCCGCCTATCACCTGGGCAACCGCCATGTGCCACTGCAGATCGAAGCCGGGCTGCTGCGCTATCAGCATGACTATGTGCTCGATGACATGGTGCGCGGCCTTGGCCTGCGCGTGGACGCCGAGCAGGCGCCATTCGAACCGGAAGCGGGTGCCTACCAGAGCGCTCCGCATAGCCACAGCCACAGCCATGGCAACGATCATCCGTTCGTGCGCCTGCCTGCCCATTCCTGAGGAAACATCAATGAAAAAAAGCCTTGCCCTGTTGTTGCTGCTGGTCGCCGTACCGGCTTTCGCCCACCCTGGCCACGACAGCAACCCGCTGCACGATGGCTTGCTGCATCCGCTGACGGGCCTCGATCACTTGTTGATGCTGCTGGGTACCGGCGTGCTGGCGGCACTGACCCGGCGCAGCCTGGCCTTGCCGCTGGCGACCTTGGCGGCGATGTTCGCAGGCGCAGTGCTGGGGCATCTGTTCGGTGATGTGCTGGGGATGGAAAGCATGATCATCGGCTCGCTGCTGGTGGCGGCCGCGGCGCTGCTGGTGCCAGGTCGGCAGCTGTTGCTGGCGTTGGCTATGCCGATCTTCGCCTTGTTCCATGGCTGGGCCCACGGTGTCGAAGCGACCCCGAGTGCGTTCTGGCTGTTCAGTGCAGGCTTTGTCACCGTCAGCGGCCTGTTGTTGGCGGCAGGCTTTGCCGTAGGTTGCCTGCTGCGTCGCCATAGCGGTTTGCAGAAGGCCTTCGGCGGCGGCCTGCTGGCCGGCGCTGCGCTGGTCGTGGCCGGTTGATGAGCAGCGACCTGGCGCTGCTGCGCCTGCTGCAGCTGGCCAGCCCCGGCTTGCCGGTGGGCGGCTTTACCTATTCGCAAGGCCTGGAGTGGGCGGTCGAGGCTGGCTGGGTGAGCAACATTGCCAGCTTTTGTGACTGGCAGCGAGAGCAGTTGCACGACACCCTCGGCTACCTCGACTGGCCGCTGCTGGCGCGCTTGTACCATGCCTGCCAGGCCAATGACGCCCAAGCCTTCGGGCGCTGGAGCCAGTTCTTGCTGGCCAACCGCGAGACCGCCGAGCTGCGCCTTGAGGAGCGCCAGCGCGGATATGCCCTGGCGCGGATGCTCGACGGCTGGCAGCTGGGCCAAGACCCGGCCTGGCGAGCGAGCCTTGAGCTTAGCCAGCTAGGCGGTATGGCCTGGCTGGCCGTGCACTGGTCGATCCCGTTACGCCAGCTAGCCCTGGGCCTGGGCTTTGCCTGGCTGGAAGGGGCGGTGATGGCTGGGGTCAAGCTGGTGCCGTTCGGCCAGCAGGCCGCCCAGACCCTGCTGCGCGACCTCGGTGAAGCGCTGCCGGCAGTGCTCGACCAGGCCTTGAGCCTGAGCGACGAGCAACTCGGTGGCGGCTTGCCGCTGCTGGCAATTGCCTCGTCGCGACATGAAACCCAATACACCCGTTTGTTCCGTTCTTGAGGACTGCCTTCATGCAAAGCTATCAGCAACCCCTGCGCGTCGGTGTCGGCGGCCCGGTAGGATCCGGCAAGACCGCGCTGCTCGAAGCGCTGTGCAAGGCCATGCGCGATCACTACCAGATCGCCGTGGTGACCAATGACATCTACACCAAGGAAGACCAGCGCATTCTTACCGAGGCCGGTGCCCTTGAGCCTGAGCGTATCGTCGGGGTAGAGACCGGCGGCTGCCCGCACACCGCGATTCGCGAGGATGCCTCGATGAACCTGGCCGCAGTGGAGGCCTTGGCGCGCAAGTTCGGCAACCTTGAGGTGATCTTCGTCGAGAGCGGCGGTGACAACCTCAGTGCCACCTTCAGCCCGGAGCTGGCGGACCTGACCATCTACGTGATCGACGTTGCCGAGGGTGAGAAGATCCCGCGTAAAGGTGGCCCGGGGATTACCAAGTCGGACTTCCTGGTAATCAACAAGACCGACCTGGCGCCGTATGTTGGCGCTTCGTTGGAAGTGATGGAGCGTGATACCCAGCGCATGCGCCCGCAGCGGCCTTGGACTTTCTGTAACCTGAAGAAGGGCGAGGGGTTGCAGGCGGTGATCGATTTCATCGTCGAGCGCGGGATGCTGGGGGTCAGAAGTTCTTGACGTCGCAGTGCCATGGCTGACCACCAGTCGCCCTCATCGCTGTGACGTGTCCTGCGATGAGGGGCGACAGCCCCCGCAGCAACGCGCTTGAGGTATGATCTGCGCCCGCTCAGGAGCAAGCCCATGGCCAAAGACATCGACAACCCCTGCGTCTCGCTGTGCCAGCTCAACAGCGAGCTGTGCGTGAGCTGTGGTCGAAGCCGGGACGAGATCCGCAAATGGCGTGCAATGAAACGCCCGGAAAAGATGGCCACCGTGCAGCGAGCGGCTGTGCGGTTGAAAGCCATCGCCAAGAAAAACGCCAAGCGCCAGCCGAGCGAATGACCTTGGGCTGCGGCTAACCTGCCGCCGCCGACCACTGCGCGTACGCCGCCGTCATCACCTGCCAGGTTTGCCGGTCGGCAGGGATCAGATGTTCGATACGCAGTGACGCCACGCTGATGTCCAGCGGCATGCCGAAGGTGGTAAAGGTCGACAGGAAATTGAGCTCGCCTTGCCCGCTGCGCACTCGGGTCAATACCACCGGGGAGAGTGCCGGGCTCAGCGGCAGATCGGTTGGCCCAGGCAGCTTGCGCAACAGCTCAGCCAACTCAGGATTGCTGAAGGCTTCCCGAGCCGCGCGTTGCCAGGCAATTGCGCGTATCTCATCGGCATTGACCAGGTGGTCGCCCAGGCCACCGGGGCGCAGCAGCGTGTCGAGCAGATTCAGGCCGGACGGCTGGGTCGTCTGAACACCGAGCATTGCCATGAGCAAGCCGGCACTGGCATTGGCAGCGGTGATGTCCCAGTTGCTGGCGATCACCAACGCCGGTGCCGGGTTGTTGGCCTGCAGGATGTGCTCGATCGCGTCATGCACCATTGCCATCGCTGGCGCGTCGGGTGTCGAGGCCATGTAGCGCGGGGCAAAACCTGCCGCGAGAAATATCTCATTGCGTTGTTCCAGTGGCGCGTCGAGGGCTGACAGCAAAGCATGCAGCGTGCTCGGGCTGGGCTTGGCGCGGCCGGTTTCGACGCAGCTGAGGTGACGCTGGGAAATGCCAGTAATCAGCGACAGTTCGAGCTGGCTCAGCCTGGCTTGACGGCGCAGGCGCCGCAGGTGCTCACCCGCCGCTGTGGCGGTAAGCGGATGAGTCGTGAGGGAGTGGGAAGGGCTCATAGGTGCACTCTGACGGTCCTTGTGTAGCGAGTCCATGACCTGTCAGGTCATTGAGCGGCGAGCAACTCTACCACTAGGGTTGCGTGCAACTCACCAGGAGAAGCACATGCGCGCGCCCTATATCGCTTTACCGCTGCTGTTGGCTTTCACGTTGTACACCGGCTGGAGCATGCTGATTGCCGATCAGTCGCTGATCGCCTTCGGCCTTGAGCTGATGGCCAGGCCCGACACTGCCCAAGTGGTCATCGATCTGTACTTGATGGCCGGGCTTGCCTGTCTCTGGATGGTCAACGACACCCGTGCCCGAGGGCAGCCTCTGCGCGGGGTGCTGCCGTACGTGCTGGTCACGATCGTGTTCGTTTCAGCAGGGCCGCTGTTGTATATCGTGGTTCGGGGCTTTTGCGCCAGGGGCAGGCAATGAACAGTGTGCTGTCTGTGTATGCCATCTGTGTGGTGGTTCTGCTGCTCAAGATGCTCGCGATCTCGTGCTATCAAGGCTATTTTCGTTTGCGCTGCAAGATCTTCACAAACCCCGAAGATGCTGCTGTTTTCCGGCGCTCGGCCGAATTCGAAGAATGCCCACAAGTCAGACGCGGCGCGAAAGCCTGGAGCAATGACCTTGAAAGCATCCCGCTGTTCATTGCGCTGGGTGGGCTGGCGGTTGCCGTTGATGCGCCTGGGGTGATGAGCCAATACTTGAGCGGGCTGTTTACCGTCGCCAGGGTCTTGCACACAGTCACTTATCTAGCGGGCGTGCAGCCATGGCGTACGGTCAGTTATGGCATGGGTGTGCTGTGTTTGCTCGGCCTGGCCGGGATGATTGTGCTCAGGGTGCTGGCGGCCTGAGCACTCAGGCTCAGGCGTGCAGGGTGTTAGCGGCGATAGTAACGGTGATGCTCTTCGTAGCGGTGGCGCATTACCCGTTCGTGGTGGCGCTCCCAATCACGATGGCGTTTGGCTTCACGGCGCGCCTGCTCCCTACGCCATTGATCCCGGCGCCAGTTGTCGCGTCGCCACTCATCGCGGCGATCGTGCCAACGGCCGTCGTGCCAGTAACGGTCGTCATGGGCCAGCAATGGCGCCGACTGCTGATCGGCGATGTCGGCCAGGCTTGACCAAGGATTGCCAGCCGACTGCGTGGCTGGCTCAACGGCTGTCAGTTGCTGGGCCAAGGCCGGCGCTTTGGGGTTGATCTGTGTTGCTGATGCCGAGCCCACTGCCGCGAAGGCGAACAGGGCCAAAAGCACCATCCGGGGGGCATTGAATTTCATGAGCAAAGACAACCTCTACGTGGCAGTTTGACGTATGCCCATCTGCTTGCGGAAAACCTGGCGAGGTGGCTGTCTACCGAGCAAATGTGCGTATCCACATAGACCGATAAATAGGCAAAAGTTCTAAGCGCCCCATGGTAAATAGCCTGCTGGGCCAATGCATGGCTATTGCAAATCACCGAGTGCACGCATGACAATAAGATTCATTACCACTCGCGAACTGTTCTATTACCATGTCCGCCACCGATCTATCCTTGCGTAGCGCCGTCAATGAGCTGTACTGCGACCATCACGGCTGGCTCAATGGCTGGCTGCGCAAGCGCCTGGGAAATGCCTTCGATGCTGCCGACCTGACCCAGGACACCTTCGTGCGAGTGCTAAAGGCGCGCAGCGCGCTGGAGATTCGCGAGCCCCGGCCGTACCTGTCACGCATTGCCAAAGGCTTGCTGATCGACTTGCTGCGTCGGCGCTCGTTAGAGCAGGCCTATCTGGATGCCTTGGCCAACCTGCCTGAAGCGCATCATCCTTCGTTGGAGGAGCAAGCGATCGTGCTGCAAGCGCTGGTCGAAATCGACCGCCTGCTGCAAGGCTTGGGGCCGAAGGTCAAGCAAGTGTTCATCCTCTCGCAATTCGATGGCCTGACCTACCCACAGATTGCCGAGCACCTGGGCATCAGCCTGCGCAGCGTCAATAACTACATGGCCAAGGCCATGGAGCATTGCTGCCTGATGCAGATCAAGATGCAACTGGCATGAGCCTCTCGCCTGCCGAGTTGCAAGCGATCAGCGTCGCCGCGCGCTGGTACGCCCGACTGCAGTCGGGCGTGGCGACCGATGCCGATCGCCGCGCCTGGAATGACTGGCTGATTGCCGACCCGGTTCATCGTCAAGCCTGGCAACGCATGGCGGCTGTGAGCGAGCAGATGGCCAGTGTGCCTGGCAGCCTGGCCGCCCCTGCCTTGCGCGGCGCCGAGCGCTCTCGGCGCCAGCTGCTTGGCAGCGTGTTAGTAGTGGTGCCGGCCACCTCACTGGGCTGGCTGGGCTGGCGCAGTGAGACCTCGCACAACCTGCTTGCCGATTTTCGTACCGCCGTGGGTGAGCGCCGCGAGTTTCGCTTGGCCGATGGCAGCTCGCTGCTACTCAACACCGATACCTCGGTCAACCTCAGGTACGACGGTCGTCAGCGGCTGCTTGAGCTGTTGTCGGGTGAGATTCTGGTGAGCACCGCCGCTGATCCTGCGCAGCGGCCGTTCAAGGTGCTCACCCGGCATGGCCAGGTGTTGGCGCTGGGGACGCGTTTTATCGTTCGCTCGCAGGCGCAGGGTGGTGAGGTGGCGGTGCTCGAGAAAGCGGTAGAAGTCAGGTCGTTCAGCGGTGCATCGACGGTGCGCGTGGAAGCCGGGCAGTCGGTAGACTTCAATGCCCGCGCGGTGGCGGCGCCAAGGCGCAATGACGCGTCGGTGGGTGCTTGGCAGCAAGGCAGCATCATCGCCCTCGATCGTCCTTTGGCGCACTTGCTGGCTGATCTTTCGCGCTATCGCCCTGGCGTGCTGCGCTGTGATCCGCGGATTGCGCAATTGAAGGTGTCTGGGGCGTTCCCCATCGATGACACCGACCGCGCGCTGGCCGCGCTGGAGAGTGGTTTGTCGCTGCGGGTGACGCGCTACAGCCGGTTCTGGGTCAATGTCTCCGCGCCCACCGGGAAGTCGTAGGCAGAAGTTGAGAGCGCCGCCGCGATTGCCATCGGTTGAAAATTTTTTGTCAGCGCCTGCACTTTTCCAATCCACTGTTCGGCTCATTCCCCAGTGAGTTCATTTGATGTTCTTTTGGGGGAGGGTAGGCATGTCTGCTGTGTACAAGTGGTGTGGGCTGGCGAAAGCAGTAAAAGTTGGATTATTGGCGGCAACCACTGCCGGCGGGTGGTCGAGCGTCACCCTGGCGGCCCAGGTGCCCGCCCAGCAGCACAGTACGGTGCGCTCGTTCGATATCGCCGCGGGCAGCCTGACTGAAGTGCTCAGCCGTTTCGCCAGTGCGGCCGGGGCTGCGATTTCCTTTGACGCGCGCGACACAGATGGCCTGCATTCACCTGGGATCAAAGGCACGTTCGGCGTCAGCGAAGGCTTTGCGCGAATCCTTGGTGGCAGCGGTTTGCAAGCCGAGCCCCAGGCCAACGGCACCTTTGTCCTGCGCGCAGTGCCGGCAACGGGCTCGGCGCTGGAGCTGGGCGCCACCACGGTCAACGCCCAAGTGCTGGGTGCTACCACCGAAAACAGCGGTTCGTACACCACCGGTGCGGTGACCATCGGCAAGGGTGAACACTCGCTCAAGGAGACCCCGCAATCGGTCACGGTGATGACCCGCAAGATGCTCGATGACCAGAACCTCAACACCATCGATCAGGTCATGGAAAAGACCCCCGGCATCACCGTCTACGACTCGACCATGGGCGGCAAGTACTTCTACTCGCGCGGCTTTCGTATGTCGGGCCAGTATCAGTACGATGGTGTGCCACTGGACATGGGCAACCTCTATGTCCAGGCCGACAGCTTCAGCAGCGACATGGCCTATTACGATCGGGTCGAGGTACTGCGCGGTGCCGCCGGCATGATGAAAGGCTCCGGTGGCACTGCGGGCGGGGTGAACTTCGTGCGCAAGCGCGGCCTGGCAGTCGCGCATACCGACATCACCCTTTCTGGCGGCAGTTGGGACAACTATCGCGGCCAGGTCGACACCGGCGGCCCGCTGAATGCGTCCGGCAGCCTGCGTGGGCGGGCGGTGATCGCCGAGCAGAGCCGGCATTACTTTGTCGACGACGCCAGCCGCAAGGACCAGGTGTACTACGGCGCGCTCGACCTCGATGTCAGCCCCGACACCACGCTCGGCCTGGGCATCGCCTATGAAGATGTCGACGCCAACCCATGCTGGGGTGGCCTGCCGCGCTACAAGGATCGCAGCGACCTCAAGCTCAGCCGCTCGACCTGCCTCGACCCTTCCTGGAATACCTGGCGCAGCAAGCGCACCACAGTGTTCAGTGACCTGACCCACCAGCTCAATGACGACTGGAAGCTCAAGGTGGCCAGCGTCTATACCAAGAACACCCAGGCCATCAAATATGCCTTCGCCTCCGGAGCGGTGACGCCTGGCACCAATACCACCGGCATGCTCGGCAGCCTGTACGACTACGACCAGGTCGATTACGGCCTGGACGCTTACATCGATGGCAAATTTGCCGCGTTCGGCCAGCAACATGAACTGGTGCTGGGCATGAACGCCAGCCGCGCGAACAAGGACGATTTCTACTCGGTGGCGTTTCTGCCGCAACGGCAGAACGTATTCAACCCGGACAAGTCCATCCCTGAGCCGGATGACAGCTACTTCATCGAAAATTCGTCGCGTGGCGGCCCGGTCAAATCGGTGACCAAACAGAAGGGCGTCTATTCGACCCTGCGCTTGAAACTGGCCGATCCACTGACCGTAGTCGTGGGTGGTCGGGTGAGCTGGTACAGCTCCGACACCGATTATGACTTCCTCAACGCTGTCCCTTCGCAGCATTCCAGTACCCGCGAGACCGGCCAGGTCACGCCGTTTGCCGGCGTGCTGCTGGACCTCAACGACAACCTCACGGCCTACGCCAGCTACTCGGACATCTTCACCCCGCAGGGCAATTACCGCTCCGAAGACGGCTCGGCGCTCAAGCCGTTGGTGGGCCAGAGCTACGAGCTGGGGATCAAGGGCGCCTGGTTCGACGGTCGCCTGAACAGCGCTTTCAACCTGTTCCGCACCATCCAGAAAGATCAGGCGCAAACTGACTACAACTCTTCCTGCCCGTCCTCCGATGGATACTGTTACGTCAATGCCGGCAAGGTTCGCGCCCAAGGTTTCGAGGCCGAGATCAGCGGCGAAGTCATCGAGCGCTTGCAACTGCTCGCCGGATACACCTACACCCAGACCAAGACCCTCGACGATATCGACACCACCCTCAACGGCGCCGCGTTCAACAGCTATGTACCGCGGCATGTGTTGCGCATGTGGGGCGAATACGCCCTGACTGGCGCACTTGAACGCTTCACCCTCGGCGCCGGGGTTAATGCGCAAAGCGACAATTACCGCGTTTCGCCTTCCAGCGGCGAGAAAATCAGCCAGTCGGGCTACGCGATCTGGAACGGTCGAATCGGTTATCGGATCGATGACACCTGGTCTGTGGCCCTCAACGGCAACAACCTGTTCGACAAGCGCTACTACACCACCATTGGTACCGAGACGTTCGGTAACTACTACGGTGAGCCGCGCAACTTCATGGTGTCGCTCAAGGCGAGTTTCTGAGTTGGGGTCATGACTGTTGCAAGGTCCAGGCGTGCCTGCGTTCTGAGGATGCCAGCCAATAACGCTATGGGCGGCATCTGAAACTGGTATTAGATGCGCCCGCGCACGGCTGTGTAGCATCGTCGATGTCAACTGCGCCCGCCGCGTGGCCAGCGCCTGGGCAAAACTGGCGTCGGTGATCAAGGCAACGCTGTCATGTCCAAGCGCAGGCTGAATGATGCTTCACTGGTCAGTGGCGCAGGGCACTCGGCATAAGCGCCACAACTCAGCTATCGTCTGATCCTTCCATCATCGCCAGGGGCCAGCGGCATGCATATCGTCATTCCCGACGACTACCAGAATGTGATCCGTACGCTCGATTGCTTCAGTCGGTTGGCGGCTCACCACGTCACGGTGCTGCACGATCGGCAACCGGCCTCGCTGGAGGAATTGGCCATAAGGTTTGCCGATGCCGATGCGCTGGTGCTCACGCGTGAACGAACGCGCATCGATGCCGCGCTGCTGGATCGTTTGCCCAAGCTCAAGCTGATCAGCCAGACCGGCAAGCTTGCTGGTCATCTTGACCTGGCGGCATGCACGGCGCGCGGCATCGTCGTCACCGAGGGCCGCGGTTCGCCGGTAGCTCCGGCAGAACTGGCCTGGGCACTGATGCTTAATGCACGGCGTCAGCTGGTAGCGGCGCTACAGGGATTCAGGCAAGGGCAGTGGCAGGTCAACCTGGGTTCGGCGCTGGCTGGTCAGGTGCTGGGCATCTGGGGTTACGGCAAGATCGGCCAGCGGCTGGCGCGCTATGCCCAGGCGTTCGACATGCCGGTACTGGTGTGGGGCAGCGATAGCAGCCGGGCTGCGGCCGCAGCCGATGGCCACCGCGCCGCAGCTTCGCGTGAAGCCTTGTTCGCCGAGGCGGACATCCTCAGCCTCAACCTGCGCTTGGCCCAGAGCACGCGCTACATTGTCACTCTGGACGATCTTGCCAGGATGAAAACCGATGCGTTGCTGGTGAACGTCAGTCGCGCCGAACTGATTGCCCCGGGCGCGTTGCTGCAGGCATTGCAGGCCGGACGGCCAGGTTATGCCGCAGTGGACGTTTACGAGGACGAACCGGTGCTCGACCCCGCCCACCCGTTGCTCAATCACCCGCGCGTGCTGTGCTCACCGCACCTGGGGTACGTGGAAAAGAACGGTTACGAGCTTTACTTTGGTGATGCGTTCGACAATCTCGTGGCGTTTTTTGCCGGCGCACCCAAGAACGTCGCCAATCCCGAGGCTGTGGGTCAAAGGTAGGTCTGTTACTCAACGGCAAGGCACGCAGTTAAGCCAGCTCAGGCTAGAGCTACCTGGCATGATGCATTCGAATTGGCTGACGTATCGGCAAATCCGGGCTAGCCTCTGCGGCCCCCCCCAGCGGTGAAAGAGTCTTTTATGGAGTTACGTCAGCTTCGCTATTTCCTGAGCGTCCTGGAGTACGGCAGTCTTGGTAGGGCTGCGCTTGAACTTGGTGTCGGCGCCTCCGCCTTGAGCCAGCAGCTGTCGAAGCTGGAGAGCGAGTTGAGTACCCGGCTTTTGACCCGCTCGAGCACCGGCGTGTCACCGACGGCGGCGGGCCTGGCCTTCGAATACCATGCGCGCCTGGCGCTGCGTCAGGCAGAGCATGCGGTGCTTGCCGCACAAAGTGGCCGTATGAGCGGTTATGCCAGCGTGGGATTGGCACCGACTACCGCATCGATTCTTGGCTTGGCGTTGATCGACAGGATGCGCCAACGCTATCCCGACATCCGCCTGCACTTGGTGGAAATGCTGTCCGGTTACCTGGTGAATCAACTCAACGCCAGGCACCTTGACTTGGCCGTGCTGTTCCAAGCGGACGCCGGGCCTCGCCTGAATGTCCGGCCATTGCTGAACGAGCGCCTGTTCGTCCTGGTTCCTGCCACGCTGGTCAATGCCGATTGGGGTGAGGCCCTTAGTTTGGCACAGATCGCCACGCTGCCCTTGGTGATGCCCAGCACACAGCATGGTCTGCGGACTACGCTGCGTTCGATTTTCGAACGGGCAGGGCTCGAGCCTCGGATCGTCTTGGAAGTCGATGGCCTGTCGCTGTTGATGGACTGCGTCTGTGCAGGTCATGCCGCCACCATTCAGCCGGGCGCAACGGTTGCCCGGGCGCATCAGGCAGGCTTGCGCGTATTTTCCATCGATCAGGCACAGGCGCAGCGACGCAATCTGATTGTCAGCTTAAGCGATGACGAACTCTCGCCGGCCGCCTTGGCTACCCGGATCGTACTGCAGGAAGTCTCGCGGGAGTTGGTGGAGCAGGGCCGCTGGCCGGGCGCTCAGTTGCTTTGACGCAGTCGTCCCCTAATCCGAGCCTTTAGAAAAACTGAATGCCTCCCCGCGGTAATCGCGTTTCGCGCCCTTGAAGCACTCTTTAGAGTCCTGGGTCACCGAAAAGCAGCCGAACATCCGGCGCTGCGTGACTTGGAGGCGAAATGATCGACGTGCTAGTCATCGGAGGGGGCAACGCCGCCCTCTGTGCCGCGCTGATGGCGCGCGAGGCTGGAGCCAGCGTGCTGCTGCTCGAGGCTGCGCCGCGCGTCTGGCGGGGTGGCAATTCTCAGCACACGCGCAATTTGCGGTGCATGCATGACGCCCCGCAGGACGTGCTGGTCGAAGCGTACCCGGAAGAGGAGTTCTGGCAGGACCTGTTGAAAGTCACCGGAGGCCAGACCGACGAAAAGCTCGCGCGCCTGGTGATTCGCGCATCCTCCAACTGCCGCGGTTGGATGCGCCGTCATGGCGTGCACTTTCAGCCATCGTTGTCTGGCGCGCTGCACACCGCACGCACCAATGCGTTTTTTATGGGCGGCGGCAAGGCGCTGATCAATGCCTACTATCGAAGCGCCGAACAACTCGGGGTACAGATCCGCTACGACACGCCCGTCGCCGATATCGAACTGCAAGACGGACGTTTCGTAGCCGGCCTTATACCGGCGCGTGAGGTCCAGGGCCGGCAACTTCCTGCCGAGCGCATCGAGGCGCGCAGTTGCGTGCTGGCTGCCGGTGGTTTCGAGTCGAACCGTCAATGGTTGCGCGAAGCCTGGGGGCAGAATGAGCGGGGGGAGTGGCCTTCGGACAATTTCCTGATCCGCGGGACGCGGTTCAATGACGGGGTCCTGTTACGCCGTCTGATCGAACAGGGCGCCGACACGATTGGTGACCCGACCCAGGCGCACATGGTAGCGATCGACGCCCGCGCACCGCTTTACGACGGCGGGATCTGCACGCGCATCGATTGTGTGTCGCTGGGTGTGGTGGTCAACCGCGATGGGCAGCGCTTCTATGATGAAGGCGAGGATTTCTGGCCCAAACGCTATGCCATCTGGGGGCGCCTGGTGGCTCATCAACCTGGCCAGGTGGGGTTCTCGATCATCGACCAGAAAGCCCTCGGCCGGTTCATGCCGCCGGTTTTTCCCGGCGCCACCGCTGATAGCCTGGAGGGGCTGGCCGGCGTGCTCGGTTTGCCTGTGCAAGCCTTCGTCCAAACCGTGCAGGCCTACAACCGTGCCTGCCAGGTGGGCACCTTCGACCACACCCGCCTGGATGATTGTCACACCCTGGGCCTGGAGCCGGGGAAAAGCCACTGGGCGCGCCCGATCGATACGCCTCCGTACTACGGCTACCCGCTGCGACCTGGGGTGACCTTCACCTACCTTGGGCTGCGCACCGATGAAACGGCGGCAGTGCATTTCAATGGGAATGCCAGCCCGAACCTGTTCGTCGCCGGCGAAATGATGGCGGGCAATGTGTTGGGCAAGGGCTACACCGCAGGTGTCGGCATGTCCATCGGCACAGCCTTCGGCCGCATCGCCGGGACCCACGCCGCTGCGGCGACAGGCCACCTTCATCCAGAACAAGAGCATAGCCATGACCGCGCAACTGCCTGAACCCTACGTGCCCGATGCCGCTCAGCCGGCCCCCGAATTGATCCCGCTGTTGACCCTTGAAGAGCAGGAGGTAGATCGGCAATTGCGCATCTGTAATGCCTGTCGCTACTGCGAGGGGTTTTGCGCAGTTTTCCCGGCGATGACCCGCAGGCTGGAGTTCAACAAGGCAGACATCCATTACCTGGCCAACCTATGCCACAACTGCGGGGCTTGCCTGCACGCCTGCCAGTACGCCCAGCCCCACGAATTCGCCGTCAACGTGCCACAGGCCATGGCCAAAGTGCGCGTGCAGACGTATGCCGAGTATGCCTGGCCAACCCTTTTCGGGCGGCTGTATCGGCGCAACGGCACGTTTGTCGCAAGCGCCTTGGCAGTGGCCTTGTCGTTATTCTTGCTGCTGACCTTGTGGGCCAACGGCACATTGCTGCCCGGTCGGTTGGCGGGAAATTTCTATGCGGTTTTCCCACACAACACCTTGGCCCTAATGTTTGGCAGTGTGTTTGCCGCTGCAGGTATTGCGCTGGCGATGGCGGTACGACGCTTCTGGCGCTCAGTCTCGCCTGCCGAGGCGTTGGCACAACCGGCCACGGCGGCGGTGATCGAGGCGTCGAGTGCTGCGCTGACCCTGAAATACCTGGACGGTGGGCATGGCAAAGGCTGCAACAATGCCGATGATCGCTTCACGCTTTGGCGCCGACGTTTCCATCATTTCACCTTCTACGGTTTCATGTTGTGCTTTGCCGCGACGCTGGTCGCCACCGGGTACCACTACCTGCTGGGCCAACAGGCGCCGTATCCGCTGCTGAGCGCGCCGGTGCTGCTGGGCACCTTGGGAGGTCTTGGCTTGATCATCGGGCCGGCCGGGTTGCTGGCGCTGAACTTGCGCAGGGCCGCTGAGCACGGCGATGTTGCCCAGCGCCCCATGGACCGGGCATTTCTCCTGCTTCTGCTGCTGGTCAGCGCCACGGGCCTCGCCTTGCTGGGCCTGCGTGATACCGCAGCGATGGCGATCCTGCTGGCGATTCACCTGGGCACGGTCATGGCGCTGTTCATCACATTGCCCTATGGCAAGTTTGCCCATGGCCTGTTCCGTAGCGCCGCGCTGCTCAAGTTCGCGATCGAGAAGCGTCGGCCCAACCCACTCGGTGTGGGCGAGGACTGAGCCATGTACGCCTTGTCCAGGGTGACTATGCCGCGCCGGGCTGCAAGCGGGGCGTTTGATTCAACGGTTGGGCCATTTGTCCAGCAGGATCGACACGAATTTTTCCGCCGCTGGCGACAGCGACGCCCCGCGCCGATAGACCAACCCCAGTGTGCGAGTCACCTGCGGTTCGATCAGCGGCACGCTGACCAAGGTCGGGTGGTCGGCGCTGGGCATGGCCAGGCTGGGCATGGCAGAGACACCCAGCCCGGCCTCGACCATACCCAGCGAGGTAGACAGGTGTTGAACCTCATAGAACCACTTGGGCCGCAAGTTGAGCCCGGAGAGCGCGTGGTCCAGCAACATCCGGTTGCCGCTCAGACGGCCGACGCCGATCAGGCGGTAGTCGGCCAGTTCTGTCCAGGTGACGGCCTCACGGGTTGCCAATGCATGGTCTCTGCGGCAGGCCAGGACGAAATGCTCCTGCACCAGGGAGACGAACTCGATGTCGGGGTGCTGGCCGCTCATCATGTTAATGCCGAAATCGGCCTCACCCCGCAGCACGGCTTCGAGCCCGTCGTTGGCGCTGAGGTCGAGCAGACGAATGCGGATCTTCGGGTACTGCTCGTTGTAATCGCGGATGACCGATGGCAGGAAGTAGAACGCGGCCGTCGGAATGCAGGCGAGTGTGACCTGACCGGTCTGGCGTTCGGCGAGTTCGCGAATGCTCAGGATCGAATCCTCGAAGTCATCCAGCAAGCGCCTGGCCTTGGGCAGAAAGTCGCGTCCCACACTGGTGAGGCTGACACGGCGGGTGGTGCGCTCCAGCAGCGAAGTACCGAGGCCCTCTTCCAGTTTCTTGATCCGCCGACTCAGGGCCGGTTGCGACAGGTGCAGCGCTTCGGCCGCTTCATGGAAGCTGCCTAGTTCGGCGATTTTCACGAAAGATCGAATGTCTTGCAGCTCATATTCCATCTGAGTTCGCTCTCCTGCGGTCAGGTTAGATTGATCTGAAAAACGCAATAATCACTACGATATTTGCATTGGAATGATTTATCCATCCCTGTCAGTCTTGTGTCTACAACATCAATGATGTCCATTGATCAACAAGAGTACGAAATCATGCAACGAATTCCTTGCGTACTCATGCGCGGTGGCACCTCCAAAGGGCCTTTTTTCCATGCATGGGATCTGCCTGCCAACGTGGTTGAACGCGACGAATTGCTGATCAACCTGATGGGCTCCGGCCATGAGCTGGAAATCGACGGTATCGGTGGTGGTAGCCCGCAAACCAGCAAGGTGGCGATCGTCAGCCCGTCGCTGCATGCCGACGCCGACGTCGACTACCTGTTCGTGCAGGTCATGGTCGCCCAGCGCCGGGTCGATACCGCGCCCAACTGCGGCAACATGTTGTGCGCCGTTGGCCCGTTCGCCATCGAGCAAGGATTGGTCAAGCCGCAGGACGGCAAGACCCTGGTACGCATCCGTAATCTCAACACCGGCACCTTCGTCAACTCGCTGGTGGAAACCCCTGGTGGCATCGTGCGTTACGAAGGCCGTACGGCGATCGACGGTGTACCGGGCACTGCCGCCCCGGTGCACCTGACCTTCCTCGATGCAGTGGGTAGCAAGACCGGCAAACTGTTCCCCACTGGCCAGGCCCAGGATGTGATCGACGGGGTACCGGTGACCTGCATCGACATGGCCATGCCGATGATGATCGTCCATGCCAGCGAATTGGGCATGACCGGTTCCGAGACCCCGGCGCAGCTGGATGCCGATACCCGCCTGCTGCAACGTCTGGAGGCCCTGCGCCTGAAGGCCGGCAAGGCGATGGGATTGGGCGATGTCAGCGGCATGGTGATCCCCAAGCCCGTGCTGGTCTCGGCGCCGCGCTATGACGGCACGCTACAGGTGCGTTACTTCATGCCTCACAACTGCCACCGGGCCTTGGCCATCACCGGTGCTATCGGCCTGGCGACTGCCTGCGTCAGCCCTGGCACGGTGATCATGGACATGCTCGGCGAGCAAGCCCAGCACTTGCAGGAAGTGCGTCTGGAGCACCCAAGCGGCGGCATTGACGTAGCGCTTTCTCGCAGCGGTGCCGATGGCAAGACGCTCCAGGCATCGGTGGTGAGAACCGCTCGTCGACTGTTTTCAGGCTTCGTCTACGCCCCAACCTTGCGCAGGCTGGCGGGTTAGGCAGGGTCGCAGCACCTCGATAACCAGCGCATCCGCACAATTTCAACAATGGGTGATGCCTCATGAAACTCGCCAAGTCACTGTATTTCCAGATCCTCTGCGCCGTCCTGCTGGGCGTGGTGGTCGGTCACTTCTGGGCGCAACAAGCCGTTGCGCTAAAGCCACTGGGTGATGCCTTCATCAAGCTGATCAAGATGATGATCGCCCCTGTGGTGTTCTGCACCATTGTCACCGGCATCGCCGGGATGACTGACAAACGCTCGCTGGGGCGGTTGATGAGCAAGACCTTGCTGCTGTTCCTGGTACTGACCGTGGTCAGTCTGGTGATCGGCCTGGGCGCGGTATACCTGTTCCGCCCGGGTGTCGGCATGAACATCGACCCGGCCACCCTCAGCACGGCCGGCCTGGACCAGTATGCCGCGTCTGCGGCGAAGCTCAGCGTGGTCGATTTTTTCATGCACATCATCCCGGATACTTTCATCGGGGCGTTCAACAAGGGTGAAGTGCTGCCGGTGCTGTTCATCGCGGTGCTCAGTGGTTTCGCCCTGTCATCGATGGGCGAGAAGGGCAGGCCGGTACTCGATGTACTTGAGTCGGCCTCGACCATGGTGTTTCGCATCTTCGGCTATCTGATGCGCTTCGCCCCGATCGGCGCCTTCGGTGCGCTGGCCTTCACTGTCGGGCAGTACGGCGTAACCTCGCTGGGGGCATTGGCCAAGCTGGTCGGTACGCTCTACATCGCCTGCGCGTTTTTCGTGCTGGTGGTGCTCGGGGGTATCTGCCGTGCGCACGGCTTCAGCCTGTGGAAGCTGCTGCGCTATTTTCGCGAAGAGTTTCTGGTGGTGCTCGGCACCTCGTCGACCGAGCCGGTTCTGCCGCGCATGCTGGAAAAACTGGAGAAGCTTGGCTGCAAGAAAGGTGTAGTAGGGCTGGTGCTGCCAACAGGCTACTCGTTCAACCTTGACGGTACTGCCATCTACCTGTCGCTGGCTGCGGTGTTCATCGCCCAGGCCTGCAACATCGATCTGACCCTCGGCCAGACGGTGACGATGCTGGCGATCATGCTGTTGTCCTCCAAAGGCGCAGCAGGTGTGACCGGCAGTGGTTTCGTGGCTCTGGCCTCGACCCTGACGGTCATTCACGACATACCGCTGGCAGGGCTGGCCTTGCTGATCGGTATCGATCGCTTCATGTCCGAGGCGCGCGCCTTGACCAGCCTGGCCAGCAATGCCGTGGCCACTGTGGTCATTTCACTGTCGGAAAACGCCTGCGAACGGGAAACCTTGCTCAGTCGCTTGAACGGTACCCCGGTGGCCCCGCCCGAGCTGGACACGGCGCAGGTCGACTGGTCTGCCGAACCACGGCAGCACAGCTGAAAAGCACTTGTATCTCCCATCGTTGACTTAAAATCCCACTCAACATCCCAGCGATGTCGAGTGGGGTAGGGGGCCGTCTGCCTTGCCGATGGCCGCAATAGAATAACAACAAGAGAAAAGACCATGCTCGCACTCCTGGGCCTGATCATGGTGGTGACCTTCACCTACCTGATCATGAGTAAACGCCTTTCACCGATTGTTGCGCTCACCGTGGTGCCGATTGTCTTCGCCCTCATCGGTGGCTTTGCCCCTGAACTTGGCAAGATGATGCTCGATGGCTTGAAGATGGTGGCGCCCTCGGCAGCCCTGTTGCTGTTCGCCATTCTGTTCTTCGGCCTGATGATCGACGCCGGCCTGTTCGATCCACTGATCCGTAAGATTCTCAAACGCGTCAACGGCGACCCGATCAAGATCGCCATCGGCACTGCGTTGCTGTCGCTGCTGGTAGCGCTCGATGGCGACGGCACCACCACTTACATGATTACCTGCGCGGCAATGCTGCCGCTGTACAAGCGCATCGGCATGAACCCGATGATCCTGGCCACGGTGTCGATGCTGTCGTTGAGCATCATGAGTGGCATGAGCCCCTGGGGAGGGCCGGCCACTCGAGCCATTGCCGCGCTCGGGCTGGACGCGACCGAATACTTCATTCCAATGCTGCCGACAGTGATCGGTGGAGCTGTCTGGGTGGTGTTCACCGCCTACCTGCTGGGGCGCGCGGAGCGCCGGCGGATCGGCAACATTGCCTTGGAATCCGGTGGCGGCAACTGCTATATCAAGGAAATCCTCGGCGACAACCCGCATAAGCGTCCGCGCCTGGCGTATGTGAACCTGGCGCTGGTGATCGCCGTGATGACTGCCTTGGTGCTGGGTGTCATGCACTCCGCGCTGCTGTTCATGATCGGCTTCGTCGCGGCGCTGATGATCAACTACCCACAGCTGGACTTGCAGAAAGAGCGCATCCTGGCCCATTCGGGCAATGCCATGACCGTGGTCCTGCTGGTGTTTGCCGCGGGTATCTTCGCCGGGATCTTCTCCGGCACCAAGATGGTCGACGCCCTGGCGCAGACCCTGGTCGACTGGATTCCCGAAGCATGGAGCCACTGGTTCCCGCTGGTGGTTGCGCTGACCAGCATGCCGCTGACCTTCGTGCTGTCCAACGACGCCTACTACTTCGGCGTGGTACCGATCCTGGCCAACGCGGCGGCGGCCTATGGCATCGATCCGATAGAAATCGCTCGCGCCTCGGTGTTGGGTCAGCCGGTGCACCTGATGAGCCCGTTGGTGGCCTCGACCCTGCTCTTGGTGGGCATGGTCGACCGCGACATCGGTGACTTCCAGAAGGCCACCGTGAAATGGGCGGTGCTGACTTCGTTGGTCATTACCGCACTGGCCTTGCTCACGGGGGCCTTGTCCTTCTTCGTCTGATCTGCAGTGGGCGCGCCTGCGCCCAACTCTCCAAGAACAACAAAAGAGTACCGATCATGTCCCAAGCTGTTTTCCGTGGGGCCACTTGTGGCCTGCTCTGCGGTTGGTTGCCTGTGGCCGGCGCTGCCGGATTTATCGACGACAGCAAGCTCAAAGTGCAGCTGCGCAACGTCTACTTCAACGAAAACTTTCGCGACGAACAAGGCATGAGCGCCCGCGCTGCGGCGAGCGCCAAGAGTGAGCGAGTGGAATGGGCGCAGGGTTTTCTGCTCGACTACCAATCAGGCTTCACTCAAGGCACATTGGGCCTTGGGCTCGATGCCATGGGTCTGCTCGGCGTGCGCCTCGATTCAGGCCGCGGGCGTAGTGGGACCGGCTTGCTGCCAGTTCATGACGATGGCCGGGCAGCAGACGAGTTCGCCAGTGCCGGGCTGACGGCCAAGGCGCGCCTGGGACAGACCGTGGTCAAGCATGGCACCCTGCTGCCCAAGACGCCGGTGCTGGTCTACAACGATGCGCGGCTTGTGCCGCAGACCTACCAGGGTACGCAACTGACCAGTACCGATGTCGATGGCCTGACCTTGACCGCCGGCTACCTGGATCGTTTCAAGCTGCGTGACTCAACCGATAGCACCGGTTTGTACCTCGATGGCTACGGTGGCAGCGAGTCTGGCGATTTCAGCTTCGCTGGCGCCGACTATGCCATCAGCAAGCAACTGCGTGTGAGCTACTTCCACGCTCAGCTAGAGCATTTCTACCGCCAGGACTATGCCGGCCTGGTCCACGACCTGTCGTTGGCCGGCGGGGTGTTCACCAGCGACTTGCGCTACTTCAAGAGTCGCGATAGCGGCGCCGCCCATGGCGGCAAGATCGACAATCACATGATCAGCGGCCAGGTATCGTATACCCACTCCGGGCACACACTCGGTGCCGGTTACCAAATGCTCGACGGTGACGCCGGGTTGCCTTACATCAGCGGTGCAACGGTCTACTCGTTCAGCAACGTCGGTATCGGCAAGTTCATCGAAGAACAAGAGAAGACCTGGATGGCCAGCTACGCCTACAACTTCGCCGCCGCCGGCATTCCGGGCCTGACCTTCATGACGCGGTATCTGAGCGGTGACAATGGCCGTTCAGGCGACGATGGACTGGCGGAATGGGAGCGTGACATCGAGTTGGCCTATGTGGTTCAGGCAGGTGTAGCGAAGGGGCTGGGGGTGAAACTGCGCAATTACGTCTATCGCTCGGACTTCTCCCGTGGTCGTGACAGCAACCGCATCTACCTGACTTACGAGATTGCCATCTGGTAGCGCCGAATCCGCAGCGGCTGCGGTTAGCTGGCTATGGCCGGAGCATCCGCTGCCGTTGCTAGCGGCCCTTGTTGTGGCATGCTTGTCGCCAGCTTTGCTGGCGCTGCTGTCTCAGAGAACAGTGCCCCATGCAGCTTCACTGCCTGGCTCAATCCAGCACATTGTGCAGCACTTCATAAATAACGCCGGTGGCGAGGGTGATCAGCAACAGGTCCTTGCCTGCCTGTTGCCATTCATAGCCCTCGTAATGAGGTAGGCGGCCCAGCAGGCGGCTGTCCAGTTTCTTGGCAATACCGGGCGGGAGTGGCTTGCCCCGAGCCAGGTTTTTCTGGATGCCCGGCGGCAAAGCCGCTCCCGGGCTCCAGTAGTCACGATTGTCGCCAAGAATGATCCTGACCCCTGCGACATCGATCGAAGGTCCGCCGTGCCGATGGTTCGCGCCTGCCGGGTCCTGCTTGCCGTGCTGGCCACCCTTGTCGTGTCCCTTGCCTTTGCCATTGCCAGGGTCAGCAAGCGATAGCGCTGCTGTGCTGCTCAGCGTAACGGCAAGCACCGCACAGAGCAGCGAGTTGAGCGTGGGCATGACTGTATCTCCTTAAGGCTTGCACGTCAGCGTAGTCGCTGGCGCTGAAACAGCCAAAGCGCGGCCTAAGCTGCGACCGCTCGTTATGTTCAGGCCGCTTAGCAGTGGCTGCCGGGGCTGGTTTTTACGGTTTTTTTACGACGAGCACGGCTGCCGATCAGCATACTAGCGGCACTTTTTGCCCGCAGGCGGGCAGTGTCAACTTGACCTGTTTGAACCCAGGCTGCTGCGGCGGCCTGGCAAGCAGGTTGTGGGGAGCCGCTAATGCTCATGGACCGAATGTGTTGCCTCCCCCTGTGCAGAGAAGTGATTCGTGAGCCAAGCAGCGACCGCAGCAGATCAGTCCAACCACGGTAGAACCACAGGTATCGGCATGCTCGTCGCCGCAGTCGGCGTGGTCTATGGCGATATCGGCACCAGCCCGCTGTACACCCTAAAAGAAGTGTTTTCCGGCCACTATGGCGTGCAAGCCAGTCACGATGGCGTGCTGGGCATTCTGTCGCTGGTGCTCTGGTCATTGGTCTGGGTGGTCACGATCAAATACGTGTTGTTCATCCTGCGCGCCGACAACCAAGGCGAGGGCGGGATCATGGCCTTGACCGCGCTGGCGCGGCGGGCAGCGGCGCCTTTTCCCCGGCTGAGCAGGGTGCTGGTGCTGCTTGGCTTGTTTGGCGCAGCGCTGTTCTACGGCGACAGCATGATTACCCCGGCCATTTCGGTGCTGTCGGCTGTAGAGGGCCTGCAGCTGGCCTTCGACGGCATCGACCATTGGGTGGTACCGCTGGCCGTGATCGTGCTGGTTGGGCTGTTCTTGATCCAGAAACATGGCACGGCGCGCATCGGCATTCTGTTCGGGCCAGTGATGGTGCTGTGGTTCGTGGTCTTGGGTGCCCTGGGCATCCATGGCATCGTCCAGCGCCCGGAAGTGCTGCTGGCGCTCAACCCTGCCTGGGCGGTGCAGTTCTTCGTGGTTCATCCGGGCATGGGCGTGGCCATCCTTGGCGCAGTGGTGCTGGCGTTGACCGGGGCCGAAGCGCTGTATGCCGACATGGGCCATTTTGGCCGTAAACCGATCGCTCGGGCCTGGTTCCTGCTGGTACTGCCGGGGCTGGTGCTCAACTACTTCGGCCAAGGCGCGTTGATCCTCGACAACCCAGAGGCAGTGCGCAATCCGTTCTACCTGCTGGCGCCGAGCTGGGCGCTGCTGCCGATGGTCGCGCTGTCGACCCTGGCGACCATCATCGCCTCGCAGGCGGTGATATCCGGTGCCTTCTCGCTCACCCGCCAGGCGATTCAGCTGGGCTATGTGCCGCGCATGTTCATCCAGCACACCTCCAGTCACGAACAGGGGCAGATCTACATCGGCACGGTGAACTGGGCGTTGATGGTCGGCGTGGTGCTGCTGGTGATCGGATTCGAGTCATCCAGTGCATTGGCGGCGGCCTACGGGGTGGCTGTGACAGGCACCATGTTGATCACCACGCTGCTGTCCGCGGCGGTGGTCTTGCTGTTGTGGAAGACCCCGCGCTGGCTGGCGATCCCCATGCTGCTCGGGTTCCTGCTGGTCGACAGCCTGTACTTTGCCGCCAATGCGCCGAAGATCGTGCAGGGCGGGGCGTTCCCGGTGATTGCCGGCTTAGCGCTGTTCGTGCTGATGACTACCTGGAAGCGCGGGCGCAAGATCATCTTCGAGCGGCTGGATGAAGCCGCGCTGGCGCTGCCGCTGTTCATCGCCAGCATCCAGGCGCAGCCACCGCATCGGGTGCAGGGCACTGCGGTGTTTCTCACCGCCAGGACCGATGCGGTACCGCATGCCTTGCTGCATAACCTGCTGCACAACCAGGTGCTGCATGAGCAGGTGGTGTTGCTCACGGTGGTCGCCGAAGACTCGCCGCGGGTCAGGCCCGAGCAGCGCTTGGAGGTCGAGGCCTATGGCGCCGGATTCTTCCGCGTCACCCTGCATTTTGGCTTCATCGAAGAGCCTGATGTGCCGCTCGCCCTTAGCCTGTGCCAGCGCCAGGACCTGGACTTCAGCCCGATGCGCACCACCTATTTCCTCAGTCGCGAGACGGTTATCGCCACCAAGCGCATGGGCATGGCGCGATGGCGCGAGCAGTTGTTCGCGTTCTTGCTGAAGAACGCCAACAGCAATCTCAAGTACTTCCAATTGCCGCTCAACCGGGTGATCGAGCTGGGCACTCAGGTGGAGATGTAGGCCCAGCGCCAGGCCAATGGAATAGGCATCAGATGACTTTCACCGCGCGCCCGATGAACTGGATTGGCCCGGTAGGTTTGCCCGTCGGCGAGCCCTGTACGCCCTCCAGAGTCAGCTCGAACAGCTGGTTCGCTTCAAGCGGCGGCAGCTTGTCCAACGGCAGCGAGAGGGTTTGCCCAGGCTTGACCAAACCCAGTGACACCGGCGCCTGCCAGTGGTCAGCCTTGGTCCAGAATTGCAGGGCTTTGTCTGCCGGAATGACCGTTTCGCCCAAGGGGATCAACTGTACCTGTTGGCGATCGCTGGCTTGCACCACCCAGCCAGGTGCCTGGCTGTGTGGCGCCACCAGCACCACCAGGTAAGTGGGGGTGGCTGGCGGTGGGTCGCCCAGCAGCAGGGCAAGGGCCATGAGCAGGCTGGCGAACAGCCCGGCTCCTGCCAAGCCACGCCACAAGGGCAGCAGGTTCCACCACGAGTCGGCCGGTTGGCGCGACGTTGACGGGGCGGGTGACCCAAGGCTGTCCAGGCTGCGTTCGATGCGCTGGCGCAGCTGTGGGCTGGGCTGTTGAGGTTCGGCAAGCGTTGTCAACTCCAGCAGCCGCTGCTCCCAGGCATCCACCGCCGCGCGCAGGGCCGGGTCGTGTTGCAGGCGTGCTTGCACCGCGCGTTGTTGCTCGCCAGGCAACGTGCCCAGGACGTACTCGCCAGCCAGTTGCTGCAGCTCATCAGGGCGCTCGTCGCTGTGGTGGGTGATCATCCCATGCACTCCCGCAATGCGCTCAAGCCACGCTTGATCCAGGCTTTGACGGTGCCCAGCGGCGCGCCGAGTTTCTGCGCGATCTCGGCGTGCGTGCAGCCATCGACGTAGGCATGCAGGATGCAGCTGCGCCGGGAGGGCTCTAGCTGGTCGAGGCAGTCGAAGATCTTCGCCGAGCGTGCTTGCAGGTCGAAGCCAGGCTGCTGTTCAGAGACGGCTGACACTGGCTCATCCTCCTCTCCGGCAGGCACCAGGCGTGCGCCATCGCGAATGAAGTTCAGCGCCAGATGGCGGGTGATGCTGTAGATCCAGCCGCGTGCCGAACCTCGGCTTGGATCGAAACTGCCAGCGCCGGTCCATATCCTGACAAAGGCATCGTGGACCACATCCTCGGCCGTGGCGCTGTCGCGCACGATGCGCCGGGCGACCCCGAGCAAGCGTGCGCTTTCCAGGTCATACAGTTCGCGCAGGGCCTGGCGCTGGCCCTGCGCGCAGGCTGCAAGACAGCCTTGGTAATCGAAGCCGGGTTCGGGCAATGACACGGTGAGTTCAGCCCTCGGCAGCAGGTCGATACCCCGGCCAGTGGGCTGGGGTTTGTCGAACAGCGTAGACGACTTTCACTGCGCTCACCGAGCCGCCTGGGCGGTTACTTGGCCGCCCAGAAAATGTAGTCGGCCTGGTACCTCACCACCTGTTGCTCACCTTTGTTGGCCGCGCTGCACGGGGTGCTCGGTGCCACGCCGCCTTGGGTGGCCAGGCGCTGGATGTAGCTGACGCCGAGCATCGCGCCCTGGCCCTCGGCCGGATTGGCCTTGACCAATTGATAGGGCAGGTCGGCCTTGCTCGCTGGCGCCACGGCCAGCTGCGTGCCGGTGACTTTCGAGCCATCCTTGGCCTGCCAGGTGGCGGGCGGGCCGAAGTAGCTGCCAACGGGTTTGCCGGCGCGGTCATTGAGCACGGCCTTGGGGCCGACGAAGAACCATTCGCTCTGGCCGGGGGCGTTGGCCTTGTCCCGGCATTGGTAGGTGATCTCGCCGACTCCGACGGTTTGCATGACCACTTTGTGCCCATCGGGGACTTTCACCGCGTCGGGCAGGCTGGTCTGGGCGTAGGCAGTGTGCAGGGTTAGCGACAGGCTGGCGATGGCCAGTGTGCGAGGGATGAGACTGAGGATGGGTTTGGCATTCATGACGGTTTCTCCGCAGGGGAACGGTTCGGCAGCGAAAGGCTGCTGAAGGGATTACCCGCCAGTGCGTGTTTTGGATGCAGCCGATTTCAAAAAAAGCTCAACAACCAACCGGCCGCGCCACCTGCGATAACTACCAGCCAGGGAGGAAGTTTGCCCAGCATCAGCGCAACCAGGGCCAACAGTGCCAGGGCCAGGTCTTGTGGCGCATGCTGCGCGGTGGCCGTTATCGGTCGCACCAGGGCGGCCAGCAACAGCCCGACCACGGCGGCATTGATGCCCATCAACGCCGCTTGTGCACGCGTGTTACGGCGCAGACGCTCCCACAGCGGCAGCACACCCACAACCAGCAGAAACGAAGGCAGGAAAATCGCCACCAGACAGATCAGCCCGCCCGCCCAGCCGCTAGGCGCGCCGTTCATCGAAGCGCCCAGAAACGCCGCGAAGGTGAAGAGCGGCCCCGGTACCGCTTGCACGAGTCCGTAGCCTGCCAGGAAGGTGTCGCGGCTGACCCAGCCACTGGCTACCACTTCAGCCTCCAGCAACGGCAGTACCACATGGCCGCCGCCAAACACCATCGAGCCTACCCGGTAGAACGCATCAAACTGCGCCAGGGCCTGATTGGCAGACAGTTTGGCGAGGATCGGCAAACCGATCAGCAGGGCGCAAAACAGCGACAGCCACAGCAACGCAGCGCGGCGGCGGATCGTGATCGGCAGTGGCTCATGGGGTGTGCCTTGGCTTGGCTTGAACAGCAAAAAACCGCTGCTGGCAGCGAGGGCGATGACGGTGATCTGGCCGCCCGCTGACGGCAGCAGTAGCGCCGCGCAGGTCGCCACTGCCATGAAGATGATGCGCGGGATGTCCGGGCACAATGCGCGCGCCATGCCCCACACTGCTTGCGCGATTACAGCAATTGCCACCATCTGCAGACCTTGCAGCACGCCTGGGGCAATCGCGTGTGCATACCGGGCCAGGCTCAGGGCGACCAGCACCAGGGCAAGCGCCGAAGGCAAAGTGAAACCGACCCACGCTGCCAGCGCGCCACGGTAGCCGGCGCGCGACAAGCCCAGGGCGATACCCACTTGGCTACTGGCCGGGCCCGGCAGGAACTGGCACAGCGCAACCAGGTCGGCATAGCTGCGCTCGCTCAGCCAGTGCCGGCGTATGACGAACTCATCGCGAAAGTACCCCAGGTGGGCAATCGGCCCACCGAACGAGGTCAGGCCCAAGCGCAGAAAGATCAGCAAGACCGCCCATGGGCGCGTGTTGGTCTCTGGGGTATCGGACATGTTCAGGCTCGATGGTGGCGGCTCGATCACCTTTATCACATTGCCTGCCATCGCGCCCCGGGATTCTCTGAGAGCAGTTCGAGGTGGCGCAACGGCAAGTCTTTCGAAACGTTTCAATTCGCGCACATGCGCTGAACTAACGCTTTGCCAGGGGGATCTTCTTCTATGCTCAGTGATCGCGCGTCTTGTGCAGCTGCGCTGAGCAGGACTTCAAGGATTGTCGAATGAAAAGGAGCCGCCGTGACTGTTACCACTCAACCTGTCTATCGCTGCACGCCAGGTCCGCTGCACGCGACCTTGCTGGCCGGTACTGTGCCGCTGTTTCTCGGCGGTTTGCTCAGTGACATCGCCTACTACCAGAGCTACCAGATCCAGTGGAGCAATTTCGCCGCCTGGCTAATCGCTGGCGGCTTGCTGTTCTGCGGGCTGGCGTTGCTGTTCGGGTTGCTCAATCTGATCCGTGCCGAGCATAAAGGCGGGCGTGCGCTGGTGTATTTCCTGGTGCTGCTGGCCACCTGGCTGCTGGGCCTGGTCAATGCCTTCGAGCATGCCAAGGACGCCTGGGCGGTAATGCCCTCGGGCCTGGTGCTGTCGGTGATCGTCAGCGCGCTGGCCTGTATCGCGACCTGGATCGGCCTGACCAACTTGCGATCGGGAGGTGCGCAATGAACCCTAGATACCCACTGACTGCCTTGAGCATGGCGCTGCTGCTCAGCGCCTGTGGCGGCGAAGGCGATGCCCAGCAAACCTACGGCGCCGACCCCAAGTTGCCCGATCCTCAGCGCGGCTTGCTGCCGAGCATGAAAATCGCCCAGCCAACCGCCTGGGGTGAGCAAAAACCGACCGTGCCACAGGGCTACAGTATCAGCGCCATCGCGACTGACCTGCGGATTCCGCGCCAGACCCTGGTGCTGCCCAACGGCGATATTCTGGTGGCCGAGGGGCGCGGCGGCAGCGCCGCCAAACTCAAGCCCAAGGACGTTATCGCCAGTTCGATCAAGGCCAAGGGCAATACCCAGGTCAAGGGCGGCAACCGCCTGACCTTACTGCGCGACGCCGACGGCGACGGCAACTATGAGCTCAAGACCGTGTTTGCCGAAAACCTCAACGCGCCCTACGGCCTGGCCTTTGCCGAGGGCAAGCTCTACGTGGCCAACCAGGATGCGCTGGTGCGTTTCGACTACAGCGAAGGCCAGACCCAGGCCAGCGGCCCGCCCAGCAAAGTCACCGATCTGCCGGCCGAGATCAATCACCACTGGACCAAAGCCCTGACCATCAGCCCTGATGGTCGCTACCTGTATGTCGGTATCGGTTCCAACAGCAACATCACCGAGCGTGGCATGGAAGCCGAGATCGACCGGGCGATGGTCTGGCAGATCGACGCCCAGACCGGCGCCCACCGGCCTTATGCGACTGGGCTGCGCAACCCGACCGCGCTGACCATCCAGCCCGGCACCGGGCAGTTGTGGACGGTGGTCAACGAGCGCGACGAGCTGGGCCCTGATCTGGTGCCCGACTACCTGACCTCGGTGAAGGAGGGCGGTTTCTACGGTTGGCCCTATAGCTATTGGGGCCAGAACGTCGACCCGCGCGCGCAGCCGCAAAACCCGGACAAGGTCGCCGCAGCGATAAAACCGGACTACAGCCTTGGCTCGCACGTGGCGGCGCTGGGGGTCGACTTCTCGCTGCCAGCGATGGGCGAGGCGTTCGCTGATGGCGTCTTCGTCGGCGAGCACGGCAGTTGGAACCGGCCCAATCCTGTGGGCTACAAGGTGATCTTCGTGCCGTTCAGCAATGGCCGGCCGGCAGGTGAGCCGGTGGACTTCGCCACCGGCTTCAGGGGTGAAGACGGCAAGACCCGCGGCCGGCCGGTCGGGGTCACGGTCGATCCGCGCGGGGCGTTGATCATTGCCGATGACCTGGCCAATACGGTGTGGCGAGTGACGCGCAATCAGTAGAGGCACTGCCAAGCCGTACCGGCTTCATCGCGGGACAAGCCCGCTCCCACAGGAAGTAAGTCGCCCCAGCAATTCGCCCGAGCACCAAACCTGGAGCGGGCTTGCCCCGCGATGACGCCTTTGAGTTCATTGAAAAAAGCAGTTAGTGGTGAATTATTTCGTATCCCTTTGTATCTGATGCCTTAGAGCCTGGCCACCAAAACGATGGCAGCCAGGCACAGGACAAGTCAGATACAGAGTGACGGATATGAAATCACGCAAGAAAAGCGTCAAGCCGATTGGCTTGAAAGACATCACCATCGTCGACGACGCCAAGATGCGCAAGGCGATCACCGCCGCTGCGCTAGGCAATGCCATGGAATGGTTCGACTTCGGCGTCTATGGCTTTGTCGCCTATGTGCTGGGCAAGGTGTTTTTCCCAGGCGCCGACCCGGGCGTACAGATGATCGCAGCCCTTGGCACCTTTTCCGTACCGTTCTTGATTCGCCCGTTGGGCGGGCTGTTCTTCGGCGCGCTGGGTGATCGCTACGGGCGCCAGAAAGTCCTCGCCGCCACCATCGTGATCATGTCCCTGAGCACCTTCGCCATTGGCCTGATCCCGTCCTATGCCTCGATCGGCATCTGGGCGCCGATCCTGTTGCTGCTGTGCAAGATGGCCCAGGGCTTCTCGGTTGGCGGCGAATACACCGGGGCGTCGATTTTCGTCGCTGAATACGCCCCGGATCGCAAGCGCGGCTTCCTTGGCAGCTGGCTGGACTTCGGCTCGATCGCAGGCTTTGTGTTTGGTGCAGGGCTGGTGGTGTTCATCTCCGCCATCGTCGGCGAGGAGAAGTTCCTTGAGTGGGGCTGGCGCCTGCCGTTCCTGCTGGCGTTGCCGCTGGGCATCATCGGCCTGTACCTGCGTCACGCCCTGGAAGAAACCCCGGCGTTCCAGCAACACGTCGACAAACTCGAACAGGGCGACCGCGAAGGGTTGGCCTCCGGCCCCAAGGTGTCGTTCAAGGAAGTCGCTACCCAGCACTGGCGCAGCCTGTTGACCTGCATTGGCGTGGTGATCGCGACCAACGTCACCTACTACATGCTGCTCACCTACATGCCCAGCTACCTGTCGCACAACCTGCACTACAGCGAAAGCCGCGGGGTACTGATCATCATCGCGATCATGGTCGGCATGCTGTTCGTGCAACCGGTGATCGGCTTGCTCAGCGATAAATTCGGCCGCAGGCCTTTCATCATCTGCGGTAGCGTCGGCTTGTTCATCCTGGCCATCCCGGCGTTCATGATGATCAACAGTGGCGTGCTCGGCGTGATCTTCGCCGGCTTGCTGGTGCTGGCGATCCTGCTCAACTTCTTTATCGGCGTGATGGCCTCGACCCTGCCGGCGATGTTCCCCACCCATATTCGCTACAGCGCGCTGGCCAGTGCCTTCAACATTTCCGTGCTCATCGCAGGCCTCACGCCGACCATTGCCGCCTGGCTGGTGGAAAGCACCAATGACCTGTACATGCCAGCCTACTACCTGATGGTGATTGCCCTGGTCGGCCTGGTAACCGGTGTGACCATGAAGGAAACCGCCAACCAGCCCTTGCGCGGCGCTGCTCCAGCGGCATCCGATATCGAGGAGGCGCGCGAGCTTTTGCAGGAACATCACGACAATATCGAGCAGAAAATCGAAGACATCGATCAGCAAATCGCCGAGCTGGAGGCCAAACGCAAGCATTTGGTACAACAACATCCGCGTATCGAATAGCGGCGGAGCGAGCAAGTCGGTTCAGGCTGTGAGAGGATGGCCGGCAAACCCAGTGTCTGGCAGAACAGGACCCCGAATTAAACCTGATGAAGACTCCAAAACGGATTGAACCGCTGATCGAAGACGGGCTGGTCGACGAAGTACTACGGCCGCTGATGAGTGGTAAGGAAGCAGCGGTCTATGTAGTGCGCTGCGGCACCCAGGTGCGCTGCGCCAAGGTCTACAAGGAAGCCAACAAACGCAGTTTCCGCCAGGCCGCCGAGTACCAGGAAGGGCGCAAGGTGCGCAACAGCCGTCAGGCCCGGGCCATGGCCAAGGGGTCCAAGTACGGCCGTAAAGAAGCCGAAGACGCCTGGCAGAACGCCGAGGTGGCGGCCTTGTTCCGTCTGGCTCATGCCGGCGTGCGGGTGCCCAAGCCGTTCGATTTCCAGGACGGCGTATTGCTGATGGAACTGGTGGTGGACGAGGACGGCAACGCCGCGCCGCGCCTGAACGACGTGCACCTGGAGCCTGAGCAGGCGCGCGAGTACCACGCTTTCGTGATTCGCCAGATCGTGCTGATGCTCTGCGCAGGCCTGGTGCATGGTGATCTTTCCGAGTTCAACGTGCTGCTTGGCCCGGACGGTCCGGTGATCATCGATTTGCCCCAGGCGGTGGATGCTGCGGCCAACAACCATGCCTTCAGCATGCTTGAGCGCGATGTGGCGAACATGAGCGGCTATTTCGGCCGTTTTGCCCCGGAGCTCAAGGCCACCCGTTATGCGCGGGAAATGTGGTCGCTGTTCGAGGCTGGTGAGTTGCTGGCCGATACGCCGTTGACCGGGCAGTTCAAGGACGACGACCACGATGCCGATGTCGGTGGCGTGCTGCGCGAGATCGAAGCGGCGCGGCTCGATGATGCCCGCCGTCGGGCTGCCCGAGAGGAGGCTGAGCATGGGCCGGTCAAGGCCGAGGAACCGCCACCGCCCTGGATGCAATAACGTCAGTGCCGACCTCTTCGCGGGCAAGCCCGCTCCCACAGGTTCTTGTGCTGGTCTGTAGGGGGGGTGACCTGTCTGGGGAATACTCGGCGGGGGTCAGGTCTGGCCTCTTCGTGGGTCGCCGGCACACGGGTAAGCGTCGCTCACCAAGGCAACAGGGTGAGCGGGTTTACCCGCGAAGGGCCGTAGCGCAGCGCCCGTTCTATTTGTTGAGCAGTTGAACCATCTCCTGATAACCGCGCTGGCGCGCATGCTCCAGGGCGCTAACGCCGTCCTTGTCAGCGATCGTCGGATCAGCGCCGGCTTGTAGCAGCCGCCGCACGATCTCCACATGGCGCGGCCCGCCATCGCCGAGGATTACCGCCTCCAGCAGGGCGGTCCAGTGCAGGCGATTGAGGTGATTCACATCCACCCCGGCATCGATCAGCATCTGCACGGTTTCAACATGGCCGCGCTCAGCCGCAGGGATCAAGGCGGTACCGCCATAGCGGTTGGTGCTTTTGAGGTCGGCGCCATGTTCGAGGGTCAGGCGCAGGATGTCGTTGAGCCCACGCGCCCCGGCGTACAGGTAGGGGCTGTCGTGGATATTGTCTTTGGCATTCACATCGGCGCCGGCCGCGATCAGTGCCTGCGCCGCTTGCAGTTGATTGGCCTGGGTCGCGACCAGCAGCGCAGTGCGGCCCTGCGCGTCCCTGGCCTCCAACGGCGCACCCTGATCCAGCAGGCGCTGCACGGTTAGCCCATCGCCCCGGTGGGCAGCGTCGATCAAAGAGTCGGTCATCGTAGTCTCGGCATAAGCGGTTAAGTTGCAGCAGCTAAGCAGCATCAGCAGTGCAGCGCAGGGTATACGCATGCGGCGGCTCCTGTTCAATGAATGTCCATCCTAGAAAAACCGCGTGAGGGGTTGAAGTGATTTATCTGGATGGCATGCAGTGCCGTTGTGAATAGGGCGCTGATAGCGCTGGTCGGCAGCCGGTGGGCGTGTTAGAACTCACGCTTGTCATTTACAAGTTGAATAGCGCGATGTCTGTTAGCGTGAAATCGAATAGAGCCCTGTTCGACCTCGACCTGCTGCGGGCCATTGTCGTGGTGGCCGATTGCGGCAGCTTCACCACGGCAGCGGCAAGGCTGCACTCGACCCAGTCGACCATCAGCCAAAAAGTACGCCGGTTGGAAGAGATGGTCGGCCATCGTCTGCTGGTACGCGGCAACCGTGACGTACTGCCCACCGACGCCGGTCAGACCCTGCTTGGCTACGCCCGGCACATGCTGGCGTTGAACGATCAGATGCTCGAGGCCCTGGCCGGCGCCATGGTCGGTATGACTGTGCGCCTGGGGGTTCCGGAAGACTTCGTCGGCGGCCGCACGACCAACGCCTTGTCGGCCTTCAGCCGCCAGCATCCGCAGGTCAAGCTGGAAGTCACCAGCGGGCTGTGTCGCGACCTCAGCCAGGCCTACGACAATGGTGAACTCGACCTGGTGCTGCTCAAGCAGCGACGCAACAGTCGTGAAGGCGTGGCGTGCTGGCCGGAGCGTTTGCAGTGGATCGACAGTGCGCGCCTGCCTGCCTTCGATCTGGATCCCATACCGTTGGTGACCTTCCCACCCCGTGGCCTGTACCGCGACGATATGATCAGCGCCATTGAGGGCATCGGCCGGCGCTGGCGCATCAGCTTTACCAGCTCCAGCCTCAGCGGCATTCAGGCGGCGGTGGCCGATGGCATGGGCGTCAGCCTGCTACCGCCGCGCGCGGCCACTGCTGAACATCGGGTACTCGGCGCGGTGCAGGGGTTGCCCGAGGTCGACAGCTACGAGATCGTCATCGTGCACCGGCCCACGGCGGACGTGATGGTCAAGGCCCTGGCCGAGGTGCTTACGGAGTTACTGGCAATGCAGGCGATCTGAGGTTGATGTTCCATAGATGGGACGATGAGTGCTGTTTTGGCCATCTACCGCGCCATTGGCACTATAGGTAAGGTTATACCCAGCCGAGAGAGGAGACATCTCATGAAAAAGATTCTGGGTATCCACCAAAACCCCAATGCCCACTGGGTAGGCGACGGTTTCCCGGTGCGCAGCCTGTTCACCTACGACCACCTGGCCAGCAAGATCAGCCCGTTCCTGCTGCTCGACTACGCCGGGCCCCATGACTTCACCCCGACCAACGCCCGTCGCGGGGTTGGCCAGCACCCGCATCGGGGCTTCGAGACGGTGACCATCGTCTATCAAGGCGAATTGGAGCACCGCGACTCCACCGGCGCCGGTGGCCTGATCGGGCCGGGCGATGTGCAGTGGATGACCGCCGCCAACGGCATCATCCATGAAGAGTTCCATTCTCCGGCCTTTGCTCGCAGCGGCGGCGCCCTGGAAATGGTGCAGTTGTGGGTCAACCTGCCAGCCAAGGACAAACGTGCTGCGGCGGGCTACCAGACCCTGCTGTCGACGGATATCCCGGTGGTCGCGCTGGCCAACGATGGCGGTACTTTGCGTGTGATTGCCGGTCATTACCAAGGCCATGCAGGCCCGGCGCGGACCTTTACCGCGATGGACGTCTGGGACATGCAGCTCAAGGCAGGTGCCGAACTGCAATTGCCCGTGGCAGAGGGCCGTAACGCCGCATTGGTAGTGCTGCGCGGCAGTGTCCGGGTCAATGACGAGCGCGATGCAGGCCCTGCCAGCCTGGTGTTGCTGGATCGCTCGGGTGAACAGGTGCACGTGCAAGCGCTGGACGACGCCGTAGTGCTGCTGCTCAGCGGCGAGCCGATCGATGAGCCAATTGTCGGATACGGCCCGTTCGTGATGAACAGTCAGGCAGAAATCGCCGAGTCATTCGATGATTTCCATGCCGGGCGTTTCGGCCTGATGGCCGATGCAGGGGAGGGGGCGCCGCATTGATCACCCGCTTGTCCCGCTTGCAGGCCGTGCGCCGTAGCGTACGGCCCAAGGGCGGGGCTTGCCTGTGGCTGCGTTACCGCGCCCCTTACGACTGGCCGGCAATGTTGGCCTTCTTGGCTGCGCGTTGCATTCCCGGGATCGAGCGCTGCCAAGGTGAGGTGTACCGGCGCAGTTTCGAGTGGTACGGGCGCCAGGGAATAGTGCAGGTGTCGCCGGCGAACGGCGCGCAGCTGCGGGTGGAATTGTCTGGGGTTGCCCCTGGCGCTGTAGCTGCGCTGGTCGCGCGCCTGCGCCGGGTGTTCGATCTGGACGCAGAGCCTGCGCGCATCCAGGCCGAACTGGGGCGCGATGCGCTAATGGCCCAATTGTTGGCCCGCCGCCCTGGCCTGCGCGTCGCGCAGGGTTGGGACGGCTTCGAACAAGCCATGCGCACGGTACTGGGTCAGCAAGTCACGGTCGCCGCCGCCATGACCCTGGCCGGTCGCCTGGTTCAGCGCCATGGTCAACCGCTGGCGTTGGCGGCAGCCGGGCTAAGCCATGTCTTCCCTCGTGCAAGCGCAATCGCTGGCCTGACGCTGGAGGGCCTGGGCATGCCGCGTGCTCGCGCAGTCACACTGACCACCTTGGCCAACGCCTTGTTGGCCAGCCCTGATCTACTCG
>Ga0247821_10000166_pt1 | contig 38634 bp, 36 predicted proteins | sample 13C_Glycerol_Day_FD_192481 | JGI IMG/M metagenome (GOLD analysis project Ga0247821, IMG submission 192481) | Soil microbial communities from agricultural site in Penn Yan, New York, United States - 13C_Glycerol_Day14 | ecosystem: Environmental > Terrestrial > Soil > Agricultural land | place... | reverse complement strand
GTCTTCACCTTGTGCGCTGCACCCTCAGTGAACTGCAATGCCACAGGGGTGAAGGATTCGACGCTCATGCTGACTATCTCCCGGCGCTATGCCGCCATAATGCGTGATGACGCGCATTATCCGCTTCCCCGAGAAAATTGGTCAACAATTGTGCGGCTTTCGTCTGGTTTGCCCCGCCAGAAACAACAAGGCCCGCACAAGGCGGGCCCGCTGGCAAACGACTGCCTTATGGCAGCAAGCCCGCATGGGACAGGCCCAGGCGCTCATCCAGGCCGAAGAGGATGTTGAGGTTCTGTACCGCCTGGCCCGACGCGCCTTTGACCAGGTTGTCGATCACCGACAACACCACCACCAGGTCACCACCCTGCGGCCGATGCACGGCGATGCGGCAGACGTTGGCGCCACGCACGCTGCGGGTTTCCGGATGGCTGCCGGCCGGCATTACGTCGACGAACGGTTCATCGGCATAACGTTTCTCGAACAGTGCCTGCAGGTCGACCGAGGTGTCGGCGACGGTGGCGTACAAGGTGGAGTGAATGCCACGGATCATCGGGGTCAGGTGCGGGACGAAGGTCAGGCCGACGTCGCCGCCCGCAGCCCGGCGCAGGCCCTGGGTGATTTCCGGCAGGTGACGGTGACCCTTGACCGCATAGGCCTTCATGCTTTCACCGGCCTCGCAGAACAGCGAACCGACGGAAGCACCACGGCCGGCACCGCTGACCCCGGACTTGCAGTCGGCGATCAGGCGCGAAGCGTCGGCGATGCCGGCTTCGAGCAGTGGCAGGAAACCCAGCTGGGTCGCAGTCGGGTAGCAACCCGGCACAGCGATCAGGCGCGCCTGGCGGATCTGCTCGCGATTGACTTCAGGCAGGCCATAGACCGCATCCTTGAGCAGTTCCGGCGCGCCATGGGGCTGGCCGTACCACTTGGCCCACTCATCGGCATCCTGCAGGCGGAAGTCGGCGGACAGGTCGATGACCTTGGTGCCGGCAGCCAGCAATTCGCCGGCCAGGGCATGGGCAACACCGTGCGGAGTGGCAAAGAACACCACATCGCAGGCGGCCAGGGTTTTCACGTCCGGTACGCTGAACGCCAGGCCGTCGTAGTGGCCGCGCAGGTTCGGGTACATGTCGGCAACGGCCAGGCCCGCTTCGGATCGCGAGGTAATGACCGCAACCTCTGCCTGTGGATGCTGTGCCAACAGACGCAGCAGCTCGACCCCGGTGTAACCCGTGCCGCCAACGATACCGACCTTGACCATAACGCGTGCCCCTTATCAACGAACCGACTGGAAAGCCCACGATGATAGGGTTCCTGCAACACGCTCACAACTGTTGAGATGGCCCGCCAGGCCCTCAGCCTCTACTATCTGACGACCGTGAACCCTGAAGGAACTCAACCCCATGCTTTACCTATGGATCAAAGCCCTGCACATCGTCAGCGTGGTCTGCTGGTTTGCCGGCCTGTTCTACCTGCCGCGGCTGTTCGTCTATCACGCCCAGAGCCAGGACAGCATCAGCCAGGAACGCTTCGTGACCATGGAGCGCAAGCTCTACCGCGGCATCATGGGCCCGGCGATGATCGCCACCTTCATCTTCGGCATCTGGTTGCTGAGCCTGACCCCGGGCTTCCTGAGCCAGGGCTGGATGCACGCCAAGCTCACCCTGATCGTCCTGCTCACCGGCTATCACCATATGTGCGGCGCCCAGCTCAAGCGCTTCGCCCGCGGTGAAAACACCCGCAGCCATGTCTATTACCGCTGGTTCAATGAAGTCCCCGTAGTGATCCTGCTCGGCATCGTCATTCTGGTGGTGGTCAAACCGTTCTAATCTCAGATATCACTCAGCCTCGGGAAGTCCGTCATGTCATTGCCTGCCCTGCTCGAACAACGCTTGCGTCTGCCGGTGGTTGCGGCGCCGATGTTTCTGATCTCCAACCCGCAACTGCTGCTGGCCTGCTGCGCCAATGGCGTGGTGGGCAGCTTCCCGGCGCTGAACCAGCGCGACAGCGCAGGCTTCAAGGCCTGGCTGGAGGAAGTCGAGGCGGGCCTTGCCGTGCTGGACAACCCCGCGCCTTACGCCGTCAACCTGATCGTCCACCAGAGCAACCCGCGCTTGCAGGCGGACCTGGCGATCTGTGTCGAGCACAAGGTACCGATCGTGATCACCAGCCTGGGCGCTGTGAAGGAACTGGTCGACGCGGTGCACAGCTATGGCGGGCTGGTGTTCCACGACGTCACCACCCGCCGGCACGCCGAGAAGGCTGCCGAAGCGGGCGTCGATGGCCTGATCGCCGTGGCCGCCGGGGCTGGCGGTCATGCCGGCACCTGGAGCCCGTTCGCCCTGGTCGCCGAGATCCGCCAGTTCTTCGACAAGACCCTGCTGCTGGCCGGTTGCCTTAACCGTGGCCATGAGATCCTCGCCGCACAGTTGCTCGGCGCCGACCTCGCCTACCTCGGCACACGCTTTATCGCCACCCACGAAAGCCGCGCGCCGGACGCCTACAAGGAAATGATGCTGGGTGCCCAGGCAGCCGATATCATCCACACCGCCGCAGTGTCCGGTGTGCCTGCCAGCTTCATGCGCCAGAGTCTGGAGAATGCCGGCTTCGACATGGCGGCCCTGCGCGGCAATGTCGAGACCAAACTCAAGCCCATCGATGACGAGGCCAAGGCCTGGAAGACGGTCTGGTCCGCCGGGCAAGGCGTCGGCGCCATCGATGAGCTGTGCCCTGCCGCCGAACTCATCGCCCGCCTGGATGCAGAATACCGCCAGGCGCAAGCCGCTGCGGCATCCCTGGGCCAGCGCTGGCCCGGCTGATTCCTGTAAACTGGGCGCTTTGACCCTATCCCCCACTGGAGTACTGCATGACCCGTTACGCCATGATCACCGGTGCCTCCAGCGGTCTGGGCCTGGCGCTGGCCGAGGCCCTGGCGCGTCGGGGACGCAACCTGATTCTGGTGGCGCGACAGCGCGATCTGCTGGAACCCATCGCCATCGAGCTGACCCAGCGTTTTGGTGTCGAGGTGCTGTTCCGCGCCTGCGACCTGGGCGAGCCGCTGCGCCTGTCGGGGTTCCTGCTGGAGCTGGAAGAAGGCGAGCGGCAGATCGATCTGCTGGTCAACTGCGCCGGCATTCGCTCCTACGGCCCGTTCCTGGCCCAGGAATGGGCAGATGAACAGGACCTGATCGAAGTGAACATCCTCGCCCTGACCCGCCTCTGCCATGCGCTGGGCAATGCCATGGCGGTCCAGGGCGGCGGGCAGATCCTCAACGTCGCCTCGCTGGCCGGCTTCGCCCCCGGTCCCTGGATGACCAGCTACGCCGCCAGCAAGGCCTATGTGCTGCACTTTTCCGAAGGTCTGCGCGAAGAGCTCAAGCGCACTGGCATCAAGGTCTCGGTGCTGTGCCCGGGCCCGGTGCGTTCACCCTTGCGGCGCATTCCCCGCCTGGACAAGGGCAAGCGCTGCCTGAGCCCCGAGGAAGTGGCGCTGTACACCGTCCGCGCCCTGGACAAGAACCGCGCGCTGATCATTCCCGGGCGACGCAACCGCTGGCTGGCCGTAAGCCCACGGCTGCTGACGCGCTGGCTGGCGCGCAAGCTGGCCGGCGCCATCAACCAGGCCTATTGCCCGCGCTGAACGTGCAGGGCTGGGCGTCGGTGCCTGGCCTGAGTACACTCAGGCGCGATCACTCTCATGGAGCAACCGTAGTGGATACTCTGTTCACCAAGATCATCAACCGGGAGATCCCGGCCAAGATCATCTACGAGGACGACCAGGTTCTGGCCTTCCACGATATCGCCCCGCAGGCACCCGTGCATTTTCTGGTCGTCCCGAAGAAGCCGATCCGCACCCTCAACGACCTGACCGAAGACGACAAGGGACTGGCCGGCCACATCCTGTTCACCGCCCAGCGCCTGGCGAAGGAACTGGGCTGTGAAGAAGGTTTCCGCGTGGTCATGAACTGCAACGAACTGGGTGGCCAGACGGTCTACCACATCCACATGCACGTGCTGGGTCAGCGCCAGATGCACTGGCCGCCGGGCTGATCCAGGGCAAGCCCGATCATCTCGATTGCGGTAAACTGTCGGGCACATTCTTGCGGAGGTGCCCGATGGCTACCGAACGTCACTATTCGCCGCTCGACCGCTTGTTGCTGCAGGCCGACACCGCCATGCGCACCTTGCTGCCCTTCAGCGGCCAACCTTCCCGCCCCTCCCCGGCGATCATCCAGCCGGACGCAGACCTGGACGACACCCAGACCCGCCACGTGGCCGGGCTGATGCGTATCAACCACACCGGTGAAGTCTGCGCCCAGGCGCTGTACCAGGGCCAGGCACTGACGGCCAAGCTGCCGCAGGTGCGCAAGGCCATGGAACACGCCGCCGAAGAAGAAATCGACCACCTGGCCTGGTGCGAGCAGCGTATCCGCCAGCTCGGCAGCCACCCCAGCGTGCTCAACCCGTTGTTCTACGGCATGTCGTTCGGCATCGGCGCCCTGGCCGGCCTGGTCAGCGACAAGGTCAGCCTGGGCTTCGTCGCCGCCACCGAGCATCAGGTGTGCAAGCACCTGGACGAGCACCTGGAGCAGATTCCGAGCGAGGATGAAAAGTCCCGGGCCATTCTCGAGCAAATGCGCATCGACGAAGAACAACACGCCGAATCGGCCCTCGAGGCTGGCGGCTTCCGCTTCCCGGCCCCGGTGCGCTTTGGCATGAGCCTGATGGCCAAGGTCATGACCAAGAGCACCTACCGCATCTAGGACACGCCATGACGGAACGCTTCGATGCCAAGGACCTGGCCCGCGCTGTCAGCGCCGGCGTTCTCAACCCCGGCCAGGACCAGGCCCTGCTTGAATTCCTCAAGCGCCAGCCGGCCACCCAGGCCAGTTTCCAGCTGGCCCATGTAGCCTTCTACTTCGGTGCCCTGTTGATCATGGGCGCCATGGGCTGGCTGCTCAGTGAAGCCTGGATGCGCATTGGCGACAGCGCATTGCTGCTGGTCGCCCTGGCCTACATCGGCGGCCTGACCCTGGCCGGACTGTTGATGCAACGCCGTGGCCAGACCATCCCTGCCGGCGTGCTCGGCGCGGTTGCGGTCAGCATCGTGCCGCTGGCGGTGTTCGCCGTAGAGCGCCTGACCGGCTTCTGGCCGCTGGACGACAGCCAGGGCAACTTTCACAACTACTACACCTACGTGCAGGGCGGCTGGCTGCTGATGGAAGCGGCAACGGTGCTCGCCGGCCTGCTGATGCTGCGCCTGATTCCCTTCCCGTTCATCGTCATGCCGATTGCCGTGGCGCTTTGGTTCATGTCCATGGACCTGAGCGAGTGGGTCTATGGCGACGCCTTCAACTGGGAGCAGCGGCGCACGGTCTCGTTGTGGTTCGGCCTGACCTTGCTCGTGGCCTTCCTGGTGATCGATGGCCGCACCCGCCAGGACTATGCCTTCTGGGGCTACCTGGCCGGACTGCTGGCGTTCTGGCTGGGGCTGACCCTGATGGACAGCGGCAGTGAACTGGGCAAGGCACTGTACTGCCTGATCAACCTTGGCCTGATGGGGCTTGCGGTGCTGCTGCGCAGGCCGGTCTTCATGGTCTTCGGCGCCATGGGCGTGGCCGCCTACCTGGGTTACCTGTCGTACGAAGTGTTTGCCGAGTCCTTGCTGTTCCCGCTGGTACTGACCCTGATCGGCCTGGGGGTCATCGGCCTTGGCCTGCTCTACCAGAAGCATCGCGAACGCTTGAGTGCACGCCTGAGGGCACAACTTCCCGCCGGCCTGCTGCAGCTGCTGCCGGGCTTGCGCCGCTGACAGCTCGACAGGACAAAACAAAAGGGCCCTCGATGGGCCCTTTGTTTATTCAACCAAGCTCGACGATCTCGTAGCTGTGGGTGATTTCAACCCCCGCCCGCCCGAGCATGATCGAGGCCGAGCAGTACTTTTCTGCCGACAGTTCGACTGCACGCTTGACCTGCGCCTCCTTCAGGCCACGGCCCTTGACCACGAAGTTCAGGTGGATCTTGGTGAACACCTTGGGGTCTTCAGTGGCGCGTTCGGCTTCCAGGAAGGCCTCGCAGCTTTCCACTGCCTGGCGGGACTTCTTCAGGATGCTGACCACATCGAAGTTGCTGCAGCCGCCCAGGCCCAGCAGGAGCATTTCCATGGGCCGCACACCCAGGTTACGCCCACCGGCATCGGGCGGACCGTCCATGACCACAACATGGCCACTGCCTGATTCGCCCAGAAACATGGCTTCACCTGCCCACTGGATACGCGCCTTCATCACCCGGACTCCACTTGCTTGAAAAAAGGCTGCCAGCTTAGACCCAGACGGCCCCGTGGAAAAGCTCAAGCGTGCGAGTAAATCTGCCGATACAACGACAAGTGTCTGATAAGCTGACGCCAAATCACTGGCGCCTGGCGCCAGGCACTCTATAAAAGTGATGAAGCGTCGCCTCTTACCGGGATTCAGCCATGGTTGCATCAGCTCTATCAGCCAAGATCAAAAACATCGACAAGCTGCTCGCTCATTGCCAGCGGCGTCGTTATGCCGCCAAGAGCAACATCATCTGCGCCGGCGACAAGGCCGATACCCTGTCGTTCATCGTCAGAGGCTCGGTCACCATCCTGATCGAGGACGATGATGGCCATGAGATGATCATTGCCTACCTCAACAGCGGTGATTTCTTCGGCGAGCTGGGCCTGTTCGAACCCTCAGGGCAGGAGCAGACGCGCAGCGCCTGGGTGCGGGCCAAGAGCGAGTGTGAAGTGGCGGAAATCAGCTACGACAAATTCCGCGAACTGGCGCGCCAGGACCCGGACATTCTCTACGCCCTGGGCAGCCAGATGGCCCAGCGCCTGCGCAACACCACGCGCAAGGTCGGCGACCTGGCCTTCTTCGATGTCACCGGCCGTGTCGCCCGTTGCCTGCTGGAGCTGTGCAAGCAGCCCGACGCCATGACCCATCCCGACGGCATGCAGATCAAGATCACCCGCCAGGAAATCGGCCGTATCGTTGGCTGCTCGCGGGAGATGGTCGGCCGCGTGCTCAAGGATCTTGAAGAACGCAGCCTGGTTCACGTCAAAGGCAAGACCATGGTGGTCTTCGGCACCCGCTAGTCCCGGGCGATGCCCTCGATCACCTGGGCATAGGCGCTGCCGAGGCGTTCGAGCAATGGTGCCTGTGGAACCACTTCATGCAAGGCGATGTGACTGTCGGCCAGGCACCGCTGCTCCAGTTCGCAACATTCGTTGAAACGGTTGACCGCGGCCACCATCGACTCGCGCTCGTTATCCAGCAGCAAGGCGCCATGCACCAGCACCACCGGACGCTTGCCGCCCAGCCCTTGGCGCCAGCGCTGGGCCGTGCCCACCAGCTTGCGACCGTTGAGGTTGACGTTGTAGCGACCATCGCAGAACGCCCCTTCGATCTCCCCGACCGAAGCCAGCCCACCCCATTCGCGCAACACATCGCATAACGGCAGGCACAGGCGCTCATAGGCGTTCTCGATCCGGCCGTGATCGCCCTCGCTGCGCGGCGCCACGTAGACCAGGGCGATATTGATCACTGCAGGCGACTGCGGCACCGGCTCACCACCGGTTTCGCGCAACAGCACCGGCCAGCCACCGATCGCAAGCTCGGCGCAGGCGGCCTCGAAGCCCTCCAGGCGGCTCATGCGCCGCGGCATGACCAGGGCGCGATCGGTCGGTCGCCAGAACAGCAGGCCATGGTCCTTTTCACCCTTGCACACCGCCGCCAGCAGATCCTGTTCGGCATGCAGCCCGGCCTCGACAGTCACATCCAGTATTTGATCAGTCATCACTGCAACCTTGTAGATACAAAAAAGCCGGCAATGCCGGCTTCAATATGAGTCACTCCGGATCTTGCTCCGGGTTAGGTACCAGGTGTTGTACCGGACGCTCAGGGAAGAACAGGCGCTGCAGCTCAACACCCGGATTCTGGGCGCGCATGAACGCTTCGCCCACCAGGAACGAGTAGACCTCGTTGATTTCCATCAGCTCGACGTCGGCCCGGGTGAGGATGCCGCTCTCGGTGATGGCCAGGCGATCACGGGGGATGCGTGGCAGCAGGTCGAGGGTGGTTTCCAGGCTGACGTCGAAGGTATGCAGGTTACGGTTGTTGACACCGACCAGCGGGGTGTCGAGGGTCTTCAGGGCACGTTCCAGTTCATCGCCGTCATGCACCTCGACCAGCACGTCCAGGCCTACGCTTTTGGCCGTGGCGGCAAGCTCCGCCATTTTCACATCGTCCAGCGCAGAAACGATCAGCAATACACAGTCGGCGCCCAGGGCGCGGGCTTCGACGATCTGGTAAGGATCGATCATGAAGTCCTTGCGGATCACCGGCAGCTTGCAGGCAGCACGCGCTTGCTGCAGGTAAATGTCGGCACCCTGGAAATAGTCGACGTCGGTCAGCACCGACAGGCAGGTCGCGCCGCCCTTTTCGTAGCTGACGGCAATCTCGGCCGGCACGAAGTTCTCACGGATCACGCCCTTGCTCGGCGAGGCCTTCTTGATCTCGGCGATCACCGCCGGCTGCTTGCGCTTGGCCTGCTCGATCAGCGCCTTGGCAAATCCACGAGGTGCATCGGCCGCTTTAGCCAGTCGTTCAAGCTCTGCCAGGCTGACCCGGGCACTGCGCTCGGCCACTTCCTGGACTTTGCGCGCGAGGATGTTCTCCAGAACCGTCGGCACACTCATGCTTCATTCTCCACCTTGAATACCGCGGTAAAGGCGCCCAGCTCCTGCAGCTTCTCCCAGGCCAGCCCGGTGTGCAGAACGTCGTGGGCCAGCTCCACACCGGCTTTGAGGCTCATCGCGTGATCGGCGGCATAGAGCGCCGCGCCAGCGTTGAGTACGATCATTTCGGCGGCCTTCTGGCCGTTCTCGGTCTTGCGTCGGCTCAGCGCATCGCGAATGAGCTCCAGCGACGCTTGCGGACCTTCTACCGCCAGGCCGTGCAGGCTCTGGCTCTTCATGCCGAGGTCTTCCGGCTCGACCCAGTACTCGGTGATCTGGTCATTCTTCAGTTCGGCGACGAAGGTCGGTGCTGCCAGGCTGAACTCGTCCAGGCCATCCTTCGAATGCACCACCAGCACATGCTTGCTGCCCAGACGCTGCAGCACTTCGGCCAGTGGGCGGCACAGGGCCTGGGTGAAGACCCCGACCACCTGGTGCTTCACGCCGGCCGGATTCGTAAGCGGACCGAGCATGTTGAACAAGGTGCGCAGACCCAGCTCGCGACGCGGGCCAGCAGCGAATTTCATGGCCTTGTGATGGGTCTGGGCGAACATGAAACCGATACCGAGGCTGTCGATGCAGCGAGCAACCTGCACGGGGGTCAGGTTCAGGTAGATACCGGCAGCCTCCAGCAGATCGGCGCTGCCGCTCTTGCCGGAGACAGCCCGGTTGCCGTGCTTGGCCACCGTGCAGCCTGCCGCCGCCAGGACGAAGGCCGAGGCGGTGGACACGTTGAAGATGTTGGCGCCGTCGCCACCGGTGCCGACGATGTCGACCACGCCGTCGAGGGTCTGCAGCTCGACCTTGTCAGCCAGCTCGCGCATGACCGACACCGCGCCGACGATTTCGTCGATGCTCTCGCTCTTCATGCGCATGCCCATCAGGAAGGCGCCGATCTGCGCTTCAGTGCATTGGCCGGTCATGATCTCGCGCATGACATCGCGCATTTCTTCGGTGCTCAGGTCCAGGTGGCCGACGATGCGGCTGAGCGCGCTCTTGATATCCATGATCGATCCTTAGCGGCGGCCGCCGGTCTGCTTGAGGAAGTTGGCGAACAGTTCGTGGCCCTGCTCGGTGAGGATCGACTCGGGGTGGAATTGCACCCCTTCGATGTTCAAGGTCTTGTGGCGCAGGCCCATGATCTCGTCCACCGAGCCGTCTTCGAGGGCGGTCCAGGCGGTCAGCTCCAGGCAGTCGGGCAAGGTTTCGCGCTTGACTACCAACGAGTGATAGCGGGTCACGGTCAGCGGGTTGTTGAGGCCGGCGAATACGCCCTGGTCCTTGTGGAACACCGGGCTGGTCTTGCCGTGCATCACCTGGCGGGCGCGCACCACATCGCCACCGAACGCCTGGCCAATGGACTGGTGGCCCAGGCAGACGCCCAGGATGGGCAGCTTGCCGGCGAAATGCAGGATGGCCTCCAGCGACACACCGGCTTCGGTCGGGGTGCATGGGCCGGGGGAGACGACGATGCGCTCGGGGTTCAGGGCTTCGATCTGGGCGATGGTCAGTTCGTCATTGCGAATGACCTTGACCTCTGCACCCAGCTCGCCGAGGTACTGCACGACGTTGTAGGTGAAGGAATCGTAATTGTCGATCATCAGTAACATCTGGGTTCAACCTCTTGCATCGACTGACTTTGATGACATGCCTGGCGTACGAAGGACGCACGCGGACCGCTCTGTGTGCGACGGCGCAGTGACAGCGACAGCGGTTTTGAAAAGGCAAAGCGGTACTGGGCCGGGAGATCCGGCAGGAGATAAAGTCAGGCGCGCCAACGCCAACGGGCGTGGGCCTTGATAACGCGCATCAAGAGTTTGCTGACGATCAACACGGGGTAGGTCTCGTTCATACGTTCCCGCACAGTAGCCTACCGCAGCGGTACACGCAATATGACGGAGGCACGCCGAAACGCTTTATCGATGGAAGACCGACGCGATGCTTTGCTAACGTCCCTGGGCGTCATCCGATAACAACAACGAAAAAGGATCTTGCGATGTTGAAAGCGCGTTCGCTATTACCCTGTGCTTTTTCCCTGCTGGCGCTGGCCTGCTCCTCTGCCGTTGCCAGCCCTTCCCCCTACTCCACCCTGATCGTGTTCGGCGACAGCCTGAGCGATGCCGGCCAGTTCCCCGACAGCAATGGCCCGCTAGGTTCCGTGCAGCGCTTCACCAACCGGGTCGGCCCGAGCTACGGCAACGGCGAGCCATTTGCCGCCGTGTCGCCCATGCTGCTGGGCGCACAGCTGGGGATCCCGCCGACAGAGCTGGGCGCCTCCACGTCCCCGGTCAATGCCGCCCTGGGCTTACCCGACGGCAACAACTGGGCAGTCGGCGGCTATCGCACCGACCAGATCCTCGACTCGATCACCGGCACCTCCGACGTGGTGATTCCCCCGGGCAACCCCGGTGCCGGAACCGTGCTGCGGGAGCGTCCAGGCTACCTGGCCGGTGGCCTGCGCGCCGACCCCAATGCCCTCTACTACCTGACCGGCGGCGGCAACGATTTTCTCCAGGGACGCATCACAAGCCCGGCAACGGCTGCGGCTGCGGCCAATCGCCTGGCCGCCAGCGCCCAGGCCCTGCAGCAGGCGGGCGCGAACTACATCATGGTCTGGCTGCTGCCCGACCTGGGCCTGACACCGGCCATCAGCGGCACGCCCCAGCAAGGCGCGGCCTCGCAGTTGAGCAGCCTGTTCAACCAGCAACTGATCGGCCAACTGGCGCAAATCGATGCGCAGGTCATCCCCCTGAACGTGCCCCTGCTGCTCCAGGAAACCCTGGCCGCGCCGACGGAGTTCGGCCTGGCCAGCGGGCAGAACCTGGTGGGCACCTGCTTCAGCGGCAATGGCTGCCTGGAAAACCCGCTGTATGGCATCAACAGCGCCAACCCCGATCCAAGCAAGCTGCTGTTCAATGACGGGGTTCACCCCACCAGCGCAGGCCAGGATCTGATTGCGGACTACGCCTTTTCGATTCTGTCCGCCCCCTGGGAGCTGACGTTGCTTCCGGAAATGGCCCACGCCAGCTTGCGCGCCCACCAGGATGAGCTGCGCAACCAGTGGCAAGGCAAGTGGCAACCGGTTGGCCAGTGGCAGGCCATTGTCGCAGCCGGCGGGCAGGACCTGGATATCGACAGCCAGCGCAGTTCCGCCAGCGCCGACGGCCATGGTTACAACCTGACCCTGGGTGGCAGCTATCGCCTGGATGACGCCTGGCGCCTGGGTGTCGCGGCCGGCGCCTACCAGCAGAAGCTGGAAGCGGGCGCGCAGGACTCCGACTACAAGCTCGACAGCTACCTGGCAACCGCCTTCGTCCAGTACCAACAGAACCGCTGGTGGGCCGACGCGACCCTGACCGGTGGCCACCTGGATTACAGCGACCTGAAGCGGACCTTCGCCCTGGGCATCAACGACCGCAGCGAAAAGGGCGATACCGACGGCGAACTCTGGGCCTTTGCCGCACGCCTGGGTTATGACCTGGCCGCCCCTGGCAGCGAGTGGAGCCTGTCACCCTTTGTCAGCGCCGACTATGCACGGGTTGAAGTCGATGCCTATTCAGAGAAAGGCACCCGCGCCACCGCGCTGAGCTTCGACGACCAGGACCGCGAATCGCGACGCCTGGGTGTCGGGTTACAAGGCAAGTACCAGGCAGCGCCGGACACATTGCTGTTTGCCGAGGTGGCTCACGAGCACGAGTTCGAGGACGATCGCCAGGACCTGGGTATTCACCTCAACAGCTTGCCGGGTAATGACTTCACCCTGACCGGCTACACCCCCCAGAGCAACATGGACCGGGCAACGCTCGGTATCAGCCAGACCCTGGCGCCGGGACTTGCCCTGCGAGGCAGCTACAACTGGCGCAAGAGCGATGAGCTGACCCAGCAGGGGATCAACCTGGCTGTAAGCCTGGATTTCTGAACCCCGAAAAAAAAACGGCGCCCACCTGGAGCGCCGTTTTTTATCACCGTCAGCTGCGTGGCGTCTGTTCCGCCAGTGCCACCGCGCGGAACATGGCCCGGCGCTTGTTGATGGTTTCTTCCCACTCCAGGGCCGGCACCGAGTCGGCAACGATACCGCCGCCTGCCTGCACATGCAGTTCACCGTCCTTGATCACCGCAGTACGAATGGCAATGGCGGTGTCCATGTTGCCGTTCCAGGCGAAGTAACCGACGGCCCCGCCGTAGACCCCACGCTTGACCGGCTCCAGCTCGTCGATGATTTCCATGGCGCGGATCTTCGGTGCCCCGGACAAGGTCCCGGCCGGCAGGATGGCGCGCAGCGCGTCCATGGCACTGAGCCCCTGCTTCAGTTCACCAGTGACATTGGAGACGATGTGCATGACGTTGGAATAACGCTCGATCACCATTTTCTCGGTGACCTTGACCGAGCCGGTCTCCGACACCCGACCGGTATCGTTGCGGCCCAGGTCGATCAGCATCAGGTGCTCGGCAATTTCCTTGTCGTCCGACAGCAGGTCTTCCTCAAGCGCCCGGTCGGCCTCCTCGGTTGCGCCCCGTGGCCGGGTGCCGGCGATCGGCCGGACGGTGACCAGGTTGTCTTCGACGCGCACCAGCACTTCCGGCGAGCTGCCGACCACATGGAAGTCGCCGAAGTTGAAGAAATACATGTACGGCGTCGGGTTGAAGCAACGCAGCGCCCGGTACAGGTCGATGGGCGCGGCCTTGAAGTCGATGGACATGCGCTGCGACGGCACCACCTGCATGCAGTCACCGGCCAGGATGTATTCCTTGATGGTATCGACCGCGCGCTCGTAGTCGCTCTGGGTGAAGCTGGAACGGAAGGCCGGCTCGGCTGCGGGCGGGCCGCCGAGCTCCAGGCCGCGACGCGGAGTGATCGGCTGGCGCAGTTGCTCCAGCAGCGCTTCCAGGCGCGCCAGACCATTTTCGTAGGCCTGCTCCTGAGCGGGGTCGACCAGCACGATCGCGTGCATCTTGCCCGCCAGGTTGTCGAACACCACCACGGCATCGGACACCATCAGCAGGATGTCCGGAACACCCAATGGATCGGGGTTCGGGCACTTGCCCAGGCGCCGCTCGACATAACGCACACAGTCATAGCCGAAGTAACCGACCAGGCCACCGTTGAAACGCGGCAGGCCGGCGATGGTCGGCACCTTGTAGCGGTCCTTGAAGCTTTCGACGAAGGCCAGCGGATCTTCGACCTCGTGGGCTTCGATCTCTTCACCGTCGTGGGTGATTCGCACCTGGTGATCGTGCACCCGCATCACGGTGCGGCACGGCAGGCCGATGATCGAGTAGCGCCCCCACTTCTCGCCGCCCTGCACCGATTCGAGCAGGTAGGAGTTGGGTTGGTCAGCCAGTTTCAGGTAGATCGACAGCGGCGTGTCGAAGTCGGCCAGGGTTTCGCAGGCCAGGGGAATGCGGTTGTAGCCGGCAGCGGCCAGGCGCAGGAATTCTTCGCGGGTCATGATAGCCTCGTGGCAAGCAGCAATGGGGTTAGGCAGGCAAACGGGCCGGCAACGGCCGGCAGACGAACGTCAGGCGCGCCAACGCCAGCGGGCCAGGGCCTTGATGACTTTCATCCAGAGTTTGCCGGATACCGCCACGATGGAATCTCGATCTGAGGGGGGGTTGACGTCCGTCAACGTTATCCCAGTGGCTGGATCTAAGCAACCGGGCAACAGTGCACGCAGGTCGTCGATCACCAGGCACGGGGCCTCTTCACTGATCGGCCGCCCATGGTTGTAGCCATAGGTGAGGCCCACGCACTTGACCCCGGCGGCCTTGGCGGCCAGTACATCACTGCGCGAGTCGCCAACGAACAGGGCCTGTTCGGCCGGCACGCTGGCCATCTTCATCACGAACAGCAGGGCTGCCGGATCGGGCTTTTTCTGCGGCAAGGTGTCGCCGCCGATGATCCAGCGAAAGTAACGACCGATCTTCATCTGGTCGAGCAAGGGGCCAACGAAGCGTTCCGGCTTGTTGGTGATCAGGGCCATTTCCACGCCCTGCTTGTGCAGCCACTTGAGGGTGTCGCGCACACCGGGGTAGACCACGGTCAGTTCATGGCTGTCGGCATAGGCCTGCATGAACAGCTCAAGGCCTTTTTCCGCTTCGTCGTCATCGACCGAAGCATGGTCCAGGCCACCGGCCAGGGCCCGGCGCACCAGCACCGGAGCCCCATTGCCAACCCAGTGGCGTACCGCATCAAGACCTGCGGGCTTGCGCCCCATTTCGAGCAGCATGCGATCCACCGCCGCCGCCAGGTCCGGTACCGAGTCGATCAGGGTACCGTCCAGATCGAACATCACCAGCCTGGGCAATGCGCCGGGGAACAGCTGCTCGAAGCCACTCATGGGCGGGCCAGGGCCAGTTCGGCATGCATCCTGGCAATGACTTCCTTGTAGTCCGGGGCGTTGAAGATCGCCGAACCTGCAACGAAGGTGTCAGCACCAGCCGCGGCGATTTCACGGATGTTGTTCACATTCACGCCGCCGTCGATTTCCAGGCGGATATCGCGGCCGCTGGCATCGATCAGCGCACGGGCTTCACGCAGCTTGTCGAGGGTGGCGGGGATGAACTTCTGGCCACCAAAGCCCGGGTTGACGCTCATCAACAGGATCATGTCGACCTTGTCCATCACGTACTTGAGGGTGTCGAGCGGGGTGGCCGGGTTGAACACCAGGCCGGCCTTGCAGCCGCCGTCGCGAATCAACTGGAGCGAACGATCGATGTGCAGGCTGGCTTCCGGGTGGAAGGTGATGTAGCTGGCGCCGGCTTCGATGAAGTCGCCGATGATGCGATCGACCGGGCTGACCATCAGGTGCACATCGATCGGAGCAGTGATGCCGTACTTGCGCAGCGCGGTGCAGACCATCGGACCGATGGTCAGGTTCGGCACGTAGTGGTTGTCCATCACGTCGAAGTGGACGATGTCGGCACCAGCGGCCAGCACGTTATCGACTTCCTCGCCCAGGCGGGCGAAATCGGCAGAAAGAATGGAGGGGGCAATAGCGTAGGGCTGCATGGCGCACCTTAGGGCAAAATCACGGTGGCGCGCATTGTACCTCAGGGAACCGGCCAAGGGCTGACCGGTATCAAACCGTACGACAGATGTTGCCTACAAGGGAATGCTTCGCAACCCATCGTCGGCTATGCCGGCTCCCACAGGGATCGTCGTACTGTGGGAGCCGGCATAGCCGGCGATAAGGCGGATCAGCCCGGCTGCTGGGTGCGCAGCTTCTCGCTACGTCCGCGCAGCCATTCCAGGGTCAGCAACAGCAGCACCGAGAAGGCAATCAGCAAGGTCGCCGCGGCGGCAATGGTCGGGCTGAGGTTTTCGCGGATGCCGCTGAACATCTGCCGTGGCAGGGTCGCCTGCTCGGGGCCGGCGAGGAACAGGGTCACCACCACTTCGTCGAACGAGGTGGCAAAGGCGAACAGGGCGCCGGAGATCACCCCGGGGGCAATCAGCGGCAAGGTCACCCGACGGAAGGTCGTCAGCGGCGAGGCGCCGAGGCTGGCCGCCGCACGCACCAGGTTGTAGTTGAAGCCCTGCAAGGTCGCCGACACGGTGATGATGACGAACGGCACACCCAGCACGGCATGGACCAGGATCAGCGAGATGAAGCTGTTACCCATGCCCAGCGGGGCGAAGAACAGGTAGCTGGCCACACCGATGATCACCACCGGCACCACCATGGGCGAAATCACCAGGGCCATGATCAGCGACTTGCCGGGGAAGTCTCCCCGGGTCAGGCCGATCGAGGCCAGGGTGCCGAAGACCATCGCCAGCACCGTGGCCGCCGGGGCGACGATGATGCTGTTCTTCAGGGCCCGCATCCACTCGGCCGAGGCGAAGAAGTCGTGGTACCACTGCAGGGAGAAGCCCTGCAGCGGGTACACCAGGAAGCTGCCGGAGTTGAACGACAACGGAATGATCACCAGCACCGGCAGTACCAGGAACAACAGGATCAGCCCGCAAAGGATGCGCAAGCTATAGAACCAGACCCGCTCGACGGGCGACATGTAGGGGCTCAGCATGACAACGCTCCTCAGCTCAGACGCAGGCGGCTGGCGCCGACCAGCCAGCTATAGATCAGGTACAACAGCACGGTAGCCAGCAACAGCAGACCGCCCAGCGCAGTGGCCATGCCCCAGTTGATGCTGGTGTTGGTATAGAAGGCCACGAAGTAGCTGACCATCTGATCGTTGGGGCTGCCGAGCAGCGCCGGGGTGATGTAGTAACCGATGGCCAGGATGAACACCAGCAGGCAGCCTGCGCCTACACCGGCGTAGGTCTGCGGGAAGTACACCCGCCAGAAGCTGGCAAATGGATGGCACCCCAGGGAGATCGCTGCACGCATGTAGGTCGGCGAGATGCCTTTCATCACGCTGTAGATCGGCAGGATCATGAACGGCAGCAGGATGTGGACCATGGAGATGTACACACCGGTGCGGTTGAACACCAGCTCCAGCGGCTTGTCGATGATCCCCAGGGCCATCAGCGCGCTGTTGATCAGGCCACCGGACTGCAACAGCACGATCCAGGCCGCGACCCGCACCAGGATCGAGGTCCAGAACGGCAGCAGTACCAGGATCATCAGCAGGTTGCTCTGCCGGGTTGGCAGGTTGGCCAGCAGGTACGCCAGCGGGTAGGCCAGCACCAGGCAGATGGCGGTGATCACGAAGCCCATCCACAGGGTGCGGGTAAAGATGTCCAGGTAGATGGCCTGGTCCGGGGTAGCCTTGGCCAGCTCGCCGAGGTCATCGATGCGATGATCCAGGGCCGCCAGCAGATAGAACGGGGTGACACTACTGGTGTTACGGCGGATGGCCTGCCAGTAGGCCGGATCGCCCCAGCGCTCGTCCAGTTCCTGCAGGGCGTCCTTATAGGAGGCCGGCTCGGTCTTGAACGGCAAGGCGCGGGCGGTCTTGGCCAGCAGGCTGCGATAGCCGGCCAGCTCCATGTTCAGGCGTTTGGAAGTATCGCCCAGGGTCTGGTTCTTGCGTGCCTGGCCGAGGTCTTCGCTCAGTGCCTTGTACACAGATTCCCCCGGCAGGCCCTTGCCATCCCACTGCGCCACCGCCTCGACGGTCTGCGGCAGGCCGTTGACGACTTCCGGGTTACCGACGCTCTTGTAGAGCAGCGCGGCGATGGGCACCAGGAAAACCAGCAGCAGGAACAGCGCCAGCGGCGCAATCAGGGCCTGCGCCTTCCAGCGGTTGACCCGCTCGGCATGCGCCAGACGCTGCTTGAGTGTGGATCCGGCGCCTTCTTTGAGGGGCACTGCGATGGCCATAGCGAACTCCGAAATCTTGAGAACAGGGAGCGCCGGCAGCACGCCGACGCTCCATCAGCCAACCTTACTTGGCGGCCCAGGCGTTGAAGCGTTGCTCCAGTTGCTCGCTGTTGTCAGCCCAGAAGGCGACGTCGATCTGCACCTGGTTGGCAATGTTTTCCGGGGTGGTCGGCATGTCTTTCTTGACCGCATCGGCGAGCAGGCTCACCGCCTTGGAGTTGGCCGGACCGTAGGCGATGTTCTCCGAGTAGGTCTTCTGCTGCTCGGGCTGGACCGAGAAGGCGATGAATTTCTTCGCCTCTTCTACGTCCTTCGCCCCTTTCGGAATGGCCCAGGCGTCGAAGTCGTAGATGCCGCCGTTCCACACGACCTTGAGGTTGCTCTCTTTCTGCACCGCGGCGATGCGACCGTTGTAGGCCGAGCTCATGACCACGTCACCCGAGGCCAGGTACTGAGGCGGCTGGGCACCGGCTTCCCACCACTGGATGCTCGGCTTGAGTTCGTCGAGTTTCTTGAAGGCGCGGTCCTGGCCTTCCTTGGTGCCGAGAACCTTGTACACATCCTTGGGCGCGACACCGTCGGCCATCAGGGCGAATTCCAGGGTGTACTTGGCGCCTTTGCGCAGGCCACGCTTGCCCGGGAACTGCTTGGTGTCCCAGAAGTCGGCCCAGCTGGTCGGTGCGGTTTTCAGTTTGTCGGCGTTGTAGGCCATGACCGTGGACCAGACGAAGAAACCTACGCCGCACGGCTGGATGGCGCCTGGTACGTAATCGGCCTCGTTGCCGAACAGGGCCGGATCGAGCTCTTCGAACATGCCTTCGTCGCAACCACGGGCCAGCTCCGGCGATTCGACTTCCACCAGGTTCCAGGACACGCTCTTGGTGTCGACCATGGCCTTGACCTTGGCCATTTCACCGTTGTACTCGCCGGCGACGATCTTGCCTTTGCCTGCCTTCTCCCATGGCTCGTAGAACGCTTTGACCTGGGCGGCCTTGTTGGCACCGCCGAAGGAAATCACGGTGAGGTCGGCAGCCATGGCCTGGGCCGCCGCAAAGATACCCACTGTCAGGGCGGTCAACTTCAAGTGTTTGAGCATTATTATTCTCTCCACAGTACAGGGTTGGTGAAGCAAACCTTCAATTGGCTTCCTGGATCGGGTCGAGCGCGCGCGCGTGTTCAACCTCCCAGCCAAGCGGCACCACATCGCCCACGGCCAGGGCCGGGTCGAGTTCGGCAATCGGCTGCTTCACGAAGAAATCGGCCTTGCCGCAGACTTCCAGGCGCACCCGCACGTGGTCGCCCAGGTAGATGAATTCGGCCACCCGGCCGGAGAAGCGGTTGACGCAGCTTTCGCTATGGCCGTTGAGGCGCACGCGCTCGGGACGGATCGACAGGGTCACCGGCTCGCCGGTCTGGCCGACATTCACCGCCAGCGCCTCGACCTTCTCGCCACGCGCCAGCTGCACATGGCAACGGTCGCCGTCCTGGCTGATCAGGCGACCGTTGATGCGGTTGTTCTCGCCGATGAAGTTGGCCACGAAGGTGTTCTTCGGCTCTTCGTAGAGGGTGCGCGGGTCGGCGATCTGCTGGATCTCGCCCTGGTGGAACACCGCCACGCGGTCGGACATGGTCAGCGCCTCGCCCTGGTCGTGGGTCACGTAGACCACGGTGACGCCCAGGCGCTGGTGCAGGTGTTTGATTTCCATCTGCATGTGTTCGCGCAGCTGCTTGTCGAGGGCGCCGAGCGGTTCGTCCATCAGCACCAGCTGTGGCTCGAACACCAGCGCCCGGGCCAGGGCCACACGCTGCTGCTGGCCGCCGGACAACTGGCCCGGGTAGCGCTTGGCGAAAGCGTCGAGCTGGACCATGTTGAGCACGCGTTTTACCCGCTCGCTGATGTCGGTCTTGCTCAGGTTGCGCACGGTCAGGGGGAACGCCAGGTTCTCGGCCACGGTCATGTGCGGGAACAGGGCGTAGTTCTGGAACACCATGCCGATGTCGCGCTTGTGCGGCGGCACGTTGTTGATCGAACGGCCAGCCAGCTGGATCTCGCCGGCGGTCGGCGTCTCGAAGCCGGCCAGCATCATCAGGCTGGTGGTCTTGCCGGAGCCGGAGGGGCCGAGCAAGGTCAGGAACTCGCCTTTGCGAATATCCAGGTTGAGGTCTTTGACGATCAGCGACTCGCCGTCGTAGCTCTTCTGCACACCACGGAAGCTGACCAGCACTTCGCCGGCTGCAGCGCTCGAATTCACCTCACTCATACCTGTACCTTCTTGTTGGATGACTGCCGTAGTCACAGCCTAGAGAAGGTGCAAGCCCCCGGAAATCGGGGGTGGAGAGAGATTGATATCAGCCGCATGGAAGGGCTGGGGTAGGGATTGCCCTACAAGGATGACGTTTTCAGACAAGATCCTAGGGCTTTACCGGCTTCAGCATCGCCATCGCTGGCTACGCCAGCTCCCACATGCATGGTGTCTGTGGGAGCTGGCGCAGCCTGCGATGGCAGCACCACGATGTCGCAATTGGAACACTCAGACCAGCTTGTGCTCCATGGCGTACTTCACCAACTCCGCCAGCGAGTTCACGTTGAGCTTCTGCATCAGGCGCGCCTTGTGGGTGCTGATGGTCTTGTTGCTCAGCGCCAGCTGCTGGGCGATGTCGTTGACATTGGCGCCCTGGGCCAGGCGTTCGAACACCGAGAACTCGCGCTCGGACAGCAAGGAATGCAGTGGCCGGGCGTCGGTCAGGCCGACCTCGAAGACCATCCGGTCGGCCAGCTCCGGGTCGATATAGCGACCGCCCCCGGCCACCCGCCGGATCGCCGCCAGCAGCAGGGCCGGATCGCTGTCCTTGGTGGCATAGCCCGCCGCCCCGACCTTCAGCGCCCGTGCAGCCATCTGCGCTTCGTCGTGCATCGACAGCACCAGGATCGCCGGCGGATCGTTCAGCGCGCGGATCCGCGGAATAGCCTCCAGGCCATTAACGCCCGGCATGGAGATATCCAGCAGCACCACCTCGCATTCGGTATGGCGCAAGGTCTCCAGCAACTGCTCGCCATTGGCCGCCTCCCCCGCCACCTGCATGTCCTTGGCCAGGCCGATCAGTTGCTTGATGCCCTCGCGGACGATGGTGTGGTCTTCGGCTACCAGAACTCGAATCACGATACCGCTCCTATTTCAGAGGAATGCCCACGCTGAGGCTGGTGCCCTCGCCCGGCTCGCTTTCCAGGGTCATTTGCCCGCCCAGCATCAATACCCGCTCACGCATGCCGACCAGGCCGAACGAGGCCGGGCGGTTCTGCTCCGGCGCAAAGCCGATGCCATCGTCGATCACCGTCAAGCGCAAGGTCTGCCCATCCAGGCTCAGGTTGATCTGCACAGTATGCGCCCGGGCGTGGCGCATGACATTGGTCAGGGCCTCCTGCAGGATGCGGAACAGGCCAATGGCCTTGGCATCGCTCAAGGGTGGCAGATTTTCCGGCACCTGCACCAGGCAAGGAATCTGCGTGCGCGCTTCAAATCGTCGAGCCTGCCACTCGATGGCCGAGGCGATGCCGGCATCCAGGATCGGCGGGCGCAAGGCCGTGGCCACATCACGTACCAGCTGGAACAACTGGGCAATCAGCCGCTTCATGCTCGCCAGGCGCTCATTGAGGCCGGGATCGAGGTCGGCGTAGGCCAGTTCGCACATGGACGTTTCCAGCTTGAGCACCGTCAGCATCTGCCCCAACTCGTCGTGCACTTCCCGGGCGATGCGCGCCTTTTCCTCTTCACGCACGCTTTCCAGGTGCGCCGACAGTTCACGCAGCTGCTCCTGGGAACGCGCCAGCTCAAGCTCGGCCCGCTTGCTCTGGGTAATGTCCCAGACCACGCCGTCCCAGACCACCCGGCCATCGCCCAGGCTACGGGTACTGGCCTTGATGTCGGCCCAGCGCTGTTCACCGTCGCGGGTCAGGATACGACCTTGCCAGGACCAGTCGCGGTCGGTGGCCAGGGCCAGGTCCTGGACCTTGTGGTAATCGGCCCGGTCCTCCGGGTGCACCAGGTTGCGCAAGCCCATGTCCGGGTGCTGCAGGACGGCCGGCGAATAACCGACCAGCGCCTCGCTGCCCTCGCTGATGTACGGAAACTCCAGCTCGCCTTCCGCCGGGTTGCGCTCCAGCCGGAACACCAGCCCCGGCACGTTGCCCGCGATGCCCTTGAGCCTGGCCTCGCTTTCGCGCAAGGCCGCCAGGGCACGGCGGCGCTCGGTGACATCGGTGAGGAACACCACCAGGTACTCGGCATCGCGAAAGCGCAGGAAGCTCAGCGACACATCCACCGGCAGCAGGCTGCCGTCGGCGCACAGGCACTGGGTTTCGAAATGCTGGGCGGTGTCATTGCTGGCCCGGGCGCGCTTCCAGAGTTCCAGCCAGCGGTCCATGTGCAGGTTGGGTTCGAAATCGATCAAGGGCCGGTCGATCACCGCCCCTTCCGGGTAACCGAGCATGTTCTCGGCGGCCCGGTTGGCGTAGCGCACATGACTGTCCCAGTTGACCCAGAGGATGCCCACGGTGCTCTGGTCGATGGAGAACTGGCTCAGGCGCAGGGCCTCCTCCCGCGCCTGGCGCTGGTTGATGGTCTCGCGGGCGGTCAGCAGGTTGTGCTCCAGCTGACGCAACTGGCGCCGTTGCCAGATCACTATGGCCATGCAACTCAACAGCAAGGCAGCGAGCAGCAACCCCAGGTTCTGCCAGAAACCGGGCGACTCGCTCAGGCGCGGGTACTTGGGCTCCAGCCAGCGCTGGTGCAGTTGCTCCAGGTCCTTGGCCGGAATGGCCTGCAGGCCGAGCTCGATGATGTGGGCCAGTTGCGGCCAGTCGCGCCGCGACGCCACGCGCAGCAACTGCGGCAAGCCGATATCGCCGACCACGGCCAGGTCGCTGAACTCGCTTTCCCGCGACAACCGGCTCAATTGCGCTTCGTCCACCACGGCATAGCGGGCCTGTTCGCTGAGCACCAGCTGCAAGGCCTGGCGCTCCTGGGGAACACCTTGCAGGTTGAGGTTCGAATAGGTGGCGCGCAGGTAGTCGGCCACTGCACTGGGCATGCGTACCGCGACCCGCTCGTTGCCGGCGAGCTTTTCCAGGTCCACCGCCACCGCACCGGTACGCGGGCCGACGATCAGTTGCGGCACGCGCATGTAGGGGTCGCTGAACAGCCACAGGCGCAGGCCGGCCGGGGTCTGGGTCAGGCCAGGCGCCAGGTCGACTTCGCCGGCGACCAGGGCGCGCTCCAGCGACTCCTGATCAGGGAAGTTGCGCCAGGTCAGGTCCAGCCCCAGCGAGCGGCCCAACCAGTTCATCAACTCGACATTGACCCCGTACAGCTGTTGCAGGCGCCGGTCGAACTGGGCGAAAGGCGCCTGCAACACCAGCCCGACCCGCAGGCTGCGATGCTGCTCAAGCCATTGCTGCTGCGCCGGCTCAAGCACCACGACAGCGGGTGGCGCGACGGGCGCTGCCGATAGGATCAAGGGCAGGCACAAACAGCCGATAAGCAACAGGCAGCGCAATGACTTCATCTGCACTCTCATCAAAGGAAGGACGGCCAGCGAGCATGGCCGTCCCGGACAAATACTATTAGGCTGCCGGTATTATTCTGGCCTGGATCGATCCATGTTCTCACTGTATCGCACGACGCTTCCCGCGTTCTGCCTTTCATTGATATTACCTTGTAGCGCATACGCGGCTACTGGCGAAACGCCAGAAGCGGCTACCGACACCCCGCCTGCCGCGGTTCAGCGCCAGCCGCTGGTCGAACGCAGCCAGGAAGATGCCCAGGCCCTTGAGCGCCAGGTGCCCAAGTCCGAGCAGCAGATGCTGCAAGCGGGCAGCGATGCCTTCCTGGCGTTGTGGAAGCCGGCCAACAGCAGCGAACCCGAGGGGGCATTGATCATCCTCGCCGGCGCCGGCGAAACCGCTGACTGGCCGAAGACGGTCGGCCCCTTGCGCCGCAAGTTCCCGGACGCCGGCTGGCACAGCCTGAGCCTGGGCCTGCCGGACCTCTTGCAAGACAGCCCGCAAGCCCGTGTCGAAGCTGCACCGCCGCCAGTTGAGCCCGCCCCCCAGGGCCAGAGCGCGCCGGCCAAGGACACCCCGGACGATGCCAATGCCAGCGTCGAGCAAGCCACGGCCGTCGACAACGAGGCCGCCGAAAGTGCCGTGCCACCAGCGGCCGGCAACGCCAATGACAAGGCCGACGCCGAGCGCATCTTCGCCCGTCTAGACGCCGCCGTGGCCTACGCGCAGCAGCACAACGCCCGCACGATTGCCCTGGCTGGCAGTGGCAGCGGCGCGTACTGGGCTGCCCGCTACCTCAATGAACGGCAACCGGCACAGGTGCAAAAACTGGTGATGATCTCGGCACAGACTCCGGCACAAGCCGAACAGAGCCTGGACAGCCTGGCGCCTTCGCTGAAAGTGCCGACCGGCGACTTTTACTACGCCAACCAGGCCCAGGCCCGTCGCGCCGCCGAACTGCGCCTGCAGGCCAGCAAACGCCTCAAGGACAACACCTATCGGCAAGTGGCCCTGACCGCCATGCCCGGAAACAACAAGGCGGAGCAGGAGCAATTGTTCCGCCGTGTCCGTGGCTGGCTGAGCCCGGAAAACGTCGACTAGAACCCACGACGCTGGCGGATGATCGCGTAGGCCTGATGCAGTTCACGGGTGCGCTCGGTCGCCTCGCGTACCTGTGACGGGCTGGCGCCGCTGCCAACCAGCTTGTCCGGATGGTGACGGCTGAGCAGGCGCCGATAGGCCTGCTTGATCTGCCCGGGCTCGGCCTCGACAGCCACGCCGAGCACGCGCAAGGCGTCCTGATATCCGAGACTGGCGCTGGCCAGGGCGGGGCGCTGGGGTTCGTATTCCAGTGCCAGGGCCTGGACCTTGCTGGCCGACCAGCCCAGTTGCTGGCCCCAGTCCAGCAGCAGCTCGCGTTCCTGGCGCCCGGCCCGGCCATCGGCCCAGACCATGCGCCAGCACGCGCGCAGCATACCTTCGGCCGCATGGGGCTGTTGCTTCAGGCGACGCAGGTAGTGGCCCAGGCGATCCTTGCCACTCTTGCCGCGGTTGAACGCCGCAATCGCCCGCCGTCGTACCGGCTCGCTCATTTCCAGGCGCTGCATCTCCTGGCGAGCTTGCTGGATATGGCCATCGACCACGCGTCCGTCGCACTTGGCCAGGCGACCGAGCAATACGAACAGCACCTCGTCATCGCGCAACACCGGGCGCCCACCCAGGCGCTCACGCAAATGCGCCCAACTGTGCAACTGCAACCGGCGATCCATCGCCTGGCCCAGCAACGCCCCCAGCAATGCGCCTGGAATGCTGGCGATGGCGAAACCGACCCCCGCACCCATCACTGTGCTCGGCCACAACATTTCAGCGACGCCCGGCGATCAGGCGTTCGACTTCGGCCAGCCGCTCCAGGGTGCCGACATCCACCCAGTGCCCGTTGAAGTACTCCCCCGACACCAGGCCTTCGGCCATGGCCTGGCGCAGCAGCGGTGCCAACTTGAATGCACCGGCTGTGCAGTTTTTGAACAGCTGCGGGTCGATCACCGCGATACCGCTGTAGGTCAGGGTGCTTGCCGCTTCATGGCCGTCGCTGACCTGCCCCTGTTGCAGGCAGAAATCGCCCTTGCCGTGGTGGTCGGGATTGTCCACCAACACCAGGTGCGCAAGGCCGGCAGGCTGTTGCGGCAGCTGGCTGAAGTCGTAGTCGGTCCAGACATCGCCATTGACCAGCACGAAGGGCTCATTGCCCAACAACGGCAGGGCCTTGAAGATCCCGCCGCCGGTCTCCAGCGGCTCACCCTCTGCGGAATAACTGATATTCAGCCCCCGGTCCGAACCGTTGCCCAAGTGGGCCTCGATCTGCGCCCCGAGCCAGGCATGGTTGATCACCACGTCCTTGAAGCCCGCGGCCACCAGGGCGCGCAGGTGGTATTCGATCAAGGGCACGCCGGCAACCGGCACCAGCGGTTTGGGCGTGTGCAAGGTCAGCGGCCGCATGCGCTCGCCCTTGCCGGCCGCCAGGATCATCGCCTTCATGGACGCTCCCCGGCAGTGGCCTGGAGGCTCTCGATCAGTTCGTCGAGCTCGGCCAGTTCCGGACGGCGGGCGATCACTTCATCTATATAGGCAAAGAAGCGTGGCACATCGGTCAGGTAGCGCGGCTTGCCATCGCGGTGGCAGATCCGGGCAAAGATGCCGATCACCTTGAGGTGGCGCTGCACGCCCATCAGGTCGCTGGCACGCCAGAAATCCTCGAAGTCGGCCTGCACCGGGATACCCTTGGCCCGGGCCTGCTCCCAGTAGTTCTTCAGCCAACCTTCGACCCGCGCCTGTGGCCAGCTCAGGAACGCATCCTTGAACAGGCAGGTGATGTCATAGGTGACCGGGCCGTACACAGCGTCCTGGAAATCCAGTACCCCGGGGTTCGGCGTGCTCTGCATCAGGTTGCGCGGCATGAAATCACGATGCACCAGCACCTTGGGCTGGGCCAGGGCACTGTCGATCAGCAGGGTACTGATGCGCTGCCAGGCGGCCAGTTGCACATCGGTCAGGCCCAGGCCGAGCTCGCGCCCCACATACCACTCGGGGAACAGTTCCAGTTCACGGCGCAGCAGCGCAACGTCGTAGCTGGGCAAGGGGGCGTCCATCGGCAGTTGCTGGAAAGCCAGCAACGCCTCGACGGCATCGGCGAACAGGCCATCGGCGTTCTCGGCATCGATCACATCGAGGTAGGTCTTGGTGCCCAGGTCGCTGAGCAACAGGAATCCGCGCTCCAGGTCCTGCGCGTGGATGACCGGGACATTGACCTCGGCGCTGGCCAGCAGGTGTGCGATATCGACGAAGGGACGGCAGTTTTCTTTCGGAGGTGGCGCATCCATGATGATGAAACTGCGGCCATCGGCCTGCCAGCGGAAGTAGCGACGGAAGCTGGCGTCGCTGCTGGCGGCGGTCAGGGTGCCGGTCGGAACGGCCCCCCAGCCCTGTGATTGAAACAGCTGCGCCAGTTGTTCGGCGAGCCAGGCTTCCAGTTGTTGCAGGCGTACATCGTGTTCAGGCATTACAAGGGTCTCCGACGGCCCTAGCCGTCAAGCGGGTCATGCTTTATTATCCAGCATCTTTTTCAGACCATCGAGAGGCGTGCGGCCCCACCGCGGGCAGATGGCACGCAGGAAGCCCGGACTAATAAGATGGCATTGAAATCCCCCGCGTTTCGTAAAAAATTCCCGTTGCTGGTCACCGGCGGTCTGCTGGCGCTGCAACCGCTGGCCACCTCGTATGTGGTCGCCGCCGAGCAGTTCGACTGCCAAGTGTCCGCTGCCGGAGGCTGGGACTGCAAGCCCAAGACCAGCGCTGCGCCCCTGCCACCACGCCCGGTGCATCAGGGTGCGGCCGCCAGTTCCGCTGGCGAGACCACCGCAGCCAGCGGCGAAACCGTCGAAGCGCCTGGCGAGACGCCAATGCTGGTCACCGAGAGCAAGGGCCGCGGCCTGAAGACCCGCAGTGCCGACTACAGCCACCTGGACTGGGTGCCACGCGACCAACTGACCCCGGCCCAGCTCGCCGAAACCGGCCCATACTGCGCCGGCGCCTACGTCGAGCCGACTCGTCCGGGCATGGACGACACCACGCCGAAGGACGAAGCACCGACCTTCATCGGCGCCAAGGTTTCCCGCTACCAGCAAGAACAGCAGATCGCCACCCTCGCCGGTGACGTGGTCATGCGCCAGGGCAGCATGCAGGTCGAGGCCGACGAGGCCAACCTGTACCAGGCCGAAAACCGTGGCGAGCTCAGCGGCAACGTCAAGATCCGTGACAACGGCTCGCTGGTGGTGGGCGATCACGCCGACATCCAGCTCGATACTGGCGCAGCCAAGGTCGACAACGTCGAATACGTGATGCACAAGTCGCGCATCCGCGGTAGCGCGCTGTATGCCAAGCGCGCCGAAAACGCCATCATTCGCCTCAAGGACGGTACCTACACCACCTGTGAGCCGGACAGCAACGCCTGGCAGCTCAAGGGCAACAACATCACCCTGAACCCGGCTACCGGCTTCGGTACCGCGACCAACGCCACCCTGCGGGTCAAGGATATCCCGGTGTTCTACACACCGTATATCTACTTCCCGATCGACGACCGTCGCCAGTCCGGCTTCCTGCCGCCATCGTTCAGCACCAGCAGCGACACCGGTTTCACCCTGGTCACGCCGTACTACTTCAACCTGGCGCCGAACTACGACGCCACCTTGTATCCGCGCTACATGGCCAAACGTGGCCTGTTGATGGAAGGCGAGTTCCGTTACCTGACCGAATCCAGCGAGGGCCAGTTCGGTGGCGCCTACCTGAACGACGAGGAAGACGAGCGCAAGCTGCAGTCCGACTACGAAGAAAAACGCTGGATGGTCAACTGGCAGCACAAAGGTGGACTGGATTCGCGCCTGCTGTCCGAAGTCGACTACACCGACATCAGCGATCCCTACTACTTCCAGGACCTGGAAACGGATCAGATCGGCGTGGAAAGCCGTGACTACCTCAACCAACGTGGCGCCTTGACCTATCGCGGCGAAGACTACACTGCCCTGCTGAGCCTGCATGCCTTCAAACTGGCAACGGTCTCCCAGACTACGCCGTACGACCGCTTGCCACAGGTTTCCTTCTTCGGCCAGTTGCCGCAGCACCCGGCCGGGCTGGATTTCAACTACTACACCGAGTTCACCCGGTTCGATCGTGACCTGCGCAACGGCAACTTCACCGACGAGAACGGCGTGTCAACACCATGGTATGACAACAACGTATACGCCCTGGCTCGGTCCACAGGCGATCGTGTCAACCTGGCACCGGAAATGACCCTGCCGATGGAAACCACCTATGGTTTCCTGAAACCATCGATCAAGTACATGTACACCCACTATGACCTTGATCTGGACAGCAAGGGCAAACAGGACATCCAGACCGGACTGGAGAACGCCGAGCTGACGGGAACCGAGTTCCTGTACGGCGAGTACTCACGCAACCAGAGCCGCAGCGTACCGATCTTCAGCGTCGACAGTGGCCTGTACTTCGACCGCAAGACCCAGTGGTTCGGCAAGAACTACAACCAGACGCTCGAACCTCGCCTGTACTACCTCTACGTTCCGTACCGCGATCAGTTGGACATCCCGATCTTCGATTCGGGTGAGAACCTGTTCAACTTCGCCTCTCTGTTCCGCGACAACCGGTTCAGCGGCAGTGACCGGGTCGGTGACGAAAGCAAATTGTCGCTTGGTGTGACCAACCGCTGGATCGAAGAAAACGGCTTCGAGCGTCAGCGCGTCAGCATCGGCCAGGCGCTGTACTTCAAGGATCGCAAGGTTCAGTTGCCTGGTATCGACTGGCGCACCCGAGACGACGCTCAGTCCGATGTCTCACCCTACGCACTGGAATACGAGTACCGCTTTAACCGTGACTGGCGCTTCAATTCCGACTTCAACTGGGATCCTGACAGCCGCAGCACCCGTTCGGGCAGCGCGATGTTCCATTACCAGCCTGAAGACAACGTGAACAAAGTCGTCAACCTCGGCTATCGCTACCGCAATGACATGGTCATCTACGACCAGGCCACGGGTAAGTGGCAAGTGGGCGGCGGCGACTACAGCACCCCTGGCGATCCGAACTACATCAAGGATTACTACAAGATCCAGCAGCATGACTTCTCGGTCATGTGGCCAATCGTGCCGCAGTGGACCGCCATCGCCCGCTGGCAACACGACTACAACCGCAACCGCACGCTGGAAGCATTCGGTGGCTTCGAATATGACAACTGCTGCTGGAAGCTGCGTCTGATCAACCGCTACTGGCTCGATTACGACGATTTCAGCCAGGCAGTTCCGCAAAACGAAAAAGGCGACCACGGCGTCTTCCTGCAGATTGTGCTGAAAGGCCTGGGCGGCGTAGTGGGCAACAAGGTCGAGTCGTTCCTCGACCAGGGCATTCAAGGTTATCGTACACGTGAAGACCAAGCTTACTGATTGTCTGCGCCCGCTGTTGCTGGGCGCTGTATTGCTGAGCGGCGCGGTACATGCCGCCGTTCAGCCCCTGGATAGCGTTGTGGCCATCGTCGACAACGACGTGGTCATGAAAAGCCAGCTGGACCAGCGCGTGCGCGAAGTCCAGCAGACCATCGCCAAGCGTGGCGGCTCCGCGCCGCCCGCCGGTGTGCTGGACCAGCAGGTGCTCGAGCGCCTGATCGTCGAGAACCTGCAGCTGCAGATCGGCGATCGTTCGGGCATTCGCATCACCGACGAAGAACTCAATCAGGCCATCGCCACCATTGCCCAGCGCAACGGCATGAGCCTGGAGCAGTTCCGCTCCGCCCTGGCCCGCGACGGCCTGTCGTATGAAGACGCCCGCGAGCAGGTACGTCGCGAGATGATCATCAGCCGCGTGCGCCAGCGCCGGGTGGCCGAGCGCATCCAGGTATCGGAACAGGAAGTGAAGAACTTCCTCAACTCCGACCTGGGCAAGATGCAGCTGTCGGAAGAGTACCGCCTGGCCAACATCCTGATCCCGACGCCGGAAAGCGCCAACTCGACGCAAATACAGGCAGCGGCCCAGAAAGCCGGTGAGGTCTACCAGCGCCTGCGCAGCGGTGCCGACTTCGCCCAGATGGCGATCGCCAGCTCGGCCAGCGATAACGCCCTGGAAGGCGGCGAGATGGGCTGGCGCAAAGCCGGCCAGCTGCCACCAGACTTCGCCAAGATGCTCAGCAGCATGTCGATCGGCGACATCACCCAGCCAATCCGCATCCCCAATGGCTTCATCATCCTCAAGCTCGAGGAAAAGCGCGGTGCTGGCAGCAGCGTGGTGCGCGACGAAGTTCATGTGCGCCACATCCTGATCAAGCCAAGTGAAATCCGCAGCCCGGAAGCGACCAAGCAACTGGCGGAGAAACTCTACGAGCGCATCCAGAACGGTGAAGACTTCGCCGAGCTGGCCAAGAGCTTCTCGGAAGACCCGGGCTCGGCGCTCAACGGCGGCGACCTCAACTGGGTTGACCCGAACGTCCTGGTGCCGGAATTCCGCGAGCAAATGGCCAATGCCCCGCAAGGTCAGGTGACTCGGCCATTCCAGACCCAGTACGGCTGGCACGTGCTGGAAGTCCTTGGCCGTCGCGCAACCGACAGCACCGAGCAGGCGCGTGAGCAGCAAGCGATGAACGTCCTGCGCAACCGCAAGTACGACGAAGAGCTGCAGACCTGGCTGCGTCAGATTCGCGACGAAGCCTACGTTGAGATCAAGCTTCCCGGCGTCGACCAGGCCTCCCAGTGAAACTCAAGCGCTTCGCCCTCACCCCCGGTGAGCCAGCCGGCATAGGTCCCGACCTGTGCCTGCTGCTTGCCACGCAAGCCCAGCCTCACCCCCTGATCGCCATCACCAGCCGTGACCTGCTCGCCGAGCGGGCCACGCAGCTGGGGGTGGCCGTCACCTTGCTGCCGGTAACCCCTGACGCCTTCCCCGACCAGCCTGCCGCCGCCGGCAGCCTGTATGTCTGGGATACGCCGCTGCAAAACCCGGTGGTTGCCGGGCAACTGGACAAGGCCAACGCCGCATTCGTCCTGGAAACCCTGAGCCGCGCGGGCCAGGGCTGCCTGGACGGGCACTTTGACGGGATGATCACCGCCCCCGTGCACAAGGGCGTGATCAACGAGAGCGGCATCGCCTTTTCCGGCCATACCGAATTCCTCGCCGACCTGACCGCCACCACCCAGGTGGTGATGATGCTGGCCACCCGCGGCCTGCGCGTGGCGCTGGTGACCACTCACCTGCCCTTGCGCGATGTCGCCGACGCCATCACCCCGGAGCGCCTGGAGCGAGTCACGCGGATCCTGCATGCCGACCTGCAACAGAAGTTCGGCATCGCCAGCCCGCGCATCCTGGTCTGCGGCCTCAACCCCCATGCGGGTGAAGGCGGCCACCTGGGCCATGAAGAAATCGACACCATCGAACCGACATTGGCGCGCCTGCGCAGCGAAGGCATGGACCTGCGCGGCCCGTTGCCTGCCGATACCCTGTTTACCCCCAAATATCTGGAGCATTGCGACGCAGTGCTGGCGATGTACCACGACCAGGGCCTGCCCGTACTCAAGTACAAGGGCTTTGGCGCTGCGGTGAACGTGACCCTGGGCCTGCCGATCATCCGCACCTCGGTCGACCACGGCACCGCCCTCGACCTGGCCGGCAGCGGCAAGATCGACACCGGCAGCCTGCAGGTCGCCCTGGAAACCGCCTACCAGATGGCCGAGACCCGACTATGAGTGAGCAATACCAACACCGGGCGCGCAAGCGCTTCGGCCAGAACTTCCTGCACGACGCCGGCGTCATCGACCGCATCCTGCGCTCGATCAACGCCAAGTCTGCCGACCGCATGCTGGAAATCGGCCCGGGCCAGGGCGCCCTGACCGAAGGCCTGCTGGGCAGTGGCGCACAGCTGGACGTGGTCGAGCTGGACAAGGACCTGGTACCGATCCTCAACCAGCAGTTCGCCGGTCGCGACAACTTCCGCCTGCACCAGGGCGACGCCCTGAAGTTCGACTTCACCAGCCTGGGCGCCGCGCCGCGCAGCCTGCGGGTGGTCGGCAACCTGCCGTACAACATCTCCACCCCATTGATCTTCCACCTGCTCGATAACGCCGAGCTGATCCGCGACATGCACTTCATGCTGCAGAAGGAAGTGGTCGAGCGACTGGCCGCAGGCCCGGGCGGCGGTGACTGGGGGCGCTTGTCGATCATGGTCCAGTACCATTGCCGGGTCGAGCACCTGTTCAACGTCGGACCTGGCGCGTTCAACCCGCCACCCAAGGTCGACTCGGCCATCGTCCGCCTGGTGCCGCACGAAACCCTGCCCTTCCCGGCCAAGGACCACCGCCTGCTGGAGCGCATCGTTCGCGAAGCCTTCAACCAGCGTCGCAAGACCTTGCGCAACACACTCAAGGCCCTGCTCAACAGCGAAGCCATCGAAGCCGCCGGCGTCGACGGCAGCCTGCGCCCAGAGCAGCTGGACCTGGCCGCCTTCGTACGCCTGGCCGACAAGCTGGCCGAACAGCAAGGCGCCCAGTAAGGCCCGCGCCTGGCCAGTCATGAGCGCATGACTGGCCGGCACCCCCGCCAATGGCCTAGACTGACGCAATCGCCGTATTTGCGTCTGTTTCCAAGGCCCCTTGCATGTCAGATCCCCGCTATCAGATCGACGTCAGTGTCGTGACCCGCTTTCTCAAAGAACAATCCGATCCTGAAAACGACCGTTTCGCCTTCGCCTACACCATCACCGTGCAGAACAACGGCTCGGTCACTGCCAAGCTGATGTCCCGCCACTGGCTGATCACCAACGGCGACGGCCAGGTCGAAGAAGTGCGCGGCGCCGGCGTGATCGGCCAGCAGCCACTGATCGAGCCCGGCAAGAGCCACACCTACAGCAGCGGTGCGGTGATCAGCACCAAGGTGGGGACCATGCAGGGCACCTACCAGATGTTCGCCGAAGACGGTAAGCGCTTCGACGCCATCATCGCCCCCTTCCGCCTGGCCGTGCCCGGAGCGCTGCACTGATGGCGGTGTACGCTGTCGGCGACCTGCAAGGCTGCCTGCAACCGCTCAAATGCCTGCTGGAACGGGTCAGCTTCAACCCGGCCGTCGACCGCCTGTGGCTGGTGGGCGACCTGGTCAACCGCGGCCCGGAGTCACTGGAAACCTTGCGTTTTCTCTATTCGATCCGCGATTCGCTGGTGTGCGTGCTGGGCAACCACGACCTGCACCTGCTGGCGGCCTGGCAAAACATCGAGCGCCTGAAAAAGAGCGACACCCTGCGCGAGATCATCGAGGCCCCGGACGCGGCCGATCTGCTCGACTGGATGCGCCGGCAGAAGCTCCTGCATTACGACGAGCAGCGTGGCGTGGTCCTGGTGCATGCCGGTATCCCGCCGCAATGGACCCTGGGCAAGGCGCTGGCGCTGGCGGCCGAGGTGGAAGAGGTACTGCACGATGACAACCGCCTCAAACCCTACCTGGATGGCATGTACGGCAATGAGCCGAACAAGTGGAGCAAGGACCTCAGCGGCGTGACACGCCTGCGGGTGATCACCAACTACTTCACCCGCATGCGCTTCTGCACCAGCGAGGGCAAGCTCGACCTCAAGGGCAAGGAAGGCGTTGAAACCGCCCTGCCGGGCTACAAGCCCTGGTTCGCGCACAAGGGCCGTCGCTCGCGCCATGTGAAGATTATCTTCGGCCACTGGGCGGCCCTGGAAGGACGCTGCAAGGAACCCGGGGTCGTCGCCCTGGACACCGGCTGCGTCTGGGGCGGGGCCATGACCCTGTACAACGTCGACAGCGGTGAATTCCATCGCTGCGAGTGCAATGACCAGGGCGCCATACGGCCCCAGCCAGCAGCGCCACAACCGGATAGAATGAACGACCAGCCCTGAAGGAAACGTACCCATGAGCGAATTCAAACGCATCCCTCCCGAGCAGGCCCAGGCCCTGCGCGAGCAAGGTGCGGTCGTGGTCGATATTCGCGACCCGCAAGCCTATGCCGCCGGCCATATCGCTGGCGCGAGGCACCTGGACAATCACTCGGTGGCGGACTTCATCCGCAATGCCGACCTCGACGCACCGACCGTCGTGGTCTGCTACCACGGCAACTCCAGCCAGAGCGCTGCGGCCTACCTGGTCGGCCAGGGCTTCTCCGACGTCTACAGCCTCGACGGCGGCTTCGAGCTGTGGCGCAGCACCTACCCTGCCGAAACCGCCCAAGGCTCTGCCGAATAATTTTTTTCAATTCCTGCAGCCCGCGTCCCGTGCGGGCTTGCGCCTGACCAGACGAACGGTCGCCTTCAACAATTCATCCAACGGCCCTTGACCTCGCCGAGAACGAACTATCCTTAAGCCCAGGCCATCCAAAAAGGGGAGAGCCGGTACACCGGCGTGCGGGTCATCGGTAGCGACTTTACAGGTGTTCTGGGGGGTATACAGCAATCGGTAGCGCCGATTGCATGCCAGCATCAGCTGACTGATCCGGCGTCGGCTCCACGTATCGAGCGAGGTGACGTCATGAGTATTTTTAGCCACTTCCAACAACGTTTCGAGTCCACCCGTCAGGAAGAACTCTCGCTGCAAGAGTATCTCGAACTCTGCAAGAGCGATCGCAGTGCTTATGCCTCGGCAGCCGAACGCCTGTTGATGGCTATCGGCGAGCCGGAGCTGGTCGACACCTCGCACAATTCAAGGCTGTCGCGGATTTTCTCGAACAAGGTGATCCGTCGCTATCCGGCCTTTGAAGACTTCCATGGCATGGAAGAATGCATCGACCAGATCGTCTCCTACTTCCGCCACGCCGCTCAGGGCCTGGAAGAGAAGAAACAGATCCTTTATTTGCTCGGCCCTGTGGGGGGCGGTAAATCCTCGCTGGCTGAAAAACTCAAACAACTGATGGAGAAGGTGCCCTTCTATGCCATCAAGGGCTCGCCGGTATTCGAGTCGCCCCTGGGGCTGTTCAACGCCACCGAAGATGGCGCCATTCTCGAAGAAGACTTCGGCATCCCGCGGCGCTACCTGAACACCATCATGTCGCCCTGGGCAACCAAGCGACTGGCCGAGTTCGGCGGTGACATCAGCCAGTTCAAGGTGGTCAAGCTGTACCCCTCGATCCTCAACCAGATCGCCGTGGCCAAGACCGAACCGGGTGACGAGAACAACCAGGACATCTCCGCCCTGGTGGGCAAGGTCGATATCCGCAAACTCGAAGAGTATCCACAGAACGACGCCGACGCCTACAGCTACTCGGGCGCGCTGTGCCGGGCCAACCAGGGCCTGATGGAATTCGTCGAGATGTTCAAGGCGCCGATCAAGGTCCTGCACCCGTTGCTGACCGCTACCCAGGAAGGTAACTACAACAGTACCGAAGGCCTGGGCGCGATCCCCTACTCCGGGATCCTGCTGGCGCACTCCAACGAATCGGAGTGGCACAGCTTCCGCAACAACAAGAACAACGAGGCCTTCATCGACCGGATCTACATCGTCAAGGTGCCGTACTGCCTGCGCGTCAGCGACGAGATCAAGATCTACGACAAGCTGCTGTTCAACAGCTCGCTGGCCAAGGCCCATTGCGCCCCCGACACCCTGAAGATGCTCGCCCAGTTCACCGTGCTGTCGCGCCTCAAGGAGCCGGAAAACTCGAACATCTACTCGAAAATGCGGGTCTACGACGGCGAGAACCTCAAGGACACCGATCCGAAGGCCAAGTCGATCCAGGAGTACCGCGACGCAGCCGGTGTCGATGAAGGCATGAACGGTCTTTCGACCCGCTTCGCCTTCAAGATCCTGTCGAAGGTCTTCAACTTCGACCCCCATGAGATCGCCGCCAACCCGGTGCACCTGCTGTATGTGCTGGAACAGCAGATCGAACAGGAGCAGTTCCCGGCCGAGGTACGCGAGCGCTACCTGCGCTACCTGAAGGAATACCTGGCACCGCGCTACATCGAGTTCATCGGCAAGGAAATCCAGACCGCCTACCTTGAGTCCTACAGCGAGTACGGCCAGAACATCTTCGACCGCTACGTGCTGTACGCCGACTTCTGGATCCAGGACCAGGAATACCGCGACCCGGAAACCGGCGAGATCCTCAACCGCATCGCCCTCAACGAGGAACTGGAGAAGATCGAGAAACCGGCGGGCATCAGCAATCCGAAGGATTTCCGCAACGAGATCGTCAACTTCGTCCTGCGCGCCCGGGCCAACAACAATGGCAAGAACCCGACCTGGCTCAGCTACGAGAAGCTGCGGGTGGTGATCGAGAAGAAAATGTTCTCCAACACCGAAGACCTGCTGCCGGTCATCAGCTTCAACGCCAAGGCCAGCAAGGAAGATCAACAGAAACACAACGACTTCGTCACCCGAATGGTGGAACGCGGTTACACAGACAAGCAAGTTCGGCTGCTCTCGGAATGGTACCTGCGGGTCAGAAAATCGCAGTGACCGAGCTGTAAGTGGCAAGCCGCAAGTCCCCGGCCAGGCAGCGCGACATCGCCCGGCACGGCTTGCGGCTTGAAGCTTGAGTCTTCAGCTCCCCGGAGGGGCCTATGAGCTATGTGATCGACCGACGCCTGAACGGCAAGAACAAGAGCACGGTCAACCGCCAGCGCTTTTTGCGGCGTTACCGTGACCACATCAAGAAAGCCGTCGAGGAGGCCGTAAGTCGCCGCTCCATCACCGACATGGAGCATGGCGAGCAGATCAGCATACCCGGTCGCGACATCGACGAGCCGGTGCTTCACCATGGCCGCGGCGGCAAGCAGACCGTCGTGCACCCGGGCAACAAGGAATTCACCGCAGGCGAGCATATCGCCCGGCCCCAGGGCGGGGGCGGCGGGGGTGGCCGCGGCAAGGCGGGCAATTCCGGCGAAGGCATGGATGAGTTCGTGTTCCAGATCACCCAGGAGGAGTTTCTCGAATTCATGTTCGAGGACCTCGAACTGCCCAACCTGGTCAAGCGTCACCTGGCCGGCACCGACACCTTCAAGACCGTGCGTGCCGGGATCAGCAACGAAGGCAACCCCTCGCGGATCAACATCATCCGCACCCTGCGTTCAGCCCATGCCCGGCGCATTGCCCTGTCCGGCAGCAGCCGCGCCAAACTGCGCGAAGCCCAGGAGGAACTGGCGCGACTGAAACGCGAAGAGCCAGATAACTTCGGCGATATCCAGGAAATCGAAGCGGAAATCGAACGTTTGAGCGCACGGATCAACCGGGTGCCGTTCCTCGACACCTTCGACCTCAAGTACAACCTGCTGGTCAAGCAACCCAACCCCAGCTCCAAGGCGGTGATGTTCTGCCTGATGGATGTTTCCGGGTCCATGACCCAGGCCACCAAGGACATCGCCAAGCGCTTCTTCATCCTTCTGTACCTGTTCCTCAAGCGCAACTACGACAAGATCGAGGTGGTGTTCATCCGCCATCACACCAGCGCCCGCGAAGTCGACGAAGAGGAGTTCTTCTACTCCCGGGAAACCGGCGGCACCATCGTCTCCAGCGCCCTGAAGCTGATGCAGGAAATCATGGCCGAACGCTACCCGGCCAACGAGTGGAACATCTACGCAGCCCAGGCTTCCGACGGTGACAACTGGAACGATGACTCGCCGATCTGCCGCGAGATCCTGACCAAGCAGATCATGCCGTTCGTCCAGTACTACACTTACGTGGAGATCACCCCTCGCGAACATCAGGCATTGTGGTTCGAGTACGAACGCATCGGCGAAGCCTTTGCCGATACGTTCGCCCAGCAACAGTTGGTGTCGGCCGGCGATATCTATCCGGTCTTCCGTGAACTCTTCCAGCGCAGGTTAGCGACATGACCGCCAGAGAGCAGAAGCGCCACCCCCTTTCCACCGGGTCCGAATGGACATTCGAACTGATCCAGGCCTATGACCGGGAAATCAGCCGCCTGGCCGAGCGCTATGCCCTGGACACCTACCCCAACCAGATCGAAGTGATCACCGCCGAGCAGA
>Ga0247821_10000161_pt1 | contig 39212 bp, 40 predicted proteins | sample 13C_Glycerol_Day_FD_192481 | JGI IMG/M metagenome (GOLD analysis project Ga0247821, IMG submission 192481) | Soil microbial communities from agricultural site in Penn Yan, New York, United States - 13C_Glycerol_Day14 | ecosystem: Environmental > Terrestrial > Soil > Agricultural land | place... | reverse complement strand
CGCTGCAGGTGCACGACCTCGTCCTCTTCCAGCTGGCAGTCAAGGTAGCTGTCGGCAATTTCCCAGGGCAGGTGCACCGAGCCCAGCACCAGCAGCCGCGCCTCGTCCCAGGCGTTGTCGGCGCCATGCCCGAAAAACAGGCCATGCTCATGGAAGCGGCTGACAGCCCAACGGATATGATCGCGCAGGGTGCGCAGGCGAGAAGTGATCACGACAGACTCCTTGAAAGACGACCTGCGATTCTACCAGCCCGGTCAAGGAAAAGGTCGGCAAAACCGTCTGTAAGTTTTTCACCGACATGGCTGCAAGCCACTAACCACGCCGCTTGTACGCGAAGCGATTCACATAAGCGCTCAGGCAGGGGACAATAGGTGAAAAGCCCTATCCAAAGGAGCCCTTGATGTCTGTTCCAACGACGATGTTCCACCTCAGTGGCCGCGGCTATCCGCCGGCGAAACTGAGCAATGCCAGCCTGGTCATTATCGACGCGCAAAAAGAGTACCTCAGCGGTCCGCTGGCGTTGTCGGGTATGGACGAGGCGGTGAAGAACATCGCTAAAATGCTCGAGGCTGCCCGCAAGGCCGGTCGCCCGATCATCCATGTGCGCCACCTGGGCACGGTCGGTGGCCTGTTCGACCCCCAGGGCCCGCGCGGCGAGTTCATCCCGGGCCTCGAACCCCAGGGCGACGAGGTGATCATCGAAAAACGCATGCCCAATGCGTTCAAGAACACCCAACTGCACGAAACCCTGCAGAAGTACGGCCATCTGGACCTGATCGTCTGCGGTTTCATGAGCCATTCCAGTGTCAGCACCACCGTGCGCCGGGCCAAGGACTATGGTTACCGTTGCACCCTGATCGAGGATGCCTGCGCCACCCGTGACCTGCCATTCAAGGATGGTGTCATTCCCGCTGCGCAGATCCAGCAGAGCGAGATGGCGATCATGGCCGACAACTTCGCCTGCGTGGCACCCACCAGCAGCCTGATCTGAGCGGTCGGGCGACGGGCTGGCGGAACCACCTTGCGGCTTTTCGGTCCAACACCGGATATCCATAGAGGAAATCGGCATGAAATTGTCCGACGGTTTCGATGCCAAGCGCTTGCGCCAGCGTGAGCCACGCAACTGGGGCGCACGCCTGGCGGCAGCCTTTTCGGCGTTGCTGGCGACCCTGGGCGTGCTCCTGGCCATGGCCGGCACCGCCAGCCTGCTCGGCAATCCCGAGGCGCTGGCCGAGCTCAACGCCAACCGCGCCGGGGCCGCGGTGATCCTCGCCGCCGGCCTGTTGTTGCTGTACCTGGGTATCTGGTTCTGGCGCCGCAGCCGTCTGCGCCTGCGCCGCAGCCGCGAGCTGAACCTGTCGCCGCACCTGATGAAGAAACACGATTGACTGCAACCTGTGGAGGAGTCGCGTAAACTGCGCCGCCCAGGCGGAGGCTTACATGCAAGACGACGATTTTTCCCTGTTCAAGAGCGAGATGCGCGGCGTCAAGCCGATCACGCATGATCGCGCCGAGGTCGGCAAGCCCAAGGCCGACCGCAAGCAGCTGGCCGGCCTGCGCCAGGCGGCCACCGTCCGCAGCGACCAGAGTGTGGTCGATGGACTGTCGGACCAGTTCGTCATCGATGTCGGCCCCGAAGACGATCTGCACTGGCGCCGTGACGGTGTCCAGGAAAGCCAGATGCGCAAGCTCAAGCTGGGCCAGATTGCTTTCGAAGGCAGTCTCGACCTGCACGGCATGAATGTCGAAAAGGCCCGCGAGACCCTCTGGGCCTTCCTGGCCGAGGCCACCCGCTTCGAAGTGCGCTGCGTGCGGGTCACCCACGGCAAGGCCGTGCGCCTGGATGGCAAGAAGCCGATGATCAAGAGCCACGTCAACACCTGGCTGCGCCAGCACCCGCAAGTACTGGGCTTTACCTCGTGCCAGGCCCGCCATGGCGGCACCGGTGCGGTGTATGTCATGCTCAAACGAACCATGCTCGAAGGCCGTGACGAGTAACGCCGCGCTTGCAGCGCCGTCACAGCCGCCGTACCCTTCGCGTTTGCGATAAATACCACAGGTAGATCCATGTCCCTGGAACAGAACTACACCGCTATCCTCGGCCAGATCGGCGAGGACGTCTCCCGCGAGGGCCTGCTCGACACGCCCAAGCGGGCTGCGAAGGCCATGCAGTACCTTTGCCGCGGTTATGAACAAACCCTGGAAGAAGTCACCAACGGCGCCCTGTTCAGCTCCGATAACAGCGAAATGGTCCTGGTCAAGGACATCGAGCTGTACTCGCTGTGCGAACACCACATGCTGCCGTTCATCGGCAAGGCCCACGTTGCCTACATTCCCGATGGCAAGGTCCTGGGCTTGTCGAAGGTGGCGCGGATCGTCGACATGTACGCACGTCGCCTGCAGATCCAGGAAAACCTCAGCCGCCAGATCGCCGAGGCAGTCCAGCAGGTCACCGGCGCCCTGGGCGTGGCCGTGGTCATCGAAGCCAAGCACATGTGCATGATGATGCGCGGCGTCGAGAAGCAGAACTCGACCATGATCACGTCGGTAATGCTCGGTTCATTCCGCGCAAACGCCGCCACCCGCAGCGAGTTTCTCAGCCTGATCAAGTAAGCGGGCGCGTTATCGAGCCGACCCACCGTGGTCGGCTTTTTTCATTCCGAGGAGTTGCCATGATCGTCAAAGCACTGCGTGTGGGCCTTGGCCAGTTGATCGTATTCGCCGACTGGATCAGTCGCCCGGCCAAGCTCAAGCGCGATCCCGCGGCCCAGGCCAAGATCGAGCAACAGGCCAAGGGCCTGAGCCTGTATCAGTTCCACGCCTGCCCGTTCTGCGTGAAAACCCGCCGCACCCTGCACCGCCTGAATGTGCCGGTGGCCCTGCGCGATGCCAAGAACGACGAACAGCACCGCCAGGCCCTGCTCGCCGAAGGCGGCAAGGTCAAGGTGCCGTGCCTGCGCATCGAGGAAGACGGCAAGACCACCTGGATGTACGAATCCAAGGTGATCATCGACTACCTCAACAAGCGTTTTGCCGCCTGATCGATCAACCGATCATGGGTACATGACGGGGATGGCTGGCGACACGCTCCAGCCATGCCTGGATGCCCGGGAACCCGTCCAGGTCAAAGCCCCCCTGCTGGGCGACATGGGTGTAGGCATACAGCGCAACGTCGGCGATCGAGTAGCTATCGCCAACCAGGTAAGGCGTTAGCTGCAACTGCTTTTCCATCACCCGCAGGGCCTTGTATCCGCCCTTGTGCAGGGTCTTGTATTCCTCAATGCGCTCCTGCGGCAGCCCCAGGTAGAACTGGATGAAGCGCGCCACGGCGATGTAGGGCTCGTGACTGTACTGTTCGAAGAACTGCCATTGCAGCACCTGGGTGCGCAAGCGTGGCGAGGTGGGCAGGAACTCGCTTCCTTCGGCAAGGAAGTTGAGGATCGCGTTGGATTCCCACAGGTAGGTCCCGTCTTCGAGTTCCAGCACTGGCACCTTGCCGTTGGGGTTCATGGACAGGAACGCCTGGGTTTCCGTCTCGCCCTTGAGGATATCCACCGAGTGCCACTCATAGGGCAGGTTGAGCAGGTGCAACATCAGCTTGACCTTGTAGCAGTTGCCCGACTGGTAATCTCCATAAACCTTGTACATCGCTCCCCCCATTCAAAGGCTGAATCCTGGCCGCACTCATAGTTGGTGACTGTACGGCTAAATGCAATGCCTGCTGTATGGCAACGGTCAACAACCTGCACGGTAGTCTGAAAAAACTGCTTACACCTAGAACAAGGATCGACCCCCATGTCCGATGCCACCTCTGCGCAATTGCGCCCGCTGGCCGACTCTTCGCCCTCCGCCGTCGTCGCAGGTTTCATCGCCATGATGACCGGCTACACCAGCTCCCTGGTGCTGATGTTCCAGGCCGGCCAGGCGGCAGGCCTGACCAGCGGGCAGATTTCCTCCTGGATCTGGGCGCTGTCGATCGGCATGGCCGTGTGCAGCATCGGCCTGTCCTTGCGCTACCGCACGCCGATCACGGTGGCCTGGTCGACCCCCGGCGCTGCGTTGCTGATCACAAGCCTGGGCGGCGTCAGTTACGGCGAAGCCATCGGCGCCTACATCACCTGCGCCGTGCTGGTGGTGATCTGCGGCCTGACCGGCAGTTTCGAACGCCTGGTCAAGCGTATCCCCGCCTCGCTGGCGTCGGCCTTGCTGGCCGGCATCCTGTTCAAGATCGGCAGCGAGATCTTCATCGCCGCCCAGCACCGCACCACCCTGGTGCTGGGGATGTTCTTCAGCTACCTGATCGTCAAGCGCCTGTCGCCGCGCTATGCGGTGCTCGCTGCCTTGCTGGTGGGCACGGCCTTGTCCGGCGCCATGGGCTTGCTGGATTTCAGCGGCTTCCACCTGGAAGTGGCGACACCGGTATGGACCACGCCGAGCTTTTCCCTGGCGGCGACCATCAGCATCGGCATTCCGCTGTTCGTGGTAGCCATGACCTCGCAGAACATGCCCGGCGTCGCCGTGCTGCGCGCCGACGGTTACCAGGTACCGGCCTCGCCGCTGATCTCGGTTACCGGCCTGGCCTCGCTGGTGCTGGCGCCCTTCGGTTCCCACGGCATCAACCTGGCGGCCATCAGCGCGGCCATCTGCACCGGCCCCCACGCCCATGAGGACCCGAACAAGCGCTATACCGCCGCGGTCTGGTGTGGCGTCTTCTACGGCATCGCCGGCATCTTCGGCGCGACCCTGGCCGCCCTCTTCGCCGCCCTGCCCAAGGAACTGGTGCTGTCGATTGCGGCACTGGCCCTGTTCGGCTCGATCATGAATGGCCTGACCGTGGCCATGAACGAGGCGAAGGAGCGCGAGGCAGCGTTGATCACCTTCATGGTCACGGCGTCGGGCTTTACCCTGTTCTCGATCGGTTCGGCATTCTGGGGGATCGTGGCGGGTGTGCTGACCTTGATGATTCTCAACTGGCGCAAGGCTTGAGGTGCGACTGCTTTGCAGTCGATCGCAGGCTCCCACAATCTGCCCCCAGTGGGCGCTGGCGAAGCCTGCGATGGCTGCGATGGCTGCACAGTTGCTAGTCAAAGCCTGAAGTGCCCGACCATATCCTTCAGGTCATTGCCCAGCTGCGCCAGTTCGACACTGGAGCGTGCATTGCCCTGCATCGCCACTGCCGACTGATCGGCGCTGCTGCGAATCTGGGTGACGCTGCGATTGATCTCCTCGGCCACCGAGCTCTGCTCTTCGGCCGCAGCGGCAATCTGCTGGTTCATCTGCTGGATCAATGACACCGCCGCCGCAATGCTGCCCAGGGCGCTTTCGGTCTGCAGGGCGTCAACCACCGCCAGCTTGACCAGTTCGCTACTGCCCTGGATCTGCGCCACCGAAGCCTGGGCGCTGCCGCGCAAACGGCTGACCAGGTGCTCGATCTCATCGGTGGACTGCCGGGTACGCCGGGCCAGGGCCCGCACCTCATCGGCCACCACGGCAAAACCGCGCCCCTGCTCGCCGGCCCGGGCCGCTTCGATGGCGGCGTTGAGGGCCAGCAGGTTGGTCTGTTCCGCCACGCTCTTGATCACGTCCAGTACCGTCGCGATGGTCTGGATTTCGGCGCTCAGGCTTTCGATTCCCTGGCTGGCCGATTCGGCGGAGCTGGCCAGCTGTTCGATCCGCTGCATCCCCTGGCGCACCACCTGCTGGCCGCTGCCGACCTTGTCATCCGCCGCCTGGGCTGCCGATGCAGCCTCTTCGGCATTGCGCGCGACATCATGAACCGTGGCGGTCATCTGCTGCATCGCGGTGGCCACCTGCTCGGTTTCCTCCTTCTGGCTGCCGACCTCACGGTTGGTCTGCTCGGCCACCGCCGACAGCGATTGGGCATTGTTCGCCAACTGCTCGATACCGTGCTGCAAGCCGCTGACAATGCCGCTCAAGCCTGAGCCCATGCGCTGCATGGCCTGCATCAACTGACCGATTTCATCCCGGCGATCAACGCTGATGGTGCCACTCAGGTCACCGGCGGCGATCTGCTCGGCGCGCCCGATCACCTGGCGCAGCGGCCCGACCACCGCGCGGGTGATCAGCCAGGCCGCCGCCACGCCAGTGAGCAACGCCAGCAGTGAGGCCAGCAGGATCGAGACGGCATTGCCCTTGAGCTCATCCTGCATGACCTGCTCTTGCAGGAGGCTGGCCTGGTCGACCTGGATGGTCACCTGAGCGGCCCGTTGCTGCAGCAACTGCTTGAGTTGCTGCTCGCGCCCGAGCAAGTCGGTGTACTCCCCGAGCTTTTCGCTGAAACTGCCGATATGGCCACTGACTTCGTTAAGCACGGTCTGGTAACCGGCATCGCTGACCCCGGCCTTGAGCTGCTCGACCAGCGCGCCAGCCTGCTCGGCCTGCTCGATGCGGCCCTGGCGGGCGTCCTCACTGCCCTTGCGATTCTGCTCCAGGCGCACCCGCGCCTCGTCCATGGCCTGGAGCATCAACCGGGCGACCTGGGCCACCTGCCCGGACTGCTCGACGAACTCGGCGCCCTGCCGGCCCTGGCTGTCCTTGAGGGTGTAGGTGCCGTCGTCGGCCAGCCCGGCCTGCAGCACGTCAAGGTTGTTGGCAACGCTCGATACCGACCAGCTGGCCATGTCCAGCGCCAGCTCCTTGGACTGGGTCAGTGCGACGAACTCATCGAAGCTCTGGCGGTAGTCGTGCAATGCCTGCTCGACACCGCTGCCGGTCAACTGCGGCAGCTCCCGCACCTGGGCCAGCAGCGCCTCCAGCCCTTGGTGCACGGCGTCCACGGCCTTGGGGTCGGAGCGCAGGGCAAAGGCTTGCTCCTGCAAGCGCACCTTGAGCAGCCCGGTGTTGAGCGCCGTTATCTGCTTGAGCCCATCGAAACGCTGGCCAACGCTGTGCAGCGCGGCAATGGCGCAGAACGCCACCACGGCGGTCAGCAGCAGGACCAGGGCAAAGCCCAGGCCCAGCTTGCGCGCCATCCCCAGGTTGGCAAAAAAACCACGTTTGACCGCGCTCATCGCACCTCCCCCTGTCGCCCCGGAACACCGGCAAAGACTCAAAGCCGCAGAGTGGCAACGACGACTGTGGCGACACAAGATGTTGGCGCCGCAATAATGGCGAAAAGCTACGAGCCAGTCGTTTTCAGGACGGCGGAGGTCGTCTTGTGCGCTGGAAAAATGCCTGGGCGCGCTGATCCTGGGCATAGGCGACATTGATCCGCAGCCAGTCGCTGGCGACGCCCTGTGGATAAAAGGCACTGCCCGGCGCCAACAACACCGAGCAGGCCCGGGCTCCACGATCGAGCGCGGCAAAATCCCGGCCCGGGCAACGGGCCCAGACGAACATACCGCCGTATGGTTCGGCAAACACCTCCCAACCGCATGCTTCCAACTGTCCCAGTGCCTTGGCCATGTGCTGGGCCAGGCGCAGGCGAAGGCGTGAGACGCTCTTGCGGTACGTACCACTGGCCAGCATCTGCGCCACCACCTGCTCGGTAAAGCGAGAGGTGCCAAGGCCGGTGACCATTTTCAGTTCGGCCAGACGGGTAATCAGCGCGGGGGCCGCCACCAGGTAGCCCACCCGCAGCGAACTGCTCAGGGTCTTGGACAGGCTGGCGAGGTAGATCACCCGCTGCTCGGCATCCAGGCTGACCAGACGCGTGACCGCACCGTCCTGGAAGTCGGCATAGATATCGTCTTCGATGACCTGCACGTCGTACTCCCGGGCAAGCTCCAGCAAGCGATAGGCCACCCTGGGCGTCAGGCTGCTGCCCGTGGGGTTGTGGTACAGGCTGTTGATGTACAGGCAGCGCGGACGATGGCGCCGCAGCAGGTCTTCCAGCACCTGCAGGTCCGGGCCGGTGGCGGTACGCGGTACCTCCAGCATTTCTATTCCATGCTGGCGAAGCAGGTTGTAGAGGTTGTAGTAGCCCGGGCTTTCCACCAGCACCTTGTCGCCGGGTTTGAGCAGGGCTCGCACCAGCAGGTCGAGGGCATGGCTGGCGCCCTGGGTGGTGAGGATCTGATCGGCCCCCACCTCGATCCCGGCCTGCCCCAGACGCTTATGTAACTGACTGCGCAAACTGGCCAGGCCCAGGGGTGGGCAATAGTCGATCAGATCTTCCACCGGTCCGCGGCTGACCTGCCGCACGGCCTGGGCAATCGCTTCGCTGGCGCGCCAGCTGGCAGGCACCCAGCCACAGCAGAGTTTGAGCAACCCGGCCTGGTCGTCATTGAACTGTTGCCAGCGTCCGTCGAAGGCCTCGTCGCGCAGCGGCTGATCGAGCACAGGTTCACCGAGCCGCTGCTCGGCCACGAAAAAACCGGCGCCATGGCGCGCCTGAAGCCAACCGGCGGCCACCAGGCGGTCATAGCTTTCGATCACGCAGGACTGACTGACCCCCTGTTCCCGCGCCAGTTGCCGGATCGACGGCAACCGCGTGCCCGGTCGCAAGCGTCGCTGCCGGATCCAGGCCTGCAGTTGCTCGGCCAGTTGCTGCACCAGCGGCGTGGAAGACTGACGGTCGAGGGTAAGGTTCATGGGTAAAGTGTTCGCTGTTTTTGTCCAAACAGTTAACCACAAATCCGCAACGGGTGTGCCTTGTGGCACAGCAGGCCCCAGGCGGATAGTCGCGCCATCGACAAGGAGTTACCCATGCCTGCCCTGCGCTCCCCTGCCCTGCTTGCCCTGGCCCTGTGCCTGATCACCTTTGCGGTCAACCTGCAGGCGCCGTTGTACACGGCCTATGCCGAACTGTCCGGACAGGGTGCAGGGGCAACGGCGATTGCCTTTTCCGGTTACGTACTGGGTGTACTGCCGGTTTTGCTGCTGCTTGGTGGCCTTGCCGACCGGGTCGGTCGACGACCTTTGATCCTGGTGGCCCTGGGGCTGTCGATGCTCGCCACCTTGATCATGCTGCTGGCGCCCGGCCTGGAAACCCTGGGCCTGGCGCGCTTGCTGCTCGGCGCAGGCACCGCGCTGGCATCGGCGACCGGCACCGCCTACATGAGCGAGCTGATGCCCGACAGCGACAGCCGTCGAGCCGCCACCTGGGTCACCGCCAGTACCTCCCTGGGCTTCGGCCTGGGGGCGGCGCTGACCAGTGTGTTCCTGCTCAGTGGCCCCGACCTGCGCCCTGGCAGCTTCTATCTGCACCTGCTGCTCGCCGCCCTGGTCCTGCTCGCTGTCTGGCGCCTGCCTGATCAGCGCGCGCCCAGCACGACACCGCTATTGCGCTTGCCCTGCTACCCGAGCGGCAGCCTGGCCTATGGCCTGGCGATCCTGCTGGCCTGGGCCTGTGTCGGATTGGTGATCGCATTGTTGCCGTCCATCCTCAAGCAGCATGGACTGGCCAACTGGTCCGGGTTTTCGACGTTTTGCGTGATCAGCTGCGGTTTGTTGTTCCAGCCCCTGGCACGCCGCCTGCCCCCGGCAAGGGCAACCGCAATCGGCCTGGTGGTGCTGCCATGCAGCTATGCGCTGCTGGCCTGGGGAGCAGACTCCGGCGAACTGGCAGCGGTACTGCTCGGCACCATCGCCGCCAGCAGCGCCTGCTATGGCTTTATCTACCTGGGTGGCCTGTCAGCGGTGAACAGCCTGGCGGGCGAGGAAAAGACCCGCGCCAGCGCAGGCTTCTTCCTGTTGGCCTACCTGGGCTTCAGCTTGCCGGTCATCCTCACCGGACTGCTGGTCGATCGCCTCGGCGCCGGCACCGCCTTGCTGGTCTTCGGCCTGGTGCTTCTGCTCGGCTGCCTGCTGGTTGGCCTGGCCCTGTGGCGCAGCCACAAGGCCCTGTCGACCGGCCAGCTGGCTGTGCTCAGATAGCCGTAGCCCCACCGTCCACCGCCAGCGCATGACCGGTAGTGAAGGCGGCGCCGTCACTGCACAGATAGAGCACCGCGCTGGCGACCTCCTCGACCTTGCCGATCCGACCGACCGGGTGCATGGCCGCGGCAAACTCGGCCTTGCGCGGATCGGCCTCATAGGCGCGCCGGAACATGTCGGTGTCGATCACGGCCGGACACACGGCGTTGACCCGGATCTTCTTCTTGGCGTACTCGATGGCCGCCGACTTGGTCAGGCCGATCACCGCATGCTTGGATGCGCTGTAGATGCTCATCTTCGGCGCCGCCCCCAGGCCCGCGACCGACGCGGTGTTGACGATGGCGCCACCACCCTGGGCCAGCAACAAGGGCAACTGGTGCTTCATGCACAGCCAGACACCCTTGACGTTGACGCCCATGATCGCGTCGAACTCGGCCTCGCTGCCTTCGGCCAGGCGCCCCTGTTCGATTTCGATGCCGGCGTTGTTGAAGGCGTAGTCCAGCCGCCCGTACGCCTCAACCGTTCGCGCCAGCAACTGCTGCACATCAGCCTCGTGGGTAACATTGCAGGCCACGAACAGGGCCTCGCCCCCGGCAGTACGGATCAGCTCGACCGTCGCCTCGCCGCCGGCAGTGTCCAGGTCGGCCACCACCACCTTCAATCCCTCGGCGGCGAACGCCAGGGCCGTGGCCCGGCCAATACCTGCCGCACCACCGGTGACCAGGGCAACCTGGCCGGAAAACGTCATGCTCATCGCTGGCTCCTGCAACAAAGTGAAGTCTGTGGCCGGGAGTCTAGTCAGGCAGCGCCATCGATTGGCAGCATCATCAGGGCGCCGGTTGAGGGGTTATCGCTACCGGTGATTGTCTGTCCTTTGCGGATCACGGTCATGGATCGTCCGGCATTCGCAACGCCTGCGCAGCTTGCCGGATCGCCTGTGAGGGTCTATCAACAGACTTTGCCCTTCACTCCAGAGGCCCTGCCATGACTGCCCAGACCAACCGCCGCTTCCTGCTCAGCAAACGCCCGATCGGGGCGGTCAGCCGCGATGACTTCAGCTTCGAGCAGGTCGCAGTGGGCGAACCCGCTGAAGGCCAGGTGCTGGTGAAAAACCTCTACCTGTCCCTGGACCCCGCCATGCGCGGCTGGATGAACGAAGGCAAGTCCTATATCCCGCCGGTCGGCCTGGGCCAGGTGATGCGCGCCCTCGGCGTAGGTCAGGTGATTGCCTCGAAGCACCCGGGCTTTGCCTTCGGCGACCACGTCAACGGTGGCCTCGGTGTGCAGGACTATTTCCTCGGCGAACCCCAGGGCTTCTACAAGATCGATCCGACCCTGGCGCCGCTGCCGCGCTACCTGTCGGCCCTGGGCATGACCGGCATGACCGCCTACTTCGCCCTGCTCGAAGTCGGCGCGCCCAAGGCCGGTGAAACCGTGGTGATTTCCGGGGCCGCCGGTGCCGTGGGCAGCATTGCCGGACAGATCGCCAGGATCAAGGGCTGCCGCGTGGTGGGCATTGCCGGAGGCGAGCAGAAATGCCAGTACCTCAAGGACGAACTGGGCTTTGACGGGGTCATCGACTACAAGGCCGAAGATGTACTGGAAGGCTTGAAACGAGAATGCCCGAAAGGCGTGGACGTCTATTTCGACAACGTCGGCGGCGACATCCTCGATGCCGTGCTCACCCGCCTGAATTTCAAGGCGCGGGTGGTGATCTGCGGTGCCATCAGCCAGTACAACAACAAGCAGGCGGTCAAGGGGCCGGCCAACTACCTGTCACTGCTGGTCAACCGCGCGCGCATGGAAGGGTTCGTGGTCATGGACCACGCCGCCCACTATGGCCAGGCGGCGCAGGAGATTGCCGGCTGGCTGGCAACCGGCAAGGTGAAGAGCAAGGAAGACGTGGTCGAAGGCCTGGAAACTTTCCCCGAGACACTGCTCAAGCTGTTCAGCGGGGAAAATTTCGGCAAGCTGGTGCTCAAGCCCTGATTTCGGCAACCACGGCAGCCAGCGCCTGGGCCGGATCGGCGGCCTGGCTGATCGGGCGACCGATCACCAGGTAGTCGGAGCCGGCGTCCAGGGCCTGGCGCGGCGTGAGAATGCGGCGCTGGTCATCCTGGGCACTGCCGGCCGGGCGAATGCCCGGGGTCACCAGCTGCAGGGACGGATGCGCGGCCTTGAGCGCCGGTGCCTCCAGGGCCGAGCACACCAGCCCGTCCATACCGGCCTTTTCCGCCAGGGCGGCCAGGCGCAGCACCTGCTCCTGGGGCTCGATATCCAGGCCGATTCCGGCGAGGTCTTCACGCTCCATGCTGGTCAGCACGGTCACACCGATCAGCAGTGGCTGCGGACCGCTGCGCTTGGCCAGCTCTTCACGGCAGGCCGCCATCATGCGCAAACCGCCGGAGCAGTGCACGTTGACCATCCACACGCCCATCTCTGCTGCGGCCTTGACGGCCATGGCGGTGGTGTTGGGAATGTCGTGGAATTTCAGGTCGAGGAATACCTCGAAACCCTTGTCGCACAGCGTTTCGACGATGCCCGACGCGCTGCTGGTGAACAGCTCCTTGCCGACCTTGACCCGGCACAGGGCGGGATCAAGTTGATCGGCCAGCTTCAGGGCGGCGTCACGGGTAGGGAAATCCAGGGCGACGATGATGGGCGTCTGGCAGGCGGACATGGGCTGGTCTCTTGGCAAGTCTTGAACGGCGCGCATTGTAAACGATGTAGAGTGCAATGGGGGCGCTGATTACCGGACGGACCATCAGCCCACTATAATTGAACCAATACATGAAGCTGCCGTTCAAATATTCAGATAAGCAGCGTTTATTGATCCGAGGAAAACGATATGCCTTGGTATGCTTGGTTGATACTGGTTGTGGCGCTTGGCTCTATCATTGGCGGCCTGATGCTTTTACGCGACACCGCAAAAAAGCTGCCCTTGACTGAAGAGCAGCTTAAACGCATTCATGAGCGCAATGCCGAAATGGACAGCAAGGAACAACAAGACCGTTGATCCCTTGCCTGGTTTCATGCGCTGTAGTGCACGCCTGCCACGGGCTCTGGCGTGGTTTCGTTTGCTGCTTGTGACTGCTTGGCGGCCCGCATCGTCAGCATCACCGAACAAGCCAGTCCCCAGGCCAGTGCAGGCAATGGCCAGCCGATGGACTTCGATATCAGTACACCGACAAGACTGATAATTGACGCGTACACCAAAGCTTCGAGTTGCGGGTACTGCTTCGCCTGGGAGAGATACAACAGGCCAATGATCAAGGAGCAGACGATCAGGTACATGTAAAGTAGAAAGCCGACAAGACCAAACTGCTGGTAGACCGAAAGTCCGTTATGGATATACGCACCAACATTGCCGTGCTCTCGTACCTGCCCCAGGTAATCACCGAAAATCGGATTGTCAAATATGCCTTTCATCCCGGCCAGCATCAGCTCGGTTCGAGAGGAACCACTCCCGAGCTCTTCGAATATGCCGGCGAATCGCTCATTCACTTCCAGTGTTGCCGCCAGGTAAATGACTACGGGTAGTGCCAACAATGCAAGGCCAATGGCACCGCGCATCCCGAAGTTGATATAGATGAATACCGGTGCGACCAGGCAGAGCAGAAAGAACTCTGTGCGCGACCCGATGAAATACAGGATTGCGACAGACATCAATAGCAAGGTCGACTTCAAGAACCTGGAGCGAACAAAGGGGCACAGGGCAATCGCGGTGTAGAGCACGCACATGGCCATGCTCTGGTAGGACGCCGTGCTGTCGGCTGCCGACTCAGTTTCCACCGGAAGAATGATCGTACCGTTCAGTGAACTGTAAAACTGAAAGGTAAAATACATGTACCCCAGGTAGGCGCAGAGCAACAGGACTGTCAGCAAGCCGCCCATCTTTACATTCAGATTACGCCCCAGCAGGTAGAAACCCAACAAAAGTATAAGGTTGGTCAGGTTCCACACCAGTCCTTCCATGTTGACATAGTCGTAGCCAGAAAAAACATGCATCACCGCCGTCACGGCTAATACATAAAAGAAAAACATTTGAACAGGGATGGAGATCGAAGCATGGACCGTGCTAATTCGCCGGCCATTTACCACTACTCGATATACCCCGCGGCCGTACAGAAAGGCAATGCCAAGCACCAGCAATCCGCCAAACCATCCGAAATACGGCACATAACCCAAACTATGGGCAACATGGAACATGAAAAATCCGGGGAACAACAGCAGCAGATAAAGTGTCAGTACGCTTGATGGTCTTGTGTTCATGCCTAACCCTTGAAACCTAAAAATCCCTGAGTCGTATCAAGTTGCCGACAAACCATCGTGCCTTGACAGTCATGCAGTCCCTATTCTGGGCTTGCTCCACGCCTGGCAGCAAGCAGCGCCTTTCGAAAAACTACAGATCTACTCGCCCTCCACTCGCTGCATTCTAACAAAAAGGCCGACAGTCAGCCGGCCCCCAGCGTCGGAATAAACTTACTCTAGTGTCAGTTTATTCCGATTACGCTCAAACAGCGCCTGACCAATCCCCTTTACCTCCAGCAGCTCATCCAGGGAAGAAAAAGGACCATGCTCGGACCGGTACGCAACGATCGCCTCGGCCTTTGCCTTGCCCACACCGGTCAATGTGCTTTGCAAGGCAGCAACGTCGGCTGTGTTGAGATTGAGCTTTTCGACGTGCCGGGGCTGGATATTGGCCACCTCGGGCGAAGCTGAAACCGCCGGTGCCGCAGCCAAGGAAAAGGACAAGGAAGTGAATAGCGGCAGCAGCAGATAGGTCAGTACTGAGTTTCGCATGGATAATCTCCTGGCAAGCAATCATTAAGAAGGCAGCGTTTCCTTCGCTGCCTCTGCATGATAGTCACCAAGAGCAAGACTGGGGCACGGCCTGCCTGGGCAAAGTTTTACCAAACCCTGCAAGGCTCCGACTACGTTGACATATCAGGGATCAAGGCGCCTCTGCTGATATATCCAGTCAACAATTTCACCATCTGGCGTATAGCCACTAACCGTTTCCCGCAACAACTGGCGAACCCGACCGTAGTCATCACCGGCAACCGCAGCCAGCAATTGATTGAGCCTGTCTTTAAGCTCATCCCAGCTGATGAAGTCTTCCTGGGCGCTCATGATCATGGGGTGTCGTGTGGCCACAACATTGTCGCCAATCAATAATTCTTCATAGAGTTTCTCGCCCGGACGCAATCCGGAAAACTCAATAGCGATATCACCCTGGGGGTTGCGGTCAGAACGTATGCTCAAGCCGGAGAGATGGATCATTTTCTCTGCCAGCTCGACGATCCGGACGGGCTCGCCCATATCGAGCACGAACACATCCCCACCCTGCCCCATGGAGCCTGCCTGGATCACCAGTTGCGCAGCCTCGGGAATGGTCATGAAGTAACGCGTGATCTTGGGGTGGGTAACGGTCAACGGCCCCCCCGCCTTGATCTGCTTGTGGAACAGCGGGATGACAGAACCAGAGGAGCCCAGGACGTTACCGAAACGTACCATCGTGAATCGGGTCTTGTTCACTTGCGATACATTGCCAACGTCGCCAAACAATACCGGAGCCTGCTCCCGGCTCAAGGCTTGCAGCGTCATCTCTGCCAGACGCTTTGTACTACCCATGACGTTGGTCGGGCGCACGGCCTTGTCAGTAGAGATCAGAACGAAATTGGCAATGCCCGCCTGCAAGGCAGCCTGGGCCGTGCTGAGGGTTCCAATCACATTGTTCAGTACGCCCTCGGCGATATTGTGCTCGACCATGGGCACATGCTTGTATGCGGCTGCATGATAGACCGTATCGACCCGCCAGGTTTTCATGACGTCAAGCAGTTGCGCCTGGTTACGCACCGAACCCAGAATCGGCAATAGCCGCGTTGACAGCGATTCACGGACCACACGTTGCTCAAGCTCCGACAGAATGCTGTAGAGATTGAACTCGCTGTGTTCGAACAGAATCAGTGTCTTGGGACCCAGGCCGAGTATCTGCCGGCACAGCTCGGAACCGATAGAACCACCTGCCCCCGTCACCAACACTGATTGCCCGGCGATACAGCGCTCCAGCAGGTCTTCCTGGGCGGGTACTGCGTCGCGCCCCAACAAGTCGGCAATATCGACTTCCTGAATGTCGTCGACTTTCACTCGACCACTTGCCAGGTCCATGAAACCGGGCACGCTACGCACGTGTAATGGAAACCCCTCGAGAAAGCCCAAAATCTCCCGACGGCGCCCCCGAGGCGCTGAAGGAATGGCCAGTAGCACTTCCTGGGCGCCCGTGGATTCGATCATGCGCTGGATACTGCGCGGCTTGTAGACCTGCAGGCCGGAAATGACCCGATCCGCAATACTGTTGTCATCATCGATAAAAGCTACGGGCCGCATGAGCTTGCCCATGCGTAACGCCGCCACGAGCTGATTGCCGGCAGCGCCTGCACCGTAGATTGCCACCCTGGGCAATCCATCATCACGATTGGCGAACGGCACATGTTGGGCAGCGGTAAACCAGTCACCGAGGAAGTACTGACGCATGGCCAGGCGCAGACCGCCAACCATGATCAGGCTCAACCACCAGTAATTGAATATGATCGAGCGTGGCACCACATTCTGGTGGTTGCTATACCAGTACACGACAACGCCCAGAATCAGTGCCGAAAGGCTGACGGCCTTGATGATCGCAATCAGGGCATCGTTGCCGAAATAGCGCATGACCGCCCGATACATGCCGAATCGGATAAACAGGGGAATGGCAACAACAGGAGCGCAGGCGAACAACCAGGCGTGCGCGACAATAGGGTTGGCCATTTCATCGATGCCAAGACGCACCATAAATGCCAGCCACAGGGCCACCCAGACCAACAACGTGTCTGTCGCTACCTGTATCAGCCGTTTTTGACGGCGAGGCAAGGCCAATAGCCAATTACGAAAACGGTCAATCATCCTTAGTGAACCCCACCACAATCCCCTGAATATACGCGATTCTTATTCTGGGCCTTCCATTGGCCTCACCTTGACGGGCTCACCGTCTATTGTTTGGTTGCCAGTGCCATCACCGACTGCAGCGTTGCGCAAGTCTGTTCGATTTCCGCCTCCGTCAACGTCGGATGCACGAGGAACATCAAGCTGGTGTCGCCCAACTCCTGCGCCACCGGCAGTCGAACGGCCGGACGCCAGTCGGTATTGTCAAATGCCTTTTCCAGATAGACCTCGGAGCAGGAACCGGCAAAGCACGGAACGCCACGGGCCACAATTTCGGCGATGATGCGATCACGCGACCAGCCAGCGGCCAGCGCTTGCGGCTCGACAAAGACATAGCACTTGTAGGCTGCATGGGTAATATCAGAATCGATTACCGGCACTCGCAGGCCTGGGAGCGCTGAGGCACAGTCCCAGATTTTCGCTGCGTTCTTCAACCGGGCCGCATGCCAGACGGGCATTCGCTCCAGCTGGATTCGGCCAATGGCGCCCTGGACTTCCAGCATGCGCCAGTTGGTGCCGAAGCTTTCATGCAACCAGCGAAAGCCCGGAGCATGCTCGCGCTCGTAGACGGCTTCCCAGCTCTTGCCGTGATCCTTGAAGGCCCACATATCTGCCCAGAGCTTGCGGTCGTTGGTGGTGACCATGCCACCCTCGCCCCCCGTGGTCATGATCTTGTCCTGGCAGAACGACCAGGCACCAACATGACCAATGGAACCCACCGGACGCCCCTTGTAGCGTGCTCCGTGAGCCTGTGCACAGTCCTCGATGACTTTCAGGTCATGCTTGGCCGCCAAGGCCATGATCGGGTCCATGTCACAAGGCCAGCCGGCAAGGTGCACGCAGATGATTCCACGGGTGCGCGGGGTAAGCACTGCTTCAATGCTGCATGCTGTAATGTTCTGCGAGTCACGATCGACATCGGCGAACACAGGCACAGCGCCCGCATTGACGATACTCGAGACCGACGCGAGGAAGGTACGCGAAGTAACGATGACTTCGTCACCGGCGCCGATCCCCAAGGCATTCAGTGCCAGGTCCAGGGCAACGGTGCCGTTGGCCAGAGCAATGGCGTACTCGGTGCCGGCCCAACTGGCAAAAGCCTTTTCAAACTCCCGACACTCTTGCCCGGTCCAGTAGTTAACCTTATTGGACAGCACAACATTGCGAACGGCATCGGCCTCTTCTTCAGTGAAAGAAGGCCAAGGAGAAAAGGGAGTATTCAACACAGCACTTACCTGCTATCCGGAATTGAAAAGGAGCTGTCGGCAATTCAACAGACCCGTTGGCATTGCAACCATGGTCACCCATGAATTAGAAATCGCCTCAAGCGCTACCAAGTACGCGAGCGGGCACTCCTGCCACCGTCATGTTATCAGAGATATTGCACACTACAGCGGCTCCGGCACCAACAACGACTCGGGATCCGATATCCAGCACCTGTCGAACGCAAGCACCAATACCGATCCAGCTCAGATCTCCGACTTTGACCATGCCTGCCAGCCTTGCACCAGGACAGACATGAACACAGTTGCCCAGCTCGCAGTCATGATCGACACTGCCACCGGTGTTGACGATACAGCCCTCCCCAAGCGTGGCATAAGCGTTCACGACCGCACTGGCGAACACCACGGAGCCAGGCCCTATCGCGGCATAGCGGCTGACCACTGCAGTGGGGTGCTGCAGCACTGGCAAACTGGCGCCCACAGCCTTCAATTCGGCCAATTTGCGCTGGCGAACTTCATTGTTGCCGATCGCAACCAGCACGCCTTGATAGTCCTGCACCCGCTTGAGCAAGTCAGCGCTGGTACCGACAACCTGCCATGCACCGTTCATCACCAGCCCCGGCCACGCGTCATCAAAGAACTCGATAGCGTCCCAACCACAACATTCGGCGGTGTCGGCTACAACTTTGCCATGGCCGCTGGCACCAAGAATCGCCAGCACCTTCATTTCTTGGAGCCAGTAAACTTGGACATCGTGACTTCACCTGCGCCGCTGATGCCATCCCTGACCAGCACTTTCTTGATGGTCAGGAAGATGATCTTGATATCGAGCCAAAGGGACTGATTGTCGACATACCAGACATCCAGTTTGAACTTCTCCTCCCACGACAACGCGTTGCGCCCATTGATCTGGGCCCAACCGGTAACGCCCGGACGCGCTTCATGCCGGCGACGTTGTTCGGCGTCGTATAGCGGCAGGTATTCCATCAGCAACGGGCGCGGCCCGACCAGACTCATGTCGCCCTTGATCACGTTCCAGAGCTCGGGCAACTCATCGAGACTGCTCGAGCGCAGGAAGCTGCCGAAAGGAGTCATGCGCTGATCATCGGGCAAGGGGTTACCCTGGGCATCCTGGGCATCGCGCATGGTGCGGAACTTGACCATTTCAAACGGTTTGCCATCAAGGCCGGGCCTTACCTGGCGGAATAGCACCGGCGAACCAAGACGCTTGCGAATCAGGTAGGCAACCACTGCAATCACCGGCGAAAGCAGGATCAGTCCAGCCCCGGCAGCGAGGATATCGAAACAACGTTTTAACATGACAAGTCCCTAACCATGGGCATTTCACCGAGCAGCAACACGACGCCTGAAGCGGTCATTTGGACAAGCGCCGGAAATGCGCACCAAAACGCTCGACACCCACTCGCAGCGACAGCTCCTGCTGGTAGTAGTCCTGACCTTTACGCCCCATTTCCTCGCGTTCCTGAGCGGATAGGCGCATGAGCGCCAACGCCGCTTCGGCAAGCGAATCCGGGTTTTCCGACTCACTGACAACACCGCAACCGGATGCGCGCACCAGATCGGCAGCATCGCCATCCACCGCCATCAGCAAGGGCTTGCCGGCTGCCATATAGGCCTGGGTCTTGGAGGGAATGGTGATGGTGAACAGTGGGTCCTTCTTCAGGTGCACCAGCAACGCATCGGCATGGGCAAGATAAGCGCCCACATCAGCCATGGGCACACCAGGAAGAAAGGTCACGTTGTCCAGCCCCTTGCGCGCCGCCATTTCCTGCAGGCGAGCGACCTCGACCCCACCACCGAGAAAGACGAACATCAGCTCCGGGGCACGGGTCTGCAACTGCTCCGCCGCAGTGATCACCGCCTCCAGCGATTGAGCCTTGCCCATATTGCCGGCGAACAATATCCGGAATCGGGAGGCATCGGGAAAGTTAGCCGGCCGTTCGGCGCCAGGCGCGCAAACCATATCTTCTGCGCACCAGTTGTAGATCACATCGATCTTGCGCTCAGGCACACCGCGCTCGAGCAGCAGCCGCTTGAAGCCCGGCGATAGAACCACCACCTGGTCAACTCGCTTGTAGACCCAGTCGCACACCTTCGAAACGATATTGAGGGCTTTCTCATTGGAGAACATCCCCGTCGCCCTGAGCGTGTCCGGCCACATGTCCTGAATGTCGTAGACCACTGGAACCCGCCGTAGCAATCGAATCAGTGCCGCGGCGATACCCACCGTCAACGGCGGATGATAGGCGTAGATGACATCCGGCCGCTTCGCACCGAACAGCCCATAGAGCAAGCTGCTTGCGGCGAAGCTGACATAGTTGAGCACCCGGCCGATGCCACTCTGGCCATGGCTGGGGTACAGCGGAACGCGTGTGACGGTTACCCCGTCAATCACTTCCCGCTGCAGGAACCTGACACGGTATCCCGGGTACAGTTTGCCACCCGGGTAGTTCGGGAACCCCGTTACAACTTCAACTTCGAACCCTTGCGCTTTCAACTCACGCGCAAAAACCAGTCCTTTGAATGTTGGCTCAGGGTCGAACCACTGAGTCAGCAGCAGAACACGAGTGGCCATCCCGATCAGTACCTTCTCCAGACGGTACGCATTACATAGTCACGATAACTATGAATGATCCGGACCACTTTTTCGGAAACATTCGGCATGCTGTAGTCTTCGACCAGACGGAAGCTGCGTGCTTCGCCACGGCTCTGGCTTTCGAGCAGCTGCAAACCTTGCAATACGCGTTCTATTTCCAGACCTACCATCATCACGGCCGCTTCTTCCATACCTTCCGGACGCTCATGCGCTTCACGCAGGTTCAACGCCGGGAAGTTCAGGATCGACGACTCTTCATTGATGGTGCCGCTGTCGGACAGTGCGGCCTTGGACGCCAGTTGCAGCTTGTTGTAATCCGTGAAGCCCAGGGGTTTGAGCAGGCAAACGTTCTTGTGAAAGGTCACACCCAAGGCATCGACGCGCTTTTGAGTACGCGGATGGGTGGAGACAATCACCGGCAAGTCGTACTGCTCGGCTACTGTATTGAGAATACCGACCAGTTTCAGGAAGTTCTTGTCAGACTCGATGTTTTCTTCACGGTGTGCACTGACCACGAAGAACTTGCCCTCTTGCAGCCCAAGACGCTCCAGCACATCCGATGCGTCGATCCGGGGGCGGTAGTGGGACAGCACTTCGAACATCGGGCTGCCGGTCTTGATCACCATGTCCGGAGACAGCCCTTCGCGAAGCAGGTAATCCCGGGCGATGGTGCTGTAGGTCAGGTTGATATCAGCCGTGTGATCGACAATCCGCCGGTTGATTTCTTCCGGCACACGCATATCGAAGCAACGATTGCCCGCTTCCATGTGGAAGGTTGGAATCTTGCGGCGTTTGGCCGGAATGACCGCCATGCAGCTGTTGGTATCACCCAGCACCAGCAGTGCTTCTGGCTCGACCTCGGCCAGCACGCGGTCAACCGCAATAATCACATTGCCAATGGTCTCCGCGCCGGAAGCGCCTGCCGCATTGAGAAAATGATCAGGTTTGCGAATGCCCAGGTCCTGGAAGAAGATCTCATTGAGCTCATAGTCATAGTTCTGTCCGGTATGAACCAGAACATGCTCGCAGTGCTGGTCCAGGGCAGCCATGACACGCGACAGGCGGATGATTTCCGGACGGGTGCCAACGACGGTGACGACTTTCATTTTTTTCATCGAGTTCTCTTCCTGAATCATCTCAGTCACGGGCACAGTGGCAACGCGTAAGTATCCGGATGTTCACGGTCAAAAATTTCATTGGCCCACAGCATCACGATCATTTCATCTTCACCAATGTTGGTGATGTCATGCGTCCAGCCCGGAACGGTCTCGACGATCGTTGGCACCTCGCCAGTGGTCTGCAGTTCGTAGAACTCACCCGAGACGATGTGGCGGAAACGGAAGTTGGCCGTGCCTTTGATCACCAGGAATTTTTCAGTTTTCGAATGGTGATAATGACCGCCACGGGTAATCCCCGGGTGTGCCGTGAAATAGGAAAACTGCCCGGCATCAGGCGTCTTCAGCATTTCAACGAATACACCACGCGGGTCACCGTACTTGGGCACTTCGTAGGTGAAGGACTCGGGCGGCAGGTAGCTCAAGTAGGTGGAATAGAGCGCTCGTACCAACCCGGTGCCCACCGGCTCAGTAATCAATGTCGATCGGCTGGCACGAAACGCGCGCAGCTGCTCGGCAACAGCGCCCACCGTGGTGGTATAGACCGGTTCGACCTCGACCTTGCCTGGACTGACCGCTTGCCCATCCATGATTGCCAGGAAATGGCGAACGACATCATCGACATAAACCAGACTCAGTGCTGCCGACTCGTCGTTGATCTGGATAGGCAGGTCACGGGCAATATTGTGGCAGAAGGTCGCGACCGCTGAGTTGTAGTTGGGCCGCGCCCACTTACCGAACACATTTGGCAGACGGAAGATGTAGACCGGGCTGCCATGTTCTGCAGCCAGTGCGTCCAGTGCGTGTTCCGCTGCCAGCTTGCTCTGGCCGTAGGGGTTGTCACGATCGGCCTGGATAGACGACGTGTAGATCAGCGGAGTGTTTTTCCCCGCAGCCACCAGCGCATCGCACAACTGCTGGGTCAGATCGCTGTTCCCACGCTTGAACTCGGCCGGATCCAGGGGACGATTGACACCCGCCAGGTGAAAGATGCAATCGGCCTGGGCGACATGGGCAGCCAGTAGCGCCGGCTCATCGCCACGCGCAAAGCCCAGCACCTCGACATCCGCCCGCTCACGCAGGTGAGTGAGCAGGTTGCGGCCGATGAAACCGTCGATACCCGTGATCAGAACTTTCATGAATCACTCCTCCGGCGTGGCATGCTCACCACGCTGGATGGCCTGGATGAAGTCCAGCTTCAACAGCAACTGCTGCATGCCGGCAACGTCGAGGCGCTGGGTGTTATGCGAGTTGTAGTCTTCGGTATGAGAGATCTTCTCTTCACCTTGCTCGACAAACTTGCTGTAGTTCAGGTCGCGCAGGTCTGGCGGCACGCGGAAGTAGTCGCCCATGTCCTCGGCGCAGGCCATCTCCTCACGGCTGAGCAGCGCTTCGTACAGTTTTTCGCCATGACGGGTACCGATCACCTGAATCGGGTGCTCGGGCTTACCCAGCATCCCGGTCAGTGCCTTGGCCAGGGTTTCCACGGTGGCCGCAGGTGCCTTCTGCACGAACAGATCACCACTGTTACCGTGCTCGAAGGCATACAACACCAGGTCGACGGCGTCGGCGAGGGTCATCATGAAGCGGGTCATGTTCGGGTCGGTGATCGACAGCGGCACACCCTGGCGAATCTGCTCGATGAACAGCGGAATGACCGAGCCGCGCGAGGCCATCACGTTACCGTAGCGAGTTCCGCAGATCACGGTCTTGCGTTCGTCGACGTTACGCGACTTGGCCACCATGACCTTCTCCATCATGGCCTTGGAGATGCCCATGGCGTTGATCGGATAGACCGCCTTGTCGGTACTCAGGCAGACCACCCGGCGCACTTCGTTCTGAATGGCCGCTTCCAGGAGGTTCTCGGTGCCGATGACGTTGGTCTTGACCGCCTCCATCGGATGGAACTCGCAGGACGGTACCTGTTTCAGCGCCGCCGCATGGAAAATGTAATCGACACCGCGGGTCGCATTCAGAACACTTTGATAATCACGCACGTCGCCAATGTAGAACTTCAGCTTGCTATTGGCATAGCGCTTGCGCATGTCGTCCTGTTTTTTCTCATCGCGACTGAAAATACGGATTTCTGCAATATCCGTATCGAGAAAGCGCTTGAGCACAGCATTCCCAAAGGAACCAGTGCCGCCAGAAATAAGAAGTTTTTTTCCACTGAACATAATGAGTCCTGAATTCGATGCAAGCGTCTGTCAGTTAGATTGCAAGGCGGAATAGATGACGTCATCCTTTTGCTGCGCACTTGGATAACTGATCAGTACGGCACGGTAAGGCCCTTTGAACACAAAGAAACTACCGGCAGAAACACCTACTACGCCGCACTTGGAAATGACCTTGTGCATATCTTCAAGCGAACCGCCACCCCCGAGGATGGTGATTGGAATGTTGACCGTCTGGCGCAGCTTGACCGCAAGATCGACATCGTAGCCCTTCATCCGGCCATCGTTATCGATCGAATTGATGACAATCTCGCCTGCGCCCAGCTCCGCCACCTCGGCGGCAACTTCGAGTACCGAGCGTTTGGTGTTGCGGGTACCGTTGTGGGTCCAGACATCCTGGGTGCTACCCAGCATCCGCTTCTTGTGATCCAGGACCACGACGACGCTCTGGCGCCCGATCTCCTCGGCAATCTGGGTAATCAGCCGCGGATTCTCCAGGGCAGCCGCACTGATCGCGACCTTTTCCACCCCCAGACTGATAATCTTTCTGGCCTGTTCCGGGGTACGCACACCACCGCCATAACACAAGGGCATGCGACATTCGGCAGCCAGGTTGGCAATCCGCTGGTAATTGGGCTCAATGCCTTTTACCGAGGCATCAATATCCAGCACCACCAGTTCATCGGCTTCCTTCTCGTTGAAGATCTTCACCGCATTGATGGGATCGCCGACGTACTTGGGGTCTTTGAAGCGAACGGTCTTAACCAGTCCACCATCCTGAATCAGAAGGCAAGGAATAATTCTGGGCCTGAGCATGTCAAATTTCCGCGAAGTTCTTCAGGAGGTTGTAACCCCAGTGATGGCTTTTTTCGGGGTGGAACTGCACACCAAAAACATTACCCTGGGCGACCGCACAGACAAAATCGTGCCCATAGGATGCAGATGCTGCAGCCCCGTCGGAGCCCTCGCAATCGAAATAGAACGAATGCAGGAAATAGAACCTGGCATCGTCTTCCATGCCCTTGAACAGCGGGGAACCCGGCGCCGGGCGCACATCGTTCCAGCCCATATGCGGCAATGGCAGGTCCTTGAGGCCCGGTGCACTGGCAAAGGCCTTGACCCGACCTTCCACCCAGCCCAGCCCCGGTAGCGAACCTTCATCACTGGCCGCCGCGAGGATCTGCATGCCGACACAGATGCCCAGCACTGGCACCTTGTCAGCACGCACCAGCTGTTCCAGCGCCGGTCGCATGCCCGAAGCGTCGAGACGCTCCATGGCATGGTCGAATGCGCCGACACCCGGCAGGATCAGACGTTGTGCGCCCCGCAGCTCATCGGCCTGCCTGGCGATGCTCACAGGAATGTTCAGGCGCTTGTAGACATTGACAAACGCCTGGATGTTACCCAATCCGTAATCGATGATCGTGATCATCTGAACAGCCTTCTTTCCAGACCCAAAGCACTCATTACACGCGAACCGACGCCAATCAGGAAGCGCTTGTTGCGGTAATTGTGGTAGGTCTTGTTCTCGCCTTCGAAAATTTCCTGCAGCTGCTCGACAGTCAGGTCCAGTTTGTTGGCGACATACTCGAACTCGCCTTTGAGGAACTGCTCGTCCAGCTCGGGCTTGGCAATTCGCTCAAGGGCAGCTTCACGCGTCATCTGGCCGGTCATGATCAGGCTCGAGAAATGCGCGCGGCGCTTTTCAAAACCGAATTTACGCGGCATCCAGTAGTCTTCGTAGAAACGGGTGAAGCGCGACTCGTGGTGCTTGTGCTTGAAGCGCTTCCAGCCGAACTTCTGTTCCAGGGTGTCCTCGGCATCCTTCTTGATGTAAGGCACCAGGTTCAGCGGCTTGACCACTTCCATTCCCAGGATGCGCTGGTAAAGCACCTTGTAGATCAGAATGTCGGTCAGCGGGAAGCTCTTGAGCGCACGCTTGCCGAAGCGACGGTGAATATCCTTGAACAGGGTCTTGTCGATACCCGGGTAGCCGCCCCACTCCTCGGGCTCACGGCAGCACTCGGTCGAATAGTTGGCGCCTGTCAGGACATACTTGATTCGATGTTCCCTGGCGAACTTGTAGAGCCCGGAGAAAAATGCCGCGTCCTGCGGCAGGTCCTGGTCAGCGATCTGCGAACGCAGGAAGGCCGTTTGCAGGTCCTTCATTTCTTCCCAGTTGACCACCTCGGTATAGAGGTGCAAGCCCAGACCGTCTACCAGTTTTTCGATGTTCCCCACCGCCTGGTCGGTGTTCCAGCCCGCATCGACGTGGAACAGCAGCGGGCGCAGACCCATCTTTTCCTTGGCGACATAAGCCGCATAGGAGCTGTCCAGGCCACCACTGAGGCCGATGATGCAGTCGAAATCCTTGCCACGGCCATGCGCCTTGATCTTTTCAGCCAGCGCCATGAGCTCGGCTTCACCACGCTGGTCGGTATGCCAGTTTGGTTTGATCGTGGAATTGAAGTTGTTGCAGTAATCACAGACCCCATTGGCATCAAACGTGATCCGGGGATCGCGGGTATCCATGATGCAGTGGGTGCAGATCTGGTATTGAGCCATTGTAAATTCCGTGGTTAAACCAAAAGGCGCTTCGCCATGCGGCGATAGTCTAAAAGGTCGGATGCGATTTCCAAAGAGCGCTGTGACATTTCCTCCAGCACCGATGGGTCCTTGTCGATGGACGTGAACGCTTTCGTCAGTTGTTCCTGGTTGCTGACCTTCCAGCCATTGCCTTTCACGAACGGTTGGTGGCTCGGCACATCCGCGATCACCACCGGACGCCGGGCACACAAGCTCATTTGCATGGTGGCAGACTGACTGCCTGGCTGAACATAGACATCGGCAGCGCACAAAAGGCTGTACAGCTCGTCGGCTGTCTTCCAGCCCAGATAGCGGACCCGTGGATCGGCTGCGGAGAGCCGCGTCACTTCGGCCTCGATCGACTCATGGACACGACCGACGATCAGGAAACGAAAGCCTTCGGATCGGGTTGCGGAAAAAGCAGTAAGGCTCTCGACGAGCTTCTTCTTGCTGTCGAACTTCCCCGACTGCAGGAATACCGTCTGGCCTTCTTCGATCCCCAAGGCCGCACGCCCTTGGGCGCGATTGGCCTGATAGGTGGCATCGTCGGCGATATAGCCCCCCAGCGGGAAGAACTCCATCTGCTCCTGGGTGATACCGTACTGTTGTTTGCAGAAATCGATGGTCTCCAGGGAAATGCACAGCACTTTGTCCATCCAGGGCAAGGCACTGCGGATGATCGGACGGTAGTAATACCGATGCAAGACCTTGGAGAGGGTGCCGGTTGCACTGTTGTTGGCATCCTCGTGACTGTCCACGTACAAACGCACCTGAGGGTTGTCACGCTTGTACTTGGCTACGCTGCGCAGCTCCCAGCCACACAGGCCATGGAACACAATGACATCAGGCGCGAACCGCTGAAGGATTTCGCCGACGCCGGCATGCATACGCAGCTTTTTCTTGATGAAAAACGGGAACGGCCCTACATAGGGCAAGCGAATGACCTTGGCACCATCACTGCCCATGTATTCGCCCGCCGCTACATAGCCAAGCGACATATTGTCTACATAGGTTTCAGTCGACGCCACGACCAGTACATCATGCCCCGCTGCGACATGCTCGCGCACCAGTTCATTCTCCTGGTAGCGGTAGTTATCGATGTAAAAGCAGGACAAACACAAGTGGATAATTTTCATAGCAAGTTCTGGCTTTTCAGAAAAGCTTCCGGATCATTGAATTGAGCAGCTGCCGCCGTAAGCTTCTCGTCGGAATATTCCCACCAGCGGCTCTTCAGCAATCCGGCAATAACATCATCGGAAAAGCGATAGCGAATCAAGCGTGCCGGATTGCCGGCATAGATCGCGTAAGGCGGAACATCCTTGGTCACCACGCTGCCCATACCAATAACCGCTCCCACGCCGATGGTGACGCCGCCTTTGACATAGACACCTTCACCGATCCACACATCGTGGCCAATTACGGTTTTTGGTTCCCAGCGATAATCATGGCGGGAAAACTTCTTCTTGATGCTTTCCTTGTGCGCAAGGAAAACCGGGCTGGTGGAAACATATTCGATAGGATGACGCGCCCCGCCGACGATCACACGGCTTGCGACCGAGCAGAAACGCCCTACCGTGGTATTGATGAAGGCGCAATCATAACCGCAGAAAGAGTGCTCACCAAACGCACTGTTGATGACTGTACTGCCAGACTCGACCTTGGAGGTAGGTGGTATTGAAGAATTCAAGATCGCGCTGCCTCTGATCTTCTTCATGACCCTCGAAAATATGTAACCAATCAAGTTCCTTCCCCCTCATCAAATCTAGTTTTTTTATGGCGGTGCAATGTGAAACCCGGAACATTGATCTCGCGGGATGTATCAGCCCAACAAACTTGCATAGAAACTGCGTTCTTCCGCTCTGAGGAAGTTCGAGTTGTGCCAAAGCAAGGTAAAACACCCACGTACCGCCCGACAGGCTGACTTCAAGCCTTCCACCAGCTGACGGGCTTCTTCGCCGGGCTCCAACCCCAAATAGCTCGAACTGATCAGCGTCACATCCATGACCACAAGCGGACGAATGCGCAATGCCAGACGCTGCTGGGCGACGGAATCGAAAGCCGGGTACTCATGGCAGGTTCCACAGCGGAAACCGGGCAGGTCGGCGTATCCCAACGTGCTGTCATACGCCATTCCGGCCTGCTCCCAGGCATGCAGAGTGGCCGGATGTTGCCAACGCAGGTAGTGCATGCGCCCACCCCAGGCTGGCTGGAAAATACCTTCTTCAGCGCACACCGTGCGTAGCCGCTGGGCTTCCTTCACCAACTCCGGAGGCGACAGATAGGTATTGTAACTGGGATGCAGGCCTATTTCATGTCCACGCTCATGGATGGACCTGAGCAATGCACGGATGGCAGGATGTTCCAGCTCGTAGTCACTGTCACGAGCCGGATCGGTCCGCCCGCAAATGAAGTAGAAGGCACTGACCAGGCCGTGCCGTTCGGACTGATCCATCAACCAATCGAAGGTATTGCTGGGGTCCATTGGACTAATTTGCCGCCGACTGCCCAACTTGATCAGAGGACCACGCAACGCAGCCTTCAGGTCGCCGCGCTTGAGCAGATCGCCGCCGGCAGCACGCAGTAAGCGCGATGCCGAACGGAAGGCATAACGACTCGGCTCATCGACGTCATGGGAGACCTTGATCGAGTACTCAAGCTGCTTTGCCACAAGCTCAGGCCATTGGCGCTGGGCTACTTGAAGAAACAGCGCCAGCCACTCATCCACCAGCGGTCGCTGGAGGTAGTCATTCTTGAACGCATTGGACTGCCGAGCCGCGAAGCGACCATGCTCATCACGCACCGCGGGGTTCACCTCCTCACAGCGCGCGAGCATCCAGTAGACAAACCCGAACAGATCGTAATGAACCACGACCCCCTGATCATCCCGGGTGACGAGCGGAGCAGGCAACTGTGCTGCTCCCGGTGCAACCAGCGTATCGAGAAAAACCGGATTCCAACCTTCCTGACGAGCGGGCCATTGCGCACAAGGCAAATCCGAATCGGTGCGATTGAATGTCTGCCCATCGACGACAAACCTCAAGCTGACGGTGCTGCCTGGCACCGATACCTGCAGGTAAGGCAAGGACAGTTCAAACGCAAACGGAATACCGAATCGCTCAAATAGCACATCGTGCAACCAGTCGAAGATCGCACGACTCGGCCAACCGGGAGCAGCCATCACGCCTTACCTCGCAAATCCTGGACGAAGAAGTAGCTCTTGAGCAGCTTCGACGGCGTCTTGGTGATCGAGAAGTAAGGCATCTGCGTGGCGCCAAATCCACGAAAGAAACGCTCGACCGGCTCGATCATCGAGCCTTCGAAGTCAAACCGCCGGGTGACGGTGCTGGCCAGTTTTATCGCCTCCCACATACACAAACTGGTGGCACCGCTGCTCCGCAGCTCCGGATCTCCCCCCCCCATGATGTAGTAGGCACTCTGCGCATCCCAGACAATGTAGACACCGGCATGGCGACGCCCCTCCGAATCCTCGGCAATAAGTATCGCCCGGCAATTTCTCTCGCTGCAGGCGTCATCGATTCGCTTGACCAGCTCCCTGGAGTAAGGAACTTTCATACCCTGGCGTTCGAAAACAAGGTTGTTGAGTTTGAGAAAGTCATCCACACCCAAGTCGGTGCGCACTTTCAGGGCAAAGCGCCCCTCAGCCTTCCTCACGTCACCACGAATATTCTGCTGGAACTGGTCCCACAATGCGGTGTGATCGCTCAAGTCGTCCAGCACATAGGTGTATCGCGTGGTTTGCTTGAATCCGGCCCAGTAGAACGGCAACCAGTTCGTTCTGTTGTATGGCCAGGAGGCAGCGAAATGGTCGAACTGCCGCGCCGATACCTGATCGACCAGCTCCGACAACTGATCTTTTTCATTCGCCAGGCGCTTGGAGTACTTTGCTTCGCCAGGTTTCATCCAGGGGCCAAGATGCTGGGTAAGCGTCGGCATCGCCACCAGCTTCAGGCCGAATTTCTGTTTCACGATGAACGGCATACTGGCAACAATCTGGCTGTCCTTTTCACACAAGACAACATCCCAGGCGTTACCTGCCACCGCATCGAGCCACCAGGCCTGACTGAACAGGGGAATCGACGCCTCTGCCGTACATAACAAACGGTACTTATCGCGAGCAGACGTCACTTCGAACCCTCCAACGGACACACCAAATAGTACTTTTCATAACCAGCAGAAGCATCAAAGACTCCGTCCACCACCTCGAACCCGAGCTTCAACGCCGACTGCAACGAGGCGACGTTATCTTGCGTGATTCGGGTTGAAATCCCTGACAGTCCATTACTCCTGAAATGCAGTTTTGCCAGCTCACGCATGGCCGTTGCCAGCCCTCGCCCCTGATAAGCGGGAACGACGCCGATAAATCCCTCATGGACCGTCCGCTCACGCAGGTCGCGGTCATTGAAATAGAACAGGTCCAACCCCACGAGTTGTCGCGTCCGGACGTCTTCAGCAATGATCAGAAGCTTACGAAACGCCACCAGGCCAAGCATGAGCTTCAACACAGAGAAACTTCCCTGTGGATTCAACCCAAAGAACAGCTGTCGCACCGAAGCTGCATCTCGAAGCCTGAACGCTCGCAGAACGACCTCCCCCTTTGCGGATCGCGGGATGGGACGATAGGCCAATCCCACGCACAGCTCCTGGAGGACAAGGCGCAAGCGCACGAAAACACCGGTATTAGCCATGAGCGTGCCCTACCTTGAAGTAATGACCACAGGCCAGGCGGTAAGACAACAGGCCATTGATGAGATACATCAAACTGTAACTGGCACTGTAACAATACAGTCCGACCTTCAAGTCATTGAATGCATAGGCCAACAAGAAGGAGCTCGTCACACTGACAAAGAGGAAGAACTGCCAGACCAGATCCATGCGCTGCTTCTGTGCCAATACGAACATGGAGCTCAGCGGACTGGTGATGAACTGCATGAAAAACATGGGTGTAAGAATCCGGGCATAGTCACCGGAAACTCGCCAGTCCTGACCAAACACCATGGCGAACACGTCTGGAGCGATAACGAAAAACACCGGAAACGCCAATACGGCCAGGATCAGCAAACGCTTGAATGTCTTGACGTAAACAGCTTTGCATTCGCCGTTTTCCAGGTAGCAACGACTGGCCTCCTGCCGGAACACGTCACCGATTGCACCCGCTACGATACTCATGGGCGCACCGATCACGCGTTGCGTCAACATGAAAAACCCGGACACTACACTACCGAAAATGGCGCCGAGGAAAATGATCGGCGCCTGGAACGAGGCCATGTTCAGACTGTGCGCTGCGATGAGAAACTTGGGAAAGTCGACAAAGCGCCGGGCAGTTGACACCAGCGTTGCCACATCCAGCCCGCGAAAGCGCTCCCGGTCCCTGCGAAGCACATGGACCAAGAGGAAAAAAAAAGCACTGAAATGTCCGATCAATGCACCGCCGACCAACCCGAAAGCCCCTGCGCCGGTAGACCCCGCCCCCACCTGAGCTGCCGACATGCCCAGGCTCTGCGACATACGAGCCATGGACATCTGACGATAGTAGGAATGCCTGTTGCACCAATAGTTCAGCCCCTGATAGGCCGCCATCAGAAAGACACTGAGCGGCACCCAGTACAGCACCTGGTAATGCCCCTGCATATTGAACAATGCGGCCACTTCAGGACCGAACAGGCCGACCACGATGAACAACAGGACGCTCGCAACCGAACAGACGCCCAGGGCAAGCACAGTGACCGCTGCCGCTTCACGCTCTTCCCTGGGCACGAGAATGGCAAGCTCGTATCGTCCGGTGGCCAGTACCGCCAGCACTGAAACCAGGGCGAGATAGAACGCGAACACACCGAACTCTTCGGGGCTGTACATCCGCGTCAGCACGGGACTGATGATGACAGGAATAGCCTGCGCCAATGTCGTCCCCGTCATCAACGTGATGACATTGCGCGCAAAGGTCGATCTAGGCAAATACTTGCCTATCACAGCGGGAAATCCAGGATCCGCTCAACAATGACAGTTTGTTGCTCGGCACCAAGATAAGGGTGCATTGGTAGACTCACGACACGCTCTGCTACACGATCCCCGACCGGCAGGCTCTGGGAGTTGTCAGCGACCGCAGGCTGACGATTCAACGGAATTGGGTAATGCACAACGGTGGGTACGCCCTGAGCCGAGAGATGCTGCTGGAATGCTTCGCGGCGTTCGACGCACAAGGTGTACTGCGCATAAACGCTCTGGTTGTGCGCCTCTACGAACGGCACCTGGTAACCCGCCGCGCCCAGCAGACGATCATACCGTTCGGCAACCTGCTGGCGCAGGCTCAGCTCGTCGTCGAAGATATCGAGCTTCTGCAGGAGCACCGCAGCCTGCAGGGTATCCAGGCGGCTGTTTACCCCAACGCGAATGTGGTGGTATCGACGATCCTGACCATGCCGGGCAATTTGCCGCAAGACCTTGGCCAGCTCATCATCATTGGTGAAGATCGCGCCGCCATCACCGTAGCAGCCCAGTGGCTTGCTCGGGAAAAAGCTGGTGCAGGCAATGGTGCTCAGGTTGCAGGATCGGCGACCCTTGTACGCAGCCCCGAAGCTCTGCGCCGCATCTTCTATGACGGGAATACCATGGCGCGCCGCAATCGCGTTGATCGCATCAAAATCTGCACACTGGCCATACAGCGACACAGGGATGATTGCCTTGGTCCGCGGCGTAATGGCCGCCTCCAGTTGAGCCGGATCCAGGTTATAGGTCCGAGGATCAACGTCGACATAAACAGGCTTGGCGCCCAACAAGGCGACAGTTTCGGCAGTGGCAATGTAGGTGAAGCCTGGCGTGATCACCTCATCGCCCGGACCTATTCCCAACGCCATCTGGGCAATTTGCAGCGCATCGGTGCCGTTGGCACACGTGATACAGTGCTTGGCGCCGACAAACCGGGCCAGACGCTCTTCCAGCTCCGCGACCTCCGGACCAAGGATGTACTGACCATGCGCAAGCACGCGCTGAATGGCGGCATCAAGCTTGTCCTTGATGCGTTGTTGTTGAGCTTTAAGATCAATGAACTCTATCACGGTCAGTTTCCTTTCTTGGTTACGCGGTTGCCGGACAACACATAACGCGCGCTGGAATGAATGCACAAGGCTTCACCTTCACCTGTCAGCGGGAGGTCAAGCTGCTCACCGAACTCACTCATCCAGCCGATCTGCCGTGCCGGGACACCAACCATCAGGGCATAGGCCGGTACGTCCTTGTTGACCACCGCACCGGCGCCGACGAAGGCGAACTCGCCGATGGTCACGCCACAGACGATGGTGCAGTTGGCCCCCAGCGTAGCCCCTTTCCTGACGAGGGTGTCGCGGTACTCGCTCTTGCGCTCGATCAGCGAACGAGGATTGTAGACATTGGTGAACACCATACTGGGCCCACAGAACACGCCTTCTTCGAGGGTGACATTGTCATAGACCGAGACGTTGTTCTGAATTTTGCAGTGATCACCAATTACCACTTTGTTTCCGACAAACACATTTTGTCCGAGCGAGACACCCTTACCAATTCGCGCTCCCGCGCAAACATGAACAAAATGCCAGACCCTGGAACCTTCACCGATTTCCGCACCGGGGTCGACGATTGCACTTGGGTGTTGAGTATGCAGCATGTTGCCCCCTCAAAAATCAATGTAGTGGCGAAAGCACTCTTTCAAGAGCAGGAGTGGCGAACTCGTCTTGACGACGCAAAAACAAGAAGTCGAGCGCATGCCAAGGCCAACCGCGCTGCCTGAGCAGGATGGATATCTGATACGTCTGTACACAGCGGCAGGCTCGACACGGCCACGAGTAGCCGGGAACAGTAAAGTCACTGTCCCGGCCATGCAGGATTACTTGCAGAGGCTGGACAACATCGGATGCCCCTCACCCTCAGCAGCCGGTTGTGCAGAGGACGAGCGGATGACTTCGACGGTTTCCACACAATGCCGGGCATCTTCAATGCCATAGCCCCTGCCCGCCAGGATCTCTTGGTAGCTGGTGGTATGCAGGTCGGTGAAGCCCTCGGAGAACTCCATCTCTTCGCCGTCGACGGTGATCGAACGATAGGTTGGCTTTTTGCCTTTTACGGCAGAAGGCAAGTCATTGGCATCGATGGACAGGAACCAGCGTACACGAGCCTTCTCATACTCGAGATAACCTGCAGCCTTGTAATTGTCAGCGTAATGCACGACGTTGCGCTGCAATTTGCCGAAAATAAAATGCAGCATGTCATAGAAGTGCACGCCAATATTGGTCGCGACACCAAAAGACTTGCGCGGATCGCCCTTCCAGCTTTCCATGTACCACTTGCCGCGCGAGGTGATGTAGGTCAATTCGACCTCGTACTTCTGCTCGCGCTGCTGCTCGGCCACCTTCGCTTTCAGGTCCAGGATGGCCTGGTGATGACGCAGCTGCAGAATGTTGTAGACCCGCTTGCCGGTTTCCTTTTCGACCAGCGCCAGTTCATCCAGAATTGCACTGGTAGGTACCAGGGGTTTTTCGCAGATAACATCACAGCCCAGGCGCAAACCCGCAGCGATATGGGCATGGTGCAGGTAGTTCGGCGAGCAGACGGCAACATAGTCAAGCGCCGTGGAAGCGTCGCGCTTGATACGGCAAGCATGCTCCTGGAAACGTTCGAACTCGGTGAAAAACTCGCTTTCAGGCGAGATACTGTCGATGATGCCAACCGAGTCATTGATATCGTATGCAGATACCAACACGTTCCCGGTGTCCTTGATGGCACGCATATGCCGCGGGGCGATGTAACCGGCAGCGCCGATAAGAGCGAAATTCTTCATTGAGGGATGTCCTTCCGGGCAAGCAGCCCGAACGCCAGGCAAGCCATGGGTCCGGGTCGCTTGATAGTGAAATCAGGCCTTGATGATATGCGCAGCACCAGCACGGTACTTGCCGCGGCTGTCAACGATCAGACGCGCCGACGACTTGATCAGTTCGTAGTCGAATTTGTCATGATCGGTAGCCAGCACGACAGCATCGAAACCTGCCAGGTTCTCGGCAGTCAGCGATTCACTGCTCAAGTTGAAATGGTGCTCACGCATGACGGGGAAAACCGGAACATGCGGATCGCTGTATGCGACCACACAGCCCTTGGCCTCCAGCAACTCCATGATCTCCACGGATGGCGATTCACGCATGTCGTCGACGTTCTTTTTATAGGCGATACCGAGAACCAGGACCTTACTGCCCTTGAGCGCCTTGCCGTGGTCGTTCAGACCATCCATCAATTTACCCACCACATACTCAGGCATTGCCTGATTCACCTCACCGGAAAGTTCGATGAAGCGGGTGTGCAAACCATATTCCCGGGCTTTCCAGGTGAGGTAGAACGGATCGATCGGAATGCAGTGGCCGCCCAGGCCTGGACCCGGATAGTAGGCGGTGAAACCGAATGGTTTGGTGGCTGCCGCATCCACTACTTCGAAAATATCGATACCCATGCGATCGGCAACAATCTTCATTTCGTTGACCAGGCCGATGTTGACCGCACGATGGATATTCTCCAACAGTTTGGTCATCTCGGCGGCCTTGGTTGAACTGACGGGAACAACCTGGTCAATGGCCTGCTCGTACAACGCGATACCTACCTCAAGGCACGCCGCAGTATCACCACCAATGATCTTGGGGATGGTGCGGGTTTCGAAGTTCGGATTGCCCGGATCTTCGCGCTCTGGCGAGTAAACCAGGAAAATGTCCTGACCCACGACCAGACCACCTTCCTGCACACGCGGGAGCAGCTCCTCCTCGGTAGTACCCGGATAGGTGGTACTTTCCAGCGATACCACCTGGCCTGCCCTCATGTAAGGCTTGAGTGCATCGGTGGTATTGATCACGAAACTCATGTCAGGTTCGCGATATTTGTTCAACGGCGTCGGAACGCAAAGGATCAGCGCATCACATTCGGTCGCACGAGAAAAGTCGGTAGTTGCCTCAAAGCCGCTGTCCCGTGCTGCGGAAATTTTTTCAGCCGGGATATGCTCAATATAACTTTCACCGTTATTGAGACGAGCGACCTTGGCATCATCAATATCGATACCGAGAACATTGAAACCGATAGCGTTATAGCGAAGCATCAGCGGCAAGCCGACATAACCAAGCCCAACGATTCCGATAAGAGCCTTCCTGCTTTTGAACTTCTCTACGCTGGCTTGCTTGTGCAGCGACATCCCAATACTCCAACTTTATAATCGTAGAAATAGATTAACCGCTCAATATTGATTGCACCTGAGGCATGCAGACAAGCGCGTCCGGCAGCAGCACTACTGCTTGCCTTGCGTTCTGCCGATCCACCCCAACAAGCAACATCAAACCGGGCTACAGATGGGCAACATCATATCGCCCCTTGGCCTGGACAGCTACCGCCTTTACTGCTCAAAGCCGAGCTCGACCCGACCAGCGGAAGGCAGGAAAGAGAAAGAAGCCAACGACGTGTGCCTGAACATCAGCAAGTCCCTGTCACACCAAAGCAAGAAGCGGGCAATACTGGCGTATCGCCCGCCTGATCACAAGCGAATCATATCACTTTGATATCACGCTGAGACAAACAGATCTCACTCCCGACACAAGCGTGCACCAGTGCACCTATTCGCCAGCGCGCCGCCCCCGGCCACCTGCCAGTAAATAGCCCACACAGGCAAAGAGAATACCGACAGTCATCCCGATCAGCCCGCCACCTATAACACTCAGTAGGCGCTTAGGCTTGACCGGACCATCGGACACGCTGACAGGACCATCGTATTGGAATACGGAAACAGCTCTGACATCGTCTTCCAATCGCTTGAAGAACTCATACTTGGCTTCAAGCGGCCGCAGGTTGGCAATGAACGGATCATCCGACACGCGGTGCTCCAGATTGTAAATCTCTGCCTCCAGCGCCTTCGTGCCACGCATATAGATCAAGTTGTTCTCCATATCGGCAGAAAACTCTTTGGCCTCCCTGGTTTCCTTGGCTTCCACACGCTCGTTATTAGCCAGTTTTCCGGAGATCAACGGAGGCTCGCGCAACTTGATAGCATCAGCAATACGCAGCGCTTCACGCAGCTGGCTGATACTGTCTTCACGAATCTTGTTTCCTGATTCACGCAAAGCGGTAATTTGTTGGCCGAGGTTCTTGGCTCGGACCCCAGCCTCACGCCGCGCATCATGCACCACCTCTTCTGTGGCCACCGACGCAGCTTGCTCGATATACAAAGCAGCCCACTTTTCGGCCAATGCCGGATCAGGGTGCTGGACCACAACCCCATAGCGATCGGGTACTGCTTTGTTTACCAAACCCACACTCAGCATGCGGGAAAAATTGCTATACAGTACGCCCTTGGAACCTGCGCGCTCTTCGTCGCTCAACGAGGGCAGATACTGCTCTTCAAAAAAACGACGACGCAATGTTTCGGAATTAAGGTTCCTGACAAACACACCATAGACAGCAGCAACCGTATAGGGGGTCAGCTCAGCTTCCGAGGTGCGACCAATATTCAACTCGGCAATACCATTCAGCTTAGGCGGCAAGACTACGCCTTTTGCTTCGTATATAGGTGTAGTCATAAGGACATACACCAGACCGAGCAACGCACCAATCAGCGCGACACCGCCGATGAGCAACTTTCGCGCCAACAACGCGCGCAGGAACTCCACCAGCTCGGCATCGCCCTCAGGCGATCCACCAACAACTTTCCCCTGCATTTTTCATCAACCCTTTTTGGTTTTAGCTTTTCTTACTTCCCAGGCACCCGATCGGAAAGCTCCGCCCACAACAGGGACCAAAGGGCGCGACCACTTGACCCACGACATTTTACAAAAAAAATTATCTTGCAAGTAAGATTCGCGCTAATAACAGTAAGAAAAATCCTATAAAGGGCCCCATCATCACCGTTTCGTAATTCTCGCCCCCAGGAACACCAACAAAGGGCCGACCAACAAGCCAACAATCAGAGCAAGCAATACAAATACCGACAACGGCAGAACAGGCAGCGCCATTCCCAGGAAGACCAAGGATGCCGGCTGCTGATTTTCAAGCACGAAAAGCAATACGGCGACCACGACCAACAACAGAAATACAACCAAGGCAAAGCGCTTCAGGTTGCGCACGAAAAATTCCTTTTATCTGACTGTCTGTTCGTGATGGACATCTTCCTCATTCACCCGATCCCGCAATTCCTTGCCCGGTTTGAAATGCGGCACGAACTTGCCATCCAGGCTGACGGACTGCCCGGTCTTCGGGTTACGCCCCACCCTTGGCGCACGGTAATGCAGGGAAAAGCTGCCAAAACCACGGATCTCGATACGATCGCCGGTAGCCAGGCACTGAGACATCTGTTCAAGCATGGTCTTGATGGCCAGCTCGACATCCTTGGATGAGAGCAGTCCTTGATGGGTGACAATACGTTCGATCAGCTCCGACTTCGTCATATTTTTCCCTTCTTTATCAAGCAGCTAGATCATTGCTTCATTGTTTTTAGCATGAGCTGAGGGTTTTGAACAGCGCGGTTATTGACTTAATCGAGGAATCTTGTCATCCCATTTGTAGGAAAAAATACGCCATTTTGTAGCCACGCTCGCCGAACCCAGCCGGGGCAAGGGTTGCAGCCATGACCATCGAGCCAGCATACCCAAACGCCAGGCACAAAAAAGGG
>Ga0247821_10000158_pt1 | contig 39529 bp, 29 predicted proteins | sample 13C_Glycerol_Day_FD_192481 | JGI IMG/M metagenome (GOLD analysis project Ga0247821, IMG submission 192481) | Soil microbial communities from agricultural site in Penn Yan, New York, United States - 13C_Glycerol_Day14 | ecosystem: Environmental > Terrestrial > Soil > Agricultural land | place... | reverse complement strand
TCGGCCAACGGGTAGTTCTCGAACACCAGGATGCTGTCGAACAAGGCATCGCCGCCCTGCCCGGCCCAGGACTGGATCTCGTACAAGGGCGTGTGCTCGTGCTCGCGCAGGGTCAGGTTGAGCGCCTGCAGCTCACTCAGCCAGGCGCCCAGGGCCTGCTGCGGGCGCGGCTCGGCGATCAGCGGCAAGGTGTTGATGAACAGCCCCACCTGATCTTCGATGCCCGGCAGATCGCCCGGACGCCCGGCCACCGTGGCACCGAACGCCACGGCCGGCTGGTCGGTGCAACGTTGCAGCAGCACCAGCCAGGCGGCCTGGACCAGGGTATTGACCGTGACCTTGGCCTGGCGCGCCGCCTGCACCAGGCGCGCCGTGGCCTGCTCATCCAGGTGGCTGCGCAGGTCGCCATGGCCCCGGGTCGGCGTGCCGCTGTCGCTGGCCAGGCCCTGCAGCGCCTGGGACAGGCGCGTCGGTGCCGGCAGGCGCGCCAGCTGCCCTTGCCAGAACTGCCGATCGCCCTGCACATCCCGCGCCTGCAGCCACTGGATATAGTCGCGGTAGCTGCCCGGCGCGCTGGCGATGGCCTGGCCGCGATAGCGCGCCAGCACCTCGCCGATCAAGCGGGCGTTGCTCCAGCCGTCGAGCAGGATGTGGTGGTTGGTGTAGATCAGGCGATAGCTGTCCTCGGCCACCTGCACCAGGACCAGGCGCAGCAACGGCGCCTGGCTCAGCTCGAACGGCCGCTCGCGCTCCTGCTGCTCCAGCGTTGCCAGTGCCTGCGCCACACCCGGACGGCCACGCCAGTCATGGCGAGTGATGTGCAAGGGCACATCGCGCTGCACCAGTTGCAACGGCTGGCGCATTTCGCCTTGCCAGATGAACCCGCTGCGCAGGATCGGGTGGGCCTGCAGGGCAGCCTGCCAGGCCTGTTCGAAGCGCTCGACGTCCAGTCCCTGAATGTCCACGCACGTCTGGTTGATGTAGTCGCCCTGGGTCTGGCCGTAGCGGGCATGGAACAGCAGGCCCTGCTGCAGCGGCGACAGCGGATAGAGGTCTTCGATGTCGCGCGCGGCCAGCGGCAGGCGGTCGAGTTCGGCCTGGGTCAGGCCGGCCAGCGGGAAGTCCGAAGGCGTGACGCCGCCTGCGCGGCTGTCCAGGCAATCGCCGATCAGCGCCTGGAGCTCGGCTATGTAGGCTGCCGACAGCGACTCGATGAACGCCGGTTCGAACATCGCGGTGCTGAAGGTCCAGTTCAAGGTCAACTGGCCGCCATAGACCTGGCCATCAATGCTCAACCAGTTGCCCAGCGGCGCCTGTTCGCTCATGGTCGGGCCGAAGGCATCGCTGCAGGGCACGAACAAGGCGCCATCGTCGGCCTGGAAACTGCCATCGAACTGACCCAGGTAGTTGAAGGTGATGCGCGGTACCGGCAAGGCCGCCAGGGCCTGTTGCACAGCCTCTTCGCCCAGGTAGCGAAGCACGCCGAAACTCAGGCCCCGATGGGGAATGGCGCGCAGCTGTTCCTTGATCTGCTTGAGGCTGCCCACCCGGTCGGCGGCAACACTCAGGCGCACCGGGAACAGGCTGGTGAACCAGCCCAGGGTACGGCTCGGGTCGAGGTCGTCGAACAGCCCTTCGCGGCCGTGGCCCTCCAGTTCGAGCAGCACCTCGGGGCGTCCGGTCCAGTCAGCGACCACCCGGGCCAGCGCCGTCAGCAGCAGGTCGTTGACCTGGGTGCGGTAGGCCGCCGGGGCCTGCTGCAGCAACTGGCGGGTGCGTTCGCTGTCGAGCTGGACCTTGATGCAGCGGGCATCGCGGTTCAGGCAAGGTGCCTGGGGATTGGCGACCGGCAAGCTGCCATCGATCCCGGCGAGCAGCGCTTGCCACTGTGCCGCGGTATCGGCCCACGCAGGGCTGCGCGCCTGCTCGGCCAGGCGCCGGGCCCAGTGCTGCGTCGAGGTGGTCTTTGCCTGCAGTTGCGCCGGCTGGCCTGCACACAACTGGCTGTACACGCGTTGCAGGTCTTCGAGCAGCACCCGCCACGACACGCCATCGATCACCAGGTGGTGCACGGTCAGCAGTACGCGTTGCGAGCCGTCCGCGCCGTCGATCAACAGGCCGCGCAGCAGCGGGCCGTGCTCCAGATCGAGGCTGCGCTGGGCGTGCTCGCACAGGGCCTGCACCGATTCGCCTGCAGCGACGCTGGCGCGCCACAACAGCCTGTGCCGGGGCGCTTGCAGGTCGGCAATCTGCGCCTGCCAGCCGGACGCTCCCCGGCTGAAGCGGCTGCGCAGGCTATCGTGGTGGTCCACCAGGGTTTGCAGGGCCTGCTCCAGGCATTGGGCGTCAAGTGACGACCTGGCGCTCAGGAGAAGGGTCTGGTTCCAGTGATGACGCTCGGGGATGGCTTCGGCGAAGAAGCGCTGCTGCGCCGGCTGCAACACTTGCTCGCCGCTGACCGGCCCCTGATCGCTCCCGGCGCTCAGCTCCCCGCGCCGGGCGATGCGCGCCAGCTCCCGCACGGTCTGGTGCTTGAACAGGTCGGCCGGGGAGAAGCGGATGCCCAGCTGGCGGGCACGACTGACCACCTGGATGGAGATGATCGAGTCACCGCCCAGCTCGAAGAAATTCTCCGTCACGCCTACTTGAGGCAAGCGCAACACCTGCGCCCAGAGCTCGGCGATATCGCGTTCCAGGTCATTGCCCGGGGCCTGGTACTGTTGCGCGACCTCCTGCTCGTCCACTGGCGGCAAGGCGTTGCGGTCGAGCTTGCCGTTGAGGGTCAGCGGCAGTTGCGCCAGAAGCAGGATGCGCCTTGGCACCATGTGCTCGGGCAGGCGCTCGCGCAACAGCGCTTGCAACACGCCCGGGTCCAGTTCGACACCCGCGACATAACCGACCAGGCGGGCGCCGGACGGCCCCGGCTGGGCGAGCACCGCCGCTTCGCGTACACCGGGCAGCGCCAGCAGGGCCGCTTCGATCTCGCCCGGTTCGATACGGAAACCGCGAATTTTCAATTGCTCATCCACGCGCCCGGCGAACACCACCCGGCCATCGTCCAGGTAGCGCCCGGCATCGCCCGTGCGGTACAGGCGCGCACCGGCCGCACCGAACGGATCGGGCACGAAGCGCTCGGCCGTAAGACCTGGTTGCTGCAGATAGCCGCGCGCCAGCCCCAGGCCACCGATCAACAATTCGCCCCGTACGCCCTCTGGCACCCGGTTCAACTCGTCATCGACCAGACAGGCATGACGCTGCCCCACCGCCCTGCCGATGGCGGGCTTGCCGCCCTGTCCGGTCCCCGCCCGGTAATGCTCGATCAAGGGGCTGATCACCGCTTCGGTCGGCCCATAGGCGTTGAACAGGCGTTCGAAACGGACATGGCGCAGGCCCTGGATCAGTTGCTCGTCCCAGGCCTCGCCGCCCAGCACGCAAGTGCGCACTGCGACCTGCCGGCCACTGGCGCCCAGGGCCTGGTCGAACTGGCCGAGGTAGGCCGGTGGCAGGTCGACCAGGTCGATGCGATGGCGTTGCAACTGGTCGGCCAGCTCATCGCCGCTCCACTGCGCCACCTCGCCCAGCAGCAGCCGGGCGCCGCTGATCAGGGCCATGAAGATCTGCTCGGCAGCGGCGTCGAAACTGGCCGAGGCGAACTGCAGCACGCCGTCGCCGGTGCCGACCCCATACAAGGCTGCCGCCGCCTGGCAATGCATGGCCAGGGCGCCCTGGCTGACCGCCACGCCTTTGGGCAGGCCGGTGGAGCCGGAGGTATAGATGACATAGGCAAGGCTTTGCGGCTGCACCGCCACCGGCCTGAACACCGCGTTGTCCTGCGCACACAGCGGGCTCAGGCGGACCGCCGGGAGGGCCTGCATCCAGGGTGCCGGGTTGTCGCAGAGCAGTACCGCAAGACCGCTGTCATTGACCATGTGTTGCAGGCGTTCGGCCGGATAGGCCGGGTCCAGCGGCACGTAGGCGGCGCCCGCCTTATGCACCGCCAACAGGGCGACCATCAGCTCGAAGCCACGCGGCGCGCAGATCCCGACCAGCGTTTCCGGCCCGGCACCCAGGCCTTGCAGGTGCGCGGCCAGGTGCTCGACGCGCTGGCGGAGCTCACCGTAGCTCAGGGTCTGCTCGCCGAGGATCAGCGCAACCTCGGTCGGCAGCGTGGCCGCACACGATTCGAACAGGTCGATGACACTGGCCGTGGTCGCTGGCTGCGACGCCTCCACGCACAGTGCTTGCTGCTCCCGGGCATCGAGCATCGGCAATGCCGCCACTCGCGTGGCCGGGGCACTGACCAGGGCCTGGAGCAGGTTCAGCCAGTGGCCGAGCATCTGCTCGATGCGCTTGCGCTCGAACAGGTCGGCGGCATACAGCATCGAGACCTGGATACCGTCGCGGGTCTCCAGGGTTTCCAGGGTCAGGTCGAACTGGGCGGTGATGCCTTCGAGCGGCAGTTCCTGGGCGACCAGCCCTTCCAGGCTGTTGCCACCCACCTCGCCTTCGCGGCTGGAGAGGTGGTTGTACATGACCTGGAACAACGGGTTGTGGTCGGCCAGGCGCTGGGGGTTGAGGGCTTCGACCAGCTTGTCGAACGGCAGGTCCTGATGGGCCTGGGCTGCCAGCACCCGGTCACGCACCTGGCTCAGGTGCGCGAGGGCCGGCAGGCGTGGATCGATCTGCAGGCGCAGCACCAGGGTGTTGACGAAGAAGCCGATCAGGCCTTCGACCTCTTCACAGTTGCGGTTGCTGATCGGCACGCCGATGCGCAGGTCCGACTGGCCGCTGTAGCGTTGCAGCAGCAGGCCGAACACGCCCAGGAACAGCTGGAACTGGGTCATGTTGTGCTCGGCCAGGAAGCGGCGCAGCTGCGCTTCGAGGGCGACCGGCAGGCGCAGGTCCAGGCGCCCTTCGCGCAGCACCGCGCCGGGTACGCGCGGGTGGTCCAGGGGCAGTTCCAGCAGCGTTTGCTCTGCGCCCAGCAGGGCGGTCCAGTAGTCGAGCTGACGCTGCATTTCGCCCTCGGCCAGCCACTGCCGCTGCCACTGGGCGTAGTCGGCATAGTGCACCGCCAGCGGCGCCTGCTCCGCCACCCGCCCCTGGCACAGCGCCTGGTAGTTGGCGACGAACTCGCGGGCCATGACATCCATCGACCAGCCGTCGCAGACAATATGGTGCAGGGTCAGCACCAGCACATGCTCGTCCTCGGCGCAGTGCAGCAGCTTGACCCGCAGCAGCGGCCCGTTGTCGAGGTCGAACAGGCGCTGGGCTTCCTCGATCGCCCGCTGGCGCACCTGGCCCTCGTCGGCCCAGCCGTTGGCATGGCGCAGCGATTCGAGCTCAAGGGCGACCGGCGCGGCAGGGTGAATGACCTGCAGCAAGGTCTCGCCCTCCAGGCGGAAGGTCGTGCGCAGCGGTTCGTGACGGGCCACCAGCGCATCGAAGGCCCCCTGCACCGCCGCCAGGTTCAGCTCGCCGCGCAGGCGCACCGCAATCGGTGTGTTGTAGGCCGGGTTGTCCGGGTTGAGGGTCCAGAACAGCCATTGCCGGTACTGGGCGTGGGACGCCGGCAGGTCGGCAGCGCGATCCAGTGCCTGGATCTGCTGGCGTCCGCTGCCCGGTGCCAGCTGCTCAACGGCGGCGCACCACTGGCCGAAGCTTTCGCTTTCGAACAGGCTACGCAGCGGCACTTCCAGCGCCAGGCGGCTGCGCAGGCGGGCGATGACCCGGGTCGCCAGCAGCGAGTGGCCACCGAGGGCGAAGAAGTTGTCGTCCAGCCCGACCCGCTCCACCTTCAGCACATCGCGCCAGACTTCGGCCAGACGGATCTGCAGTTCGCTGTGCGGCGCCTGGAACGCGCCGCCGGCCAGGGCCGTCGGCTGCGGCAGGGCCTGGACATCGAGCTTGCCGTTGAGGGTCAGCGGCAGCGCCGGCAGGCTCAGCAACTGGGCCGGGATCATGTACTCCGGCAGGCTCAGGGCCAGTTGCTGGCGCAGCGCGGCCAGCGCCGTGGCCGCGGGCTGATCGCCGTCGAGCACCAGCCAGGCCACCAGTTGCGCCGACGCCCCGCTGCCGACCACCCGCACCACGGCTTCGCGCACCTGGGGTTGCGCCTGCAGGCTGGCGGCGATTTCGCCCAGCTCGACGCGAAAGCCGCGAATCTTGACCTGATGATCGCTACGCCCGACATAGTCGATCACCCCCTCGGCATCGCGGCGCACCAGGTCGGCGCTGCGGTAGGCGCGGCTGCCCGGCACACCGTAGGGGTCGGGCACGAAACGTTCGGCGGTCAGCCCCGGACGGTCCAGGTAGCCACGGGCCACGCCTGCCCCGCCCAGGTACAGCTCGCCAGGCACCGAGGCCGGCACCGGCATCAGGGCATCATCCAGCACGCTCAAGGCGACATTGGCCAGGGGCCGGCCCAGGGCCAGGCGCTGGCCTTCGACGGTGAGTTGCGCATCGTGGGTCAGCACACCCACGGTGGTTTCGGTCGGGCCATAGTGGTTGAGAATCCGGCAGTCACCGGCCACCTCGCGCAGGCGCTGCAGCAACGCCGCCGAACAGGCTTCGCCACCCAGCACCAGGGTGTGCCGGGGCATGGCCCGGGGATCGGCACGCTCGCCGAGCAAGGCGTCCATGTGCGAGGGCACGATCTTCAGCACATCGACAGCGTGCTCGCTCATGTAGGCGGCGAAGCACTCGGCGTCCAGCGCCGTGTCACGGTCGATCACATGCAGGGTGCGCCCGGCGCACAGGGCCGTGAACAGCGTGGTGTGGCCGAGGTCCGCCGACAGGGTCGAGACGATAGCAAGGCTGCGCACCTGCTCCGGCGGCAGCACCCGGGCGATGCCCTGTACATAGTTGGCCAGGGCGCCGTGGCTGATCATCACGCCCTTGGGCCGCCCGGTGGAACCGGAGGTGTAGATCACATAGGCCAGGTGCCCGGGCAGCACCCGGACCTGCGGCTCGCTGTCCGGCCAGTCGCCGTGGTCCTGGTCGAGCAGCAGCACCTCCAGCGCCTCGCAGCCGGGCAATTGCGCCAGCAGGTGCGACTGGGTCAGCAGGTGGCCGATGCCGCTGTCCTCGATCATGTACTGCAGGCGCTCGCGCGGCAGCTCCGGGTCCAGCGGCACATAGGCGGCGCCGGCCTTGAGCACGGCCAGCAGGCCGACGATCATCTGCGCGCTGCGCTCGACGGCAATGCCCACCCGGGTTTCCGGACCGCAACCAGCCGCCAGCAGCCGCTGCGCCAGGCGATTGGCCTGGCGCTGAAGTTGCTCATCGTCGAGCGCTTCACCGGCACAGATCACCGCCGGGTTCGGGGTGTCGACACGCTGGCGCAGCAGGTCGAGCACGGTTGCGGCGGCAAATGCCTGTGGCGTTGGCCGGGTATCGGCCAGGCAGGCTGCGTGCTCCTGAGCGTCGAGCATCGGCAAGGCTTCGAGCCGGGTTTCACCCCCCGCGCACAGCGCCTGCAACAGGTTTTCCCAGTGCCGGCGCAGGCGCTCGATGCTGGCCGGTTCGAACAAGGCCTGGCAGTAGTTGAATGCCGCGTGCACCTGGCCGCCGCGCTCACAGGTGTCCAGGCCGAGATCGAACGGCGAGGTCCGCGAGCGCCAGGACAAGGGGCTGATCTCAAGCCCCGTGGCCATCTTCAGCGCCTGCAGCTGGCCGCCTTCGGCCTGGTGGTTGTAGAGCACCTGGAACAGCGGATTGACCCCGGCGCGGCGCTCCACCTGCAGCGCTTCCACCAGCCGCTCGAACGGCAACTCCTGGTGGGCCTGGGCGCCCAGGGCCGCCTCGCGGACCTGGGCCAGCAGTTCGGCCACGCTCATCCCCGGCTCGATCTGGCTGCGCACCACCAGGGTGTTGACGAAAAAGCCGATCAAACCCTCGGTCTCGACCCGGTTGCGGTTGGCGATCGGCATGCCCACGCGGATATCGCGCAACTGGCTGTAGCGTTGCAACAGCAGCTGGAAACCGGCCAGCAGCACCATCGACAGGGTCAGCCCGTGCTGGGCCGCCAGGGCATTGAGGCGCTGAACCAAGTGCGGCTCCAGCGCCCAGTCCAGGCGTCCGGCGCTGCGGTCCTGCACGGCGCTGCGCGGGCGATCCAGCGGCAGCTCCAGCAGCGGGTGCTCATCGCCCAGCTGCGCTTGCCAGTAGGCCAGTTGCCGCGCCTGCTCGCCGGCTTCCAGCCAGCGCCGTTGCCACAGGCCGTAGTCGGCATATTCGATGGCCAGCGCTGGCAGGTCGGCCGCCCGCCCCTGGCAATGGGCTTCATAGCAGCGGCTGAAGGCCTCGAGCATGACCCCCATCGACCAGCCGTCGGCAACGATATGGTGCACCGTCAGCAGCAGCACATGGTGCTCATCGGCCAGGCGCAGCAGGCGTACGCGCAGCAGCGGCCCCTTTTCCAGATCGAAGGGCCGCGCCGACTCGGCCTCCACCTCGCGGGCCAGGGCGGCATCGTCGAGCAGCCGTTCACCGCAGTCTTCATGACTGACCTGCGGCAGCTGCGCCGCCGGCTTGCACAGCACGCGGCCGTCCTCGTCCTGCTCGAACACGCAGCGCAAGGTGGCATGGCGCTCGACCAGGCTGGCGATGGCCGCATCCACCGCCGCCGGCTGCAACGGACCGCGCAGGCGCGCGGCGCTGGGGATGTTGTAGCTGCTGCCACGCGGGTCCAGGCGCCAGAGGAACCACATGCGCTGCTGGGCGTAGGACAGCTCCTCGCGCCCCGGCGCATCCACGGCAGAAGCGATCGGGAACTGCGAAAAATCCAGCCCTTCGGCACTCAGGGTGTCTAGGAAGACCTTGCGTTTCTCCAGGGGCAACTCGAGGAAACGACGGGCGAGTTTCAGGGACTTTTCGGCATTCATGGGTGTTCATCCGGGCACGTGGGCGTGGAGCGAAGGCTCAGCTATCCCCGTAAAACGGACGAAACATTTGGAAAATTAACCAGGGTGCGGCGGGCAGAACGACCTTTGTAAAAATTAGAAACATTCTCGTTCAAATAAGTGCACGGGTTTTGCCCTGCTCATCCGTCCTTACTAATGACGAGTAGCTTGCCGACCCGGTGGGGCTGCCGACCGCCCACCCACAAAAGACAGGCTCATGTCGAAAAAGTCACGCTCAAAAATCTGGTTCCTGGTCCACAGTTGGCTGGCCTTGCCGATCTGGTTCTTCGTACTGATCGTGTGCGTCACCGGCACCCTGGCGGTGGTCAGCCAGGAGATCGTCTGGCTGGCGAACCCGGACGTACGCGCCAGCAAACCGACCGACGAGGCCCAGCGGCTGAGCTACCAGCAGGTGCTCGACGCCCTGCGCAAGGCCGAACCGGACATGGCGGTGAACTTTCTCAGCCAGCCGGACGGTTCGCACTTCGCCCTGACCGCGTCAGTAACCTTCGCCGATGGCAGCGCGCCGACGCTCTACGTCAACCCCTACACCGGGGCGATCCAGGGCCGCATGCCGTCGTTCAACTTCGAGGCCTTCACCCGTGCCCTGCATGGCTGGTGGCTGGTGCCCTTCAGCAATGGCTACAGCTGGGGCTGGTACCTGGTGTCGCTGCTCGGCCTGCCGATGCTGGCCTCGCTGGTCACCGGGCTTGTGGTCTACAAGCGTTTCTGGAAAGGCTTCTTCAAGCCGACCTTGCGCTTCAACCATGGCGCGCGGATCTTCTGGGGCGACTTCCACCGTTTGAGCGGGATCTGGTCGATCTGGTTCATCGCGGTGATTTCCATCACCGGCACCTGGTTCCTGATCCAGGCGATCCTGGCCGACAACCACGTCACCCTTTCCACCGAGCCGGTAGTCCCGGTGATCGCCCGCGAAGACGTGCCGCGCACCGAGTCCGGGGCGCCGGCGCCGCGCATCAGCGTCGATGAGGCCATCCGCATCGCCAGCGAGCAGATCCCGGGGCTGGAGGTGAGCTTCCTGGTGATGCCCGGCAACGCCTATGCCCACCTGTACCTGGGCGGACGCGGCTGGTACCCGCTGATGTTCCAGACGGTCAACGTCAACCCGTACAACAGCAAGATCGAGTCGCAGTTCCTGATCCAGGACCGCTCGGCCCTGGAGTTCGTCACCGAGTCCATGCGTCCGTTGCACACCGGCGACTTCGGCGGCCTGGCCATCAAGCTGATCTGGGCCTTCTTCGGCCTGGTGCTGTCGATGATGGTTTTGAGCGGCCTGTTGATCTGGACCAAACGTACCGCCCAGGCCACCGCCGCCGCGCTCAAGCGCAGCGAACGCGCACCGCGCAAAAGCACGCCCGCCGTCACCGACACCGCCACGGAGGCCAGCCTGTGAGCAAAGCAGCCGCCACACCCGCTACCCCGTTGAAACAGTTCTGGCTCAAGTGGCGCTTCCACTTGAATATCCTGTTGCTGCTGATTCCCCTGGGCTTCATGCCCAAGTACTTTGCCGACGCGGCGATGGCGCGCGGTGACAGCGGCCTGGGCGAACGGGAAATCGGCGAGATCCAGGTAGGCCCCTGGAGCCTGCGCCTGGCCGAGTTGCGCGAAGACGCGCCGCGCGCCGACGGCCCGGCCGGTTACTTCAAGGCCTTCAACGCCGCCCTCTGCCAGACCTGCATCAGCGGGGTCAAGGCCGCCTACCTGCGCATCGGCAAGCCGCGCAGCCTGCGCGCCGCCGGCACCATCTTCTTCGGCCCGCCCTACCGCATGGGCACCAGCCTGCCCATCCCGGCCAAAACCCGCGCCGACGCCGAGGTCTGGATCACCCTCGAAGGCTGGGACGGCAGCATGCACCAGGCCGCCGTACCGCTGGCCAAGGCCTCGCCGGCCACTGTCGCCTGGCTGAACAAACAAGGAGGCAAGTAATGACGTTCACTGCCCGCAGGCTGCTCCTGCCCCTGCTATTGCTCGGCGCCGCCGGCCCGGCCCTGGCCCACAACCCGATGTGCGAATGCAAGCCCGTGGACGGCGAGCAGATCGAGTGCACCGGCGGCTTTTCCGATGGCAGCGGCGCACCGGGGGTGACCCTCGATGTGATCGGCTACAACGAGGAAATCCTGGTGCCCGGCAAGCTGGGCGAGGATTCCAGGCTGACCTTCAAGCGCCCGGCGGGCGAGTTCTACGTGCTGTTCGATGCCGGCCCCGGGCACGTCGTCGAAATCGACCACGCCGACATCGGTGAACCATGAGCCGGGTCCAGGTGGTACGCCCGGCCGGCGCCGGGCACGAAACCCTCTACGTGCTGCTGGTCAGCCTGCTGATCCTCGCGGTGGCGGGCGGTATCGTCGCCCTGCGCGGCGAGGACCCTGACGAGGTGCGCATCGAGGCCCACCAGCTCGATGCCCGCCGCGACCTGAACGCCGCCGAGCAAGGGGTGTATGCCGACCTGCGGGTGGCCTTCGAAGAGATCCAGCTGCGCCGCGAGGAAGACCCGGCGCCGGTCGAAGTGACAGCGCTGGCCGCAGAAGGTTTCCCGCCCTTCACCCGGGACGCTAGCAGTGCCAGCCGTGGCGAGCACCAATGGCAACGGCTGGGCGAGCAGGCCTACCTGGGCCTGAGCCAGGCCCCTGGCGTAGCCGGCAGCTTCCTCTTGCTGCTGCCCGGCAGCCATGACGGCGTGGCCGATGTGTGGCTGCAGCGCAAGGCCGATGCCAGCGTGCCCGCCGAGCTGACCCGCGACGCCCTGATCGCCGCCGGCTGGCAGCAGATCGCCGTTCAATACGACGCCGGCGTCACCCGCCAGCATCGCCACTGATACAAGGACGCCCCATGCTTCGCTCCGCCCTCGCCCGCCGCCTTCTGAGTGTGTTCATCGCCCTGGCCCTGCCGGCCACAGCCCTGGCCGACAACAACGGCAAGCCGCTGCGCATCGGCATCACCCTGCACCCGTACTACAGCTACGTGAGCAACATCGTCGGCGACAAGGCCGAGGTGGTGCCATTGATTCCCGCCGGCTTCAATCCCCATGCCTACGAGCCAAGGGCCGAGGACATCAAGCGTATCGGCAGCCTCGATGTGGTGGTGCTCAACGGCATCGGCCATGACGACTTCGCCGACCGCATGATCGCCGCCAGCGAAAAGCCGCAGATCACCGTGATCGAGTCCAACCGCAACGTGCCGCTGCTGGCGGCCACCGGTGTCGCCGCCCGGGGCGCCGGCAAGGTGGTCAATCCGCACACCTTCCTGTCGATCAGCGCCAGCATCGCCCAGGTCAACAACATCGCCCGCGAGCTGGGCAAGCTCGACCCGGACAACGCCAGGTACTACAGCCAGAACGCCCGCGCCTACGCCAAGCGCCTGCGCACGCTGCGCGCCGAGGCCCTGGCCCAGGTCACCGAGGCGCCGGGCGCGGAGTTTCGCGTAGCGACCATCCACGCCGCCTACGACTACCTGGTGCGTGAGTTCGGCCTGGAGGTCACCGCCGTGGTCGAACCGGCCCACGGTATCGAGCCCAGCCCCAGCCAGTTGAAGAAGACCATCGACCAGCTCCGCGAGCTGGACGTGAAGGTGATCTTCTCGGAAATGGACTTCCCCTCGGCCTATGTCGAGACCATCCAGCGCGAGTCCGGGGTGAAGATCTACCCACTGACCCATATCTCCTACGGCGACTACAGCAAGGAGAAGTACGAGGTGGAGATGAAGCGCAACCTCGACACCGTGGTCAAGGCGATCAAGGAGTCCAGGGCATGACCGTCGCCGAAACCGTCGTCAGCCTGCCCTGCGGGCCGGCCATCGAGTTTGCCGGTATCGACCTGACCCTGGGACGCACGCCGATTCTCGACCAGGTCAGCTTCAAGGTCGCCCCCGGCAGCGTGCATGCACTGGTCGGCCCCAATGGCGGCGGCAAGAGTTCGCTGATCAAGACCCTGCTGGGGCAGATGCCGCACCAGGGCCAGCTGACCCTGACCTGGCCCGGCGAGCAGCAGGTCATCGGCTACGTGCCCCAGGCCCTGGAGTTCGACCGTGGCCTGCCGATGACCGTGGATGATTTCATGGCCGCCCTGTGCCAGCGCCGGCCGGCCTTCCTGGGCTTGTCGCGCACGCTGGCGCCGGCCATCGACGCGGCGCTGGCGCGGGTCGGCATGCTCGACAAGCGCAAGCGACGCATGGGCGCCCTCTCCGGTGGCGAGCGCCAGCGCGTGCTGCTGGCCCAGGGCCTGATCCCGGCACCACAGTTGCTGGTGCTGGACGAGCCGATGTCGGCACTGGACGAAGCCGGCATCCAGGTGTTCGAACACCTGCTGCTGGACTGGCGCGCCGCCGGCACCACGGTGCTGTGGATCGAGCACGACCTGCAGGCGGTGACCCGCCTGGCCGACCGGGTCACGGGCCTGAGCCGGCGGGTGCTGTTCGATGCGCCGCCCAGGCAGGCACTGACGCCGGAACGGCTGCTCAGCCTGTTCTCCATCCACCCGCGCAGCGAGGGCAGCCAGTAATGAACTACGAAGAATTTCGCCTGCTGATCCAAGGCTGGGCCAGTGCCGGCTACCTGCCCGAAGCCCTGGCCTACGGCTTTGTCATCAATGCCCTGCTCGCCGGTCTGATGATCGGCCCGGTGCTGGGCGGGCTCGGCACCCTGGTGGTGGTCAAGCGCTTTGCCTTCTTCTCCGAAGCGGTCGGCCACGCGGCGCTGACCGGGGTGGCCATCGGCATCCTGCTCGGCGAACCCTACACCGGCCCCTACGGCAGCCTGTTCGGCTACTGCCTGCTGTTCGGCATCCTGCTCAACTTCCTGCGCAACCGCACCGGGCTTTCGCCCGACACCCTGATCGGCGTGTTCCTCTCGGTGTCGCTGGCCCTGGGTGCCAGCCTGTTGCTGATGCTGGCGGGCAAGATCAACGTGCACATCCTCGAGAACGTGCTGTTCGGCTCGGTGCTCACCGTCAACGCCCAGGACCTGCTGGTGCTCGGCATCGTCGGCAGCCTGGTGCTGGCCCTGGCCCTGCCGCTGTACAACCGCATCATGCTGGCCAGCTTCAACCCGCAGCTGGCGGCCGTGCGCGGGGTGGCGGTGAAAAGCCTGGACTATCTGTTCGTGGTGCTGGTGACCCTGGTCACCGTGGCGGCGGTGAAGGTCATCGGCGCGATCCTGGTCGGCGCCCTGCTGGTGATTCCGGCGGCAGCAGCGCGGCTGGTCAGCCAGTCGCTCAAGGGCTTTTTCTGGGCCTCGGTGCTGATCGCCACCCTGAGCACCCTGGTCGGCATCCTGCTGCCGATCGTCTTCGACCTGCCGGTGCCTTCGGGCGCGGCGATCATCCTCGTCGCCGGTGCCTTCTTTGCCCTCGCAGCCCTGGCCCGCGGCCTTGTTCCACGCCTGCAAGGAAACCCGGCATGACCTTCAAACTCCAGCACCTGTGCCTGGCCCTGGCGCTCGCCGGGCTGCCCACCCTGAGCCTGGCCCAGAACGCCAGCGCAGCGGCCAGGCAACAAGCGCCAACGGTGACCGTCCTGGCTTCGCTGCCGGTGACCCACGCCCTGGCCAGCGCCCTGCTCGACGGCACCGCGATCACGCTGCAACGCGCGGCACCGGCGAACCTTCCGGCCTCGCGCCAACCGTCCTACTTCAGCGGTCGCGGCGGTGCCAGCCTGCAGAAGGCGGCCAGCCAGGCCGACGCGGTCATCGCCCTGCGCTCGATCTGGGGCGACGACCCGCTCTACCCGATGGCCCGGCGCAGCAACATCCGCATCGTCGAGATCGATGCCGCACGGCCGGTGGACGGTGCCCTGCCGGGCATCGCCGTGCAGGGGAACAACGCCTTTGCCGCCTACCCCTGGCTCAACCCGACCAACCTGGGGCGCATGGCCGACGTACTGGCCAACGACCTGGGGCGCCTGAGCCCGGCTGAGCAGGCGAAGATCCAGGCCAACCTGGCCAGCCTCAAGCGCCAGTTGCTGGAGCTCAGCGCCGGCAGCGAAAGCCGTCTCGCCCAGGCCGACAACCTGAGCGTGGTCAACCTGTCGGAGCGCCTCGACTACCTGATCAGCGGCCTGAACCTGGACCTGATCGACCACCCACGGGTTGCCGACGATCAGTGGGATGCTGCGGCGCTCAAGCGCCTGGGTGATGAACTCAAGGCGCAGGACGTGGCGCTGGTGCTGCACCACAAGCAGCCTGGCAAGGCAGTGGCGGATGTGATTGCGGCGTCGGGCGCCCGGTTACTGGTGATCGATACCGATCCGCAGGACACCGTGGCCGGGCTCAAGGCCAGTGTCGAGCAGGTGGTCGGGGCCTTGACGGGCAACAGCTGATACCCGCCCTGACTCGGCTTCTGTGGCCGCTGCCGCCAGGCTGCGGCTACAGTGGGAGTCGCCATCGTCGGCGATAATCAGCGTTTCATGCAGCGCTGATAACGCTCATCCACCCGCTTGGCAAACCAGGCCGTGGTCAGTTTGCGGGTGATCTTCGGGCTTTTCAGTTCGATACCCGGCAACTGCGCCCGAGGCAACGGCTTGCCGACCTTGCCCTCGGCCAGGGCATAGACACCGCTGTACAAGCGGGTGTCTTCGAAATCCAGGCTGTCGCCCTTCTCCAACTGATTACGAATGCTCGGGTTGCGCAGGTCGAGCTGCTCACCCAGGCGCCGCGCGGCTTTCTCGGTGCTGCCGGGCATGATTGCGCCGGGGGCGATCAGGTCGCCGTCAAGCGCCAAGGTCACTCCGCTGGCGCGACTCAGGGCACTCTGGAACGCGGCATTGCGGCTGGCGTACCAACCGGCGTTGAAGTCGGCAAAACGATACAGTTGTTGCTCGTAGTGGCTGGGGTAGCCCAGCAGGTGAGCGATGCCGAAGTACATCCCGCCACGGCGGCTGAACACTTCCTGGCGAATCGTTCCGTTGTGTTTGTAGGGGTAGTCGCGGGCATTGCGTTCGGCAAAGTCGATGCTGACCTGCATCGGCCCGCCGGTGCGCACCGGGTTGAAGTCGCCGAGCAAGGTGCGGCCCAGGGGCACACTGCCGATCAGGTCATCGAAAATCGCGCTGAGCTGCTTTTCGCTGCGCACGGCGGCGAGGCGCTCGTTGTAGGTCTTGCCGTTCGGTGAACGGGTCTGCAGGGCCGCGTTGACCAGCAGCTGCGGAATATGCAGGCTGGCGGCGCGGCGGTCGATTTCCTGGCGGGCGATACGGCCCAGGCCCGGCACTTGCGGGTCGGCCTGGAACGTCGACTCCTGCTCGGTCACGGCCAGCACCGCACACAGGTTGGAGCGGCTGGGCGCGATCTTCTGGGTGGTGAATGCAGTCTGGATGTCCCGGGCCCAGCCCTCGCGATCCTTGGTGGCCGTCGGCAGCAAGCGCTGGATCTGCGCACGCACCTTGGCCGGATCGCTTTCGGCTTCTTCGCGCTGGGTGACGCAACCCTGCACCGTCAGCAGCACGACAACGGCCAACACCAGACTTCGAACTTGCATGCCTTACCCTCGCCTCGATCCGCAACAGCTGCACAGTAGCGAGGCCAGGGCCCGTCTGCAATCCGGCGTGCGCGTGGCTCAGGGCTGTTCGCCGACCATGTAGGTCTTGCTGATATGACGGAACTGCTCATGGGCGCTGCTGCCCATCAGCTCGAACAGGACCATCTCGCGGGTGACGATCTGTGCCCCGGCGTCGCGCATGCGGGCGATGGCGGCGTCGCGATTGTGAGCGCCGCGGCAGTCGCAGGCGTCTTCGACCACGAACACCTGCTTGCCCAGCTCGCGCAGGCCGAGCACGGTTTGCAGTACGCAGATATGGGTTTCCATGCCGCAGACGATCACCTGCTCACGCGCCAGCAAGGACGCCGGCAGGCACTCGGCCGCCACGCAGGAGAAGTGCAGTTTTTCCACCACCAGGGCCCCGGGCGAGGCCTCCTTGAGGGCGGCCACGGTCGGGCCCAGGCCCTTGGGGTACTGCTCGGAAAACACCGTGGGCAGGCCCAGGGTGTGGGTGGCCGCCAGCAGCCAGCGGGTGCGGGCCAGGGTCCCGGCCGGGTCACTGACTGCACCGATGAGTTTTTCCTGCACGTCGATGACCAGCAAGCTGGCCTGGTTGGGCGTGATCAACATCCCTTGCACCTGTGTCGTGGGTTGAACTTCCAAGGCTCGCCCACGACGGGCCGCGGCGTCAATCGTCAGGCCGACAGCCGATGGGGCTCCAGCGTGGCACTGAGCACGCCCAGCACCCGGTCTTCATGCTCATGGATGAAGAAGTGGCCGCCCGGGAAAACCTCCAGGGAGAAGTCGCCCAGTGTCTCCCGTCGCCAGGCCAGCAGTTGTTCCTCGCTGGCGCGGTCATCCTCGCCGCCCAGTACATGCAACGGACAGTGCAGCGGCGGGCGCTGACGATAGAGGTATCGGCCGCAGAGCAGGAAGTCGGCACGCAGCACCGGCAGGGTCAGGCTCATCAGTTCCTGGTTGGCCAGCACCTCTTCCGGGGTGCCCTGCAGCTTGCGCAGTTCCTCGATCAGTACCGCATCGCTTTTCGGCTCGCTCCAGTTGCCGCCGTCATAGTCTTCGCGGCGGGTGGGCGCCGCCGTGCCACAGGCGAACAGCGCCAGCGGCGCTCGACAGCCCAGGGCCTGCAGCTCGTGGGCCAGCTCGAACGCCAGCAAGGCCCCCAGGCTGTGACCGAGCAAGGCATACGGCTGGCTGGCAGCCAGGCGCTGCTCACGGGCCAGTTGCCGGGCCAGGGCCTGCATGTCGGTTTGCACCGGCTCGCCCATGCGCGCGCCGCGCCCGGGCAGTTCCACCGGGCGCACGTTCAGCCAGGCCGGCAGCTTGCGCCGCCAGCGGCTGTAGACCATGGCACTGGCGCCAGAGTACGGCAGGCACAACAGGGTCAGTGACGACACGCCCCCGCCCTCACTGCGCCGCAGCGGCTTCGGCCATCTTCTGGCGCAGGCTCAAGGGACGCATGTCGGTCCAGACTTCGTCGATATAGGCCAGGCACTCCTTTTTCAGGCCGCTCTTGCCCACGGTGCGCCAGCCGGCCGGCACGGCCTTGTAGTCGGGCCAGATGGAATACTGTTCTTCGTGGTTGACCACTACCTGGAACACGATGTCGTCGCGGTCGAATACGGATGTCATTGCCTGTCTCCTGGATTGAATGGGCCCGACGCGCAACTGGCGTACGGTGGCTACCAAGAGAACGAACGAGGGCATCGATAAATTAATGCGCGGCCAGTACCAGCACACCGGCCAGGTCGCTGCACTGGAACGGCCCGGATGCCTGGCTCTCGCCGCCGACCTGCAACTGCACGCTGTAGGACCCACCGACCGGTGTATCGAGCCAGCCCCGGTACTCGCCCGCACTGCCCCGCAGATGCACGATCCGCTGGCGCGGGGCAAGGCTGTCGCGCGCTCCGTCGCCCGGTTCGAGGACCAGGGCGTGGGCGCGGACATTGCTCAACACTTCACCACTTGCCTGCACATGCAGCGTCAACGGCAACGGTTGACCGACCCGGTGCAGGGAGGCCAGTTCGATGTTCATCGACAACGGCGCCAGGCCGCTGCGACCCGGTGCGGGATAGTGCAGTGCCGCCCCCGTGCACAGCAGCGATGGAGCGCGGCCGCTGTAGTCCAGCTGGATGTACCACTGCCCCGCTGTCGGCGCATCGAGGGTGAAGATCACAAAGCCCGCACCGACCTGGCTCGGTTTCAGCGCACAGATGGCGCCGGACGGCTCGACCAGATTGACTGCAAGCTCATCGCGCTGCGCGCTGTCAGCCCTATAGCGGATGGCCGGATCGGACCACACCACCGACACCTGCACACTGCCCGGTCGCTGGGGCACCACCAGCGGTATCAACTGACACTCATGGTGGGCGATTGCCGTGAGCTGATTGACCAGCAGGGACGCCTGGGCACTGCGGGCCAGGACCTTGTTGTACACCTTCATCAGGTCGGCTGCGCGCGGCGCATAAAAGTACTGGCCGCCACTGCGCTGGGCGATCTGCTGCAGGAACAGCTGGTTCGCTTGCGGGCCCAGGGCGCAGGTCATCACCGGGTAGCCTGCGCGCAGGTCCGGCGCAGCGCCAGCGCTCTGCTGACCGTCGCTCACATAGGTCAGCGCGGACAGTGGGTCGGCGGGCCTGATCAACGCGGTAAAAGCGCAGGTCGCGATCTGTGTCTGGATCAGATGATCATCACACCCTGGACTCGCCAGGGTATCGACGATGGGCGCTCGAGAATCCGTGCTCATGTGACCTTGCCTCCCTGGCATGGCGAGCATGTTGGCAGCTGCCTGTGGATCATAGTTGCGGTGAATACACTGTCAAACCAGCGAGATGACAATTAGCCACCACTCGTCGGTGGTGCGCGACGATAACGACAATGCCGGGCCAGACTGGATTAATCCCTTGAAAAACGCCATCCTCCCCGGCTTTTTACGCTCACCAGGACAAGGAACTCTCCATGCCCCCGAAACCTCTGACCACCAACGAGTTCGAGTTCATCGAAGACACCTTGCTCAGATACGGTGACGATCACAGCGTGCTCAACCTGTCCGAACTCGATGGCTACCTCACGGCAATGGCCTCGGGCCCGACCCAGGTGGACATCGCCGTATGGTTCCCGCCGCTCTTTGGCGGCCAGCATGTGCGCTGGCGCAAACCCGCAGAATGCCGCCGCTTCATCGACCTGTGCGTGCGCCACCTCAACACCCTGGCCGCGCAACTGGCCAGCGCCCCTGAAGCCTTCAAGGCACGCTTCGAAGAAACCCGCCACCGGGGCCAGCCACTGACCCTGGCCGAAGAATGGTGCTTTGGCTATGTGCGCGCCGTGGCAGTGAGCGAGTGGCCTGAACTGCCCGGGCCACAGGCGAGCCGCCTGCAGGTGATCGCCGACTGCGCCGAGCAGGACAATTTCGAGCTGCCGGTGGACCTGGACGTGGTGCTGCACCGCCAGCGGGTGGCGGCGATCGAACCGGCGGCGCGGGCGCTGCATGCATACTGGTTGGCGCAACGCTGATCGCCTGCCTGAAGGCACTGCACGCAGTCCATCGCAGGCTTCGCCAGCTCCCACAGTAATTCTCGGTATACCCCTGCCATTGTGGGAGCTGGCAAAGCCTGCGATCGACCGCACAGCGGTCGCCATTCCTCCCCCGACGCTACCACCTCCCACAGGGCTAGCTATAGTGATCCGCTAACCCGCCTCGTCATCGACATGGCCACCCCGGACGTCCCCGCAAGGTAGCCGCAGCCTCGTGATAGCAACGCTGGACACCAATGATGGCAAATTAGTAGCATTCGCCGGATAACAGCGATCATCCACAGCCAGGGAGGCTGTATGAACACGACCGTCCACCGTCCGATCCACTTCGCCCCACGCCCGATCCTCAGCTGGAACGACACCTGGCAAGGCCCTGACAATGGCCTGATCCGTTGTTGGGAAATTGGCCGCGAACGCGCCCTCAAGCACCCCGAGCTCGCCCGCCGCTGCCTGGCCGGCGAGTTGCCCATGCTGGGCTGGAAAGGCGGCGTCGAACGCACCCTGAAGAAGCGGGAGAAATACGGCTCGCTCAAGTACCTTGCACAATGGCAAGGCCTGCGCGGCGAAGACCTGCAGATCGACACCACGGCGGAACGGACACTGGTGTGCAGCCGCACCGGCATGGTCGTGACCTTCACCCCGGAACAGAGCAAGTACTACGACCCGCTGGCTGAAAACGACGAGTAAGGAGCGCGCGGTCGTGCTCAATCCTGCAGGAGCAGGCTTGCCCCGCTCATCAGCAGCCGACCTGACGCCACCGCCAGGCTGCTATGTTTCCTCCAACCTGCAGAGGAGACACAGCATGGACCGATTCACCGGCGGTTGCCTGTGCGGCAAGGTCCGCATCGAAGCCTTGGGTCGCCCTTACCGGGTCGGACTGTGCCACTGCCTGGACTGCCGCAAGCACCACGGGGCGCTGTTCAACGCCTGCGCGGTGTTCCCCCAGGAGGCGGTGAAGATCGAAGGTGAAACCCGCGACTACGCCGGGCGGCACTTCTGCCCTCGCTGCGGCTCATCGGTGTTTGCCCGCAGCGCCGACGAAGTCGAAGTGCACCTGGGCGCCCTGGATGCCCCCGATCAACTGGTGCCCACCTATGAAAGCTGGACCGTACGGCGCGAAGCCTGGTTACCCGCCTTTGCGTTGAGCCGACGCTACGCGCACGACAGGGACACGACGGGGCGCTTCGAGCCGTAACGGGCACCAGGACACCCTCGTCGCTCAGCTCAACGTCATGCCTTGGTAAACAGCGTCGTTGCCAACGCGCTGCTTTCGATTTCGCTGGCGAGCCTGAGAATGCTTTCCTCGTCGCCGAACTTCCCCACGATCTGCAGCCCGATCGGCAAGCCTGCCTCCATGACGCCAACTGGAATACTGATGGCTGGCTGACCGGTCAGGTTGAAGATTTCAGTGAAGGGCGAAAACGCATAGGCGTTCTTGTACCAGGCCTCCAGGTTCTGTTCACCCGCGCCGACAAACCCGCCAATCAACGGCGGCGCAAGCGCAACCGTCGGCGTGATGAGCACGTCGATATCGGCAAAACGGCGGGCCATGTCATGGCTGACCTTGTTCTGGACCATGCGCGCATGGTGCACATCCAGCGCCGTTCTCTGCCGGGAGCATTGGTAGAATTCATAGGTGATCCACTCCACATCCTCTGCCGAGAGCGGATAACCACGCGCCTGGGCCTTGTGCGTCATCAAGGCTTCGATTTCCAGCTGCCAGAACAAGGCCGCCGCAGCGCCGGCACCGGTCATGTCCGGCCAGTTGAACGGGCGCACCTGGTGACCGTCCCGGCTGAGGAAATCCACAGCATTGAGGATCGCCTTGTGGATGGCCGCGTCGATGCTCGAACCATCCGGACGGGCACAGGCAAAGCCGATCCTGAGCGCTGGCGATCGGGTCTTCAGGCAGTCAAGCCAGGACGCCGGAGCAGGTGGCGCCGCATAAGGTGCGCCTGACTCATAGCCGGCCACGACATCCAGCAACAAGGCGCTATCGCGAACGGAGCGGGTCAGTACGTGCTCGGCATCAAGGCCACCGACAAACTCGCCGACATGAGGACCGACAGGGTTGCGCCCCCTGCTCGGCTTCAGCCCCACCACGCCACAGACCGCAGCCGGGACCCTGATCGAGCCACCGCAGTCGGTGCCATGGGCAATGGGAACCATGCCTGCGCCCACGGCACTGGCCGAGCCGCCACTCGATCCGCCCGAGGCGTATTCCGGGTTCCTGGGATTGCGACAAGGGCCTTGCCATTGCGGCTCGGTCACGAAGTCGCCGGCGAATTCCGGTGTCTTGGTTTTCCCCAGGATGATTGCCCCGGCATTGCGCAAGCGCCGGACAAACTCACTGTCGACCTGGGCGGGTGCGGCATCTTCGTACAAGCGCGAGCCGTGCCGGGTGGCAAAGCCTGCGACATCGATATTGGTGTCCTTGATCAGGACCGGGACACCGGCAAGCGGCCCTTGCCTGACATCCAGGGCCGCACGTTGTGCGCCTTCGACATCCAGCGCGACCACCGCCCCCAGCGCCGGGTCCTGGATCTCGATTTCCCTGACGGCCAGGTTGACCAGTTCCAACGAGGTGACACCACCGGACTTCAACCAGTGCACAAGGCCCACGGCATCATGACTTTTATACTCTTCGCGCGTCATTTCTACGTCTCCAGCTCATAACCAAGCACGTTGTTGAGGAACTGGTAGGCCAGACGCCGCGAGTCTTCGAGGGAGCCTGGGCTGCAGTCGACAGCAGCCCTGAGCCATAGACCGTCGATAAAGATCGCGACCATCTGCGCCTTGGAATGGGCGGTGGCCTTGTCCATGCTTTTTGCCAGGGCATGGAACAGCAAGGAATGGCTCCTGCGCGCCACCACGTTCTGTATCCGCTGCAACTGAGGGGACTGCGGCACCTGGGCCCAGAAGGCGAGCCAGGCGGCGACGTTGTCACGGGTCAGGTTCAAGGCACTGACGTTGCCGTCGACGAACGCGAGCACACGCTCGGCAGGTGTCGCGGCAGTTCGCAGACGCGCAAAGATCTCGGCGTTGATGCGCTTGTTGAGCGTTCTCAAGGTGGCTTCGAGCAACGCATTCTTGTCGGCGAAGTAGTGGTGGACGATGCCGTTGGCCAACCCTGAACGGGCGCTGACCTGGGCCATGCTGGTACCCGCCATGCCTTGCTCGCCAATGAGCGTGAGCGTCGCCTCGACGAGCTGCTTTCTCCTGATTTCCTGCATTCCAACCTTCGGCATGGGGCCCCTCTTTTTTTTCATTGGACACTCAATGAAAAAAAAGCTATCACTGGAATCTCCAAAAAACAAGAGAACGCAAGGGGGTCGGAAATGAAAAGCGGTGCCTTCGGCTGTGCTGTGCTTTTGATGACTTTCCAGGGGGCTGCCAGTGCCGCAGACCCGTCGGCGTGCCACGCGCCGCAGTTCGCGGATGTCGGCTGGACCGACATCACCCTCACCACCTCCCTGACCACCGCACTGCTGGAAGGGCTGGGTTATGCCCCCAAGGTCATGACCCTGTCGACCGGCATTGCCTACAAGGCCATGCAAGGCAAAAGCATCGATGTGTTCCTCGGGACCTGGGATCCGGCACTGATGGAAGCCGCCCGCCCCTACTACGAGAACAAGTCGATCCAGACGGTGCGGCTGAACCTCACCGGCGCCAAGTTCACCCTGGCGGTGCCGCGCTACGTCTATGAGCAAGGCGTCAAAAGCTACGCCGACCTCAACACCTACAAGGACAAGTTCGGCGGCAAGATCTACGGCGTGGAGCCAGGCGGAAACAAGCCGATCCAGAACCTGATCGCCGACAATGCCTATGGCCTGGGCAGCTGGAGCCTGGTCGAATCCAGCGAGAAAGGCATGCTGACCCAGGTCAACCGGCAGATCAGGAAGTCGGACTGGATCGTGTTCCTGGGCTGGGCACCGCACCCGATGAACAAGAACATCGAGCTGGAATACCTGTCAGGGGGCGACAAGTACTACGGTGAGAATTTCGGCGCATCCTCGGTTAGAACCGACGTGCGCAGCGGCTACCTGGAGCAATGCCCCAATGTCGGCCAGTTGCTGAAGAACCTGGAGTTTTCCATCGACGCCGAAAACACGATGATGGATTACGTGCTCAATGGCGGGCTCGACCCACGCTCTGCGGCCAGGAAATGGCTGGGCGAGCATCCCGAGTGGCTGGACAAGACCCTGGCAGACGTCCAGACCCTGGACGGCCGACCCGGGCTTGCGGCGGTGAAGTCCTATATGGCTACGACGTCGCAATAGACGACGCATCAGGACCGGCCCCGGCCTACCGGTCGGGGGCGATTTGACAGAGCCACTCTATCAGCTCCCCATACTCCCTCTATTAGCCCTCGCCCTTCCCCGCGTCTAGCCTATATTTATCGCTGCACTGATCCGGCCGGATGGCATCTGGAAAGGCGTTAATCAAGCGGCATACAGCTGCCTTTCCCGCAGTGGGCCAACCAACCGATAACGAGATTGCCGCTATGCTGAGTTGTCCGTGATGGCCATCATCGATTCGTTGATCGAACCGCTGGCCTTGAACCTATGCCATTGATTTCACTCATCTCTACCCGGTTGGCAGAACGGGTCGGATAGTGGGGTGAGTCCATCCAGAGGTGCATCAGTCATGTCAAACGAGTCAAAATGCCCGTTCAACCATGCTGCTGGCGGCGGCACCACCAACCGTGATTGGTGGCCCGACCAGCTGAATCTCAAGATCCTCCACCAGCACTCGTCCCTGTCCGACCCCATGGACGAGGGCTTCGACTACGCCAAGGCATTCAAGAGCCTGGACTTCGCCGCCCTCAAGCAAGACCTGCGGGCGCTGATGACCGACTCCCAGGACTGGTGGCCCGCCGACTTCGGTCACTACGGCCCACTGTTCATTCGCATGTCCTGGCACGCCGCCGGCACCTATCGCACCGGTGACGGCCGCGGCGGCGCCGGCTCCGGCCAGCAGCGCTTCGCCCCCCTCAACAGCTGGCCCGACAACGTCAGCCTGGACAAGGCCCGGCGCCTGCTCTGGCCGATCAAGCAGAAATACGGCCGCAACATCTCCTGGGCCGACCTGATCGTGCTGACCGGCAACGTCGCCCTCGAAACCATGGGCTTCAAGACCTTCGGTTTCTCCGGTGGTCGCGCCGACGTCTGGGAACCCGATGAAGACGTCTACTGGGGCGCCGAAACCACCTGGCTGGGCGGCGATACCCGCTACGGCAAGTCGGCAGGCACCCCGCCGCCGACCGAACGCAATCTGGAAAACCCGCTGGCCGCGGTACAGATGGGCTTGATCTACGTGAACCCGGAAGGCCCCGAAGCGAATGCCGATCCGGTCTCCTCGGCCCAGGACATCCGCGTCACCTTCGGCCGCATGGCCATGAATGACGAAGAAACCGTGGCGCTGATCGCCGGCGGCCACGCCTTCGGCAAGACCCATGGTGCCGGCCCCGCCGATAATGTCGGCCCCGAGCCCGAAGCGGCGGGCCTGGAGGAGCAAGGCCTGGGCTGGCGCAACAGCTTCGGCAGCGGCAAGGGCGCCGACGCCATCACCAGCGGCCTGGAAGTCACCTGGACCTCGACCCCGACCAAATGGAGCAACGAATACCTGGAAAACCTCTTCGGCTACGAGTGGGAGCTGACCAAGAGCCCGGCCGGTGCCGGACAGTGGAAGCCGAAAAATGGTGCAGGCGCCGGCAAGATCCCCCACGCCTTCGACCCGACGAAGAAACAGGAACCACGGATGCTGACCTCGGACCTGGCCCTGCGCATGGACCCGATCTACGAGCCCATCGCCAGACGCTTCAAGGACAACCCCGAGCAACTGGCCGATGCCTTCGCCCGCGCCTGGTACAAGCTCATCCACCGCGACATGGGCCCGCTGTCGCGCTACCTCGGCCCGGAAATGCCGAACGAAGAATTGCTCTGGCAAGACCCGATTCCCAAGGTCGACCATGCCCTGGTCAACGACGCCGAAGTCGCCGCGCTCAAGGCCAAGGTGCTCGCCTCGGGCCTGACGGTTTCGCAACTGGTATCCACTGCCTGGGCGGCCGCCTCGTGCTTCCGAGGTTCGGACAAGCGCGGCGGTGCCAACGGCGGACGCCTGCGCCTGGCGCCGCAGAAAGACTGGGAAGCCAACCAGCCTGCACAACTGGCCAAGGTGCTCGGCGTGCTGGAACGCATCCAGGACGACTTCAACAGCGGCGGCAAGAAAATTTCCCTGGCCGACCTGATTGTCCTGGCCGGCGGCGCCGGCGTGGAACAGGCAGCGAAGAATGCCGGGTACAACGTCACCGTGCCCTTCTCGCCTGGACGCGCCGATGCCTCGCAAGCGCAGACCGATGTGGAATCCTTCGGCTTCCTTGAGCCTGTGGCCGACGGCTTTCGCAACTTCGTCAAGGCCGGGGTCAGGGTCAAACCCGAAGCCCTGCTGGTCGACAAGGCGCAACAACTGACCTTGACCGCGCCGGAAATGACCGCACTGATCGGTGGCCTGCGGGTGCTGGGGGCCAATGCCGGGCAAAGTGGGCATGGCGTCTTTACCCAACGTCCGGAGCAACTGACCAACGACTTCTTCGCCAACCTGCTGGACATGAATGTGGAGTGGAAACCCACCTCCAGCGCCAACGACACCTTCGAAGGCCGTGACCGCAAGACCGGGGCAGTGAAATGGACCGGCACCCGGGTCGACCTGGTGTTCGGCTCCCACGCCCAGTTGCGGGCGCTGGCCGAGGTCTATGCCAGCAGCGATGCCAAGGACAAGTTCGTCAAGGACTTCGTCGCCGCCTGGCACAAAGTGATGAACCTGGACCGTTTCGACCTGGCCTGACAGGCACGCCGCAGGTCACTGACGCAATCGCCCCGGAAACGGGGCGATTGTCATCTGATCCGTATTTTTCTGCGCAACCTGCATCTGTAATGAAAACCCTGACACTCCGACAATGAAGCGCCTACGAGGCACTTTTTTTCTGTTCGGAGTACATATGGCCAAGCTTGCGATTTTCGTGGTGGGATTTCTGGTGCTGGCTATCGGCATTGGTGCGCTGGGGACGATTTCGCCGTTGTGATGAAGCTGCTGTAGCAACCTGTGGGAGCGGGCTTGTCCCGCGATTGATCACAGCGCCGCATCGCGGGGCAAGCCCGCTCCCACCGGTCAGTGGCAAGCAGTAGCATCATCACGGGATATAAGAGAAGAAAATGGCAGGGGCGGCTGGATTCGAACCAACGCATGGCAGGATCAAAACCTGCTGCCTTACCGCTTGGCGACGCCCCTGTAGGTATTGCGACGAGTGACTGGCACTCTTTTGATGGCTGCCTGTGCGGCAGTGGGCGCAAATTTACCAACATTCCTCGCGCCTGAAAACCCCCAAGCCAGATTTTTTTTCGCAGAAACAGCGACTTACTGTTGAGCCAGGCCCGTGCAGGGTACGCTGGCAAGGCCTTGAGGAGGTTGTACACTACCCTCCAACCTCATTTACCCCCTTGCACAAGAGTGTCCCATGGCCAACAACGACATCACCTACATCCCAGATCCGGACCCGGAGTCCATCTCCTCCGACGTCACCGGTTTCGGCGGCCTGCTGGTCTCCACCCAGATCCCCACCCGCGCCGATGGCAGCCTGGAACTGGGCGACATCACCCTGCAGAGCGAATGCACCCTGCAAGCGCTCAAGGTCGCGCTGGAGCGTGCCGGCAGCTCCATGGACCGGGTCCTGCACCTGACCATCTACCTCACCGACATGGCCGACCGCCCTGCCTTCAACGAGGTTTACCAGCGCTTCTTCGCCAAACCCTGGCCGGTGCGCGCCGCCGTTGGCGTGGCCTCCCTGGCGGTCGAAGGCATGCGCGTGGAAGTCACCGCGATGGCCGCCAAGGCCTGACAGCCATCGCCGGCTCCCACACCCCCTACCCTGTGGGAGCCTGCGATCAACCGCACAGCCACCTGGCAGCCAACAGGTGCCGCTCAGGCGTTTCGCGCTACAATGCGCGCCTTGACCGTGACAAGCCTGACTAAAAACACATGTCCCTACCCAAGCATCACCTGGAATTGCTCAGCCCTGCCCGCGATGTAGCCATCGCCCGCGAGGCCATTCTGCATGGCGCCGACGCCGTGTACATCGGCGGCCCGAGCTTCGGTGCGCGCCACAATGCCTGCAACGAAGTCAGCGATATCGCTGAGCTGGTGACCTTCGCCCGGCGCTACCATGCGCGGGTGTTCACCACCATCAACACCATCCTGCACGACAACGAGCTGGAACCGGCGCGCAAGCTGATCCACCAGCTCTACGATGCCGGCGTCGACGCCCTGATCGTCCAGGACCTGGGGGTGATGGAGCTGGACATCCCGCCGATCGAGCTGCACGCCAGCACCCAGACCGATATCCGCACCCTGGCCCGGGCCAAGTTCCTCGACCAGGCCGGGTTCTCGCAACTCGTCCTGGCCCGTGAGCTGAACCTCAAGGAAATCCGCGCCATCGCCGACGAAACCGACGCGGCGATCGAGTTCTTCATCCACGGTGCGCTGTGCGTGGCCTTCTCCGGCCAGTGCAACATTTCCCACGCCCAGACCGGCCGCAGCGCCAACCGGGGCGACTGCTCCCAGGCCTGCCGCCTGCCCTACACCCTCAAGGACGAGAAAGGCGGCGTGATCGCCTATGAAAAGCACCTGCTGTCGATGAAGGACAACAACCAGAGCGCCAACCTGCAGGCCCTGGTGGATGCCGGTGTGCGCTCGTTCAAGATCGAGGGCCGCTACAAGGACATGGGCTATGTGAAGAACATCACCGCCTATTACCGCCAGCGCCTGGACGACATCCTCGAAGGCCGCCCGGACCTGGCCCGCGCTTCCAGCGGCCGCACCGCGCACTTCTTCCTGCCCGACCCGGACAAGACCTTCCACCGCGGCAGCACCGACTACTTCGTCAGCGAGCGCAAGATCGACATCGGCGCCTTCGACTCGCCGACCTTCACCGGCCTGCCGGTGGGTGTGGTGGAGAAAGTCGGCAAGCGCGACCTGCAAGTGATCACCCATGAGCCGCTGTCCAACGGTGACGGCCTCAACGTGCTGGTCAAACGTGAAGTGGTGGGATTCCGCGCCAACATCGCCGAGCCCAAGGGCGAGTTCGATGAAGACGGCGAGAAGCGCTACCGCTACCGCGTCGAGCCCAACGAGATGCCCAAGGGCCTGCACCAGCTGCGCCCCAACCATCCGCTGAGCCGTAACCTGGACCACAACTGGCAACAGGCCCTGCAGAAGACCTCGGCCGAGCGCCGGGTCGGCCTGGCCTGGACCGCGCGCCTGCGCGAAGAGCGCCTGGAACTGACCGCCACCAGCGAGGAAGGCGTCAGCGCCAGCGTCGCCCTCGACGGCCCGTTCGGTGTGGCCAACAAGCCGGAGCAGGCGCTGGAGCAACTGCACGACCTGCTCGGCCAGCTGGGCACCACCCAGTACCACGCCACCACCATCGAGCTGGATGCGCCTCAGGCGTTCTTCATCCCCAACTCGCAGCTCAAGGCCCTGCGCCGCGAAGTGATCGAAGCCCTGACCGAAGCCCGCATCGCCGCCCATCCACGGGGTGGACGCAAGGCCGAGACCAACCCGCCACCGGTGTACCCGGAGTCGCACCTGTCGTTCCTGGCCAACGTCTACAACCAGAAGGCCCGCGACTTCTACCACCGCCACGGCGTGAAGCTGATCGATGCCGCCTACGAGGCCCACGAGGAAACCGGCGAAGTACCGGTGATGATCACCAAGCACTGCCTGCGCTTCTCCTTCAACCTGTGCCCGAAACAGGCCAAGGGCGTCACCGGCGTGCGCACCAAGGTCGCGCCGATGCAACTGGTGCATGGTGACGAAGTGCTGACCCTGAAGTTCGACTGCAAGCCGTGCGAAATGCACGTGATCGGCAAGATGAAGGGACACATCCTCGACCTGCCGCAGCCGGGCAGCGGGGTTCAGCAGCAAGTGGTTGGCCACATCAGCCCGGAAGATCTGCTCAAGACCATTCCACGGGCGCCTCACTGAAAACGGATTGGCTCCGCGATTGCGTGCATTCAGTTGCATCGCATCGCGGGGCAAGTCGAGTCGTCGCACCGCCGCTCCCGCAAGGTCACCTCCCTGTCTTAAAACTGAAACTTTTCAGTCATAACATGATGTTTCAGGCCTTTACAGGGATTAACTGCCTCATGCGTCGTGTCGTGTTCAATCAAAAGGGAGGCGTTGGCAAATCCAGCATCGCCTGCAATCTCGCTGCGGCCAGTGCTGCCGAGGGCTACCGCACGCTGCTGGTCGATCTCGACCCCCAGGCCAACTCGACCCACTACCTCACCGGCCTGGTCGACGACCAGATCCCTTCCGGCATCGCCGACTTCTTCAGGCAGACGCTGTCCAGCGGCCCTGCCAGCAAAAAGAGCCGGGCGGCGATCACCGAGACCCTCTACGACAACCTCCACCTGGTCACCGCCAGCCCCGACCTGCAGGACCTGCAGTCCAAGCTGGAGAGCAAGTTCAAGATCAACAGGCTGCGCAAACTGCTGGTCGAACTGTCCGAGGACTACGAGCGCATCTACATCGATACGCCGCCCTCGCTGAACTTCTACACCTACAGCGCCCTGGTCGCAGCCGACCGCCTGTTGATCCCGTTCGACTGCGACAGTTTCTCCCGCCAGGCGCTGCACAGCGTCATCGCCCAGGTGGACGAGCTACGCCTGGATCACAATGAATCGCTGATCGTCGAAGGGGTAGTGGTCAACCTGTTCACCGAGCGTACCGCCCTGCACCGCACCCTGGTCAACGAACTGCTCGCCGAGGGGCTGCCGGTGCTGCCCGTTTACTTGAGCAGCTCCATCAAGATGCGCGAATCCCACGAGCTGTCGGTGCCGCTGGTCCATCTGGCGCCACGCCACAAGCTCTCGCGGGAGTTTGTCGACCTGCTCGACAGCCTGGAGCGGGCTGCCTGATCGCTGGCGCTGTCATCGCAGTGTCATTGATGACGTGCACCATGGCTGTCAATCAGCATCGGCGCGGGCCTTGCCCGCTGCCGGCACTGACTGACGGCTTATCAGGAATACGCGCATGAAAGGCAACGACTCACTCTTTGCGGCCATCGACCTGGGCTCCAACGCCTTTCGCATGACCATCGGCCAGCCGGTGCTGTGCGAGCAGCGGCCGATGATCCAGAAAGTGAAGAGCCTGCGCGAGCCGGTTCGCCTGGCGGACGGCCTGCACGGCGACGCCCTGGACAACCATGCCCTGGAGCGCGGCTGGCAGGCCCTGGAACGCTTCGGCAAACGCCTGCGCGGTTTCGAGGAATGTCGCGTGCGGGCGGTGGCCACCAGCGCCGTACGCCAGGCGCGCAATGCCGCAACCTTCATCGCCGGCGCCGAGGAGCGGCTCGGCTTTCCGATCGCGATCCTGTCCGGCCAGGAAGAGGCGCGCATGGTCTATGCCGGCGTGGCCCACAGCATGCCGTGCAAGAAGACCACCCGCCTGGTGGTCGATATCGGTGGCGGTTCCACCGAGCTGATCGTCGGGCGTGCCAACCAGGCCCTGTACTCCCAAAGCCTGGCGATCGGTGGCGGCACCTTCGGCACTCGCTATTTCGCCGACGGCAAGGTCAACAGTCGCAACCTGCAGATGGCCGAACAGGCCGCCTGCCTGCAGTTCTCCAGCATCGCCCGCAGCATTGGCCAGCATGACTGGCAAGTGGCGATCGGCTCCTCGGGGACGGCACGCATGCTGGCCAAGGTGCTCAAGGCCAACTACTTCAATGACGACGACAGCGACAGCATCACCTACCCCGGCCTGTTGCGCCTGTCACTGCACCTGCTGCAGGCCGGGCAGGCCAGCCGCCTGAAGCTGGCAGGCCTGCAACCGCACAAGCTGGGCGCTCTGCCCGGCGGCCTGGCGATCATGCTGGCAGCCTTCAAGGTGTTCGGCATCGAGCGCATGACCCTGTCCGAGCCCGCACTGCGCCTGGGCCTGCTGCACAGCCTGATGCGCAGGCACGCACGCAGCGCCTGAGCGACACGCGCGCCGCGCATCGATCGACGGCGACCGGTCGACAGCAAAACCGCAGGCAGGTTAGATTGCCGCGTCTTGTCTGTCGGGTGATTGGCCAAATGACTGAAACCCTCCACGGCAGCTGCCTGTGCGGCGCCGTGCACTACGAACTGCGCGCTCGGCCCAAGGCACTTGCCCATTGTCATTGCAGCCAATGCCGCAAAAGCCATGGCGCGGCGTTCGCCAGCTATGCCAGCGTGCTGCGCAGCGACCTGCAGGTGACGCAAGGGGTCGAAGCCATCACCGCCTACCCCTCCTCCGAATCGGTGCTGCGCCAGTTCTGCTCCCGATGCGGCGCGTCGCTGTTCTGGTCGAAAAACCAGGGCGAGTACGCCGACTGGATCTCGGTGGCGCTGGGCACCCTGGACAGCGACTTCACTTCGCCCAAACACAAGCACATCCACCTGGCATCCAGAGCCCCCTGGTATGACTCATGACGCCGGGTTGTCGGACGCGGTAAACACCCCCGCATTCTCCAGCGTCGTCGCTAACGACTCCGGCCACACCTGCTCCTGGGTCGTGCGCAGCTCGTCAGCAGACCACCAGCGATGATCCGCCATCACCTGAACCTCGTGGGAGGTCCAGCCCTGGCGAGAGAGCACCTCGGACTGCGCGCGCACCACGAAGAACTGCTCGACCGAGAACACCCACTCGCCGCTGGGCAATTGCATCGGGAAGCGGCGGTGAGCCACGGGCTGCCCGACATCACTGGCCTCGATACCGGTTTCCTCGCGCAGCTCACGCAGCGCCGCGCAGTGGAAGGTCTCACCCTCTTCCAGGCCACCGCCCGGTGTCGCCCAGTAATCATCACCGGCCAGGGCGCCCTCCTTGTGGACGAACCTGAACAACAGGACGTTGTGCTCGGGGCTCACGACCAGGAGCCTTGCTGATTTTCTTTCGCGCATTGGAGGTTGATCTTCCCTGATGGTGTAAGGCCGGCGATGATGCCAGAACAGCCGGTGCGATTGCATTCACACCTGTAGCCGCTGCCGAGGAACGAGGCTGCGATCGACTGCGCAGCAGTCGCCTAATAACCCGTCATTTCCAGGTAGCCCCTGCCACCCATGCTGCCACTCAAGCGCACCGGCCCTTCCCAGTATTCATAGCGAGTGTCCATCCAGGCGCGCGGCTCCAGCGCCTCGAGCTCGATATCCACGCCGTGCGCCGGCACCTGCACCCGCCAGCGGGTCGGCAGTTCACGGCCATTGGCCTGGCGGGTCCAGGCCAGTTCCGTGAGCTGGATCTGCTCGCCCTGCAGGGCCTGCGACTGCCCCTGGGCGCTGACCCAGGTCCCTGCGCGATAAGGCGTGCCCTCGGTTTCACGCACGCGAAACAGCATCAGTTTCGCGCCGCCCTCAAGATGCAGGGAAAACCAGTCCCAGCCCGATTGCCCGGCCGCCAGCGGCTGGCTGCTCCACTCGCGGTCCAGCCAGGCGTTGCCAGTGACCGCCACTCGCCGGCCTTGGCGTTCGACTTCACCGCTGACCCGGTAGAACGGCTGGCTGTAGTAATAGGAGGCTTGTCCCTTGCCGGATTTTTCGCTGTATCCCTGTTCTCCGTGCAGCACCAGGGGCCCCTCGCTGACCAGGTTCAAGCGGTAGCCAAAATCCTTGCCGCTGGCGCTCATCTGTAGGTTGTCGATGCCGTCGCCGCCCTGCAGCGACCAGTCGTTGATCCATGCCCGGAACGGCTGGGCCTGAACGCCAGCCTGGCCGATACCGCCACGGGCCAGTGTTTCGCTGGATTGGTGGCCGCCCGGGCCGGTCAGGGCCGCATGGCCCATCCACAGGTTCGGGCTGTCCCAGCCCGCCGTTTCCGCACCGGTGCGCAGGGCCGAACGGAACAGGGTCCACTGTGCGCCCCACTCGCGCCCCTCGGTGTCCTTGAGGTTCGCCGTGATGTACCACCACTCGATACGAAAACCATCGTGGGCACCATGATCGCGAGGAAACGCCAGTGCATGATTGCGTGTCACCTGTTCGAAGGCGCCAGGGTCCTGCCCCAGGCCGGCAAAGCCTTGCGGTTCCGGTGCAGACGCATCGCAGCCGCCCAGCGACAACAGGGCAACCAGCACACAGGCTTCAGGCTTCATCGGTAAATTGCCTCAACAGCTCGCCCGGCTGGCGGCGCGCCAGTTGCCACAACGGCCAGGCGCTGGCCACAAGGCTGGTCGCCACCCCCAGCAAGGCCAGGTGCATCAATTGCCCGGGAAACAGGTGCAGCGGCAGGCGCCAGCCGAACGCCTGCACATTGACCACCGCCACCAGGCACCAGGCCAGCAGCAGGCCCAGGGGGATCGCCAGCAGCACGGTGAGACTGCTCAACATCAGGGTCTGGCCCAGCGACAGCCACACCAGTTGCATACGCCGTACCCCCAGCGCCCAGAGCGGCGCCAGTTGGCCCAGGCGGCTCTGGCTCAGGGTCAGCAGGCTGATGAACAAGGCCACGCCGGCGACTCCCAGGGTCAGGCTGTTGAGCGCGGCCGTGGCAGCAAAGGTGTGGCTGAACACCTCGGTCGACCAACGCTTGAGGTTGGCCTGCTCAACCACCCGGCTGTCGTCCAGCATAAAGCGCTGCTGCAGCTCGGCCTTGAACGCCGGGCCCGCGTCGGCCACCAGGCCCAGACTCAGGTTGCTCAGCCGCGCCTCGGGCCGGTGCCGGCGCAACCAGTCGGCGTTGACCAGCAGATGCCCCTTGGGGTTGCCGTAATCAGCATATACCCCCACCACCGTCATGGCGGGTGTGGGTTCGTCCGGCCACTGCAGGCTGTCACCCAGTTGCAGGCCCAGGCGCCGGGCCAGTTGTTCACTGAGCATCACCCCCTGCCCACTCGCCAGGTGCTCCCAGGCCTGCGCGCTTTGCGCCAGCAACGGCCAGCGTGTGCGGTAGGCACGATCATCGACGATGCCCTGAACCTGGACGGGCCAGCCCCCGAGGCGCAATTCGAGTCGCCAGCTTGGCAGCACCTTGCTGACGGCAGGTTGCCCGGCGAGCCAGGCGTTGATCTGCAAGCCTTGCGCGCTGTCCCGGGGGGTGACGTAGAGGTCCGCCGCCAGGCGCTGGTCGAGCCAGGTGGTGAAGGTCTTGCGAAAGCCCTCGGTCATGCTGCCCACCCCGACACTGGCGGCCAGGGCGAGCAGCAGGGCCATCAGCGCCAGGCTCAGCGCGGGCAGTTGCTGGCGGCTGTCGGCGATGAACCATTCGGCCAACGGCCTGCGGCACAGGCACGCCAGAGCGGCCAGGACAGCATCGAGCAGCGCGGGCAACAACAACGCTGCCGCCAGCAACAGCGCCGCGAGCAGGACCAGGGCGCTGGGCAGGCCGTTGCCCAGGCGCCAGCACCCCAGCGCCACCAGCAGCAACAGCCCCGCCGCCAGCGCCTGGCGGCGCAACCAGGGTCCCTGGGCCAGGCGCCACGCCTGGGGTTGCGCCAGGGCCAGCAGCGGCAGACGGGCCGCACGCAGAACGCTGCCAACGCCCGCCAGCAACGCCCCCAGCACGCTCACCAGCAGCCCGGCCAGCCACCACCAGGCCGGCAGGCTCAGTTGCCCGGCCACCTGCGCCCCGTACAGGCCACGCAGGCTGGCGGCGACATCGGGCAGCAACAGGGCGGCCAGCACATAGCCGCTGGCAACCCCGGCCAGGCCGCCCAGCAGGGCGAAAACGCCCAGCTCCAGTCCCAGGCCGATCAACAGGACTCTCAAGCTGACACCACAGGCCCGCAGGTTGCGAATCAGGCCCCGGCGCTGTTCGAGGGCCAGGCCGATGGCGGCGTGGGCGATGAACAGTCCGACGACGAAGGCCAACAGGCCCAGTGCGGTCAGGTTGAGATGGAAGCTGTCGGTCAGACGCTGCAGGTCGCCGTCGTCACTGGGCGGTTGTCGCTTCAGGCGCTCGGCAAGGTCGGCGGGCAACGGCCCTGGCTCATCGGCCAGCAACAGCCGTGACAGCTGTTGCGGCGCTTGCAGCAGCGCCTGCGCGTGACCGATGTCGACGACAATGACCCCCGGCGCCAGTTGCGGCGTGAGGACAAAGGCCGGCAACAGCTGGCCGCTGCTGCTCGCGGCCCGATCCACCGCTTGCAGGCCCAGTTGCCGCAGGGTATCCGGACCGACCCAGGCCTGTCCGCCAGGGCCGATGAACGCTCGCAGGTCGAAGCTTTGCAACGAGGCACCGGCGATGGTCGTGGTCGGCGGCAGGCTCAAGGGTTCGATGCCGATCAGCCGGACACTCTGCCCCGGCTCCCCGGCAATCCGCAGGCGGCCTTCCAGCACCGGCGTCACCTGCCAACCCAGGGTGCGCAGCTGCAGGTACAGCGACTGGTCGAAACGCTCACCGCTACGCGCCACCAGTTGCGCCTGCACAGGACCGGCCAGCACGGCGCTGGCCCGGGCGTAGTCGGCGCGCGCCTGACTATTGAGAGCCTGGACCCCGGTCCACAAGGCCGTGGCCAGCCACAGGCCGGTGAAGATGCTGAAGAACTGCAAGCGATGGCGCCGCCAGTGACTGAGCAGCGCCTGCAAGGTGATCAGCAAGGGATTCATCAGGCGTTCTCGGCCTGCACCCGACCGGCGTGCAGGAAACAGCGCTGCTCCAGTCGATCGGCCAGGCGACGGCTGTGGGTGACCATCAACACACTGCTGCCGGCCTCGCTGACCAATTGCAACATCAGCGCCAGCACTTCGTCGCTGCTCGCCTCGTCGAGGCTGCCGGTGGGTTCGTCGGCCAGCACCAGCGACGGTCGCCCGGCCAGCGCCCGGCCGATGGCGACCCGCTGCTGCTGGCCACCGGACAATTGCTCCGGGTAACGCTGCAACAACTCGGCAAGCCCGAGCCGCCCTGCCAGGTAGTCCACCCAGCGCCGGTCGTGGCGGCCAGCCAGCCGCGCCTGAAAGGCCAGGTTGGCCGCGACATCCAGGCTGCTGATCAGGTTGTATTGCTGGAACACCAGGCCGATGCCCTCCCGGCGCCAACGCGCCAGCTCAGGCTCCGAGCGCGCATCGAGGGGTTGGCCGTCAATCAGGATGCGCCCACTGTCGGCACGATCGAGGCCTGCCAGCAGGTGCAGCAGCGTGCTCTTGCCGCTGCCCGACTCGCCCATCAGCGCCAGGCTTTTGCCCTGCGCCAGGCTCAGGTCGACCCCCTGCAACACCGGCAGCGTGCCCTGGGCAGTGGTGAACGACTTGCACAGCTGCTCGACGACCAGCATCAACGGCTACCTGCAACGCGGACCGCTTGAACCCATAGGAATAGCACGTTTATTTCTGTGGGAGCGGGCTTGCCCCGCGATAGCGGATTGCCAGTTGCATCGCGTCGCGGGGCAAGTCGAGTCGTCGCACCGCCGCTTCTACAGGTGCTGCAACAGCGCCTCCAGCGGGTGACGCAAGGTGCGGTCCGCCTGGCGCTTGACCTGGCTGCGGCACGAATAGCCGGTGGCCAACGCTTCACCCGCCTTGTCCAGCTTGCCTGCCCAGGACTGTTCGAAGATCACCTTCGAGGTTTCCTGGTTACGCGCTTCGTGGCCGTAGGTGCCGGACATGCCGCAGCAACCGGTGGCCTCGGTGACCAGCTTCAGGCCCACACGAGCGAATACCTGCTCCCACTGACGGGTGCTGGCCGGGACGTTGGTCTTCTCGGTGCAGTGGGCCATCAGGCGGTAGCTGACCGGTGCCCGGGTCGGTTGCTCAGGCAACACGTCCATCAGCCATTCCTGGGGCAGCGCCACTTTCGGGCAGTCGCCCAGACCCGGCACCTTCTGGTACTCCTGGCGATAGACCAGGGTCATGGCCGGGTCCAGGCCCACCAGCGGCACGCCGCAGTCGGCCAGGGCACTGAGCTGGCGGGCGTTGCGGATTGCCGCCTTGTTGAAGGCGCCGAGGAAGCCCTGCACGTGCAGGGGCTTGCCGTTGGCGCTGTACGGCGCCAGGTACACGCGGTGGCCAAGGCGATGGACCAGGTCGATGAACGCCGCCAGCACCGGGGTTTCGAAGTAGCGGGTAAAGGCATCCTGGACCAGCACGATGCTGCGTTCGCGCTGGGCCGGGGTGAGCTCGCGCAGCGCCGGGATGCTGGCGACGCGCACATTGCAGCGGGTCAGCGTGGCCTGCAGGTTGTAGCGGCTGATCAGCGGGCTGTCGAGCATGCCGACATGGCGCTCAAGCAGCTTGCCCACCCACTTGGACCCCATCACTGCGTTGTACAGGCCGGGTGCATGAGCCAGGTAGGGAATGGTGAATTCCAGCGAGCCGATCAGGTAGTCACGCAGCGGCCGCTGGTAGCGCCCATGGTAGAGCTCGAGGAAGCGCGAACGGAATTCCGGTACGTTGACCTTGATCGGGCACTGGCCCGCGCAGGACTTGCACGCCAGGCAACCGGCCATGGCGTCGTAGACCTCATGGGAGAAGTCGGCCTCACCCTTGTCACGGGCCAGGTTGTTGCGCAGGCGCGCCGGCAGGCCCTTGAGCCAGGCGGTCTTGCCCTTGGCAGCGGCCAGCACGTCGATGTTGGCAGCCCCCTGCAGGCGCAGCCACTCGCGAATCAGCGAGGCACGGCCCTTGGGCGAATGCTGGCGCTCGCGGGTGGCTTTCCACGACGGGCACATGGCGTCGTTGGGGTCATAGTTGTAGCAGGCGCCGTTGCCGTTGCAGTGCACGGCGCTGCCAAAGCTCTGCCATACGCGCTCGTCGATCTGGCGGTCGTAGTCGCCACGCATCGGCGCCTCGTTGACCTTGATCAGGCCCTGGTCACTGTCCGGCGGGGTGCAGATCTTGCCGGGGTTGAGCTGGTTGTGCGGGTCGAAGGCACCCTTGAGCGCCTGCAGCGACGGGTAGAGTTCACCGAAGAAGTCCGGCACGTACTCCGAACGCAGGCCCTTGCCGTGCTCGCCCCAGAGCAGGCCGCCGTACTTGTGGGTCAGCGCCGCCACGGCATCGGAGATCGGCTTGACCAGCGCCGCCTGGGCCGGGTCCTTCATGTCCAGGGCGGGACGTACGTGGAGCACGCCGGCGTCGACGTGGCCGAACATGCCGTAGGCCAGGCCATGACTGTCGAGCAGGGCACGGAAATCGGCGATGTAGTCGGCCAGTTGCTCCGGCGGTACTGCGGTGTCTTCCACGAACGGCTGCGGACGCACTTCGCCTTCGACGTTGCCCAGCAGGCCCACCGAGCGCTTGCGCATGGTGTAGACCCGGGTCACCGCCTCGGCGCCTTCGGCCAGGGTGTGGCCCAGGCGCTCGACACTGGTGTCGGCCTGCAGGTGGGTAACGAATGCCTGTACCCGCGCATTCACCTCAGCCGGATCATCGCCGCAGAACTCCACCAGGTTGATGCCCAGGGTCGGACGCTCGGCGTCGGCGGGGAAGTACTCGGCGACGCTGTGCCAGACGATGTCCTTCATCGCCAGCATCAGCACCTTGGAGTCCACCGTCTCGATCGACAGCGGCTTGTGCGCCATCAGCGCATTGGCGTCGCGCAGGGCGTCCATGAAGCTGGTGTAACGGACGTTGACCA
>Ga0247821_10000156_pt1 | contig 39707 bp, 30 predicted proteins | sample 13C_Glycerol_Day_FD_192481 | JGI IMG/M metagenome (GOLD analysis project Ga0247821, IMG submission 192481) | Soil microbial communities from agricultural site in Penn Yan, New York, United States - 13C_Glycerol_Day14 | ecosystem: Environmental > Terrestrial > Soil > Agricultural land | place... | reverse complement strand
GTTCGATCACCAGTGCGCGGGCCAGGGCCACACGCTGGCGCTGGCCGCCGGAGAGCTCGCGTGGGTAGCGCTCGGCATGCTTGTCCAGGCGCACCAGCGCCAGGGCCTGGTCGACCCGGCGGGCGATGTCGGCGCTGGCCACCTTGCGCATGCGCAGGCCGAAGGCGACGTTGTCGCGCACGGTCATGTGCGGGAACAGTGCGTAGCTCTGGAACACCACGCCCAGGCCTCGGCTGGCCGGCTTGGCGTGGGTAATGTCGCGGCCGTCGAGGACGATGCGGCCGCTGGTGACCTCGACGAAGCCGGCAATCATTTGCAGGGTGGTGGTCTTGCCGCAGCCGGAAGGGCCTAGCAGGGAGACGAACTCGCCTTTTTCGATGGCGAGTGACGAGCTGGCCACTGCCTCCGTGGCGCCATAGCGCTTGCAAAGCTTGTCGATCAACAGAAAGGTCATGGCTGTGCTCCATCGCAAACGGAACCGGGGTCAACCGGCAGTTTCAGGGTGGGCAGAGCGCCAGCGGCGAAAAGCAAAGCTTTACGGACGTTGGCGCTCGCTGCTGTGGCGGCGGCCGATGTTGTGATATCGCCCTATGGACCGGAGAGTAGGGCAATGATTAGGATGTCGACAAAGGGTAATTTCACTCAGTGACAGCTATTTTGAAATTATTCCACTGACTGAAATTTGCAGGGGTTTAACGAAAAATGGATTCCGATAAACGAAACGAACAGGCCAGGGAAGTGGGTGTCAGTGCGGTGTCCCGTTTGTTCGCCGTGTTGCGAGCGCTGGGCGATTGCGGCGGCGAGGGTGAGAAGGTCAGCCAGCTGGCACAGCGGGTGGGCCTGGCGCAACCCACCACCCACCGTCTGTTGCGCAGCCTGATTGAAGAAGGCATGGTCGACCAGTGCGCGACCAGCAAGCGCTACCGCCTGAGCCTGGACTTCTTTGCCCTGGCGGCCAAGGCCGGGCAAGCGGGCAACCTGCGCGATGTGGTGCGCCCGAGCCTGCTGCGGCTGTCGGCCTCGCTGGGTGATTCGCTGTTCCTGCTGGCGCGTTCGGGGTTTGATGCGGTGTGCCTGGACCGTAGCGAAGGGCCATATCCGATCCGTACCTTCACTGGCGATATTGGCGGCCGTGTGGCCTTGGGCGTGGGGCAGGGCAGCCTGGCTATCCTGGCTTTCCTGCCAGAGGAGGAGCGTGACGAGGTGATCCGTTACAACCTGCCGCGGCTGAAGGATTTCCACCATTACGACGAAGTCATGTTGCGCGCCGAAATCGACAATGTGCGCAGCCTCGGCTATGCGGGGCGCAACACCGGTGTGCTCGATGGCATGGCCGGCCTGGCGGTGCCGATCCTCGATCGCAACGGCCATGCGGTGGCGGCCCTGAGCGTGGCGACCATCAGCGACCGCCTGGGGCCCAACCGCATGCCGACCGTGGTGGCGCTGCTCAAGCGTGAGGCGGCGGCGATTGGCGAGCGGATCAACCCGTTCGACCCGGTGCTGCGCCGGCCTTCGCATGTGTTTGGTTGAGGGCCATTTTGGTCAGGGCAGTTGTTTCTGCCGGTACGGGGCAAGCCCAGGGCCGGATGCTGCCCCTGTGGGAGCGGGTTCACCCGCGAAGCAGGCAACGCGGTGGATGGCACCGGCTTCGCCGGTGTTCGCGGGTGAACCCGCTCCCACACTGAACCGAGCAAACGTTCGAGGTGCTGGTCAGGGCAGTTGTTTCTGCCGGTACGGAGCAGGCCTGGGCCGGATGCTGTCCCTGTGGGAGCGGGTTTACCCGCGAAGCAGGCAACGTGGTGGATGGCACCGGCTTCGCCGGTGTTCGCGGGTGAACCCGCTCCCACACTGAACCGAGCAAACGTTCGAGGTTCTGGTCAGGGCAGTTGTTTCTGCCGGTACGGAGCAGGCCTGGGCCGGATGCTGTCCCTGTGGGAGCGGGTTTACCCGCGAAGCAGGCAACGCGGTGGATGGCACCGGCTTCGCATACCTGCCTACTCCGTCGCCTCGGCCACGCCCTGGTCTTCACCCAGGAACCCGCCGCTCTGGTGCTGCCACAACCGCGCATAAGTGCCATTCTTCGCCAGCAGTTGCGCATGGGTGCCTTGCTCGATGATGCGCCCTTCATCCATCACGATCAGCCGGTCCATGGCAGCAATCGTCGACAACCGGTGGGCGATGGCGATGACGGTCTTGCCTTGCATCATTTCATCCAGGCTCTCCTGGATGGCCACTTCCACTTCCGAGTCCAGCGCACTGGTGGCTTCGTCCAGCAGCAGGATCGGCGCGTTCTTCAGCATCACCCGGGCAATCGCGATGCGCTGGCGCTGGCCACCAGACAACTTGATGCCGCGCTCACCCACCAGGGTGTCGTAACCGATGTTGCCCTGGCGGTCGCTGAGCTGGCTGATGAAGCCATCGGCCTGGGCGTTGGCCGCAGCGGCGCGGATCTGCGCCTCGGTCGCATCGGGGCGGCCATAGGCGATGTTGTCGCGAATCGAACGGTGCAGCAGCGAGGTGTCCTGGGTGACCATGCCGATGGCGCCGCGCAGACTGTCCTGAGTGACCTTGGCCACGTTCTGCCCGTCGATGCGGATTTCACCACGGTCCACGTCGTAGAAGCGCAGTAGCAGGTTGATCAAGGTGGACTTGCCGGCGCCGGAGCGGCCGACCAGGCCGACTTTTTCGCCCGGGCGGATGTGCAGGCTCAGGTCGTTGAGCACCTGACGCTCGCCGTTGTAGTTGAAGCTGACCTTGTCAAAACTCACCGCGCCCCCCGTGGTTACCAGCTCCACAGCATCCGGCGCATCCTTTACCTTGGGGCCGCGGGTGAGGGTGGCCATGCCGTCCTGCACGGTGCCGATGTTTTCGAACAGCGAGGTGATCTCCCACATGATCCAGTGCGACATGCCGTTGATACGCAAGGCCATGGCGGTGATCGCCGCCACCGCCCCGGTGCCGACCTGGCCTTGGTGCCACAACCACAACGCATAGCCGCCAGCCGCAATGATCAAGCCCACCACCAGCGCCTGGTTGACGATTTCGAACTGGCTGACCAGACGCATCTGGCGAAAACCGGTCTGCTTGAAGTCCTCCATGGCGGCGCGCGCGAAGTGCGCTTCGCGATTGGCGTGCGAGAACAATTTCACCGTGGTGATATTGGTGTAGGCATCAGAAACCCGCCCGGTCATCGACGATCGGGCATTGGCCTGCTCCTGGCCGACCTTGCCCAGGCGTGGTACGAAATACAGCATGGCCAGGCCGAACAGCACGACCCAGGCAATGAATGGCAGCATCAGCTTCAGGGCAAAGCCACCGGCCAGGGCAATGATCGCGATGAAGTACACGCCGATCCCGGGCAGGATTTCGATGAGGGTGAACAACACATCGCGTACTGCCAGTGCCGTCTGCATCACCTTGGTGGTGACCCGGCCGGAAAACTCGTCAGAGAAGAACGACAAGCTCTGGCGCAGCATCAGCCGGTGAAAGTCCCAGCGCAGTCGCAGCGGCAAGTTGATCGCCAGTACCTGATGTTGAACCATGGTACGCAGCGCCACCAGTCCGATGCTGACCAGCAGGACGATGCCGATGCCCCACAGCACTCGCTTTTCTTCAGGGCCAACGGCGCCGCCGGCTTGCCATGCCGCGAGCAGGTCGACCACCTGGCCGAGGAAGGCAAACAGCCAGGCTTCGTAGATCGAGACCCCGGCACTGAGCAATGCCAGTGCCAGGATGTAGCCACGGGCGCCGCGGGTACAGGCCCACATGAAGCGCAACAGGCCCATCGGCGGCGGTGGCACCTCGTCGGGTGGGAAGGGGTCGAGCCAGCGCTCAAAGATACGAAGCATGCTTGTCTCCGGAAAATCCGTTTTCGCTTAGCCGGTAACCATAACGCACAGCGAGGCATTCGCCTGTCGACAAGCCGGGCGTGGGCTGCAAAGCAGCCCTGGTCAAACCGGCAAACCTTAACTGACTGACACTGGCCCTACGGCGGTTGTTAACAAAACTTTGCAATTTATTACATTTCTGCTTTATCTCGTTTTTCCTATGTGCTGTAGAATTGACGTTTTAGGCGGTCTCTCATCTATTTGTCGTTTTTTTGACGTATGTCATGATGCCCCAGTTGCAGATGAGCTACCGTTGCCTTCCAAACCGTTCAATCTAATTTTGCAGAGCCAGTGTTTTGACGAATGGAATGCCGTTGTTGGCTATTTCCGGCTTAGGCGCCGAAAGCAGTCAGCTTCATGTACAAGGACTGTATTGGTTGGCCTGTGACAGCACAGAAGACGCCACCTTGCTATGCCGCCAGGTGCTCGGGGGGCTGCTCAAGCCCGTTCGGGCAGCCTTGGTCGCCGATGCGCAAGCCATGGGTGACGTGCTGGGTGCGCTCGATGCCGCGCAGGGCCCTGCCGAACTGGCGCTGTACGAAGCCGACCCGCAAGCCGTCCAGCACCTGGTCGATGACCTGCCGCGTATCGACGCTGCCGGGCGTGTGCTGGTGCTGCTGGCGTCCGCCGACGCCTGGGGTACCGGCAACGTTGAACGCTGGTGCAATACGCTGCGCCCGGTGTTGTTGGCCGAGGCCGCGCTATTGCTGGTCATCAGTAGCGGCCAGAGCGCCGGGTTGGTAGAGCGCCTGCGCGTGTTCAACCAGAGTGTCGATGGGCTGGCCCAGGTGTACCGCGGCAAAGGCGGGGTACGCTACCTGCAGCATTTCTGGAGCAACCCGCTCGGCAAAACCGGTACGCGTGATGTGGAACTTACGCGGCTTGACGCGGGCTTTGCCGCTGCCGGGGCGCCGCAGGCACCCAGCGACACCGGTGGCGACGAGCTGTTGTGCCTGGCCCAGCGCCCGGTGCTGGAAGGTGCGCCAGCCTTCTCCGAGCACTGGCAGGTCTGCGAGAGCCTTGAGGAACTGGGCGCCAAAGCCAGCCGGGCGGTTTCCGCCACGGTCATCTTTGCCATGGATGGCGGGCAGCGGCTGGATAGCCTGGCGCGCCAGCTGCACCGCTTGCGCCAGTTGCGTGGCAGTGCTCTGAAGCTGGTGGTGCGCGAGATGGCGCCGACCCTGCGCTACCAGGACGAACAGCTGTTGCTGGCCTGCGGGGCCAGCCAGATCGTGCCGTTCGGTGCCAGCCTGTCTCGCTTCCTGACCATGGTCGAGAGCATCCAGGGGTACCTCTGGCGCCGGCACCTGCCAAGCGATTTCGATGCCTTGCTCGCACGCCTGCGGCCGCTGGCCATTTGCGGGCTGGTGGCGCCGAGCGCGTTCGCCGAAGCCGTGCAGACCATGTGGCACGGGGTGCGCAACGGCGAAATCGTCCACCAGTTGCTGGTATTGCGCCCGGCCCCTGGCCTGACCCCGCTGCAAGCTTGCTCGCGTACGGTGTTTCGCCGCGACGGTGACATCGCCTGCGTGGTGGGCGAAGTGCTGTTCCTGTTCCTGTTCGCCTGCCGCTCCGAAGGCGTCGAACAAGCGCTTGACCACATCTTCCAGTTGTCGTGGAAAGAGCTGTTCATCAGCCAGGAGGTGCTTGCCGGTGTCGATAGCCTGGCCAGCCCTGCCTTCCTCGACGACAGTGTGCCACGGCCACCCCGGCTCGACGCGGCAGCGCACCTGTCTGCCCAGGCACGGCCGGCCCTGGCGCCGCGCCGGGTTGCCTTGGGCAAGCGGGGTACCGCATGAACTTCGTGCAACTGCTGCAAGTGATCGGCATTACGGCGCTGGTCACCTTGGCGCTGGCCCTGCTGCTGTTGCGCCTGCGTGCCACGCTGCGCGACTGGCTGCGCCGCCGCCTTCCACCCCGTTACCTGAAACCGCGGGGTGTACGCCACCGCGCTGCACGCCAGGAACCCCGTAATGACTAATACATCCGCCACGTTCCCGGTACTGGCCCGCTGGCCTGGGCTGGGAGGGTGGAACCTCTATTTCCTGGCCAAGTTCCTGCTGGTCGCCCTTGGCATGCTCGACTTCCAGGCGCTGCCGAACCTGCTGTTCGCCGCGTTTCTACTGGTGCCGTTGCCGGGCAAGTGGCTGCGTATTGCGCGGCAGCTGGCCGCAGTACCGATTGGCATCGCGTTGTTCTACCAGGACACCTGGCTGCCGCCCTTCAGCCGCCTGCTGGCGCAGCCGGGGGTGTTCGATTTTTCGTGGGACTACCTGCTCGAACTGCTCGGCCGGTTCATCAACTGGAACCTGCTGGGTGCGCTGGCGTTGTTGCTGGTGGGCTACCTGTACCTGCGCCATTGGCTGCGGCTGAGTACCCTGAGCCTGCTGGGTCTGGCGTGGTTGGCCGTTGGCGGCCTGCCATCGCTGGGGTTCAACGCGGGCCAGGCACCTGGCGCCGCGGCTGCCAGCCCCGCCGAGCAGGCGCAGGCCACCGCGGTTGCCGACAACGCCACGCTCGACAGCTGGCTCGAGCGGTTCTTCGCCAGCGAGCGTGAACGTGTGACAGCATTCCCGGCCATGAAGGCCGATGAGCAGCCGTTTGACCTGCTGGTAATCAACATCTGTTCGCTGGCCTGGGATGACCTGTCCGCCGTCGGGCTGCGAGACAACCCGCTGTTCTCGCGCCTGGACGTGATCTTTGACCAGTTCAACTCGGCCACGTCCTACAGCGGGCCGGCTGCCATCCGCGTGCTGCGTGCCAGCTGCGGGCAGTCGTCCCACGCCGGCCTTTACCAGGCCGCCCCGGAGCAATGCCTGTTGTTCCAGAACCTGGCCAGGCTCGGCTTCCAGAGCAACACCTTGCTCAACCACAGCGGCCGCTTCGACAACTTCATCGGCGACATCACCCAGCAGCACATGCCACAACCTGGCCTGCGCAACACCGACTTCCCGCGGGCACTGGTCGGCTTCGACGGCTCGCCGATCGCCAGCGACCTCGAGGTGTTGCGCCGCTGGTGGGGGCAGCGCCAAGGCGCGTCGGCCGAGCATGTGTCGCTGTTCTACAACAGCATCAGCCTGCATGACGGCAACCGTATCGTCACCGCCGACGGCGGTACCCGTGTGGCCGATTACACCACCCGCGCCACCCGCCTGTTCGGCGAGCTGGGCAGCTTCCTCGATGAACTGGAGCGCAGCGGCCGTCGCGTGGTCGTGGCCTTTGTCCCGGAACATGGCGCCGCGCTGCATGGCGACCGCATGCAGCTGTCGGGCATGCGTGAAATCCCCACACCGTCGATTACCCATGTGCCGGTGGGCCTGAAGTTCATCGGCATGGGCCAGCCTGCCCGCAGCGAGCCGCTGCATGTTTCGGCACCCACCAGCTACCTGGCGCTGTCCGAGCTGATCTCGCGCGTGTATGCGGGCCTGGGCGAGCAGCAGGTGCTGGATGTGCCCAGCCTGTTGAGCGACCTGCCGACCACCGAACCGGTCGCGGAAACCGCAGGTGCGCAGGTACTGAACTACCAGGGGCGCGCCTACATGCGCCTGCAAGGCCAGCCCGACTGGCAGCCTGTCCCGAAGGAGCGCCCATGATCACTGGCAAGGCAGACCCTGCCGACCGCAGCGACGATATCGCCCAGTTGCGCCAGCACCTGGACATGCCGGACCTGAACTATCAGGACATCTCTTTGCTGGTGGGTGTCCAGCAGGCCCTGCAGCGCTGGCCGCTGCTGGGCGAAAGCTGCCGGGCCAGCGCCCAGGGCACGTTGTACACGACGGTGCCGCGGCGTGAGGTGCTGTCGCCATGACCAGCCTGGCGTTGCACGGGGTGCGCGGTGGCCTGGGGCGCAGTGCCTTGCTGGCCGCGCTGGGCTATGCGTTGCAGGGGGCAGGGGAGCGGGTCCTGCTGGTCGACCTGTGCCCAAGCAATCTGCTTGGGCTGCACTTCAACCTGCCCCTCGACATGCGCGACGGATGGGCGCTTGCCGAGTGGGAAGGGCGGCCGTTCAGCGATGCCCTGTACGAGGTGCTCGATGGCCTGAGCCTGATGCCGTTCGGCAATCTGCCTGCCGGCACGCGGCAGCCGTTGCCCGACGCTGAAGCCTGGCGCGCTCGCCAGGCCGAGTTGGCCGAACACTTCGACTGGTTGCTCTTCGACCTGCCGCAACTGCCGGCTGATGTTGCTGGCCAGAGCATCGAGACCGACGTGCGGGTATTGGTGGCTGAGGCCGAGATGGCCAGCCATCTGCTGCTCGGGCGCCGGCCGGTCGAGCAGTACGACCTGCTGCTCGTCAACCGCTACGACCCGGCCAGCCGCTTGCAGAGCGACCTGCTGATGGTGTGGCGCGACCTGTTCCGTGATCGTTTGCCAATCCAGGTGGTGCACCGTGACGAGGCCTTTCTCGAGGCCCTGGCGTGCAAGGCACCGCTTGGCCACTACGCGCCGCAGAGCCTGGCTTGCCGGGACGTGCAGAGCCTGGCGGTGCGCTGCCTGACGAGGCGCCGGTCGTGACCCTGAACCCCTTGTCTGCCTATAGCTGGTTCAGCACGCGTGGCGCGCGGCAGCCGGTCGCCTGGCTGTTTACCCTTGGCGTGTGGCTGGCCTTCCTGTTCCTGCGTCTGGAGTCGCCCGCCTGGCAGGCTCTGTTGGCCGAGCGGCAGCGCCTGTACCCGCAACTGGCGGGCAAGCGCCCAAGCCTGGGCGACCCGCTACGCCTGCTGATCCAGAGCCTGTGGCTGCTGGTCCGGCGCCAACCGCTACCACGCGAACCGGGGGGTGCCCGCCGAGTTTGGGGCGCGGTACGTACGCAGCTGCGCGGCGTGCTGCAGGTGCTGCGCCACTACCGTAGCCTGCTGATCGCCCGCCTGCAGCAGCTGCCTGCGCGCTACAACGCCAGTGCTTTCAAGCAGGAGGCTTCGGCACGCTTGCGCGGCTTGAGCGTGTTCGCCCGGTGGGCGTTCTACAGCGTACTGACCCTGGGCGCCATCGGCCTGGCCGTGCTGTGCGTGACCGAACCGTTCGGCTACCTGGCGCAGCTGGTGTTCATCTTCCTGCTACTGGGCATCGCCATGCTGGTGCGGCACATTCCGGGCCGCTTCCCGACTCTGATGTTGATCGTGCTATCGACCCTCATCTCCTGCCGCTACCTGTGGTGGCGCTACACCTCGACCCTGAACTGGAACGACACCACCGGCCTGGTGTGCGGGGTGATCCTGCTGGCGGCAGAAACCTATTCATGGTTCGTGCTGATCCTGGGCTACATCCAGACCAGCTGGCCGTTGCAGCGCAAGCCGGCGAACCTGCCGGCAAATCCGGCGCACTGGCCGACCGTCGACCTGATGATCCCCACCTACAACGAAGACTTGTCGGTGGTGCGCACCACGGTGCTGGCGGCCCTTGGCCTGGACTGGCCGCGCGAGTGCCTGCGCATCTATATCCTCGACGACGGCCGGCGCGACGCGTTCCGTGCGTTCGCCGACGAAGTGGGGGTGGGCTACATCGTGCGGCCGGACAGCAAGCACGCCAAGGCCGGCAACCTCAACCATGCGCTGGGCGTGACTGACAGCGAGCTGATCGCCATTTTCGACTGCGACCACGTGCCGGTGCGTTCCTTCCTGCAAATGACCGTGGGCTGGTTCCTCAAGGACCCGAAGCTGGCGCTGGTGCAGACGCCGCACCATTTCTTCTCGCCCGACCCGTTCGAGCGCAACCTGGGCTCGTTCCGCCGTCGCCCCAATGAAGGCGAGCTGTTCTACGGCCTGATCCAGGACGGCAACGACATGTGGAACGCGGCGTTCTTCTGCGGCTCGTGTGCCGTGCTGCGACGTACCGCGCTGGAGAGCATCGGCGGCTTTGCCGTCGAAACCGTGACCGAAGATGCCCATACTGCCTTGCGCATGCACCGCCAGGGTTGGTCATCGGCCTATCTGAGCATTCCGCAGGCGGCCGGCCTGGCCACCGAGAGCCTGTCGGCGCACATCGGCCAACGCATTCGCTGGGCCCGTGGCATGGTGCAGATCTTCCGCACCGACAACCCGCTGCTCGGCCGTGGACTGAGCCTGTTCCAGCGGGTGTGCTATGCCAACGCGATGCTGCACTTCCTGGCCGGCCTGCCAAGGCTGGTGTTCCTGACCGCGCCCCTGGCGTTCCTGTTGCTGCATGCCTACATCATCTATGCACCGGCGTTGATGATCCTGCTGTACGTGCTGCCGCACATGATCCACGCCAGCCTGACCAACTCGCGCATGCAGGGCAAGTACCGGCAGACCTTCTGGGGGGAGGTGTACGAGACCGTGCTGGCCTGGTATATCGCCCGCCCGACCACGGTCGCGCTGTTCGCGCCGAAGAAGGGCAAGTTCAACGTCACCGCCAAGGGCGGCCTGATGGAGCAGGAACAGTTCGACTGGCGTATCGCCCAACCCTACCTGTGGCTGGCGGCGCTCAACGTCGCCGGCCTGGGCTTTGCCGTGTGGCGCCTGTTCACCGGGCCGGCGGCGGAAATCGGCACGGTGATCGTCAGCTCGCTGTGGGTGATCTACAACCTGCTGATCATCGGCGCCGCCGTTGCCGTTGCCGCCGAAGTGCGCCAGGTGCGCCGTGCCCACCGGGTGCAGATGCGCTTGCCGGCGGGGCTGGTGCTGGCCAGCGGTCACGCCTACCCCTGCACCCTGGTTGACTACTCCGACGGCGGTGTCGGCCTGCATTTGCACCAGGGCCTTGAGTTGAAAGCGGGGGAGCAGGTGCGCCTGCTGCTCAACCGTGGCCAGCGCGAGTTCGCCTTCCAGGCCTGTGTCACCCGTACTGTCGGGCAACACGTGGGCCTGGTGTTCCAAGACCTCAGCCAGCAACAGCGTATCGACCTGGTCCATTGCACCTTTGCCCGCGCCGATGCCTGGCTTGGCTGGAACGAGCAGCACGAAGTCGATCGCCCGCTGCGCAGCCTGGTCGACGTGCTGAAGCTGGGCGGTGTCGGTTACCTGCGCCTGGTCGAGCACCTGCCGCCATGGCTGCGGGCGTGGCTGCGCCCACTGCGCACGCTGGCGCACTGGCTGGCCAGCTACAGGCCCCGCACACCACGGCCTGTCCTTTCCATGAACCCTGTTGATCGAGACGCATGATGACTGGTTATCCCGCGCGTACCTGGGGCCTGGCGATGGCGCTGCTTGCTGCCTTGTCGCAGAGCGCCGCTGCCGCCTCCGTAGCCCCGCTTGCCGAGCCGGCCGTACCCACGGTACCGAACTGGCCGGTTGCGAAAACCTTCGAGCAGCTCGGGCATGCGTCCGACAGCCTGCTGCTGGGGGTACGCAACAGCGAGCATATCGAATTCGGCCTGCGGCGCGATCGCCTGGCCACCGACGCCAGCCTGCAGCTGGACTACACACCTTCGCCCGCGCTGTTGCCGAACCTGTCGCACCTGCGCGTGTACCTCAATGACGAGTTGATGGGTGTGGTGCCGGTGGAGAAAGACCAGCTTGGCCAGCGTGTGCGCCGCCAGCTGCCACTGGACCCTAAGCTGCTCAGCGACTTCAACCGGGTTCGCCTGGAGTTCGTCGGGCATTACACCGACATCTGCGAAGACCCGGCGCACAGCGGCCTGTGGCTAAACCTGAACCGCAAGAGCCAGGTGCAGCTGCACGAACAGGCCCTGGCCCTGGACAACGACCTGGCGTACTTCCCGCTGCCGTTCTTTGACGTGCGCGACACCGGCAAGGTAACGCTGCCGGTGGTGTTCAGCGGCGTGCCGAGCCTGGGTGAGCAGCGTGCGGCGGCGATCCTGGCGTCCTACTTCGGCAGCCAGGCCGGCTGGCGCAAGGCCAGTTTCCCGGTGCTGTACAACAGCCTGCCGGCCCGTGGCGATAAACCCACGCCGAGCATCGTGTTTGCCAGCAACGACCGTCGCCCGGCCTTCCTCGCCGACCTGCAGCAGTTCCCGCCGGTCGACGGCCCGGTACTGCAAATGATCGACCACCCGGACGACCGCTTCAGCAAAGTGCTGCTGGTGCTGGGCCGCAACGACGATGACCTGGTCAAGGCCGCCTCGGCGCTGGCGGTTGGCAACAACCTGTTCCGCGGTGCCCGGGTGAAAGTCGAGCAGATGACGGCACTGCAACCGCGCCAGCCCTACGATGCGCCGAACTGGACACGCACCGATCGCCCGGTACGCTTCGCCGAGCTGCTCGATTACCCCGAGCAGCTGCAGGTCAGCGGCCTGCAACCGCGGCCGGTGACGCTGGAATTGAACCTGCCGCCCGACCTGTTCGTCTGGCGCAACCAGGGCATTCCGCTGCGTACGCTGTACCGCTACACGGCCCCGGCAGTGACCGACGAATCGCGCCTGAGCATCAGCGTCAACGACCAGTACATCACCAGCATGCCGCTGGTGGGCAATGACCGGCGCGGCGGCACACTGGAGGAAATGCGCCTGGCGGTGCTGTCCGGTGACAACACCGCATTGACCGAGAAGTCGCTGGTACCGGCGTTGAAGATCGGCGACCGCAACCGCCTGCGTTTCGATTTCAGCTTTGCCAGCACCCTGGGCAGCGCCCAGCGCGACCGCTGCCAGACCTCGTTGCCGGTGGATGTGCGTGCGGCGATCGACGACAACTCGACCATCGACCTGTCCGGTTACCACCACTACATCGCCATGCCCGACCTGCGCGCATTCGCCCGCAGCGGCTTCCCGTTCAGCCGCATGGCCGACCTTTCCGAAACGCTGGTCATCATGCCGGCCAAGCCCACGACGATGCAGGTGGGTACCTTGCTCGATGCGGTCGGTGGGCTGGCCGGGCAGATCGGCTACCCGTCGCTTGGCCTGCAGCTGGTCGATGACTGGAAGCAGGCTGCAGCGGCCGACGCCGACTTGCTGCTGCTTGGCAGCCTGCCCGAGGCGCTGGGCGATGCGCCCAACCTTGGCCTGCTGCTCAGCGCCCAGCGGGACTGGCTGCTGCAAGGCCGTAGCGCGGGGCTGCCGGGCAGCCAGCGCTTCGATACTGCGCCGGTGGCCGCGAGCAGCCGTGTGGCCGTCAGCGCGCAGGCGCCGATTGCGGCCATTACCGGGCTGAAGTCGCCGTTCCACGAGCAGCGCAGCGTTGTCGCCCTGTTGGCCAACAGCGATAGCGACTATGCGTTGCTGCGCGATGTGCTCGGCGATGTGGGCAAGCTTGATGCAGTGGCCGGTTCGGTGACGCTGGTGCGCAGCAGCGGCGTCACCAGCCAGTTCGTAGGCGAGCACTACTTTGTTGGCGCGCTGCCGTGGTGGCTGCTGCTGTGGTTCCACCTGTCCGAACACCCGGTGCTGCTGGCGGCGATCGCGGCCATTTGCGTGGTGTTGTTCGCCTTCCTGTTGTGGCGGGCACTGCGCTGGGCAGGCAAGCGTCGCCTGGGTGAGGCGGGGTGATGATGCGTCGGTTGCTGGTAGGGCTGGTCACCTTGGGCCTGCCCGTTTTCGTCAACGCCGCGCCGGCCTGTCCATGGCCCGCCTGGGACCGCTTCAAGGCTGAGCTGGTGAGCGTCGACGGTCGGGTCATCGACCCGAGCGATGAGCGCCTGATCACCACCTCGGAAGGGCAGAGCTATGCGCTGTTCTTCGCCTTGGTGGGCAATGACCGGCAAACCTTCGCGCAGGTGTTGCGCTGGACCAGCAACAACCTGGCAGAGGGCGACCTGGCCCGGCATCTGCCCGCCTGGCTGTGGGGCCGTAATGGCCAGCAGCAGTGGCAGGTACTGGATGCCAACAACGCCAGCGATGCCGACCTGTGGATTGCCTACAGCCTGCTGGAAGCCGGGCGGCTGTGGGACGAGCCGGCCTACACGCAGCTGGGCCAGCGTTTGCTGTGGCGTATCGCCGCGCAGACCGTGCGCAAGCTGCCGGGCCTCGGGCTGATGCTGCTGCCGGGGGACTACGGTTTCGAGGACGCCCGCGGCGCCCGCCTGAACCCCAGCTATTTGCCGCTGCAGTTGTTCGATCGCTTCAACCTGGTTGACCCGTTGTGGGGCGAACTGGCGGCCAACACACGGCGTTTGTGGCTGGCTTCGTCACCAAAGGGCTTTGCCCCGGACTGGCTGCTGTGGACGCCAGCCGGTGAATTGGCAGCGGACCCGCAACATGGCAGTGAAGGTGACTACGACGCCATTCGCGTCTACCTGTGGGTGGGCATGCTGGCCAAGGACGCGGCACAGCGTGCCGAGCTGGTGGCCCACTATGCCCCGATGGCGGCATTGACCGCGCGCCAGGGTCTGCCGCCAGAGCATGTGGATGCGCACAGCGGTGTTGCCAGTGGCCATGGCCCGACAGGTTTCTCTGCGGCGTTGCTGCCGTTGCTGGCGGCATCGCCGGAGCACGTCGCAGGCCTGGCGGCCCAGCGTCAGCGCTTGCGCGAGCAGCCAGTCGAAGCCAAGGCCTATTACAGCCAGGTGCTGGCGCTGTTTGGCCAGGGTTGGGACCAAGGCCGTTACCGTTTTGACCCGCACGGCCGCCTGTTGCCGGTCTGGAGCACGCCATGCAGCGAATGATTGGTGTGCTGATGCTAGCAGCGGTGACCTGCCAGGCCACCGCGCAACCCAAAGATGCCGGCGAACAGCGCCAATGGCTGTTGGACCAGGTGCGTCGCGGCGAGGCGCTGCATCGTGACGACCTGGTGCGCGACGCACTGGGGCGGCTGCAACTGCTCGAGCCGCGCAACCCGGACGTGTTGCTGGCAGCCTTGAGTCTGGCATTGCGCGAAAAGAACAGCATCGAGGCCGAGCAGTTGAGTGCCCGGATCAGTGCCATTGCGCCCGGCAGCTTGCAGGCACGCCAGGCCAGGCGTCTGCTTGAGCTGCAGCAACCGGAGCGCGCGCGGCAATTGCAGCAGGCCCGCCTGCTGGCTGTCACCGGGCGCAATGAAGAGGCGCTGGCGGCCTATGAACAGCTGTTCGCTGGCGAGCCACCAAGCCTTGAACTGGCCCTGGACTACTGGCGCGTGCGCGGCAACCTGCCAGGCCAGCGCCCTGAAGCGATCAGCCAGTTGCAGCAACTGGACCGGCAGTACCCGGGCAGTGCCGGGTTGCGCCAGACCCTGGCGGGTTGGCTGTTCGCCGAAAATCGCGACCGCGAAGCCTTGGCCTTGCTCGATCAGCTGGCACGCGACCCTGGCGCACGGGATGCCGCAGCCCAGCGTGAGTTCGACTACCTGTCCGGGCAAGCGGTGAGTGCCGCCAGCGCGGCGGCCTGGCAAGCGTTTCTCCAGCGCTACCCGGCCTCACCGTTGCAGGCGCAAGCCAGCGAGACCCTGCAGCAGCAACGCAAGCTGCTGGCCGACCCATCCTGGCAGGCTGGCCAGCGGGGCATGGCATTGCTCGACAAGGGCCGTAACGCTGAAGCCGAGGCGCAGTTGCGCCGGGCGCTGCGCCAGTACCCGGACGATGCCCGCTTGCACGGCTCCCTGGGGTATGCGCTGATGCGGCAAAGCCGCTATGAGGAGGCCAATGCGGCGTTCCGGGCGGCAAGTGCCAAGGAGCAGGACACCTACTGGATCAGCCAGTGGAAGGACCTGGAGTCGTCCAGCCAGTATTGGGCCCTGCTCAACAAAGGTGAGCGGGCCCTGCAGGCGAAAGACATGCGCGGTGCGCGCGCCTTCTACCAGCAGGCACGACAGCAGCGCCCGAAAGAGGAGTATGCCTTGCTGGGCCTGGCGGATGTCTCGCTGGCCGAGGGCGATACAGCGGCCGCCGAGCGGCAATTCCTGCAGGTTCGGCGCATGGCACCGGATAACGAAAGTGCCGTGCGCGGCCTGGTGCGCGTGTACCAGGCGCAATCGCCCGACAAGGCGCGGGCGTACCTGGAGAGCCTGCCGCCTCGGCAGCAAGCGCAGTTCGCCAGCCTGCGCCGCAGCCTGGAACTCGCCCGCCTGCGCCAGCAAGGTGACCAAGCTTTGCAGCGCCAAGACTGGGCGGCGGCCAGCCAGGCGCTGGGCCAGGCCACGGCCTTGGCGCCCGACGAGCCATGGCTGGTCTACCAGTTGGCCAACAGCTTGCGCCATCTGGGGCGTACCGCCGAGGCCGACGCGGCATTCGCCAGGATCGTGCAGCGCCAGCCGGGCGATGCCTCTACCCGCTATGCCCACGGCCTGTTCCTGGAGTCCAGCGACCGCGATGCGCTGGCCCTGGACAGCCTGGGCGCCGTACCGCAGACGGCCTGGAGTGCTGACATGCATGCACTGGAGCAGCGTATACGCCGTCGCATGACCCTGGCCTCGGCGCAGCAACTGCAAGCGCAAGGCCGCACGGCTGAAGCGACCAGCCTGCTCGAGGCCAGCCTGGCGCGTGGTGAAGGCAGCACCGACGACCTGATGCTGTTGGCTGACTGGGCGGCGGCGAACGGTGAGCCTGGTAAAGCGCGCGGCTATTACCAGCGCGTGCTTGCTGCGCAGCCTGGGCAACCGCAAGCGCGCCTTGGCCTGATCGAAAGCGCGGTGGCCGAAGGCAATCTGGCACAGGCCCGGCACATGCTGGCTGTGCAGGTGCCACAACTGGCTGCTGATGACAGCAACGCCCAGCGGCGCCTGGCAGCTGTCTGGGTCGCCTTGGGCGAACACGACCAGGCGGCCAGAATGCTCGACCAGATCGCAGCGCAGCAGCCTCGCCCCGACCCCTTGTTGCGGCGTGACGCTGCCCGCCTGGTGGCGCAGGATGACCCGCAACGGGCGCTGGACCTTTACGCCGCAGCAATGGCAGATGCGCAGTTGCTCGAGCGTGCCGCCGTGTCGCCACGGGATGACCGTGCACTGACGCTGGCCAGCCGTGAGCAGGATGACGACGACTGGCTGGCACGCAGCCTGCGCAGCGACGTCGATGCACTGTATCGCCAGCGCAATACCCATGTGACGTTGATGCACGACTACGGTTGGCGCGAGGACGATGGTACGCCGGGCACATCTGAACTGAGTACCCAGTCGACCTTGCTGCATGTCGATACCCCTTGGCAGGACGGCACTGCCTTTGCGCGGGTGGAGCGCATCGGCATGGATGCGGGCTCATTCGAGCAGAACGACCAAAGGCGCTATACCCCGGACTTCGGTAGCTGCCAGTTTGTGGGCCGCACCGCTGACGGGAAGTCGCTCCCTGCGTGCGAGGGTGGTTCGCAAACGGCGGACGGTAGCGTGCTGGCGCTGGGTTGGCAGGGCAAGCGCTGGGCCTTCGACCTGGGGACCACCCAGGGCTACGCGATCAACAACTGGTTGGGGGGCGCCACGGTCAACGGTGACCTTGGCCAGGTCGGCTGGTCGCTGACCGCTTCGCGACGGCCGATGAGCAACTCGCTGTTATCCTTTGCGGGAGCACGTGACCGCCCGACGGGCGTGCGCTGGGGTGGGGTCACGGCCAATGGCGCCACGCTCGGCCTGAGCTGGGACCAGGGCGGTGATAACGGGGTCTGGGCCAGCCTGGGGCACCACTGGCTGTATGGCGAGAACGTCGCCGACAACCAGCGCACCCGGGCCATGGCCGGCTATTACCACCGCGTGGTGGAAAAAGCCGACGAGCGTGTGCGCGTGGGCCTGACGCTGATGCACTGGCGTCACGACAAGGACCTGGGTGGCTACAGCCTGGGGCAGGGCGGCTACTACAGCCCGGAGCGCTACACATCGATTGGCGTGCCGGTCAGTTATGCCTGGCGCAACTACGACTGGTCGGTGCTGCTGGAAGGCTCCGTCAGCTGGTCCCAGGCCCACAGCGGCCGCAGCCGCCTGTACCCGGACGCGCACGTCAACCGCAAGGTACTGGCGCAGTATGACGTTGACTCCAACCTCGACGCCATGAACGACGCCAGCGACAGCAGCGGGCTGGGCTACCGCCTGCGTGGGCTGTTCGAGCGGCGCCTGAGTGACCATTGGGTGTTGGGCGCCGGCTTCGACTGGCAGCACAGTGATGACTATGCGCCTAGCCATGGCATGCTCTACCTGCGCTACCTGTTCGAGCCGTGGCGGGGCAACCTGGCGCTGCCGGTGACACCGCTGGAACCCTACAGCGAGTGGCGTTGACGAAGATGTGTCACCTGTAGGAGCGGGGGCCCTGTGGGAGCGGTTAAAGCCGCTCCCGCAGGGTACGCGTATCGCTTGCGAATTCAGTTCTCTACGCGACAGCGCAGCCCCAACGGGTTTGCTATCCCGGTGTTGACACCGGGTACGCCTCCGCCCCATTATCCAGCCATATCCACGCAACGGGCTTCCCTGCATGTCCATCTCCAACCACGCCATTTCCGCTTCGGGCTTCATCGCCCAGGCAGGCGCGTGCGTTGCCGTTGCCAAGAAATCCAAGAAACAGCCGCTCATCTGACCGAGGCGCGCTGTCTCGTCAGGTGGGCTGACGAGACAGAAGGCGCCAGGTATCCCTGCCAGACCACTTCCACTCTTCGCCCTGCTGACGCTGACTTTCGGTCAACATCAGGAGTTTTTGCATGTCGAATTTCCGTGGTATCTGGGTCGCCCTCGTCACGCCATTGCGCGCCAATGAAATCGACTTTACTGGCCTGGAAAAACTGGTGAAGAAGCTGCTCGAAGAGGGTGTCGCCGGTTTTGTGGTATGTGGCACCACGGGCGAAGCGGCGGCGCTGTCCAAGGCCGAGCAACTGGCCGTGCTGGACGCTGTGCTGGCCTGGGTGGAACCGGGCAGGGTGGTGATGGGCCTGTCGGGTTACAACCTGCGGGAACTGTTGGCCTTCCAGGCTGAAATCCAGCAGCGTGACATTGGCGGGCTTCTGGTCCCTGCACCGTGCTACATCCGGCCTTCGCAGGCCGGCATCGAGGCGTTCTTCAGCACCGTGGCGGATGCCGCCAGCGTGCCGGTGATCGTCTACGACATTCCCTACCGTACCGGGGTACGCATCGAGCGTGAAACCCTGCGCCGCATCGTGCGCCACCCGCGCATTGCAGCGGTGAAGGACTGCAGCGGTGATAGCGAGACCACCATGGCCCTGATCCAGGACGGCCACGCCCAGGTGCTGGCCGGTGAGGACGTTCAGATCTTCAACAACCTGTGCCTGGGCGGTGCGGGGGCCATTTCGGCTTCGGCGCATGTGCGGGCTGACCTGTACGTGCGCATGTTGCAGCAGGTCGACCATGGCGACTGGCTAGCCGCGCGAGGGACGTTCTACCAGTTGCTGCCGTGGATGAAAATGGCCTTTGCCGAGCCTAACCCGGCCGTGATCAAGGCAGCATTGCAGATGCAAGACCTGATTGCTGACGAGCTGCGCGAGCCCATGCAGGCCTGCACGGAAACCACCCGGGGCAAGCTGCAAGGCGTGCTGGACTCACTCGGCGCCTGAGGCGGCTGCAGCACGTGGCCGCAAGGGCATTTCCATCGGCTGGTAGGTCAGTCCGGCGAACTCGCCCACTTCACCTGCCAGGTTGAAACCGTAGCGCTGGTAGGCCGGCACCGAAGACAACGATGCCCTGACGGTGACGATTTCAGCCCTGGCATGCTCAAGCGCGGCGCTCATGAGGCGCGCGCCGATGCCTTGACGTTGGCACCTTGGTGCAATGAACAGCATCGCCACGTGGCGGCCTTCCTTGAGTTCGATCAACCCCGTGATGACACCGTCCACGATGCACACCAGTATCAGGTTGTCGCCCTGCATGCGCTCGGCAAACGCCAGGGGCGCGGCCACCCTGGTGAAGGTTTCGATGCCTTGTGCCGACAGCGAGGGCGCGACCGCCTGCATGAAGGCATCCAGGCACACGGCGCTGGCATGGGTGAGGTCGTCAGGGGTGAGTTTGCGTATGTGCATGGCAGTCGTCCGTGTCTGGTATTGTCCTGTTGCCAACTTTAGCCTGTTACTGGATCAAGGAGAGAGCCATGACGACTTCACCGGAAAAGATCCTTTTCCTGCCCGGCGCCTCTGGCAACGTTGCCTTCTGGCACCCGGCCGCCGCGGCGATGAGTACGCCAGCAATCGTCCGGCACCTGGGCTGGCCCGGTTTCGGCAACGTGCCAGCCAACCCGAATGTTTCCTGCCTGCAGCACCTCGCAGCCCTTGCCCTTGGCGAAGTCGACAGGCCCACGGCCTTGGTGGCGCAGTCCATGGGTGGGGTGGTTGCGGTGCTCCTTGCGCTGGAGCGCCCAGCGTTGATTACGCACCTGGTCCTGAGCGTGACTTCAGGCGGCATGGACCTTTCTGACTTTGGTGCTGCTGACTGGCGTGCAGAATTCGAAGCGGAGAACCCCAAGCTGCCGCGCTGGTTTCTCGATGACCGCACTGATCTGACGGCGCGCCTCTGCGAGCTGCGCATGCCTGTACTGCTGTTATGGGGAGGTTCAGACCCGATCAGCCCTGTCGCTGTTGGCGAGTGCTTGATGCAGTTGATACCAAACGCCAGCCTGCAGGTGTTTGCCGATGCCGGCCATGACCTTGGCCATAGCCATGCCGAAGCGGTCGCGCGCCTGATTGACGCGCACCTTGCTTCCTGACGGTCGTTTCAAGCTGCCGTAGCCACGACCGGCCTGGCCTCGCCGATCAGGATATCCTCGAAAAACGCTCCGACCGGCTCGGTAGGGTGGCACAACTGAATCTCCAGCACCCACACCACCTCGCTCGGGACGATTTCCACCTCGGCCAGTTTGTCCTGCCCATACAGCACATGCGGGAAGTCGGCGATGCGATGCCCAGCCAGGTTGCGTTCCAGCTGCCAGCCTTTCGCCTGGGCACTGCGCTCGGCGAAGTCATACAGCTCGCGCCCGGTCAGGCCACGCCCCCAGGCCTGGCGGGTTTCGTCGAACACTTCATGCAATGCCTTGACGCAGGCGTGGTGCAGGTCGTGCTGGCCAAACACGAAGGTGTCGCCATAGTCGCCTTCATAGCCATCCCATACCGGGCCGACATCGACCACGACGATATCCGTGGTACGTAATACGCGTTGAGGATCAATACCTTGGCGCGGCGTGCGCACGGTGTCGTCGCCAAAACGGATGTAGGTCGGGTGCCAGGTGTGCGATGCGCCCATCGCCTGCAAGGTCTGCGCGGCCATCTCCAGCGCCTGGGCAGTGGTCATCCCGACTTGTAGCTGGCTGGCGATCGCCGCCACGGCCCGTACCGACTGCTCGCGGGCCGCGAGCATGCCGTCCAGCGAGTAGCGCGGGCCGACTTTTTCCAGCACCGGGTGCAATGGGTTGGTCGTTGAAGCCTCGGGCACCAGTGCGCCGCTGGCAACGAAAGCCTCGGCGACAAAGCGATGGGGCTGCAGGCCTGCCGCGAGGCACTGCTCGCGAGCCTGGCTGATCATCGCGGCATTGCCGCAGGCATAGACCTGGGTGTCGGCCCAGCGATGGGCCTGGGCCAGCGCCACCTGCTGCACCCGCGCCTGGTCCGACAGCACCGGGTGCCAGTGAAAGTGAGCGTGTGCACGGCAGGCCTGGTCGAGAAATTCACGGTCATAGAAGTCTGCGTTCGATCTGCCGCCCCAGTACAACGTGACCTCGGCATCACCTGCCAGGGCGGTCAGCAGCAATGGCTTGATGCCGGCGTAACCTGTACCGGTGGCGAACAGCACCAGGGGGCGTTGGTCCTCATGCTGCCAGGTGCAGGCACCCACCGGTCCTTCAAGCTTCAAGGTGTCACCTGCTTGCAGGGTTGGCAGCAGGTGTTCGGTAAACAGGCCGCCCCTGACCTTGCGGATGTGAAACACCAGTTGCCCCTGGTCCTGGGCGGGCAGGTTGGCGATGGAAAAACAGCGGCTGTCGCCGTTGTCGAGCCGAAAGCGTACGTACTGGCCAGCCCGTACCACCAATGGCTGTGCAGGCTGCAGCACCAGTTCGACGATATCGGCGCTCAGTTCGCGTTTGCCGCGGACCTGTGCCTGGAGTTCCAGTGCCGGGGTTTCCAGGGACCAGCCGGGAATTTCCAGGCACATATCACTGCAGGCGTGGCTCTGGCACAGCAACATTTCGTCGGCTGCCAGGGGGTAGCAGGGCGCGGGCGTGTCTGCTGCCCGCTGCTTGTCCCGATACTGCCCCGACACCACCTTGACCTTGCACGATCCACAGGCGCCGCGGCGGCAGGAGAAGGGTACCGGCAGGCCGCTGGCGAGCATGGCATCGAGCAGCAACTCCTGGCTGGCGTCGAAGGTTTTGCCCGAGGGCGACAATTCAATGACATGGCGGTTTTGCATGAGCACCTCGGGGCAAATGGAGGTTCGATTGTTGCTATAGTCCAGGACCAGTAGAACCTCCAGTTTTGGTTAATTCACATGGTCCAGCTTCGCAAATTGCAGCCGCTGCTCAAGCTCGACGGGGCGCAGCCGCAGGCTTCGTACAGGCAGATTGTCGAGGGCCTGGTTGCCGCGATCACCGAGGGCCGCCTGCGCCCCGGCACGCCGTTACCCGGCACGCGGGAAATGGCGCAACTGCTGAACGTCAATCGCAAGACGGTGATCCTCGCCTACGAGGAAGCCGAGACCAAAGGCTGGCTGGAAAGCGTGCAACGCCGCGGCACCTTCGTCAGTCGGCAACTGGCAGTTGGCACCCTGCCCGAGCCCGATGCAGCGCGGCCCTTTGCCCTGGTGCTGCCAGAGGAGCCTGCCGTTGCCTACTTCACGGCCAACGAACAGGCTGCCGCGCAGCAGCATCGGCCGGGTGCGCTGTTTTTCGACAACGGCGCCTGTGACCACCGCCTGCTGCCGCAGACCGTTCTGCACCGCTATTACCGTAATGCCTTGCGCAACAGCTTCACTGCCAACACCGTGCGCCATGGCAGCGCGTGCAGCAGCCATTACCTGCGCAGCGCCTTGGCCGACATGCTGCGGCACAATCGCAGCCTGAACGTTGGCGCCGAGCATATCTGCCTGACCCAGGGCGTGCAGATGTCGCTGTACCTGGTGGCCAGCGTGCTGCTCAAGCCCGGTGACGTTGTGCTGGTCGAGCGCTTGAGCTATCCGCCCGCGTGGGAGATCTTCCGCCAGCTGGGTGCCCGGCTGGTCACCGTGGAGCTAGATGACGAGGGCTGCCGGGTCGACCAGATCGATGCACTGTGCCGGCTGCACAAGGTGCGCATGCTGTACATCACACCCCATCACCAGTTCCCGACCACGGTCAGCCTGCCTGCCGGGCGCCGGCAGCAGTTGCTGGAGCTGGCGCGGCAGCACGACTTTTGCGTGGTCGAGGAAGACTACGACCATGAGTACCACTTTGCCGGGCGGCCTTACCTGCCGCTGGCCAGCGACCGTCAGCAGCGGCATGTGATCTACATTGGTTCATTGTCCAAGTCCTTGGGCAGTACCTTCCGTTGCAGTTTCATCGTGGCGCCGGCGGAGGTGGCCGTGGTGCTCGAGCGCAGGGCGACGCTGACCCTGGGGCAGGGCGATGCGGTGATGCAGCAGATGCTGGCGGACCTGATCAATGATGGCGAGCTGAAGAAGCACTTGCGTCGGGTTGCGCGGGAGTATCGTCAGCGTCGGGAGACCCTGTTGGCTTGCTTGCGCGAGGCCTTTGGCGAGCAGGTAGCTGTAAAGGCACCGGAAGGCGGGCTGGCGCTGTGGGTGAGGTTTGCTGACGGGATCGATGTGGATCAGTTGGTTGGCAAGGCGTTGGAGTTGGACCTGGTGGTACGCAGTGGCCGGCAGTTTTCGCCGTTCGGTCATGCGGAAAATGCCTTGCGCCTGGGGTTCGCCTCGCTGGACATGGATGAAATCCGGCTGGCTACACAACGTTTGGCGCAAGCGGCGAAGGCGATTGCAACATCGGCCCTGTAGGCGCAACGGTCTTGCTCAAGCTCTAAAAGCTAGCGCAGTCCCTGTGGGAACTGGCCCAGCCCTTTGGGCTGCGCTGTCGCGTAGATAACTGAAATCGCAAGCAGTCCGCGTACCCTGTGGGAGCGGCTTTAGCCGCGAAGAATCCAACGCGGTGCCATAGATCGTGTCGCCTGCTTCGCGGGTGAACCCGCTCCCACAGGTATGGTGCAGGTTTCGGGTACCCTCGGTTCCTGTGGGAGCGGGCATGCCCGCGAACACCGGCAACGCCGGTGCCATCCACCGCGTTACCTGATCAGGCTTGAGCGGGCTATTTGCGCTGCCACACCTAGCCTTGTTCGCTGACCACCCAGGGCCTGTCCGCGGCATCGATAAGCACTTCACCCAGCGCTGCGCAGGGTTGTGGTCAAGCCAGTGCGCCTGCCCAGCGAGCACCTGCTCGGCAAGCGCGGTCAGCCGCAACGGCCGTTGTGTCCAAGACAGGTCGAGCAGGCCGTAGTGGCGGAATGCATTGATGGCGGGCATGCCAACTCCTTTGGGCTCTGTCCGCCGACAAAGCATCGACTTCCTCGGCCGATGAGGATAGCCTCGGCGCAATGCTGCCGAGCAGCCAATAGAAAAATCATCGCCATGCCTGCAGGTTTTCCCGGGTTGCCCTCACTCAATGCGTTACGGGTGTTCGAAGTGGTGGCGCGTCACTTGAACTTCCGCCTGGCCGCCGAGGAACTCGGCGTCACCCAGGCCGCCGTTGCCCAGCAGATTCGTGGGCTGGAGGCCGGTCTGGAGGTTCGCCTGTTCGAGCGTTTGCCGCGCGGCCTAGGCCTGACCGATGTCGGGCATGCCTACAGCACCAGCGTGCGCAGTGCCTTGGCGATGATCGACGAAGCCACGCGGCTGTTGCGTCCGGCGCCCTCCCATCTCACGGTCAGCGTAACGCCAACCTTTGCTTCGAAATGGCTGATCCCCAAGCTGGGGCACTTTGCCGAGCACAACCCCGAGATTGACTTGCGGGTGCTGGCCACCGACCGGCTTTCGCATTTTCATACCGATGGTGTGGACCTGGCCGTGCGTTATGGCCAGCCGCCGTTCGGTGCCGGGCTGAACGCCGAGTTGCTGATGGAGCCACCGGTGGTCGCGGTGGCGAGCCCGGCGTTGTTGGCAGACGTGGGCTGGCCTGAGGGTTTTGCCGCCTTGCAGCGCTATGTGGCATTGCACGATGCGCACAACTTCTGGCCGCAGTTCTGCGCTGCGGTGTTCCCTGGCCACCCGACGCCCACGGCGAAGACCGTGCGCTTCAACCAGACCTCGCTGGCCATCGAAGCTGCCATAGGCGGGCAGGGCATTACATTGGCCAGCCATGCCTTCGTCAGCAACGATATCGCCGCCGGCCGGCTGGTGCAGGTGTTCCCCCAGCAACTGCGGCTGGACAAGGCGTTCTACCTGGTATGGCCGCGCAAGGGGCAGCCGCCAGCGGCCCTGCAAATCGTCAGGGCGTGGCTCAAGGCTCAGACTGACGAAAGAAAAACTACTGGCTAGACGAAGTCCGGCTGCCTCCCTGCGCACCTGTGTGGCTGCTAGTGTGAATGCACTTGCAAACACAGGGTTCCATCGCCGAAGGAGGCAATATGTCTGTGCAAAAGGTAGCAATCATCACCGCCGGTGGCAGCGGCATGGGCGCAGCAGCGGCACGTCGCCTGGCTGCCGACGGCTTCAAGGTCGGCATCCTGTCGTCCTCGGGCAAGGGCGAAGCACTGGCCAAGGAGCTGGGTGGTATCGGTGTTACCGGCAGCAACCAGTCGGTCGAGGACTTGCAGCGCCTGGTGGATGCCGTGGTCGGGAAGTGGGGGCGCGTCGATGTGCTGGTCAACAGCGCCGGCCACGGCCCGCGCGCGCCGATCCTGGAGATCAGCGACGAAGACTGGCACAAGGGCATGGACACGTACCTGCTCAATGTTATCCGCCCGGCACGCCTGGTGACGCCAGTCATGCAACGGCAGAAGGGGGGAGTGATCATCAACATCTCTACCGCCTGGGCATTCGAACCCAACGAAATGTTCCCCACATCGGCGGTGTTCCGCTCGGGCCTGGCGGCGTTCAGCAAGATCTTCGCCGACACCTATGCCGTGGACAACGTGCGCATCAACAACGTATTGCCTGGCTGGATCGACAGCCTGCCGGCCACTGAGCAGCGGCGCGACAGCGTACCGCTCAGGCGCTATGGCACCAGCGAGGAAATTGCCGCCACCATTGCATTCCTGGCCAGCGACGGGGCTGCCTATATCACCGGGCAGAACATCAAGGTCGATGGTGGCCTGACGCGCAGCGTCTGACCGCCCTCAGTACGCAGCCGTCGGCAGCACGCCGTCGCCCTGGGCCTTGTGCGCGGCTTCTATCAGCTGCAGGTTGCGGCTGCGTAGTGCGTGATTGTTGCCAACACGCAGGTTGGAGCGCTGCGCCAGGGTTTCGGCCTGTTCGTACAACCCTTGCTGAAGGCGCAGGACGCCAAGGTAGTGCAGGGTTGCCGGGTTGTTCGGCTGAATGTGCAGCGCGCGCTCCAGGGTGGCTGCCGCCTGGTCCAGTTGGCCGTCGGCATACTGTTGCGAGGCGGTTTCGATCAGCACGGTCGAGGCATGGTTGCTGCGTGCCGGCGCGGAGCGCTCGCCGGCCAGTGCGCCTGGTGCCGTGATTGCGCTGAACAACAGGAGCAAGGCGGACAGAACAGGTGTGCTGGGCATCGGCGGTAGACTCGGCAGGGCTTGGGCAAGCCCCTGGCTGGAGGGCAAGGGGATGCTATCGACCGAAGTGGAGCGTTGAAGTTCCCGCTTGGGCAATTTGTTGCCTGTTCCCCGCCCTTTGCCCTGGCAACATCTGTTCGGTTACCGCCCAAAACCGCATTCCGGCGCCTCAAGCCTGCGTCAGTACCTCCGATAGCAGCACACCCACCATCGAATCATCGACCAGAAGTGGTGCCAACAAGGAGTACTGCCCGCATGCTTGCCAACCTGAAGATCCGCACCGGAATGTTCTGGGTGTTGTCGCTGTTCAGTCTGACCCTGCTGTTTTCCACCGTCAGTGCCTGGCGTGCAGCGGTGGGTAGCGACCAGCAGATCACCGAACTGGACCAGACCGCGCACCAGTCGGACCGGTTGAACAATGCGTTGCTGATGGCGATTCGCGCCAGCGCCAATGTGTCCTCGGGCTTCATCGAGCAACTGGGTGGCCATGAGGAAAGTGCCAACAAGCGCATGGCGCTGTCGGTCGAGCTGAACGACAAGAGCCAGAAGCTGGTGGACGAGTTTGTCGAAAACGCCCGCGAGCCTGCACTGCACGCACTGGCAACCGCGCTGCAGGCCACTTATGGCGAGTACGCCAAGGCAGTCGCCGGGCAGCGTGAGGCAACCCGTCAACGTTCGCTTGAGCAGTATTTCAAGGTCAACACCGACGCCGGCAACGCCATGGGCCGGTTGCAGGCGCTGCGCCAGCAACTGGTCGGCGCGTTGAGTGAGCGCGGCCAGCAGATCATGCTGGAATCCGACCGGCGCCTGGCGCGCGCGCAGCTGCTGAGCCTGGCGCTGCTGGGCGTGACGCTGTTACTGGCGGCGCTGTGCTGGGCCTTTATTGCCCAGCGCGTTCTGCACCCGCTGCGCGAAGCCGGTCGGCACTTCCAGCGCATTGCCGGCGGCGACCTGAGCGTGCCGGTGCAGGGGCAGGGCAGTAACGAGATCGGCCAGCTGTTCCATGAGCTTGAGCGCATGCAGCAGAGCCAGCGCGACACCCTGGTGCAGATCAGCAGCTGTGCCGGGCAACTGGATGCAGCCGCCACGGCGCTGAATGCGGTCACCGAGGAAAGCGCCAACAACCTGCGCCAGCAGGGCCAGGAACTGGAGCAGGCCGCCACCGCTGTCACCGAGATGACCACAGCCGTGGAGGAGGTTGCGCGCAACGCCATCACCACCTCGCAGACCACCAGCGAATCCAACCAGCTGGCAGCGCAAAGCCGCCGGCAAGTCAGCGACAACATCGACGGCACCGAGGCCATGACGCGTGAGATCCAGGCCAGCAGCGCGCATCTGGAGCAACTGGTCGGGCAGGTGCGGGATATCGGCAAGGTGCTGGAGGTGATTCGCTCGGTGTCCGAGCAAACCAACCTGCTGGCGCTCAATGCCGCCATCGAGGCAGCCCGCGCGGGCGAGGCCGGGCGCGGCTTTGCGGTGGTGGCGGATGAGGTGCGTACGCTGGCCTACCGCACGCAACAGTCGACCCAGGAAATCGAGCAGATGATCGGGCGTGTGCAGGCGGGCACCGAAGCGGCCGTGGCCTCGATGCAGACCAGTACCAGCCGCGCCCAGTCGACGCTGGACGTGACCCTGGCCTCGGGGCAGGTGCTGGAGGGGATCTACAGTGCGATCGGCGAGATCAACGAGCGTAACCTGGTGATTGCCAGCGCAGCCGAAGAGCAGGCCCAGGTGGCGCGAGAGGTGGACCGCAACCTGCTGAACATTCGCGAGCTGTCGACATCCTCGGCAGCGGGGGCGCAGCAGACCAGTGAGGCGAGCAAGGCGTTGTCGCGGTTGGTGGGGGAGATGACGGCGTTGGTGGGGCGGTTCAGGGTTTGAGGTCAGGTGGGCATCAGGCTGTTGGGGGAGCAGTTGTCTTTACAAGGGCTTCCCCAGCCGAAGGAATGCGCCATGCCCGTTCTCATAGAACTGCTCATAACTCATTGAGTTAGCAGGGACCCTGTGGGAGCGGCTTTAGCCGCGAACACCGGCGCAGCCGGTGCCATGCACCGCGTCGGATGCTTCGCGGCTGAAGCCGCTCCCACAGGTTCAGCGCCGCCCTTGAGGATTGTGCAGTGCCTGCAGGAGTGGCGTGCTTTCAGTTATCGATCATGCTTCGAAGAGGAGCGCCCGGCCTTGTTGTGCTCCTTGGAATGGGCAATGCCAGACTGGGTAGTACCACGGCCGTTGTCATCGTTGCGCAAGCTGCCATAGTGATTACCGCTCTCGCCATGGTTGCGCGTGGCCTTGCCGGCATGGTCACTCTCATAACCGGCGCCATTGCCGTTGATGCCACCCTTGCCGCCACCCTGCCCACCGCCGTTGCCACCACCTTTGGCATACGCGGAGCCGATCGGCGAGACATTGGCAGGCAACAATGCCGTTGCGCCGAGCGCCAGGGCACAAGTAAAGACGGCTACCAGGGTTTTTTTCATGTTTGTTCGCCTCCAGAAGGCGCAGGGGGAGCTTGGGTGCGGATAGGACATGAGGTTACCCTTCAAGTTCCGCTGGGTACTGCCCCGACTGCTCAGATCTCGACCTGAGTACCAAGCTCGATCACCCGGTTCAGCGGCAGCTGGAAGTATTTGAGGTTGCTGTTGGCATTCTTCAGCAGGAAGGCAAACAGGTGCTCCCGCCAGCGGGCCATGCCCATCTGCTTGCCTGCAATGACCGTCTCCCGGCTGAGAAAATAGGTTGTGCGCATGGGGCCGAACTCCAGGTCCGCACGCTGGCAGCGGCTTAACGCCAACGGCACGTCGGGTTCCTCCATGAAACCGAAATGCAGGTTCACGCGGAAGAAACCGTCACCAAACGCCTCGATCTCAAAGCGCTTGCCAGCGCTGACTCGTGGCTCATCCTCGAACACGACGGTCAACAGCACCACCTGCTCATGCAGTACCTGGTTATGCAGCAGGTTGTGCAGCAAGGCGTGAGGCACCGCCTCGGGCCTGGCGGACAGGAACACCGCAGTACCGCCCACGCGGTGAGGCGGCTGGGCCTTGAGGCTGTTGATGAACAGGTCCAGCGGCAGCGAACTCTCGTCCAGTCGCTCGACGATGATCCTTCGTCCGCGCTTCCAGGTGGTCATCAGGACGAACAGCGCCAGGCCCGCAATCACCGGAAATGCACCGCCCTGGAGGATCTTCGGCGCATTGGCGGCAAAATACAGGCTGTCGACCAGCAGGAACGCCAGCAGCATCGGCACTGCCAGCCAGCGTGGTGCCTTCCACAACAACAGCACCACTGCCGAGGCCAGCAGCGTGGTGATCAGCATGGTCCCGGTCACGGCTACACCATAGGCTGCCGCAAGCGCCCCGGACGACTCGAAGCCGACCACCAGCAGCACCACGCCGACCATCAGCGCCCAGTTCACCATGCCGATGTAGATCTGCCCCTGCTCCTCACTGGAGGTGTGCTGGATGAACATGCGCGGTATGTACCCCAGCTGGATCGCCTGGTGCGTCAGCGAGAACGCACCGGAGATCACGGCCTGGGACGCGATGATGGTGGCCAGGGTGGCCAGCCCGACCATGGGCAGCAGGGCCCATTCGGGCGCCAGCAGATAAAACGGGTTGCGCACTGCCTGCGGGTCGCCGAGGATCAAGGCGCCCTGGCCGAAGTAGTTCAGCACCAGGCCGGGCAGCACCAGCATGAACCAGGCCCGGGCAATGGGTTTGCGGCCGAAGTGCCCCATATCGGCGTAGAGTGCTTCGGCGCCGGTCAGGGCCAGCACCACCGCGCCCAGAATCGCCACCCCCATGCCCGGGTGCAGCAGGAAGAACTTCACCGCCCAGAGCGGATTGAGCGCCTGCAGCACTTCCGGGCGCTGGACGATGCCGTGCAGGCCCAGTGCACCCAGCACGATGAACCACAGCACCATGATCGGCCCGAAGAGGATGCCGATGCGCGCGGTGCCGTGCTTCTGGATCAGGAACAGCGCCACCAGCACCACCACCGACAGCGGCACCACCCAGTGTTCGATACCGTCGAAGGCCAGTTGCAGCCCCTCGACGGCCGATAGCACGGAAATCGCCGGCGTGATCATGCTGTCGCCGTAGAACAGCGCGGCGCCGAACAGGCCGAGCAGCACCAGTATCCTGCCCAGCCGCTGGTAGGGCGCCGCCGCCCGATGCGCCAAGGCGGTCAGGGCCATGATGCCACCCTCGCCCTGGTTGTCGGCACGCAGGATGAACAGTACGTACTTCAGCGACACCACCCACAGCAACGACCAGAACACCAGGGACAGCACGCCCAGTACACCGGCGGTATTGGCCTGCACGCCGTAGTGCCCGGCGAACACTTCCTTGAGGGTGTACAGCGGGCTGGTGCCGATGTCGCCATACACCACGCCGACAGCGGCGACGAGCGTGCCGATGGGGTTGGACTTGCCGGGAAGGGATTGGTTTGCGATGACGGTGGATTGGCTCACGAAAGGCTTCTCTGGACTGGCGGGTTGAAATGCATGCCATCCTTGAGCATCGCGCGCCCAGTATTCCTTCTGGCTGTCGGCTCAGCCGTAAAAAGAGCGTAAAAAATCAGCCTGCGCCCTGCTCAGGCAGATTGTGCCGCCAGGCTGTTGCTGACGTTGCGCCCCAGCACCAGCACCGTAGCGAAACCGCAGCCCACCAGGGCCGTGGCCAGACTCAACAGTACCGAGCTGCCCAACTGGTCGACGATCCGCCCGCCGAAGAACGAACCCAGCGCAATGATCACCTGGAACATGGCGACGAACAGCGGCATGCCACGTTCGACATCCTTGGGCGCGACGACGAACATCCAGATACTGGCGCAGGCCGGGAACGCACCGAAGGCGAAGCCCCACAACCCGATCAACATTGCGGCACCGGTCATGCCGGTGGCGAAGTGGGGGAACAGGGCGGTGCTGGTGCCGATCATCAGTGCGATCAGCAGCAGAGTGTGACGTACGCTGCGGTTGGCGGCGAAACCGGCGAAGATGTTGCCGAATACCCCGGCCACACCATAGAGCAGCAGCAACGAGCCAATGGTCGGCCCATCGAAGCCGGAGCTTTGTTTGAAGAACGGGGCGACATAGGTGTAAGCGGCAAAGTGCGCCAGGCCGATCAGCAACACGGCGATCAGGCCAACCCGCGCTTGTGGGTTGATGAACAGGGCCGGCAGGTCGCTGATGCGAATGGCCTTGTCCGGGTTGAGCCGCGGTAGCAACAGGATCTGCGCCAGCAGCACCGGTACGCCCAGTAGCGCGGTTACCAGGAAGGTCATGCGCCAGCCCATCAGGCCACTCAACCAGGTGCCTACCGGCACGCCCAGCACGGTGGCCAGGGTTACACCGACCATGATGATCGAGGTAGCCTGGGCTACGCCCACGCCCTTGGGCGCCAGGCGGCCGCTGAGGGCAATGGCCGTGGCCCAGAAACCGCCGATACTCACGCCCAGCAGTACGCGGCCGAACAGCAGCAGGCTGAAGTCACTGGCGTAGGCCACCACCGCGTTGGCGATGATCATGATCAGCGTCAAGCCGATCAGCAGGTAGCGACGGTCCAGGGCGCCAATGCCCACCGACAGCAATGGGGCGGCGAGGGCGGCCATGATGCCGGGCAGGGTAACCATCAGGCCGGCGTGGCCTGCACTGATGCCGAGGTCGCTGGCGACATCGTTGAGTACGCCCACCGGCAGAAACTCGCTGGTCACCAGGGCGAAGGCACCGACGGCGACGGAGAGAATGGCCAGCCACTGTTGGCTGACACTCTGTTGATCATGTTCGGGGCGGCCGCGAGGGGCCTGACTGGCACTTGGCATGGTATTGGATTCCAAGAGAGGGATGTCGCCTGAGGCAGGCGCAGGAGCGGGGGAAATGTGCTGGCGATTATAGGGGGTGGTTTTGCCGGGCCAACAGGCGGGGGGCTCGATAGTAATCATCAGCGCAATCGATGAAACGCCTTGCGCAGAGCACCCGCTGTTGGCCGGGGAGTTATGCTACAGGTTCCGCAAGCAGGTGTTGCGGAGGATGGCACGGGCTTCGCCCGTGTTCGCGGGTGATCCCGCTCCCACAGGTTTGTGTGCTGGTTGAGGCCAGAAAAGACCTGGGGACGCAACGGCCTTGCTCACAACCTGAACGCTGGCGCGATCCCTGTGGGAGCGGGTTTAACCGCGAAGCAGGCGCCGCGGTGGATAGCGCGGGCTTCGGTGCAGGACACACAAGCGTCCTCCCCATCAATCGACCCTATGGCGACACCAGCACATCGCACTGGGACTCGTTCAGCACATGCTTGGTGACGCTGCCAATCAGCAGCTCTTCAAGCGCACTTTCCCCTTGCTTGCCGACCACGATCAGGTCGCATTCCAGCGCTTGTTCCTGCTCGGCAATCTGCCAGCCAGGGTCACCGTGCACCACGATTTGCCGAGCATCGGCCACTCCGGCGATTTCGCTCAAGACTGCGAGTTGTTTCACCGCATCTTTGCGGATGACATTGCGATAGTGCGTCAGGGTGTCGTGATCGATGTTGGCGAAGCGCATGCTGCCTTCGAACGGCGCCTCGTACACATGCAGCAAAATGATCTCGGCCTGTGGGGCAATGGCTTTTGCCAGTTTGATGGCGCGCAGTGACGAAGACGAAAAATCAACTGCAACCAGCAAGGTGCGGTACGCATCGCGAGGTGCCTGCTTGACCACCAGCAAAGGGCAGGGCATGTGGTTCAGCATTTTCTGCACAGTGGAGCCCAGCAGCAGGCGCCTCGCCACGCTCTGGCCCTTTGCCCCACACACCAGCAGGTCGTTGCGTTTATCCTGCACCACGCGGGTGATCTCCGTGGTCACCGAGCCGTGCGCGACTTGCACGCCAGCGGCGATGTCGTAGCGCTGGAACAGCATTGCAGCCAGCGCGCGAATTTTTTCACCAGCGGTATCCAGTACACGCTTCAGCAGATCGTCATCAGGTGCCACCAGTTGCTTCAGGCGCTCGAAGGGGGCCGGGTTGGCAACGTATAGCAGGTCCAGTGATGCTTGTTGCGCCTTGCACAAGTGCGCAGCGCGCTCTGCCGCGTTGCGGGCAGAGGTGGACAGGTCGGTGGCTACCAGTACGTGGTTCAGCGGGCTCATGTGGGGTTCCTTATCCAAAGCCGCGCACGGTGATCGATGGCGATGCCTTGAGCACGATGCGCCTGGCGGTTGTCGATTCGTTCCTTGCTGGCAGCCATCGTCTCGCGAACCCGGCCCGGCGACTTGATGTGTGTCAAAGGAGTGAGTGACCTATCTTGAGCTGACCACTTCTGCGCACCAAATCAACGCCAGCGGGCATTGGTAACAAGTCCGCGGCTCATGATGCTCTAGGTCTTCTGTCTGGCAACACGATCAGCTGTCGTTGTGGTGTGCGCCATGCGACAGCAGCAGTTCGGCGAGCTTGTCCATGGCCGGTGTCGCCTGGCTGCCCTTGCGGGTGACCAGCTCATACGGGTCGCTGACCGAACCCATGGTCAGGGGCAGAATGCGGACCTGTTGGTTCATCGCACATTGCCGAGCCACGTCGATCGACACCAGTGCCACGAAGTCGGGGCTGTTCTGCAGCAGCGACAAGGTCGCCAGGATCGAGGTGGTCTCCACCAGGTGCAGCGGGAAGCGCAGCCCGGCATCGTGGAATTCGCGCTCGAGCTGTACCCGCATCGGCATGTTGGCCCGGTACACGATCCAGCGGCTCTCGGCCAGGTCTGCAAGGTTCAGGTTTTGCGCGTGCTTGAGCGGGTGGTCGATATTGGCAATGACCGCCAGCGTCTCGTCCTGGACAAACCTGCTGGAAAACAGCTGAGGGGTATTGCTCACGCTGGTGCGGCACAAGGCGACGTCCAGGCGACCGCTTTCGATCTGTGCCAGCAGCGACTGGCTGGTGTCTTCAATGATTTCGAACGACATCTGCGGCTGGATGCTGGCCAGCTGCGACACCGCCCTCATCAGCAATGGCACGGCGCCCATGATTGCCCCCACCGCCAGCCGGCCGCCGACCCCGCGCAGGATGGCATCCAGGTCATGCCGCAGGTTTGAAATGTCCGTTTGCACCACGCGTGCGTAGCGGATAGCGCAGTGCCCGGCAGCCGTGGGCTCCAGCCCGCGATTGGTGCGGTTGAACAGCACCGTGCCGAAGGTGGTTTCGATTTCCTGCAAGGCCTTGCTCGCCCCGGGCTGGGTAAGCCCGACACTACTTGCCGCACCGAGCAGCGAGCGGTGCTCGTCCAGCTCGATGAGCAGGCGCAGGTGGCGAGCGTGGAGCCTGGACATGATCGAGTTGAGTGATGGGGTCATCTGGTATGCGTCCGGGTTATACCGATATGGATTGTTCTCAATACCATGGTCAGGCGCGCATTCCTATACTGGCGCTGCACGGTGTCGCATCCAGTGCGGCTGAACCGCCTATAAAAATAACCCCAGGAGGCTGCTGAGGCCCTATGTCCCTGATCAACTACATCACTCAGATCCAGTTCGATGTCGGCGCCATTGTGCATCTGCCTGCCGAGTGCGAGCGCATTGGTATAACCAGGCCTTTGATCGTGACCGACCGTGGCGTGCGTGCCGCCGGTATCGTCGATGTGGCCTTGAGCACGTTCAGCGGCAGCAGCGCGCAATGGCCGATCTATGACGGCACGCCGCCCAACCCGAACGAGAACGCCGTGCGTGAAGCGGTGGCCATGTTCCAGGAGTGTGGCTGTGACGGGATCATCGCCATTGGTGGGGGCTCGGCGATCGACCTGGCCAAAGGTGTGGCCGTGTGTGCCAGGCACGACGGTCCATTGAAAAGCTTTGCGGTGATCGAGGGCGGCCTGGCCCGCATCACACCGGCAACCGCACCGGTGATCGCCGTACCGACCACGGCGGGCACCGGCAGCGAGGTAGGGCGGGGTGCCATCCTGATTCTCGACGACGGGCGCAAGGTGGGTGTCATCTCGCCCCATGTGGTGCCCAAGGCCGCCATCTGCGACCCGGCGCTGACCCTTGGCCTGCCGGCGCAACTCACCGCCGCCACCGGCATGGATGCCATTGCCCATTGCCTGGAAACCTTCATGGCACCTGCGTTCAACCCGCCCGCCGATGGCATTGCCCTGGATGGCCTGTGGCGTGCCTGGCGCTTCATCGAAACCGCCACCCGCGAGCCCGGCAACCTGGATGGCCGCATCAACATGATGAGTGCTTCGCTGCAAGGCGCCCTGGCATTCCAGAAGGGCCTGGGCTGCGTGCACAGCCTCAGCCACGCGCTGGGCGGTATCAACCCACGGCTGCACCACGGCACCCTCAACGCGATCTTCCTGCCCGCCGTCATCACCTTCAACCGCAAGGCCGAGACGGTGTTGAACGAGCACAAGATGCAGCGCATTGCCCTGGCGATGGGGCTGGCTGACGAAGGCCGGATCGAAGACGCCATCCGCCAGATGACTCGCGCGCTGGGCCTGCCGACCGGCCTGCGCGAGCTGGGCGTCAGCGAAGAGCTGTTCCCGCGCATCATCCAGGGCGCGCTGGCCGATCACAGCCACCGCACCAACCCACGTGAGGCATCTGCCGAAGACTACCAGTGGCTGCTTGAGGCATCCCTGTAATTCGCTGATCCGCTGTTCAACCAATAACAACAAAAGTGAACGCCCATGACTACCAAATATGCGCAAGCCGAGCTTGGCCGCGAGCCTGAAGCGACCGCGAGCTCGAACCCGCTCAGGAAGTACCAGGTCATCACCGTCAGCCTGCTGCTGGTGATCGGCATCATCAACTACGTCGACCGCAGCGCGCTGTCGATCGCCAACACTTCGATCCAGCGAGACATGGCGATCACGCCGTCGCAGATGGGCATTCTGTTGTCGGCGTTTTCCCTGGCCTATGCCTTTTCCCAGTTGCCGCTGGGCATGATCATCGACCGGCTGGGCAGCAAGATCTCGCTGGGGGCGGCGCTTCTGGGCTGGTCGGTGGCGCAGACAGCCACCGGCCTGATCAACAGTTTTTCCGCGTTCATCGGGCTGAGGGTGGTGCTGGGGATTGGCGAGGCACCGATGTTCCCGTCGGCGGCCAAAGCGCTGGCGGAGTGGTTCGCGGCCGAGAAACGCGGCACGCCGACCGGCATCGTGCTGTCATCGACCTGCATCGGGCCGTGCATTGCGCCGCCGCTGCTGACGCTGCTGATGGTCACCTGGGGCTGGCGAGGCATGTTCATCGTCACCGGGGTGTTCGGCATTCTGGTCGCCGCGTGCTGGTTTGCCTTCTATAAAAGCAAGGAACGTTACCTGGCCGAGTTGCCTGCCGAGGAGCGTGAGCGCCTGCTGGCGGCCCAGGCGCAAAAACAGGCGGTGGCAACGGCCAGGCCGAGCATGAAGGCACAAGTGGCGGCATGGGCCGAGCTGTTCCGGCACAAGAGCACCTGGGGCGCTGTACTGGGCTTCATGGGGGTGATCTACATGCTGTGGCTGCACCTGACCTGGTTGCCGGGCTACTTCGAACGTGAGCACGGGTTGAGCTTGTACAAGACGGCCTGGGTGGTGTCCCTGGCCTACGTTTTTGGCGCCCTTGGCACCATTGTCGCGGGCCGTGTGTGCGACCGCCTGGTGAGGAACGGCGCCAGCGTGCTGGGTAGTCGCAAGCGGGTAGTGGTGAGTGCACTGTTCGCGGCGGCGGCTTTCACCGTGCCGCTATCGTTCGGCAGTGGCTTCATGCTCAGTGTGGCCCTGCTGTGCTGCGCGTTGTTCAGCGTGAACATGGCCAGTTCCACCGCCTGGATGATTGCCAACACCGTCGTGGATAGCCGGCGTGTAGCCTCGTTTGGCTCCATCCAGAACTTCGGCGGTTACCTTGCGGGTTCGGTGGCACCGATCGTGACGGGGTTCAGCATTCAGCAGACCGGGTCGTTTGCTTCGGCGTTCCTGATCAGTGCGGCGGTCGCGGCGGTGGCGGCGATGGCCTATGTGTTGCTGCTGAAGCAGCCAGTGTCTGCTGACAGGTAACTCCCGTAGAAGATCGACCAGACCTTTGGGCTGCGCTTTCGCACAGGGAACAAGGCTCGCGTGACCGCATGTGCTTTTCAATTTTGAGCAAGACAGTTGCTCCCCAAAGGTGCCCGCTAAATCAACGATGAGGCCGACTCGGCGAATGGCCCTGTTCGAACGCCGCCAGCATCCTTTGCCGCGTCAGCGGGTCGGCAGGAATCAGGTGCTCGATGCGCAGCGATTCCACGGTGATGTCCAGTGGCATGCCGAAGGTGGTGAAGGTGGACAGAAACCTCAGCTCGCCGTCCGGGGTGTTCACACGGGTCAGCAACACCGGCGTGGCACTCGTCGCCTGGGTGGGGCTGCGTGGGGCTGGCAGGTCGCGCAGGCGCCTTGCCAGCGCCGGGTTGCCGGCGGCTTCCCTGGACGCACGTTGCCAGGCAACGGCGCGGATCTCCGCTGCATTGGCCAAATGGTCACCCAGGCCGCCGGGTTGAAGCAGTGTTTCCAACAGGTTGAGGCCTGACGCCGCCTGTGCGGCAATGCCCGCCATCGCCAACAGCAAGCCGGTGCTGGCATTTGCGGCGATGACGTTCCAGTTGCTGTCGATGACGATTGCAGGCGCCGGGTTGTTTGCCTGCAGGATGTGCTCGATGGTGGCATGCACCAAGGCCAGTTCGGGGGCATCGAGCGGCGAGGCTGCGTAGCGGGGGGCGTACCCGGCCGCGACGAACACTTCGTTGCAGTGCTCCAGTGGGGCGCCAAGGGCCGAAAGCAGGGCATGCAGTGTGCCGGGGCTGGCGTTGGCGCGCCCTGTCTCCACGCAGCTCAGATGACGCTGTGATAGCCCGGCCAGCAGCGAAAGTTCAAGCTGGCTGAGCCCGGCCTGCTGGCGCAGGTGGCGCAGTTGCTGGCCCGCCGATGTGCTCGGTGCGGGGCTTTTGCGATGGAATGGATGATGACTCATGCGTTGACCCTGACCGTCCTTGAGTACAGCGTCCATGACCTCACAGGTCATTGAGCGCAGCCAACCCTACCACTACCGTGCCGAAAAACCCTACTCAGGAGAGGACGATGGGCATGCGTATCTGTGCGCTGGCGTTGCTGGGGCGGCTGATTCACTTTGTGGTCAGGGGCGTTGCCGGGGAGCGCCAGCCATGAGCAACGCCTTGGCTGTATACGCGCTGTGTGTGGTCGTGCTGTTCTTCAAGATGTTCATGGTCTCCTGTTACCAGGGTTTTTACCGCTTGCGCTTCGTGGCTTTCACCAATCCGGAGGATGCCGCTGTCTTCAAGCGACCTGCGCAGGTAGCGGAGCGGCCGGAGGTAGCTCGCGGCGCCAGGGTATGGGCCAACGATCTGGAAAATATCCCGGTATTCTTCGCCCTCTGTGGGCTGGCCATTGCCCTAGGTACAGCGGAGGGGCCCAACGCCGGGCTGAGCATCGTGTTCACCCTTGCCAGGGTCCTGCACACATGGGCCTATCTGGCAGAGCTGCAGCCCTGGCGTACCGTGTTTTATGGCATCGGGGTCGTTTGCCTGTTGGGTTTTTGCGTAATTATCACGGCGAGAGTAATGAACTCGTTCGCCTTCTGATACTGCTCGGCCTTAGATATGTTGCGGTTGCTTTTTCATGAGCCAACTTGATGCTTTCCTGTAACGGTACTAATACTAAGAAACTGCCGGGAGGGGGATGATCATGCAGACGCGCTTTGTTGTGGTTCCCGCTGTGCCGCTCAAGAAAGAGATTTACCCTCGCAGTCTTGGCTTTTCCGCGACGTTAGGGGAGGGGTATGACCTTTATGACACACAAGAGAAGCTGCGCCTGACCCTCAACTACCCGACACGCGCCGAGGCGGAATTCGTATGTGCGTCCCGCAACAGTTGCCTTGATGCTGGCGTGGCGGATATAGCCGGGAATGGTTGATGCTGATGATGTTCCGTGGGCCTTGAATGCGACGCGGTCCGGGTAGGAACAACTGACCGGCGTAGCCGGTGTCATGCACCACGATGCCTGCTTCGCTGGCGCGCGTCCGGCCGAGGATTGGCGCCATTCCTGTTAAGGCCATAGCCTCGCTCAAAGATCCTGAAGCCTGCACGGTCGGTGTGGGAGCGGCTTTAGCCGCGAACACCGGCGTAGCCGGTGCCATGCACCGTGTTGGATTCTTCGCGGCTGAAGCCGCTCCCACAGGGTACGCGGACTGCTTGCGAATTCAGTTCTCCAAGCGACAGCGCAGCCCGAAGGGCTGGGCCATCTCCCACGGGGATCGTGTCCGGCCGAGGATTGGCGCCATTCCTGTTAAGGCCATAGCCTCGCTCAAAGATCCTGAAGCCTGCACGGTCGGTGTGGGAGCGGCTTTAGCCGCGAACACCGGCGTAGCCGGTGCCATGCACCGTGTT
>Ga0247821_10000154_pt1 | contig 40248 bp, 26 predicted proteins | sample 13C_Glycerol_Day_FD_192481 | JGI IMG/M metagenome (GOLD analysis project Ga0247821, IMG submission 192481) | Soil microbial communities from agricultural site in Penn Yan, New York, United States - 13C_Glycerol_Day14 | ecosystem: Environmental > Terrestrial > Soil > Agricultural land | place... | reverse complement strand
CACCGATGTGCAGGGTGCCTTGCAGGCGGTGCGGCGCGCTGGCCAGCGCCGACGCCGAGTCGCCGCGCTTGTGGGTGTGGGTGTCGAGCACGAAGTGCTTTTTGCGCAAGGCCTCGACCACGTCCAGCACCGGCTCCAGGTCTTCGTACTCGACAATGGCGGCCATGGCGGCGCGGCGTGCGGTGTCCAGGTCGCAGGCAGCGACGGCGAGCACCGGCTGGCCGACGAACTCGACCACATCGATGGCCAGCAACGGATCGCCGGGCATGACCGGGCCGATGTCCTTGAGGCCCGGAATGTCTTCATGGGTGATGACGATGCGCACGCCTTCGATGGCATAGCACGGGCTGGTGTCGATCTTCAGGATGCGTGCATGGGCGCGGTCCGACATGCGGGCATAGACGTGCAGCTGGTTCGGGTATTCCAGGCGGTCGTCGATGTACACGGCTTCGCCGGCCACCTGCTTGTCGGCGCTGTCGTGCTTGAGGCTGCGGCCGACGCCGGTGGTCAGGTCCTGGCGGAACAGTTCGGCCATTTCGGCCTGGGTCTTGGCGACGTGGTGGTTAGACATATGCGGTCACCCGAGTCTCGATGTGCGGCGTTTGCAGTTCGATGAAGTATTTGCGCAGCAGGTTCTGGGCGCCGAGCAGGCGGTACTCCTTGCTGGCGCGGAAGTCCGAGAGCGGCGTGAAGTCTTCGCCCAGGGCCTGGCAGGCGCGTTCGAGGCTGGCCTGGTTCCAGGGCTTGCCGACCAGGGCCGCCTCGCAGGCGCGGGCCCGTTTCGGAATCGCCGCCATGCCGCCGAAGGCAATGCGCGCCGCTTGCACCACACCGTTCTCGATGCGCAGGTTGAACGCGGCGCACACCGCGGAAATATCGTCATCCAGGCGCTTGGACACCTTGTAGGCGCGGAACGCCCAACCATCGCGGGCCTTGGGCACGATGATCTTCTCGATGAACTCGCTCTCCTGGCGCGCGGTGATGCGGTAATCGATGAAATAGTCCTCCAGCGCCAGGGTGCGGGTGCTCTGGCCCTTGCGCAGGACAATCTGCGCATCCAGGGCAATCAGCAGGGGCGGGGAGTCACCGATCGGCGAGGCGTTGCCGATGTTGCCACCCAGGGTGCCCTGGTTGCGGATCTGCAGGGAGGCGAAGCGGTGCAGCAGCTCGCCGAAGTCGGGGTACTCGTGGCTCAGGGCGTCGTAGCAATCGGTCAGCGGAGTGGCGGCGCCGATTTCCAGGTAGTCGTCCTGGCTGTCGATGCGCTTGAGTTCGGCGACGTTGCCGACATAGATCATCACCGGCAGGGTCTTGTGGAACTGGGTGACTTCCAGCGCCAGGTCAGTGCCGCCGGCCAGCAGGCGTGCTTCGGGGTGCGAGCCGTAGAGGTCGGCCAGGTCCGCCACGGTCAGCGGCACCAGGCAGCGTTTGTCGCCGCTGTTGAGCTCACCGGTTTCGCTCGGGGCGATGGCCTTGAGGCGGGCGATGGTCTGGGCTTCACCGTTGTCGAACTGGTCGGGGGAGGCCTGGCAGCACGCCTGTTCGGCGGCAGCGAGGATCGGCCGGTAGCCGGTGCAGCGGCAGAGGTTGCCGGCCAGGGCTTCCTGGGCCTTGTGCAGATCAGGTGCATCGCTGTTCTTTTGCAGGGCGAACAGCGACATGACGAAGCCTGGGGTGCAGAAACCACACTGCGAACCATGGCAGTCGGCCATGGCCTGTTGCACGCTGTGCAGCTTGCCCTGGTGCTTGAGCCCTTCGACGCTGATCAGTTGTTTGCCGTGCAGTGACGAGACGAAGGTCAGGCAGGAGTTCAGGCTGCGGTAGCGGATATGCTCGCGGCCGCTGTCGTCCTGCTCCAGCTCGCCGACCACCACGGTACAGGCGCCACAATCGCCACTGGCGCAGCCTTCCTTGGTACCGGTCTTGCCCAGGTGTTCGCGCAGGTACTCGAGCACGGTCAGGTTGGGATCCAGGGCATGCTCACTGCGCAGCTCCTGGTTGAGTAGAAACTGGATCACGGGAAGGCCTCACACGCGGTTTATTGTTGTTGAGCGGACTGTAAGCAGACTTGATTTTCAGGTCAACAAATTTCTGACTTTAGGGTCAGGAAATTTCCCATGACCAATCCCCCTGCTCCAGGTGCTTCTCTATAGAGCATAGTTCGGCCCCGCGACCCCCGAATCTTTTGCATCCACAGTGCCAACTTCTGCCTCCTTGCCCCTGCGCGGCGCGGGGGCAAGTGCGCTACAATCCGCCCCTTGTACACAGCTCAATGATTTTGAAGGAAAACCATGACGTTCAAGGCGCCGGACAGTCTCTCCGAGCAAATTGCCCATTACCTGGCCGAGCGGATCATTCGCGGCGAGCTCAAGCCCGCCGAGCGGATCCAGGAGCAGAAGGTCACCCAGGCGTTGAATGTCAGTCGCGGTTCGGTGCGTGAGGCGCTGTTGATCCTCGAACGTCGTCACCTGGTGACCATCCTGCCGCGTCGCGGCGCCCACGTGACCGAACTCGACGCCCATGGCGTGCGCAGCCTGTGCACCCTGATGGCCGAGTTCTACATCCTGCTGGGCAACGCCGTGGCCCAGGGCTGGCGCCAGCAGGGCGACCTGCTGCCGTTCTTGACCATCCAGCAACGCTTGGCCGCGGCCTGCGAGCGCGAAGACATCAAGTCCTTCGTCGAAGAAAGCTTTGCCGTGATGCGTGCGGCCTATCCGTTCGCCAACAACCCCTACCTGCAGGAAACCGTGGAAAACCTGCAGCCGGCCATGAGTCGCGCCTATTACCTGGCGCTGGACCAGCGCAAGGCCGAAATGAGCGACTTCCTGGCGTTGTTCGCCAACCTGCTTGAAGCCGTGGTAGCCCGTGACCTGGCACGTATCCGCACGGTGCTGGTCGAGTATTGCCAGCGCAGCTGCGAGCTGGTGCTGGCGGCCCTGGCGACTGCCTGAGCATGCGCCTCAAATGCATTCGCCTGGCCGGGTTCAAGTCGTTCGTCGACCCGACCACGGTCAACTTCCCCAGCAACATGGCGGCCGTCGTCGGGCCCAATGGCTGCGGCAAGTCCAACATCATCGATGCGGTGCGCTGGGTGATGGGCGAAAGCTCGGCAAAGAACCTGCGTGGCGAGTCGATGACCGACGTCATCTTCAACGGCTCCACCAGCCGCAAGCCGGTGAGCCAGGCCAGCATCGAGCTGGTATTCGACAATTCCGACAGCACCCTGGTCGGTGAGTACGCCGCCTACGCGGAGATCTCCATTCGTCGCAAAGTGACCCGCGACGGGCAGAACACCTATTACCTCAACGGCACCAAGTGCCGGCGTCGTGACATCACCGACATCTTCCTCGGCACCGGCCTGGGGCCGCGCAGCTACTCGATCATCGAGCAGGGGATGATCTCCAAGCTGATCGAGGCCAAGCCCGAGGATCTGCGCAACTTCATCGAAGAAGCGGCCGGCATCTCCAAGTACAAGGAGCGCCGGCGCGAGACCGAGAACCGCATCCGCCGCACCCATGAAAACCTCGAGCGTCTGACCGACCTGCGCGAAGAGCTGGAGCGCCAGCTGGAGCGCCTGCACCGCCAGGCCCAGGCGGCGGAGAAGTACAGGGAATATAAAGCCGAGGAACGCCAGCTCAAGGCGCAGTTGTCGGCGTTGCGCTGGCAGGCGCTGGACCAGCAGGTCGGGCAGCGCGAGGCGGTGATCGGCGATCAGGAAGTGGCCTTCGAGGCCCTGATGGCCGAACAGCGCAATGCCGATGCCAATATCGAGCGCCTGCGTGATGGTCACCATGAGCTGTCCGAGCGTTTCAACCAGGTGCAGGGGCGTTTCTATTCGGTTGCCGGTGATATCGCCCGGGTCGAGCAAAGCATCCAGCATGGTCAGCAGCGCCTGCGTCAGTTGCAGGACGACTTCAAGGAATCCGAGCGTGCGCGCCTGGAGACCGAGTCGCACCTGGGCCATGACCGCACGATGCTGGCGACCCTGGGCGAAGAGCTGGCCATGCTTGAGCCCGAGCAGGAAATGACCCTGGCCGCTGCCGAAGAGTCCGCCGCTACCCTGGAAGACGCCGAAGTCACCATGCATGGCTGGCAGGAGCAGTGGGACAGTTTCAACACGCGCTCGGCCGAGCCGCGTCGGCAGGCCGAAGTGCAGCAGGCGCGGATCCAGCAGCTTGAGCAAGCCCTGGAACGCCTGGCCGAACGCCAGCGCAAGCTTGGCGAGGAGCGCGATCAGCTCAGCGCCGACCCGGAAGACGCGGCCATCGTGGAACTGGGCGAGCAGGTGGCCAGCAGCGAGCTGCTGCTGGAAGAGCTGCAGATTCAGGAGCTGCAGGTGGTCGAGCAGCTTGAGTCGCTGCGCGAACAGTTGCAGCAAGCGGTGCAGGCCCAGCAGCAGGCCCAGGGCGAGTTGCAGCGCCTGGGCGGGCGACTGGCGTCGCTTGAGGCCTTGCAGCAGGCTGCGCTGGAGCCTGGCACCGGTACCGCGCAATGGCTGCGCGAGCAGGGGCTGGAGCAGCGCCCGCGCCTGGCCGAAGGCCTGCGGGTCGAGCCGGGTTGGGAGCTGGCGGTGGAAACCGTGCTGGGGGCCGACCTGCAGGCGGTGTTGGTCGATGATTTCGCCAGCCTTGATCTGGGGGCCTTCACTCAGGGGGACCTGCGCTTGCTGGATGCATCTGCCGAAGGTGCACGGATTGCTGGCAGCCTGCTCGACAAGGTCGAGGGGCGTATCGATCTGGCACCCTGGCTGGGGCAGGTACGGCCGGTGGAAAGCCTGGAGCAGGCATTGGCCCTGCGCAGCCAGCTGAGCGACGGCCAGAGCCTGGTCAGCCGCGACGGCTATTGGGTCGGCCGGCATTTCCTGCGAGTCAACCGCGCCGGTGAGGCGCAGGGTGGCGTGCTGGCCCGGGGCCAGGAGATCGAGCGACTCGATCTTGAGCGCCAGGAACAGGAAGCCGCCCTGGAGTCGCTTGAGGCCCGGCTGCTGGAACAGCGCGAACAGCAACAGGCCCTTGAGGAGCAGCGCGAGCAGTTGCGCCGCCGCACCCAGGACGAAGCCCGGCAGCAGAGCGAGCTCAATGCCCGCTTGTCGGCGGGCAAGGCCCGTGCAGAACAACTGAGCCTGCGCCGCCAGCGCCTGGAAGAAGAACTGGCCGAGCTGGTGGAGCAGCGTGCTGTAGAAACCGAGAACCTCGGCGAGTCGCGTCTGCAGCTGCAAGAAGCCCTCGACCTGATGGCCCGGGACACCGACCAGCGCGAGTTGCTGCTGGCCCAGCGCGACAGCCTGCGCGAACGCCTCGATCGCGTGCGCCAGGAGGCCCGCCAGCACAAGGATCACGCCCATCAGTTGGCGGTGCGCCTGGGTTCGCTGCGCGCCCAGCACGACTCCACCCGCCAGGCTCTGGAGCGTCTGCAGTTGCAGGCGGAGCGACTCACGGAAAAGCGTGAGCAGCTCACCCTCAATCTTGAGGAAGGCGAGGCGCCGCTGGAAGAGCTGCGCCTGAAGCTCGCAGAGCTGCTGGAAAAACGCATGAGCGTGGATGACGAAATGCGTCAGGCCCGCCTGCACATGGATGAAGCCGACCGCGAACTGCGTGATGTGGAAAAGCGCCGGACCCAGGCCGAGCAGCAGGCGCAGCTGCTGCGCGGCCAGCTGGAACAGCACCGCCTGGAGTGGCAGGGCCTGAGCGTGCGGCGCAAGACCCTGCAGGAGCAACTGCAGGCCGATGGCTATGACCTGCAGGGTGTGCTGGCGACATTGACCGAGGCCGCCAGCGAGCAGGACACCGAACAGGAGCTGGAGCGTCTCGATGGGCGCATCCAGCGCCTGGGAGCGATCAACCTCGCGGCCATCGACGAGTACCAGCAGCAGTCCGAGCGCAAGCGTTACCTGGATGCCCAGGATGCCGACCTGGTCGAAGCCCTGGACACCCTGGAAAACGTCATTCGCAAGATCGACAAGGAAACCCGCAACCGCTTCAAGGATACCTTTGATCAGATAAATGCCGGATTACAGGCACTTTTCCCAAAAGTTTTCGGTGGCGGCAGCGCTTACTTGGAACTGACGGGCGAAGATTTACTCGATACAGGGGTGACGATCATGGCGCGGCCACCGGGCAAGAAGAACAGCACCATTCATTTGCTCTCGGGCGGTGAGAAGGCGCTGACCGCCCTGGCCCTGGTGTTTGCCATTTTCAAACTCAACCCGGCACCGTTCTGCATGCTCGACGAGGTCGATGCGCCACTGGACGATGCGAACGTCGGACGTTACGCCCGACTGGTCAAGGAGATGAGTCAGACAGTGCAGTTCATCTATATCACCCACAACAAGATCGCCATGGAAATGGCCGAGCAGTTGATGGGCGTGACCATGCATGAACCGGGCTGTTCACGTCTTGTCGCAGTTGATGTGGAGGAGGCGATGGCGATGGTCGACGCCTGATGGAAGGCGATACGGCGCGAACCTGCGGTAAATAGCCCTGTCAGTTGCGACAGACGGTGTAAAGTTATCTTTGGTCGTGCTAGCTTAATGTCACTTATTTTCTTTGCGTGGGTAAAACGCCTGTCAGAACATAGAGTTGGCGCCACGTCTTAAAGGGGTTTAAACCCTTTATTTTTCAGCATTTTTTACAGAGGCACAGGATTACATGGAAATCGGTCTGCGCGAGTGGCTGATCGTCATCGGCATCATTGTCATTGCCGGTATTCTTTTCGACGGCTGGCGTCGCATGCGTGGCGGCAAGGGCAAGTTGAAATTCCGCCTGGATCGCAGCTTCTCCAACCTGCCGGATGAAGAGGGTGGCGCCGAGGTACTCGGCCCGCCACGGGTGCTGGACACCCACAAGGAACCTGAACTGGACGAGCATGACCTGCCGTCGATGAGTGCGCCTGCGCGTGACAACAGCAGCAAGTCGAAAGCCGCCAAGCGCAAGCGCGGTAACGAGCCGCAACAGGGCGACCTGAACCTGGCCGCCGAGCCGCGTGAGCGTGAGCCCGACCTGTTCGCCAATGTCGACGACGATTTCCCCGAAGAAACCCGCAACAACGGCACAGGTTTCGGCACCAGCGAAGGCCGCGAGCTGCCACCGGTCGAAGAAGTGCTGGTGATCAGCGTGATTTCCCGCGACGAAGGCGGCTTCAAGGGCCCGGCGTTGCTGCAGAACATCCTCGAAAGCGGCCTGCGTTTCGGCGAAATGGACATCTTCCACCGTCACGAGAGTATGGCTGGTAACGGCGAGGTGCTGTTCTCCATGGCCAACGCGGTCAAGCCGGGCGTGTTCGACCTGGATGACATCGACCATTTCAGCACCCGCGCCGTGAGCTTCTTCCTCGGCCTGCCGGGGCCGCGCCATCCCAAGCAGGCCTTCGATGTCATGGTGGCCGCTGCCCGCAAGCTGGCCCATGAACTCAACGGTGAGCTCAAGGATGACCAGCGCAGCGTGATGACCGCCCAGACCATCGAGCACTACCGTCAGCGGATCGTCGAGTTCGAGCGCCGTGCGCTGACCCAGAAACGCTGATTGCCCCGCGAAAAAGTACATGCAAGAGCAGCCCAGGCTGCTCTTTTGCTTTGCAAGAGAACACTTTGATGACCGCCGAATCCCGAATCCTTGAACTGCGTGCCGAACTCGACCAGCACAACTACCGTTATTACGTGCTCGACGAGCCCAGCGTGCCGGATGCCGAGTACGACCGTCTGTTCAACGAACTCAAGGCCCTGGAAGCCGAGCACCCGCACCTGGTGACGGCCGACTCGCCGACCCAACGTGTCGGCGGTGCCGCGCTGTCGGCGTTCAGCCAGGTGCGCCATGAAGTGCCGATGCTGAGCCTGGGCAACGCCTTCGAGGAGAATGACCTGCGCGAGTTCGACCGCCGGGTTGTCGAAGGCCTGGACCTGCCCAGCGGCGACCTGTTCGGCGATGGCGCGGCGGTGGACTATAGCTGCGAGCCCAAGCTCGACGGCCTGGCGGTGAGCCTGCTGTACCGCGACGGGCAGCTGGTGCAGGGCGCCACCCGTGGCGACGGCACCACCGGCGAAGACATCAGTGTCAACGTGCGTACCGTGCGCAACATTCCGCTGAAGCTGCAGGGCGAAGGCTGGCCGGCGGTGCTGGAGGTGCGCGGCGAGGTGTACATGTCCAAGGCCGGTTTCGAGCGCCTGAACCAGACCCAGATCGAGCAGGGCGGCAAGACCTTCGCCAACCCGCGCAACGCCGCGGCCGGCAGCCTGCGCCAGCTGGACTCGAAGATCACCGCCAGCCGCCCGCTGGAGTTCTGCTGCTATGGCCTGGGCCAGGTGTCGGAGCAGTTTGGCGATACCCACATCGGTATTCTCGAGCAGCTCAAGGCCTGGGGCCTGCCGATCAGCCGCGAACTGCGTCATGCCGCGGGCGTGGCCGAGTGCCTGGCGTACTACAAGGACATCGGCGAGCGGCGCAACGACCTGCCGTACGAGATCGACGGCGTGGTGTTCAAGGTCAACAGCCTGGCCTCCCAGCGCGAACTGGGTTTCCGTGCCCGTGAGCCGCGCTGGGCGATTGCCCACAAGTTTCCGGCCATGGAAGAGCTGACCGAAGTGCTGGATGTGGAGTTCCAGGTCGGCCGTACCGGCGCGGTCACGCCCGTGGCGCGGCTCAAGCCGGTCAAGGTCGCCGGTGTGACGGTGGCCAACGCCACCTTGCACAATATGGATGAAGTGGCACGCCTGGGGCTGATGATCGGCGATACGGTGATCATCCGCCGGGCAGGCGATGTGATCCCCCAGGTCATGCAGGTGGTCACCGAGCGGCGTCCGGCGGATGCGCGACCGGTGCATATTCCCACCGAGTGCCCGGTCTGCGGCTCGCAGGTCGAGCGCACCCAGCTGGTCAAGCGCAGCAAGGGCAAGGAAACCGTTACCGAAGGCGCCGTCTACCGCTGTGTCGGTCGCCTGGCCTGCGCCGCCCAGCTCAAGCAGGCGATCATTCACTACGTGTCGCGCCGGGCCATGGATATCGAGGGTCTGGGCGAGAAGAGCGTCGAGCAACTGGTCGATGAGGGCCTGATCCGCTCGCCCGCCGACCTGTACCAGCTGACCTTCGAGCAGGTGGTCGACCTCGAAGGCTTTGCCGAGCTGTCGAGCAAGAACCTGCTGGCGGCCATCGAGGCCAGCAAGCGGCCGGGTCTTGCGCGCTTTATCTATGCCCTGGGCATCCCCGATGTCGGCGAAGAAACGGCCAAGGTCCTGGCACGTTCCCTGGGCTCGTTGCAGCGGGTCATGGCAGCGTTGCCGCAAGTGCTGACCTACCTGCCGGATATCGGTCTGGAAGTGGCGCACGAGATCCACAGCTTCTTCGAAGATGAGCACAACCGCACGGTGATCGCCCAGTTGCTCGAGCGCGGCCTGCAGTTGCAGGACGAAGGCGAGCTGGGTGCCGAATTTGCCGCCAGCACCACCCTGGCCGGCCTGATCGCCAAGCTCGATATCCCTTCGGTAGGCCCGACCGGCGCCGAGAAGCTGGTGAGCAAGCTCGACAGCCTGGAAAAGATCATCGCCGCCGACGGCATCGACCTGCGCCAGGCCCTGGCCGCCAAGCCGGCTGAAGCGGTGCGCAGCTTCTTCCAGGTGCCGGAGAATGCCGCCCTGGCCCTGGCGATCGAAGCGCAGTTGCGTGATTTCGGCATGCATTGGTCGAGCGAGAAGAAAGTCGCGGCGGGCTTGCCGCTGGCCGGGCAGACCTGGGTGCTGACGGGCTCCCTGGAGCGCATGAGCCGTGACGTCGCCAAGGACAAGCTGGAAAGCCTCGGGGCCAAGGTTGCAGGCTCGGTCTCGGCCAAGACCCACTGCGTGGTCGCCGGCCCCGGTGCGGGTTCCAAGTTGGCCAAGGCCAATGACCTGGGGCTCAAGGTGCTGGATGAAGATGCGTTTGTGAGCTTCCTGGGCGAGCAGGGGATCGAGGCATAACCGCAGCGTATCAATCCGCTGCGCGCTATCTATCTAACACCCGGAGTATCCGGGCCGGCTCTAGCGTGGTGCTTTCATTTCGAATGAAGGAGAAAGCACCATGTCCGATACACCTGAACTGCGCGATGCCCTGGACTTTCATCAGGCCGTGCAGGCCGGCTTGCCTTCCTGGCTGGGGCAGGCCGATTCCAGGCTGCAGGCCGAGCTTGTCTATGCATTGCGCCAGAGTCGCGAGCACCGTGCCAGGGTCAAGGAACTGATACGTCCACTGGCTCACCTGCCAGCGTTCGCCCGTACCGAGATGATCAGGGCCATGGCCCCGGTGTACGGCGATGCCTTCGATCCGGACCGTGATCAGCTGTGCCTGGTGAGTTACGAGCCCGAACTGGTACCGAGCAAGCCGCTGGGGGTCAATTTAAGCCGTGTGGAAGTCCGGCGCAGTCTCCTGCAGGCCGCCCTGCATAACTTCGAGGCCGAAGAGACGCAGGGCCAAGCCCTGGGGGTAGACAGCTATCTGCAGATCAACGGTCAAAGAGTCGCCGATCGCCCCGAGGACTTCGCCCGTCGTTGTCGTGAGCTGGATCTGGGCGGGCGCTTCGAGGTGCACCTTCTGAAATTGATCCAGCCGGCTGATCGCCCGGGGGAAGAAAAGGGCACGGGAGCCACGCGTGTCCATTATTTGCTCGAGGAACAGCGACGCTTCGATATGCGGGTGGCGGCCTACCTGGCCTACTTGAGGGGGGACCTGACACAGTGGGGGTTCCGCCTGATGCAAAACCTCACCGCACAAGGTGGGTACTTTCGAGTGGAGAATATCGAAGTTCTTGTTTTCAGGCCCAGGATCTTTGGTGTTGCACTGCGCGAAGTGCTGGTCATTGCGCAAGGCAGGCAGAAGTTCACGACCCTCGGGCAAGCGGATAGTCTGCTGGTGTACATCCCGGGGGATAAACAAGGTGCCCTGCGAGAATATGCCAGCGTGCAGGAGCTGGCTTACGACTGGCTGCAACGCCTGGCCTTGCCGGGGTTTTCTGAGTTTGTCCTACGGTTTGTCCCCGTCTATCAAAGAGCCAGGTTGCAAGCCGAGTTTGAGTCCAGGTTGCCGCAGGCACTCGAGCTTGGTGAGTTGGACATCAAATATGAGCCGCAAGCATTCTATCGGCATCTGTTCAAAAACCAGGTGGCTGCGCAGCTGTTCGCACTGTGGGAAGACGCCGGGAAGCTGGCGGTATCTACCGCTGCGGTCGATGCGAATATGCGCCGGCGCCGTCTTGAATGGTTCGAGAATGCCGGCCTGGATGCACTGGGTGTTGCCGGTCTGCTGGTCCCGGCGGTGGGTCAGATTCTACTGGGCGTGGCCGCTGTCGACCTGGCCCATGAGGTTTACGAGGGCTTCCATGCCTGGCGTATGGACCAGCACGAGGAGGCGATAGCGCACCTGGAGCGAGCCCTGGAACAGGTGGCCGGCGCGGTGGCGCTGGGCGCTGTGGGGCTGGCGGCCCAGGGGCTGTTGCGTGCCTCGGGGTTCATGCGCGAGTTGCACGTGGTGCGCCTGGACAGTGGCGAGCAGCGCCTGTGGCACCCAGGCTTGTCCGCCTATCGCCAGCCCGAGGCGGGTGGGCAGGAGGTGCCGGGTATGCATCCGGGGCTGTTCGCCTTCGAGGGGCGCTCGTACCTGCGCCAGCAGGATGGGCGCTATGCCGTGGCAAAAGTGCAGGAGGGCTGGCGTATCCAGCCGGCCGATGTCCATCAGCGTTTCGCACCGGCGCTGGCCCACAATGGTGATGGCGGCTGGTTGCACGCAACCGAGTCGGCCTGGCAGTGGGTCGATCCGGTGAAACTGGCCAGGCGTCTTGGGTCTTGCGCCGAGGGGCTTTCCGATTACCGGGTTGGCCAGGTGCTGGCAGCGAGTGCGTATGATCTTGCCGCGCTTCGGCAGTTGATGCTGGACAATTCGCCGATACCCGCAGTGCTGGCCGACGCATTCGAGCAGGTCGGTGGTGTGCCGTTGCCTGTCGCTGAAGTCGACTCCTGGTCGATCCTGTCGTTGCGGAGCAGTTTTCCGGATCTGTCCGCGCGAGCCATGCACCAGCTGGCTGAGTCGGCGACGGATGTCGAGCGGCAAATCATGACCCGCCGTCAGTTATTGCCTGCAACACTGGTGGAAAAGGCCGTGCGGATGCAGCGCGAGTTGCGCCTGAGCCGCGCCTTGCTCGGCTTCCTTCCGTCCGCGACGGCGGGGGTGGATACGGCTCGCCTGGCGATTGACCTGGTGCCGCTATTACCGGGCTGGCCGGTGGGTGAGGTGCTGTCCGTTACCTCGGCATCACTCCAGGAGGTGGCCCGGACGGGTGGCAATGTCCTTGAACGCCTCTTTCATGCGCTTCCCTTGCCGCTGCAAACGCAACTGGGGAGTGCGCAAAGCCTGGGCGAGCAGCTGGCGAGCAGGGCGCTGATACAGCGCAGGCGCTGTGCACAGCTGCTCGGCCTGCAGCTGGACGTGCCCCGGTGGCGAGGGCCACAGCGCTTCGAGAATGGCAGGCTTGGTTACCCCCTGAGCGGAAGAGGGCGACTGGCGGCGATCCATCCCTCGCGTTCTGGGCAGGTGCGGGCGCTGTATCCGGGCATGAGCGATAGTGAAATCGATGCGTTGGTGGTCCAGGTGCAGGCGCGTGGCCAGTCCTTTGCCGACTACCTGGCCCAACGCAAGCGTGAGCTCAGCCGGCTTGAGGCCACCTTGCGCAGTTGGGAAGCCGACGCTGACGGGCTCGAGCTGATTGAAGCGCGCAAGCGGGTGAGCCGACAGATCCGTCGGGCCTGGAGCCGCCAGGCAGAGCGTGCCTACGATGAACAAGGTGTACCTTTCGGTGTGCGCCTGGATTTGCGTGGCGCGCGTATCGGTGATTTGCCGGCGCTGGAGGATTGCGCATTGGAGTCGGTGGTCGAGCTGACCTTGACCGACATGAACTTGTCCAGTGTGCCCGAAGGGTTTCTCGAGCAGTTTCCAGACCTTCAGGGCTTGTCGCTCGACCACAACCGGCTGGAGCAGTTGCCGGATGGGCTCGCTTCACGCACCCGATTGACGTCGCTCAATCTGGCGCACAACCACTTGAGCGACGCCACGGCGCTGGCTGGCCTGACGCATCTGGAAGTGCTCAGCCTCGCCGACAATCCGCTGATCCTTACCCCTGACTTTCAGGTCATGCCTTGGCTGCGTCGGGTGCAGTTGCAAAGCTGCCAGCTCGACACCTTCCCGTCGGGCCTGGCGACCCGGGGGCTGCTGGAGCTGGCCGACCTGCGTGACAACCGGATCGTGGCGTTGCCGGCCGAACTGGGCAACATTCCCCGTGTCCAGGCACAGCGTGTGCTGCTGGCGGGCAATCCGTTGCAGGCCGACAGCCTGCGCATGCTGCAGGACTATACGTTGCGTACCGGTGCCAATCTGGGGGGGCTGGCGGTTCGTCAGCCTGCCCTCCAGCAAGCGACTTACTACTGGCTTGAACTGTTGCCCGCCGATATCCGTGCCAAGCGAGCGCAGCAGTGGGCGACACTGACGCATGAGCCCGGCGCGCCGGCGTTCTTCGATCTGCTCGCCCGGCTGGGTGAAACCGCCGACTACAGGTTGACCCGGGACGATCTGCAGCGGCGGGTCTGGACCCTGTTCGACGAGGCATGGGGCAGCGCCCGGTTACGTGGGGAACTCTTCGACCTGGCGGCCAGCGATGTCACCTGTGGCGATAGCGTGGCGCTGCACTTCAGTGCCCTGGAGATACGCATGCTGGTGCACAAAGCGCAGGGCCTGGCGCTCGATGCCCGTGACAGTGCGCCCCTGCTCGACCTGGCCCGCGGGTTGTTTCGCCTGGAGCGCCTGGATGCCTTCGCTGATGAGGAGCTGGCAGCCAGGCCGCTGCTGGCGGACCGGGCGCGCGACCAGGTGGAGGTTCGCCTGGCCTATCGCCTGGCGCTGGCCCGTCCGCTGGCATTGCCGGGGCAGCCAGGTGCGATGCTGTACCCCGATTGGGCAGGGGTGAGCACGGCGCTGATCGAGCAGGCACGCACCCAGGTGCTGGCCGATGAGCAATCGGTTTTGTTGTCTCGCTTCATTGAGTCGCGTGATTTCTGGCAACAGTTCCTGCGTAGCCGCTACGCGGCGCGCTTCACGGCCATGGACGCGCCGTTCCGTTTGCAGCTGGAGGAGGCCGAGTTGCGTGACAGTCAGTACTACCTCAGCGTGCAACGCATCGGTGCGGCACGGCAACGGGCATTCGACGACCTGGTGCATGAGCTGACGCTCGAAGCGCGTGCCGATCAACCTGGAGAAGCGCCAAGTCATTGAGTGGCGATGAGTTTTTATCAATTAAGGGTTGTAACTTGGCTTGATGCCGGTACAATGGCGCGGCTCATCGCCAGATGAGCTGCGTTATGGTGGCCCCATCGGTCCCCCCGCAACGATTACCCGTCAACCTGGTCAGGCCCGGAAGGGAGCAGCCACAGCGGGAACATTGTGTGCCGGGGTGTGGCTGGTGGGGCCGCCACCCATACGCCTGATGGCGCTCAGTCTCTCCCTCTTGTCCCGTTCTCTTCTCCGCTGCCATTACCTGGCAAGGCACCTGCACATCCACGGTTTTCTGCGCCGTTCCGTTGCCTGGCAATAATCTTGTACCGCAGCCACCGGCTGGCCAGCCCGTAGTGTCCATGCCATGGACCGACAGGGAGAATGGTCATGTCTACACCCGAACATGCACAGGCGCCGGGCTTGAATGCGACGCCAGCCGGAGACTTCTCTTCGGCCAGTTTCAATCTTGATTTCCTCCAGCGCCAGTTGCCTGGCTGGTTGCGCACGGCGCCGCCTGAGCTATTGGCGCAACTGGCTGCCAGCATGCGCGCAAGTGAAGCGAGCCGTGCTGCGCGAACCCGGTTGCTGGCGCCGCTGCAGTCGATCCAGGCGTTCGCCGCGCCACGCTTCTCGGCGGCCCTCAAGCGCCGCTTCGGCGCGCGGCTGGTCGAGGCTACGGATCGCTTCGAGCGAGGAAGTCTGCACCTGGAAGGGTTCACCCTGCCGGCTTATCGACCTGCCTGGAAGCGCCGCTATATCCAGCAAGAGCTGCTGCAAGCCGCCCTGCATAACTTCACCGAAGGCGAGGCCGCGTCCGGCAGTGGGTTGATACGGTCGTCGTGGTTCTTGCGCAAGGGCAGTCGGCTGGATGCGGTCGATGTCATGGCGTTCATTGCCCTGTGCCGCGAACTCGATCTGGGTGGTCAGTACCAACGGCATATCGATGCTGTATTCAACCCCGACGGGAGCACCGGGGTGCCCCAGGCGACACGCGAGCTGTTCAAGGCCTGCGATCGCTACGCCTTGCAGGTCGATGCCCATCTGGCGCGGATTCGCGGCACGCTTGGCGCGGCAGCGCATCAACATATGCTCGATGTCAGCGAACAAAAGCGAGATATCACTGAACAAGGCCTGCCGTTACGCTACAAGCGGCTCAAGTTGGCTGGCTTTGCCTTGAACGGGATCAGCGTGTTCGAGTTTAGCTACAAGCCACTGGGGCATCTGGCCGGTATCGAGCAACCCTGGGTCAGGCTGATTGTGCATATTCCCGAGGACCCGCAGTGCCCGCTCAAGGAGTACTCCGGCTGGAGTGACTTTGAGGCGGACCTGGCCAGCAGGTTGGCCGACGACAATTACCAGCGTTTCTTCCTGCGGTTTGTATTGCGGCGCCAGTGGCCTGCTTTTCACCAGCAGTTGGCAGGCCGGATTTTCCGGCAGCGCAATGGCCGGCGGGTGCTTCAGGAAAAACCGTCCTTGTCGCTGGATGGCCTCCTGCGCCGGGCCGATCTGTTCGATGAACTGTTCAATGAACGCCTGGGCCTGCTCAAGGATGACGGGCGTTTCATGGCGGTGCCGACGGCCGAGCTGGACGCCAGTGAGCGTCAGGCAACCCTGGACAAGGCATTGGCCCTGGGCATGGATGTGCTTGGGCTGGCGGCCTTCATCGTACCGGGGGTTGGCCAGGCGCTGTTCGGTGTGGCAGTGGCGCAGTTGATGGGCGAAGTTTTTGTCGGCCTGGAAGACTGGGCTGAAGGTGATCGCCACGAAGCCTTGAGGTGCCTGACGCAGGTTGTGGGCGAAGTCGCCGGGCTGGCGGCGGGCGCGGTTGTCATTGGCGGGGCGGCCACCCTGGTGCGCAACTCGACCTTGTTCAGGCGCCTGGCCCTGGTGCGCCTGGATAATGGTGTCCAGCGTCTGTGCAACCCCGACCTGGCGCCTTATGCGGTGCAACTGGACGCTGCGCTGGCCGGTACGCCGTCCGGGCAAGGCCTCTACCAGGTGGACGGGCAGCACTTTGTCCGCATCGACGGAAGTTTCTACCGTGTAGAACAAACGGCCGACACCGGGGCGTGGCGCGTTCGCCATCCCGTGCGCGACGACGCCTGGGCCCCGGAGCTCGAACACAATGGCCAGGGTGCCTGGCGCAGTCGTTATGACAGTCCGCGGCAGTGGCAGGGCAGCCCGTATCTTTTCCGGCGCCTGGGGCACCGTGTCGCGGATTTCAGCGACGAGGAAATCACCACGCTGCTGGCCATCAGCGGTACCGATGAAGCGCAGTTGCGTCAGTTGCACCTGGAGCACCGCGCCCCCCATGGCGCGCTGCTGGATGCCTTTGCCAGGGTGCGCCTGCAGCGGCGCCTGCAAGGCCTGGGCGAGCAGTTGGGCACGTCCTCTGAGGTAGTCGATGAAGTGCTGGCCAAGCGCTTGCTGCAGTTCATGCCTGGCGATGCGCTTGCCATAGGGGATGCCACAAGACGGGGTGAACAGATGCGGCAGTGGCTGCAGGAAAACTGGCAAGGATTCTTCGAGCATTGTCTGGCGCTGGAGCGGTCGGCCGCTGGGCCTGTGTTGACCCGTGATTTCCCCGGGCTGGCTCCGGCCGTTGCCGAAGAAATCGAAGCGGGTGCCTCGGCCGCCGAACGTCTGGCCATGGACAGCGAATCACGCCTGCCGATGCGCCTCGCCCAACAGGCGCGCCGGGCCTTGCGCGAATCGCGGCTGGAGCGTGCCCTGGAAGGATTTTTCTGGCCGCAGATGGCCAATGCCGACTGCGACCGCCTGCTGCTGCATGCGCTGATGGAGGACCCGCAGTGGCCACCCTCGTTCAGGCTGCACATCGGCGATACGCCAGCGGCCATGCCAAGTCGACAACTGATCCGCCAGGGCCACCTGTACATCGACAGTCAGCAGCCCGATGCGCCAGCCCGGGATCTGCTTGAACTGGCGCGAGAGCTGGCGGGTTTTGCACCGCAAGCGCACCTGCAGGACCTGCGCCGCCAGCTTGGCCTGCACGTCAGCATGCAGCGGGATCTGGCCAGGCGGGTCCTGGGTGAGGCACAGCCGCGCTGGTGGACGCCGCTGCAGCGCCTGGCCGACGGTCGCCTGGGCTATGCCTTGAGTGGTCGTGGTGTGCTGGCGGTGGCGGAGCGGTCCATTGAAGAGGAAATCCTGGAGCTCTATCCGGATTTTTCAGCTGAGGATATTGCCGCTTTTCTTGAGCCTTATCGTGCCCGCCCGGCCGCGGCACGGGCGCTGCTGCAGCGCCGCCGTGATGAGTTGCAGCGTTTGCACGATACGTTGCGACGCTGGCAGGAGCAGCCCGGTAGTCGCTACCAGGCCGACAGCCGACAGCACTTTGCCAATTGCCTGCTCGGTGCCTGGCGGCGCCAGGTCACGGCGATTCACACACCGCTGGGGCAACGGCTGGGCTATTCTCTGGTCCTGGCCGACTTGCACGTGGGGGCGCTGCCGTCACTTGAGTCGATCGATTTCAGCCACATTGTCGAACTGGACCTGTCCGGGGCGCGATTGAACAGCATCACGCCCGGCTTTTTCGAGCAGTTTGGCCGGTTGCGTTCTCTCGACCTGTCCGGCAATGCCTTGACCCGCGTACCCGATGGCCTTGATCGACGCCTGACACTGCGCCACCTGCGCCTGCGGGGCAACCGCATTGCGCTGGATGAAGCGGGCGCCAGGCGCATGGCAAGCATGTGGGGGCTGGAGACGCTGGACCTGACGGGTAATCCACTGGGCCGGGCGCCCGACCTCAGCCGCATGACTCACCTGCGCGTGTTGCAGTTGCGCAATACCGGTATCGAGCAACTGCCGGTGGGGTTCTGGGACCAGGCAGCACTTGAGGTGCTGGATCTGCGTGATAATCGCATCAGTCACCTGCCGGAGCCGTTTTTCGATGAGCCCCGAGGGTTTTTGCGGCGCGTGCATCTGGATGGCAACCCGTTGCCCGAAGCCCAGCAGCGCCGCTTGCTGGCTCGCCAGGGACTTGCCCGGCCCACATCGATCGCACCGCTTCGGCTTTCGGGTGAGCAGTATTGGGCCGCCCCGCGCGAGACCTATCGGCAACTCGCCACATATTGGCGGGCGCTGCAGCGTGAGCCGCGGGCCCAGCCCTTGCTGGTCCTGCTCGAACGACTTGCCGGCATCGCCGAAGCCCGCGGGCTGCGCGAGACATTGCGCGAGCGGGTACAGGCCGTGCTTGAAGTGGCCGTTGAAGGCGACCTGGGACACGACTTGTTCCTGTTCGTCGAGGATCCACAAATGCTGGGCAGAGAACCTTTGTGGGTATTCAGTGCCTTGGAGATGCGCATCCAGGGCTACCGGGCCCTGGTCGACAGCCTGCAGATGCAAATGCCCGAACGGTTGATCGGTTTTGCCCGTTCGCAGTTCAACCTCAGTCGCCTGGAGCGGTATCTGACCGCGCTCATCCAGTCGCAACCCGAATGGTGGGCCCGCCAGGAGGATGTCCAGCTGGCGTTTCGCCAGGCGCTGCACGAACGGCTCGAGCTGCCCGGCTACCGGCAGGCCACGGACTTTGGCGACCTGGACATTACGCAGGATCACATCGCCGAAGCCGAGGCGTATGTCCGTGAAGGCCAGCCGCCCGAACTGGCGGAATTCCTCGCGCGCCAAGGTGTGTGGGGGCAGTACCTGCGTCTGCGCCGCGCCGATGCCTGGAACGCGCTAGAGGCTCGTTTTGCCGAGCGTGAGGAATTGCAGCGTTTACGCGAGGTGGACTTGCCCGCGGCTGAGCGTGAGCGTCGTGCCAATGCCCGGCAAATCCAGCAGGCGCTGGAGGAGGATGCCTTGATGATCTGGTTGACGCGCGCGGAAATGGGCTTGCCGGTCGAGTCATTGACTGCGCCGCGGGGGGATGGCTGATACCCAAGGGGACCCGGGGCGGTGCCTCGTCTCACCGCCCGGGCAAAGATCGGCAGATGCAATTTTGCCCCCGCTCCGCTACGATTAGCGGTCTTCAGCTTGCCAGTCGCGACGGTTTTCGATGAGTTATCAGGTTCTTGCACGTAAATGGCGTCCGCGCTCGTTCCGCGAAATGGTCGGCCAGACCCATGTGCTCAAGGCCCTGATCAACGCGCTGGACAATCAGCGCCTGCACCATGCCTACCTGTTCACCGGTACCCGCGGCGTGGGCAAGACCACCATTGCGCGAATCATCGCCAAATGCCTGAACTGCGAGACCGGCATCACCTCGACTCCCTGCGGTACCTGTTCGGTGTGCCGGGAGATCGACGAAGGTCGCTTCGTCGACCTGATCGAGATCGACGCCGCCAGCCGCACCAAGGTCGAGGATACCCGCGAACTGCTCGACAACGTGCAGTACGCGCCAAGCCGTGGGCGCTTCAAGGTCTACCTGATCGACGAAGTGCACATGCTCTCCAGCCATTCGTTCAACGCCTTGTTGAAAACCCTGGAAGAGCCGCCGCCCTACGTCAAGTTCATCCTGGCCACCACCGACCCGCAGAAGCTGCCGGCGACCATCCTGTCGCGCTGCCTGCAGTTCTCCCTGAAGAACATGACCCCCGAGCGGGTGGTCGAGCACCTGAGCCATGTGCTGGCGGCCGAGAACGTTCCGTTCGAAGACGATGCCCTGTGGTTGCTGGGCCGCGCCGCCGACGGTTCCATGCGCGATGCCATGAGCCTGACCGACCAGGCCATTGCCTTCGGTGAAGGCAAGGTGCTGGCGGCCGATGTGCGCGCCATGCTCGGTACGCTCGATCATGGCCAGGTCTATGGCGTGTTGCAGGCATTGCTCGACGGCGATGCCCGGGCGTTGCTCGAGGCGGTGCGACACCTGGCCGAGCAGGGGCCGGACTGGAACGGCGTGCTGGCCGAGATGCTCAACGTGCTGCACCGCGTAGCTATCGCCCAGGCGCTGCCCGAGGCGGTCGACAACGGCCAGGGCGACCGTGAGCGGGTATTGGCCCTGGCTCAGGCGCTGCCGGCCGAAGATGTACAGTTCTATTACCAGATGGGCCTGATCGGCCGCCGCGACCTGCCGCTGGCGCCGGATCCCCGCGGTGGGTTCGAGATGGTCCTGCTGCGCATGCTGGCGTTCCGTCCCGCCGACACCGATGACGCACCGACGCCGGTACTAAAGCCGGTGGGGATCAGCCAGGCCACAGCTGATTCTGCGAGCAAGGTGGCAGCAGCCAGCCCGGCTGCGCCTGCTGTGAGTGCTGCGCCGGTTGCCGTGCCTGCCCCGACCGTCCCTGTCGTGGAGCCGGTAGCCGAGCCCGAACCCGAGCCGGTCGAGGTGGTCACGCAAGCACCTGAGCCGGTTGTCGATCTGCCCTGGAACGACCCGGTCGAGGCGCCGCCTGTTGTCGAGCCTGAACCTGAACCTGAAGCACCGCAGCCGGCACCAGCACCGGCACCGGTCCAGGCCAGTGCTCCTCAGGATGAACCGCCGCACCACGACGGCATGGGCTACAGCCCGGCGGGCATGGACCGCGACGACGAGCCGCCGCTGGACGAAGACTATTACGAACCGGACATGGACCCGGCCAGCTACAGTTATCTGGATGAGCTGGCCATCGAGCATGTCCACGAGGCTGCGCCGCTCGCCCAGCCCGAGCCCCAGCCGGCCGCCCAGCCGGCCACGGGCCTGGCCTTGCAATGGCTGGAATTATTCCCGCAGTTGCCGATTTCCGGGATGACCGGCAGTATCGCCGCCAACTGTACGCTGATCGCTGCACAGGGCGATGACTGGCTGCTGCACCTGGATCCGGCTCACAGCGCCCTGTTCAACGCCACCCAGCAGCGGCGCCTGAACGAGGCCCTGAACCAGCATTTCGGACGCACGCTCAGGCTGTCCATCGAGCTGATTCGCCCTGAGCAGGAAACACCGGCCCAGGCGGCAGCGCGCAAGCGTGCCGAGCGCCAGGGCGAAGCCGAGGCATCGATTCACGCCGATCCACTCATCCAGCAGATGATTCAGCAGTTTGGCGCCATGGTCCGGCAGGATACGATTGAACCTGTGGACGCCCCGGTTGCCCAGGGCGAATAACCGAATGACACAAGCGGCCCGGCCCAGACCCGCGCCGCATTCCGTAACGCTATAGTTGAGGTGATCCCCATGATGAAAGGTGGCATGGCCGGCCTGATGAAGCAGGCCCAGCAGATGCAGGAAAAAATGGCCAAGATGCAGGAAGAACTGGCCAACGCCGAAGTGACCGGCCAATCGGGCGCAGGCCTGGTCAGCGTGGTGATGACCGGTCGTCACGACGTCAAGCGCATCAGCCTGGATGACAGCCTGATGCAGGAAGACAAGGAAGTCCTCGAAGACCTGATCGCCGCAGCCGTCAACGACGCCGTGCGCAAGGTCGAGCAGAACAGCCAGGACAAGATGGGCAGCATGACCGCCGGCATGCAGTTGCCGCCGGGCTTCAAGATGCCGTTCTGAAGTGGTCGCAAGTGAATCAGCCAGGCAATCGCCTGGCTTTTTTTTTGCTCGAGAAGTCAGTTGTAGGTGATGGTGAAACTGGCCCGAGCTGGTGCCAGACCTTCTCGGACCTGCGAGGGGGGGACCTGCTGGATGTACTGGGCGCTCAGGTGGATTTCAAAGCGTGAAACGCCAGGGTAGACGGTCCCGGCCGTGAGTGAACTGCCCAAGGCAATGTTCGACGTGCCGCCGTTGAGGTGGTGTCGAATACGAATGCCAACACCTGCGGCGCCTGCTCCAGGTGCCAGGCGCAGGGCTTGGGTACGGTTCTGGGGAAAGTGGGCGTCGGTGATGCTGAACCGCACGTTCTGGCTGCTGCCGGCTCCTCCTCCGCTGCAATTGAGCGTGATGGAAAAGGGAACTGCCGGGGTGGTGAAATTGACGCCATTGAAGATTGCTCGCGGGTGATCACCCAGAAACACCGGAATCAGTCTCGAGCCGGCATCGACGGAACAGGTCGGATTCCTTTCCACTACCTCGGTTTGCGCATTGGATAGCCTCAATGAACTAAGGACCAGTGCAGGACCTAAATTTTGCGCCAGAGGACTCGGCAACCTTAGTGTGCCGGGTGTGATGTGCCCGATTTTTTTCAGAGACACACGATAAAACGGATAATAATTAATAGGCTGTGCAATCACTCCAAATGTAGAGCGAGGCCATGTCGCATAGACGGGTACGCTGTTAAGCATCGTTACCTCAACTCCAATACCCGGAACTGTGGTTTGGTAGATAGGCCCATTGTATGGGGTCATCGGGTTGATGTAGCCGCTGCTCAATATCGCACCTCGCTGACAATGCAAAGTAAATGGGCTGCCCGCTGCAGATACATCGAACAATACATGGCCGTTAGGGAGGTCGTTGTCGATCTCCAGCCTCTGCGGAAGGCTGATGGACAAGGCTTGCCCAGCAGGCCCGGTGACCTGGCAGTAGTTGCGTTCGTCCGCAAGCGCCTGATTGGAGAGCGCACCCAGTAGCAGCGTCCACGCCGCCAGGTGGGACCTTGACTTGCTTGTCGCTGTCGTTGCAAAAAAATCAGGCAATGCAGTTGGAACAATCATGGTTCATGCTTCCGGTACAGGCTGGTCGGGTGATGGAGTGTCACAGGTGGCATGGAGGCGCGGGGTCTCTCCCTTTGCACCTTTGGTGGCGGGGAAGGTGTAGGCAAGCGTGCATGCCGTGGCGGACGTCCCCCCCCAGCGGACATGCAGGTTGCCGCGCTCTTGCAGGCCGCGGGCAAATATCTGGCTACCCTGGCCAACGACACCGACCTCTTTGCCGGTTTCGTCCAGGACGCTTGCACCAAAGGGGAGGGCTGTTGCATTGCGTTGTGTGGCGTGAATGATCGCGGAGCGCCCCGATGAGGTCTTGAACTCCAGCAGCGGGATTGCACCGGCCCTGGGAACCGTTTGCTGGCTGTTGGCCCGCAGTTCGACGTCGGTTGACATCCCCTTGGGGTCCAGGCTGACCGTATTGCGGCGATAGGGCGTCAGGTTCGGTACGACGGCATAGCCACGGCTGTCCAGCTTGAGTGCTGTGCTGCTGGACACGCGAGCACCTTGGGCATGTTCGGCCTTGACGATGGCGAAGGTGTCCGACAAGGGTTGGGCCAGGGTTACTCCGCCGGGGTGGGCGACCACGGCGCCGCGTACGCCGACCGAGGCTTGCGAGGTGTTGCTGCCGTGACTCAGAGAGGCGCTGATTTCGGCATTCGAACCTCGGTACAGGGTATTGGTGCTGACGGTGCTGTTTCGCTGGTCGTCGGCGCGGTCGTGGCTGGCGGTGACACCATAGCTCAGGCTGTGATCTGCGCTGGAAGTACCGGTCAGGGTCGTTCGCCCGAGGGTGCGCCCATGATTGTCCCGCGAAGCGCTGGCACTCAGGCTCTGCAAGCGTTCGCCACCCAGTGGCAGGGACAGGCTCAGGTACAGGGTGTTGTCATTGCGCCCTGACTGACTGCGTTCACGGCTGGCATTGAGGCTGTAGCCCAGGGTCTTGTAGCGGTTGCTATAACCGAAGGTGTAGCTCAGGTCGCTGCCGGAGCGGTTCCAGTAACTGGAGGCCGAGGCGCTGAGGTGTAATTGGCCGTAGTCGTCGGCAAGTGGTTGCCCCAGGGAAAGGGTGGTGCGGTTGCGCTGGCGTAAGAAGCTCCTGCTGTCGCTATGATCGCGTTGATACTGGTGCTGCAGGTGGGCGTCTTCCAGGCCAAAAAAACCACTGGTTGAATAGCGGTACGTGGCCAGGGCGATCTGGGTGTCGGTTTCGGCCAGCGTCTTGGCGTAGCTCAGGCGCAGGCTCTGGCCCTGGACACTGCCTTGGCCCTGCAGGTGGGTGCGGGCCTGGGTAATGTCGGCGCCAAACGCGCCCAGCTCGGTGTTCAATGCGCCACCCAACAAGCCCGAGCCATAGCCTGAAGCCAGGGTCATGCCGCTGTAGGCACTGACCAGGTTGTTCAGGCCGTATTGCCAGGTGCCCTCGACAAATACCGGGTCGCTGTCCAGTTGCGGGTTGCGCAAGGTACCCAGCGTGGCGCTGTAGCGGCTGACGCCAGGTCGAAGCGACAAGGGCACGGCGGCATATGGTACGGAGAAGCCGTGTTCGCGGCCGTCGGCTTCGATTACCGTGACTTCCAGGTCGCCGCCGTAACCCGTGGCATACAGGTCGTCAATCTCGAAGGCGCCCGGTGCCACTGTCGTCTCATGCAGGATCACGCCGCGCTGGCGGACAACGACCCGCGCATTGCTGCTGGCAATGCCGCGTACCACTGGGGCAAAGCCACGCAATGAGTTGGGCAGCATGCGCTCATCGCTGGCCAGGCGCAGCCCGGTAAAGCTGACCGAGTCGAACAGCTCTCCAGAGGTGTAGGCTTCGCCCAGGGTCAGCTGCGAGGTCCAGGGAGTGATGTCTCGCTGGGCGTAGTTGGCGATGTTCTGGTAGTGCCGCTGACCCTGGCTGTTCCAGTTCAAGGCGCCATCATGGCGCAAGCGCCATTGGCCGACATTCAGGCCGCTATTGAGTCCCAGGTAACCCTGGGTCAAGTTGCCTTGCGCTTGCTGGCGGTTTCGAGTGCCGTACAGGTTGAAGTTGTAACCGAGAAAACCCGCAGTCACGCCACTGTCCCAATGCGCGGGATCGACAGCGTCGCGCGCGCTTCGCTTCAGCGAGGCCTGGGGCACCGACAGGTACAGGCGTTGGCTGGCGAACTCGAAGCGGCTGCTGGCATCGTCAATCAGTTGTGCCAGCGCAAGGCACGTACCTTGAGGTGCCAGGCGCTCCTGGATTTCACGGCTCAGGCCTTGCACGTTGATGGCCAGGCGATCGAGCAATGCAGGGTCGAAACAGGCCTGGGCGTCGCGACCCTGGCCGTCAGCCTTGAAGGGCAGGTCGAAACGTCCCTGCCAGGCCTGGTTGATGAATACGTCAACGTTGTAAGTACCGGCAGCGACGACGTTGCGGTTTTCGAAACGCGACAGGTCAATGGCCTGGCCATTGCCGTTGGTCAGGAAGGCCGGCTCGAATCGAGTTGCAGAGGCGGATGTCGTTTCGGCCTGGACGCTGGCGTGAAGCAGCATCAAAGCCACCAGACTTATAACTTTGTCCGGTACAGGCACACAAAGTTTGATAAGGGTCATGTCGGGGAGGGTCTTTAGTAATAACAGACGGCCACGGAGAATCGCAGTGTGGGCACTGTGGGATGGTGATTGATATATTGGTAAAGTTGAGTGCGGTTGTTTTAGTGCGAGGTGTCGATTGGTGAACTATTAGCGGTGCCCGCACCATAGTCATTGATGCTGATGAACTTCACCTGCGCATCGGCACTGATAGTTGAGTGCTTGTTAATTACAAATCGCTCGCTGCTGAACGGCGCGATGTAACCGGTACCCAGCGCTTCGGCTTTGCCATTTTGCTCGACGTTGATTTCGCCCATGTTCACGTAGTAAGCGGTCGGGTTGTGCCCAACCAGTACCAGGCCCTTGCCGCTTTCACCGGGTTCCGTGCGCCAGGTGACCTCAGTGGGCGCATCATCGGCCTTGCCGGGCAGCCCTTGTGGTCGATACATCAGTTTGATCCGGGTCCTGAAGGCCAACTGCAGGTGGTTGTCTTCCTGGGCCTTGGGCGGTACCTCGAGCATGTTCAGCCAGTACAGGGTTTCGCGGTCTTTGCTCATCGGTACGCCGCTGTGGATCAGACGAATGGCCTGCCCCTGTTCGGGCTCGATACGCGCCAACACCGGGGTGATGGTGAAGGGCACCTGCAAGGCCTCGGGAGCCGCTTCGGCATTGCCATCATCGAGCCAGACCTGGACGAGGGCCGGGGTTTTGCTTGTATTACTGAGGTTGACGGTAACCTCACGTTCCTGGGCGGGAAAAATCACCCGGGTGCCGGAGATCACCACGCTGGCGTGAGCGTGGCTGAACACTGCCAGCAGGGCCAGGGCGGCGAGCAGCTTGGGGAGCGACTGGATCATGGGACGTTCAAACCTGAAGGGGCGGGCGCACGTATCGGCGAGCGCCCGGGACGACAGTTGCCCAGAGCGGGCAACTGCCAGTGACGAGGCTTAAGGGAAACGGATCATGTATTGCACACGGGTGTTCGCCGCACCTGGGGTGGCGGCGCCGGTGGCGTAGTATTCGCTGTAGTAGTTAAGGGTCGCAGCGCCTGCGGTCAGCGCAACCGGGATGGTATTCTGCGAGCCATCTGGCGCGCCGATGCGAATTTGCTCGGCTCGCGCGTTGAGCAGTTGGATCTGCACGTTCTCGGCACCGTTGGCATCGACGTTCAGGCGTCCCAGTGGGTCGACGTTAGGACCGTTGAGGAAGGAGATGTCCACGTTGCCGGCAGCTGGCGTGCAGTTGCTCAGCTGGATGTTGAACGGTTGACGTTCAGCAACCTGGCCTGGTGCAGTCAGTTGCGAGGTATGCGCCGGCCCCATGGCGACGGTGAAGTTCTGACTGCCGACACCGCCGTTGATGGTGCAGGTAGTGCCGGAGATGCTACCGGTAAACTCAATCTGCCCATCAGTGGCGTGAGCGCTGAGGCTCATGCCGGCCAGCAATGGAAGGGACAGGGCGAAACCAAGTAAGCTTTTTTTCATGTTGTTTCCAAAATCGATGAGTTGTTATTCCTTAAGATTAATTAGTGCGGAACTTCAACTATAATTTCTGAAGTTTCCTGCGCTAATGTCTTTAAGGCGAAGTGATTATGGCTTTTCTTGTAGGGGCGAGATGTAGGATCGGGCTACTTGGTGTTGTGCAGTTATAAGATTGGCTGTGTAGGACGTTGATTTGGTTAGCGCGGATTTGGCAAGGTAATGCTGTTCTGATATTAACTACTTGCTGGTTTCGCTCTGCGTGGCGGCTTATCTTGCAAGTGCCCTATACTGAAAGCTGTGCTCACTTTCCGGTTTGACGCTGGCCCATGGGCCGGGTATAAACCGCCTTCATTTGCGCCAAGGTCTTTTCCTATGAGTTTCAGTCCACTTATCCGACAGCTGATCGACGCCCTGCGCATCCTGCCTGGCGTCGGCCAGAAAACAGCCCAACGCATGGCGTTGCAACTGTTGGAGCGTGATCGCAGTGGCGGAACCCGTCTGGCCCAGGCCCTGAGCCAGGCCATGGAAGGGGTGGGGCATTGCCGCCAGTGCCGGACCCTGACCGAGCAGGAACTCTGCCCGCAGTGTTCCGATCCGCGGCGTGACGACTCGTTGTTGTGCGTGGTGGAAGGGCCGATGGACGTCTATGCCGTCGAGCAGACCGGCTATCGTGGCCGTTACTTCGTGCTCAAGGGGCACCTGTCGCCGCTCGATGGCCTGGGGCCCGAGGCCATCGGCATTCCGCAGTTGATGGCGCGTATCGAAGAGCAGGGCACCTTCACCGAGGTGATCCTGGCCACCAACCCGACGGTGGAGGGTGAGGCGACGGCCCATTACATCGCCCAGTTGCTGGCTGACAAGGGGCTGGTCGCCTCGCGCATCGCCCATGGCGTGCCGCTGGGTGGGGAGCTGGAGCTGGTCGACGGCGGCACCCTGGCGCATTCCTTTGCAGGGCGTAAACCTATCGCGTTGTGAGGATGCTCATCGCGGGGCAAGCCCGCTCCCACAGGAGGGTGTTGTGGGAGCGGGCTTGCCCCGCGATTGCCGGACTCAGCGTTCGCTCAGCGAAAATGCGGTCAGGCAAAAAGTAGGGACACCTGCGTCGTTCAGGCGCTTGGAGCCTTCCAGCTCCGGCAGGTCGATGATCGCCGCCGCTTCGAACACCTCGGCGCCGGTACGGCGCACCAGCTTGGTGGCCGCCAGCAGGGTGCCGCCGGTGGCGATCAGGTCATCGAAAATCAGCACCGAGTCGCCTTCGCACAGGCTGTCGGCATGCACTTCGAGAAAGGCTTCGCCGTACTCGGTCTGGTAGCCTTCGGCAAGCACGTCGGCCGGCAGCTTGCCCTGCTTGCGGAACAGGATCAGGGGCTTGTTCAACTGGTGGGCGATGATCGAGCCGATCAGGAAGCCCCGGGCGTCCATGGCACCGATGTGGCTGAATTCGGCCTCGACATAGCGCTCGATGAACGCATCGGCCACATGGCGCAGGCCACGGGGCGACTGGAACAGCGGGGTGATGTCGCGAAAGATCACGCCGGGTTTCGGGAAGTCGATCACCGGGCGGATCAGGGCTTTGAGGTCGAAGGTATCGCTGTGCATGGGGCGGGTATCCTGAAAAACGAATGCCCGCCAGTATACCCTTTATCCCGCGGGCTCAGCTCTCCAGCGCACCACCGGCCAGCGCACACAGCTGGATCGGGTCGAGGATGTGGATTTCCTTGCCTTCAGCGGCGATCAGGCCGTTTTGCTGGAAGCGGGTGAAAACCCGTGAAACAGTTTCCACCGCCAGGCCCAGGTAGTTGCCGATCTCGTTGCGCGACATGCTCAGGCGGAACTGGTTCGCCGAGTAGCCGCGGGCACGGAAGCGCGCCGAGAGGTTGACCAGGAAGGTGGCGATGCGCTCGTCGGCGGTTTTCTTCGACAACAGCAGCATCATCTGCTGGTCGTCACGGATCTCGCGGCTCATCACCCGCATCAGTTGCCGGCGCAGCTGGGGCAGTTGCACCGACAGCTCGTCCAGGCGCTCGAACGGAATTTCGCATACCGAGGTGGTTTCCTGGGCCTGGGCCGACACCGGGTAGGTCTCGGTGTCCATGCCGGACAGGCCGACCAGTTCGCTGGGCAAATGGAAGCCGGTGATCTGTTCTTCGCCACCGTCGCTCAAGCTGAAGGTTTTCAGGGCGCCGGAGCGCACTGCGTAGACCGAATCGAAATTGTCGCCCTGGCGGAACAGGAACTCGCCTTTTTTCAGCGGTCGCCCGCGTTTGACGATTTCATCCAGTGCATCCATGTCTTCCAGGTTCAACGACAAGGGCAGACACAGAGGCGCCAGGCTGCAATCCTTGCAGTGAGCCTGGTTGTGGGCGCGCAGTTTGACTGGCTCAGACATTTCTTCATTCCTTGTGGGAAAGCACACATAAGCCGTAAGGGTAACTCAGGGCATGGGGTTTCGGCCAGTCCATGCCGGGTAAGGCATGCTGGCTGAGGTGCGGCCTATCGTCCGACCTCGCTGAACATAGTGTGCTTTACAAGGAAATCTGTAAATCAGATGACCCGGGAGAAACGCTGCTGGCTGTGCATGCCGAGGTAGGCGTCGAACACCATGCACACCGAACGCACCAGCAGGCGGCCAGCGGGCAGTACCTCGATGCCCTGGTCGCTGAGGTTGATCAGGCCATCCTTGTGCATGGCCTGCAGGGCGGGCCACTCGTCCTTGAAATAACCGCGAAAGTCGATGGTGAACGCCTGCTCGATGGTCTCGAAGTCCAGTTCGAAATGGCAGATCAGTTGCTGGATCACCGCCCGCCGCAGGCGGTCGTCGGCGTTGCACACCAGGCCGCGGCTGGTGGCCAGTTGCGACGTGGAGAGGGTGTCCTGGTAAGTGTTCAGGTCGCTGCTGTTCTGGCAGTACAGGTCGCCGATCTGGCTGATGGCCGAGACGCCCAGGCCAATCAGGTCGCAATGGCCATGGGTGGTGTAGCCCTGGAAATTGCGCTGCAGGGTCGACTCTTCCTGGGCGATGGCCAGCTCGTCGTCGGGTAGGGCGAAATGGTCCATGCCGATGTAGCGGTAGCCGGCTGCGGTCAGCTGCTCGATGGTCCGTTGCAGCATTTCCAGCTTGGCGGCAGGCGCCGGCAGGTCGTTGCTGTCGATGCGTCGCTGGGGCATGAAGCGCTCCGGCAGGTGTGCATAGTTGAACACCGACAAGCGATCCGGTTGCAGCTTGATCACTTCGTCCACGGTGCGGGCAAAACCTTCCGGGGTCTGCTTGGGCAGGCCGTAGATCAGGTCCAGGTTGATCGAGCGAAATTGCAGGGTGCGGGCCGCGTCGATGATCGCCCGGGTCTGCTCCAGGCTTTGCAGGCGGTTGATGGCCCGCTGCACCACCGGGTCGAGGTCCTGGACGCCGAGGCTCACGCGGTTGAAGCCCAGCTCGCGCAGCAGGCCCATGGTCGACCAGTCGGCTTCGCGCGGGTCGATCTCGATGCCGTAGTCACCGGAGTCGTCATCGAGCAGGTTGAAATGCTTGCGCAGGTGCGCCATCAACTGGCGCAGTTCGACATGGCTGAGGAAGGTCGGGGTACCACCACCGAAATGCAGCTGCTCGACCGTCTGTCTGGGGTCCAGGTGGCAGGCGATCAGCTGGATTTCCTGTTCCAGGCGCTGCAGGTAAGGCGCGGCACGGCCGCGGTCCTTGGTGATGACTTTGTTGCAGGCGCAGTAGTAGCAGATGTTGGCGCAGAACGGCACATGCACGTAGATCGACAAGGGCCGCACGGCGCGCCGGCTGTCACGCAGGGCATGCAGCAGGTCGAAGGATCCGACTTCGCTGTGCAGTTGCACGGCGGTCGGGTAGGAGGTGTAGCGTGGGCCGGCCAGGTCGTAGCGGCGGATCAGGCCGGTGTCCCAGCGAAGTGCGTCGATCATGTGGGCAGTCCCCGGATGTAACAGCATGTCCGGAGTCTAAGGAGTGGCGAGAAAATCTGTTTTGATTTGTATCAAAGGCCCTTCAGTGGCCCATCAACCAGTGCTGGTGCGGCCCCGGCAGGGTCCAGAGGCCAAAGAGGATCACCAGCAGGCCGCCGGCGATGCGCACACCCCGTTGGCGCAAGAGGGCGCTGGTGCGCTCGGCGGCAAGCCCGGTGGCCAGCAGCACCGGCCAGGTGCCCAGGCCGAATGCCAGCATCAGCAGGGCACTGTCGACGGCGTTGCCCTGGCTCGCGGCCCAGAGCAGGGTGCTGTAGACCAGGCCGCAGGGCAGCCAGCCCCACAAGGCGCCCAGCAGCAGGGCGCGGGGCAGGCTGGACACCGGCAGCAGGCGGTTGGCCACCGGCTGGATATGCCGCCACAACCCACGCCCCAGGCCTTCGATACGGGTCAGGCCGCTCCACCAGCCCGCCAGGTACAGGCCCATGCTGATCAGCAGCAAGGCCGCCACCACGCGCAGGCCCAGGGCCACCGGGCTATTGGCCACGGCCCACCCGGCCAGGCCCAGCAACAGGCCGGCCAGGGCATAGCTGAGGATGCGGCCCAGGTTGTAGGCCAGCAGCAGGCGAAAACGGCGGCTGCGTTGCTCCTTGGGGATGGCCAGGGTCAGCGCGCCCATCAGGCCGCCACACATGCCCAGGCAGTGGCCGCCACCGAGCAGGCCGAGAATCAGCGCCGAGCTGAGCAGGGGCAACAACTCAAGCACGGGGTGGCGCGCCGTCGTCGGGTTTCTTGCCGTCGGCTTCGTCCATGGCGGCAGTGTGCTGCGGGTCCTGGTCATCGAACAGGATACTGTGGGCCGGGCCGTCGAGGTCGTCGTACTGGCCGCTGTCCACCGCCCAGAAGAAGATGTAGACGGCGATGGCGACGATCAGCAGCGCGGCCGGGATCATGACGTATAGCGCAGGCATGGTGGCTCCTGATCAGGCCGTGGCAGGGTGTGAGGCGCTGGCCGGTGTGCCGTTGACCGGCAGGCCTTTGATGCGGGTCAAGCGCAGGGCGTTGAGCACCACGATCAGCGAACTGACCGACATGCCGACCGCCGCCCAGATCGGGGTAATCCAGCCCAGGGCGGCGAAGGGCAGCATCAGGCCATTATACAGCGCCGCCCACAACAGGTTCTCGATAATGATCCGCCGGGTGCGACGTGCCAGGCTGAAGGCCTGGATCAGTGCGTCCAGGCGATTGGACAGCAGCACCGCATCGGCGCTGGTCTTGGCAAGGTCGGTGGCCGAGCCCATGGCGATGCTGATGTCGGCGGCCGCCAGCACCGGCACGTCGTTGACGCCATCGCCGAGCATCAGCACCTTGCGGCCCTGTTGTTGCAAGGCCTTGAGCTTGTCCAGCTTGTCGTCCGGGCGCAGGCCGCCGATGGCCTGGTCGATCTGTAGTTCGGCGGCAACGCTGTGCACCATCGGCGAGCTGTCGCCCGACAACAGCAGGGTTTGCCAGCCCCGTGCGCGGCAGGCGGCCAGCAGGTCGGCGGCGTCGCTGCGCAGACGGTCGTCGAGCACCAGCCAGGCCAGGGCGCCATGGCTGTCACCCAGCAACAGCCACTGGCCGGGCTCGGCGGGCATCGACGGCACCGGGGTGCCGCTGAGGGCGCAGACAAAGTCCGGTGCGCCAATACGCAAGCGCTGTCCCTGGACGATCCCTTCAAGTCCCAGCCCTGGCTCGGCGCGGACCTCATCGGCAGGCACGCTGGCGCGACCGAAGGCGCGGGCGATCGGGTGCTCGGAGCGGTTTTCAAGGGCAGCGGCGAGCATCAGGCACTGGTCGGCATCGATGGCGCCGAGCGGACGGATCGCGCGCAAGGTCAGGCGGCCTTCGGTGAGGGTGCCGGTCTTGTCGAAAATCACCGTGTCGATCTGGTTCAGGCCTTCCAGCACGTGGCCGCGGGTCAGCAGCAGGCCGAGTTTGTGCAGGGTGCCGGTGGCGGCGGTCAGGGCGGTCGGGGTGGCCAGGGACAGGGCGCACGGGCAGGTGGCGACCAGCATGGCCAGCACGATCCAGAAGGCCCGTGACGGGTCCAGCTGCCACCAGAGCAGGCCGATGGCCGCCGCAGCGACCAGCGAGAACAGCAGGAACCACTGCGAGGCGCGGTCGGCGATCTCAGCCAGGCGCGGTTTTTCCGACTGTGCCCGTTCCAGCAGACGGACGATGGCCGACAGGCGGGTGTCCTGGCCCAGGGCCTGGACCTCGACGGTCAGCGCGCTTTCCACGTTCAGCGTGCCGGCGGTGACCGCATCACCTGCGCGGCGGGGTTGGGGCAGGTATTCGCCGGTCAGCAGCGACTCATCGACACTCGACTGGCCATTGACGATGCGCCCGTCGGCGGGGACCACATGACCGGGCTGGATCAGCACGCAATCGCCCAGTTGCAGTTCACTGAGCAGGATCCGCTCGCTCTGGCCCGCCGCGCCCAGGCGCAGGCAGGAGGCCGGCAGCAGGTTGACCAGTTGCGCCGTGGCCGCCGCCGTGCGTTCCCGGGCGCGGCGTTCCAGGTAGCGGCCGGCCAGCAGGAACAGGGCGAACATGCCCACGGCATCGAAGTACAGCTCGCCGCTGCCGGTGATCGCGGTCCAGATCCCGGCGCCGTAGGCCAGGCCGATGGCCAGGGACACCGAGACATCCATGGTCAGGTGGCGGGTGCGCAGGTCGCGGGCGGCGCCGCGAAAGAACGGCGCGCAGCTGTAGAACACGATGGGGGTGGTCAGGAACAGCGCAACCCAGCGCAGGATGGTGTGCAGTTCCGGGCTCAGGTCGATATTGAATTCCGGCCAGGTGGCCATGGTCGCCATCATCGCCTGGAACCACAGCAGGCCGGCGACGCCCAGTTGGCGCAGGGCGGTGCGGTTTTCACTGGCCAGTTGTTCGGCGGCGCGGTCGGCCTGGTAGGGGTGGGCGGCGTAGCCGATGTGGCGCAGCTCGGCGAGCAGTTTCGACAGCGGCAGTTGGCTGTCGGTCCAGTTGACCTGAAGGCGGTGGTTGGACAGGTTCAGCCGCGCTTCAGCGACGCCCGGCAGGTTGCGCAGGTGCTTCTCGATCAGCCAGCCGCAGGCGGCGCAGCTGATGCCTTCGATCAGCAGGGTGGTCTCGGCCAGTTCCCCGGTGTGACGCACGAAGGGTTTTTGCACATCGGCGCGGTCGTACAGCGCCAGTTCGTCGACCAGTTGCTGGGGCAGTGCCTCGGGGTTGGCGCTGGCCTCGCTGCGGTGCTGGTAATAGCTTTCCAGGTTGCCGGCGACGATGGCTTCGGCCACTGCCTGGCAGCCGGGGCAGCAGAACAGCCGCGGCTGGCCGAGTACCACGGCGGTGAAGTGGCTGCCGGCAGGCACGGGCAGGGCGCAGTGGTAGCAGGGCGTGGGGCTGGTCATGGCACTCTTCGCTGTAATTCAGGACGCCATCGCCGGCTACGCCGGCTCCCACAACGGCCTGGGGCGAACATTGTGGGAGTCGGGGTAGCCGGCGATCAGGTGCGAATCATTTCTCCAGGTGTTCGGCCCCTTGCAAGGCTTCGTCACCGAGCTGCAGGGTCACGCCATGTTCGACCTTCTCCTCCTCGAACAACCGCCAGACATGCTGGTCCTGGCTGCCCAGCAGTTCGACGAAACGACGCCCTTCGACCTTGTCGCCAAGCTGGCCCAGGTAGCGCCCGGCTTCGCTGTCGCTGCGGGTCAGGACGATCTTGCGGTCCTTCTCCGGCTGGGTCGGCGAGATCAGGTTCAGCTCCAGGGTCTGCGGCTGGCTGTTGCCGGTCAGGCGCAGGTCGACTTCGCCGGTCAGCTCGTCCAGGTGCACGCTGGCCTTGAGGTTCAGGGTCTGGGCCAGCAGTTCGCGGTCCAGTGAGCGGTTGATGCCTTTGCCAGCCTCGTAGTAGTTGTCATTGACCAGGTTGTCCGGGTTGTGCACGGCAATGGTGACCATGGTCAGGCTCAGGGTCACCGAGGTGGCCAGCACCCCGATGATGATCCAGGGCCAGAGATGTTTGTACCAGGGGCTGGCGGCAGTTGCAGGCATGTAGTGGCTCTCTTATCGAATTTGTGGGCCGATGAACCGGCTCTTGGCTTCAACCTGGGCGCCGCTGTCGTCGGCGTTCTTGAGGATGAAGGTGACTTCGTTGGTGGACGACGGCAGTTTTTCCGGGGCCATCGACAGTTGCACCGGCAGGCTGACGATGTCGCCGGCCTCCACGCGGATTTCCCCCGCGCCTTCGAGCTTCAGGCCTGGCAGGCCGGTGGCTTCGAGCACATAGACGTGGTCGCGCTGGTCCTTGTTCATCACCTTCAGGCTGTAGACGTTCTCGATCCGGCCCTGGGCGTTCTCGCGATACAGGACGCGGTCCTTGCTGACATCGAAGCCCACCAGCGAGCGGGTCACGAAGGCCGTGGCGAGCAGGGCGATCATGGCCAGCAGGACAAGGGCGTAGCCGATCAGGCGCGGGCGCAACATGTGGGTCTTCTGGCCCGAGAGGTTGTGTTCGGTGGTGTAGCTGATCAGGCCCTTGGGGTAGTTCATCTTGTCCATGATGGTGTCGCAGGCATCGATGCAGGCAGCGCAGCCGATGCACTCGATCTGCAGGCCGTCACGGATGTCGATGCCGGTCGGGCAGACCTGGACGCACATGGTGCAGTCGATGCAGTCACCCAGGCCCTTGGCCTTGTAGTCGAGGTCTTTCTTGCGCGGACCGCGGGTTTCGCCGCGGCGCGGGTCGTAGGAAACGATCAGGGTGTCCTTGTCGAACATTACGCTCTGGAAGCGGGCGTAGGGGCACATGTACACGCACACCTGCTCACGCAGCCAGCCGGCGTTGCCATAGGTGGCCAGGGTGAAGAAACCGACCCAGAAGTAGGCCCAGCCGTCGGCCTGGCCGGTGAAGAACTCCACCGCCAGCTCGCGGATCGGCGAGAAATAGCCGACGAAGGTCATGCCGGTAACGAAGCCGATCAGCAGCCACATGCTGTGCTTGGCGGCCTTGCGCAGGAACTTGTTGGCGCTCATGGGCGCCTTGTCCAGCTTCATGCGCTGGTTGCGATCACCCTCGGTGACCTTTTCGCACCACATGAAGATCCAGGTCCAGACGCTCTGCGGGCAGGTGTAGCCGCACCAGACGCGCCCGGCGAACACGGTGATGAAGAACAGGCCGAAGGCCGCGACGATCAACAGGCCCGAGAGCAGGATGAAGTCCTGGGGCCAGATGGTGGCGCCGAAGATGTAGAACTTGCGCTCCGGCAGGTTCCACCAGACGGCCTGGTGGCCACTCCAGTTCAGCCAGACCGTGCCGAAGTACAACAGGAACAGGACGGCACCGCCGACCATGCGCAAGTTGCGGAATACGCCGGTGAAGGCCCGGGTGTAGATTTTTTCCCGGGAGGCGTAGAGATCGACGCTGTCTTTGTCCTTGCTGGCAGGCGGGGTGACATCATGTACCGGAATCTGCTTGCTCATCATTGAGTCCCACGGCAGTGGAGGGGTGCCGCGGCCAGTACATGCCGGCCGCAGTCGGAAGCTTGATGCTCTAGGGCGCATGATACGCCTGTCCCGCAGGTCAAGGGGAGAGGTGCGACCTTTGGCCGCGTTGGGGGAATGCCGAGAATAGTGTAGTTGGCGCTGTCAATTGACCTGGATCAGGTCGGCGGGTTTCTACCCTGGACAATGGGCTTATCCATGCTTGTCCAGGAGGATCGTGTGCAGGATCTCCAGGCGCCGGGGGTCGTTGTCCCGCACAAGATGGATGATCAATTGTCGAAAACGGGCGTCACGCTCGGCCATCAGGTAGGTGCGCTGCGAGGCGGAGCCACTGAGAAACACCGGTACATCCCCGTAGATGTCCGGCGCTTCGAAACGACCTGCCAGGCTGTGGTAGTGACCGGCGAATACAGCCAGTACCCTGGAGCAGTTGATCATTGTCCTGAAACGTTCTACCTGCTGGCTATCGCCTTTCCAGCTGTCAGGCTGATGCAGGTTGAGGATGATGTTCAAGTTCGCCTGGGTGGCCGCCGCGAGCCAACCTTCGAGCCAGTCCAGCGCGGGGGTGATGGCGAGGGTGCGCCTGAGAAGGCTGCGCCCCCTGACAATGTTGCTCTGAATCACGGCATGGTAGGTAGGTTCGTTGTTGAGCTGGATCAGGCAGTAGTTACCGACCAGGCGGGCGTAGGCCAGGCTCCCGGTGCGATGGACGCTGTCAAAGGGCAGAGAGTCGCGACCCTTGTCGAGGTCCATGTCATCGACCTGAGGGCGTAGACGATCGATCAGCGCCTTTGCGCTTTCATAGGCACAGAGATTGGCGAAGCAGTCATTCAGGTTGTTGGCGTAGTCATGGTTGCCCAGGCCGAACAGGTAGTTGCCCCGGGTGTGCTGCTCAAGCAAGGGGTAGAGGGTGCTGCGTTGCCAGTCGTGCCCGAATGCGGTCATGTCACCGTTGATCATCAGTGGAACCTGTTCGATTGCGCCTTCCTGCGCCCGCAATCGGGCAATGCTCGCGTACTGCTCGCTGATCAAGTCACGGGAGCGGATTTGCTGCGCCTCATCGGTTTCGGCGAGGCCGGCATCTGTCCTTTCCGTCCACGGATACTGGGGGTCTGAGGCGAACACGAAGGCAAGCGGTGAGGGGCTGCGAGGATGTTGCTCGATAATCCGGCGCGCCCGTTCCTGATGGTGTTGGTCCTGCATGGCGAGATTCCCTTGCGCTCACTTGCCGGTTGCAAGTGCTGGCGGAAGTCTCGCAAGCCCGAGGGCGCCATTGCGGTAGATAGTGCAGGGGTCAAAAACAAAACGGCCCCGCCAGCAGGACTGGCGGGGCCGTTGTTCAGCTGTGCGGCTTACTTCGCCTCAGGCGCTTTCTCTTGCTGGTGCGACAGGCTGTAGACATAGGCGGCCAGCAGGTGGACCTTGTCGTTGCCCTGGATCGCTTCCTGGGCAGGCATCTGGCCCTGGCGGCCGTAACGGATGGTCTGCTGCAGTTGAGCGAAGCTCGAACCGTAGATGAACGCCTGCGGGTGGGTCAGGTTCGGCGCGCCCATGGCCGGGGTGCCTTTGCCTTCCGGACCGTGGCAGGCCACGCAGTTGGCAGCGAACAGCTTCTGGCCGTTGGCCGGGTCGGCTTTCGCGCCTTCAGGCAGGGTGCGGCCATCGAGGTTGGTCAGGACATAGGCGGCAACGTCGGCAACGCCTTGCTCGCCGATGACTTCGGCCCAGGCCGGCATCACCCCGTGACGACCGCCCATGATGGTGGCCTTGATGGTTGCCGGCTCGCCGCCCCAGCGCCAGTCATTGTCGGTGAGGTTGGGGAAGCCGTAGGAACCCTTGGCGTCGGAACCGTGGCAGACCGCGCAGTTGGAGGCGAACAGGCGGCCACCCATCTTCAGGGCTTGCGGATCCTTGGCCACTTCTTCAATGGGCATGGCGGCAAACTTGGCGAAGATCGGTCCGAACTTGGCGTCCGAACGGGCCATTTCCTTTTCCCACTCGTGCACGCCGGTCCAGCCGGCCTGGCCGTTGGCAAACTCGGTTTTCTTCTCGTTGTCCAGGTACTGGTAGCCCGGCAGCACGCCTTTCCAGTTACCCAGGCCCGGGTACAGCACCAGGTAGCCCAGGGCGAAGACGATGGTGCCGACGAACAGCCAGAACCACCATTTGGGCAACGGGTTGTCGTACTCCTCGATACCATCGAACGAGTGGCCCACGATTTCATCCGTGGCTTCGCTGCGCTGGCCCTTGCGGGTGGACAGCAGCAGCCAGGTCAGGGCGAAGATGGTGCCCAGACTCAAAACGGTGACGTACAGACTCCAGAAGGTAGTCATTCGTTGTTACTCCTAGACGCTTTCGCTTGCGCTTGCTCGACGTGCTTGCTGGCTTCGGGATCATCCGCGAAGGGCAGCATGGTCGCTTCGTCGAACTCGGACTTGCGCCGAGAACTGAACACCCACAACGCCAGGCCGACAAAGGCCACCATCACGACGACGGTGCCCAGGCCTCGAATCATCCCGATATCCATCAATGTCACCGTTTGCTTTTGATGATGGTGCCAAGGCCTTGCAGGTAGGCAACCAGGGCGTCCATTTCAGTCTTGCCCTTGACCGCGTCGCGGGCACCGGCGATGTCGGCGTCGGTGTATGGCGTGCCGAGGGTACGCAGGACTTCCATCTTCTTGACCGTGTCCTTGCCGTCGAGCTTGTTCTCGACCAGCCATGGGTAGGCCGGCATTTTCGACTCGGGCACGACGTTGCGCGGGTTGTACAGGTGGGCGCGGTGCCAGTCGTCGGAGTAGCGACCGCCGACACGGGCCAGGTCCGGACCGGTACGCTTGGAACCCCACAGGAACGGGTGGTCCCAGACGCTTTCACCGGCGACCGAGTAGTGGCCGTAGCGTTCGGTTTCGGCACGGAACGGACGGATCATCTGCGAGTGGCACTGCACGCAGCCTTCGCGGATGTAGATGTCCCGGCCTTCGAGCTCCAGCGCGGTGCGCGGCTTCATGCCTTCGACCGGCTTGTTGGTGACGTCCTGGAAAAACAGCGGGACGATCTGGGTCAGGCCGCCGATACTCACGGCGATGACCATGAAGAAGGCCAGCAGGCCAATATTCTTCTCGACTGCTTCATGCTTCATCAGTGGGCTCCAACTACAGCGATCTGAGCGGCGGCTTCAGCTTCGGCCGGTTTCGAAGCGCGTACGGTACGGTAGACGTTGTAGGCCATCAGCAGCATGCCGGAGGCGAAGAACGCACCGCCCAGGGCGCGCACCATGAAGCCTGGGTGGCTGGCTTGCAGGGCTTCGACGAAGGAGTAGGTCAGGGTGCCGTCGTCGTTGATCGCACGCCACATCAGGCCCTGGGTAATGCCGTTGACCCACATCGAGGCGATGTACAGCACGGTACCGATGGTAGCCAGCCAGAAGTGCGCGTTGATCAGGCCGACGCTGTGCATCTGCTCGCGGCCGTAGACTTTCGGGATCAGGTGGTACAGGGCGCCGATGGAAATCATCGCGACCCAGCCCAGGGCACCGGCGTGCACGTGGCCGACGGTCCAGTCGGTGTAGTGCGACAGCGAGTTGACGGTCTTGATCGCCATCATCGGGCCTTCGAAGGTCGACATGCCGTAGAACGCCAGGGAGACCACCAGGAACCGCAGGATCGGGTCGGTGCGCAGCTTATGCCAGGCGCCCGACAGGGTCATCATGCCGTTGATCATGCCGCCCCAGCTCGGTGCCAGCAGGATGATCGACATGGCCATGCCCAGCGACTGCGCCCAGTCCGGCAGGGCGGTGTAGTGCAGGTGGTGGGGGCCGGCCCAGATGTACAGGGTGATCAGTGCCCAGAAGTGCACGATCGACAGGCGATAGGAGTAGATCGGACGCTCGGCCTGTTTCGGCACGAAGTAGTACATCATGCCCAGGAAGCCGGTGGTCAGGAAGAAGCC
>Ga0247821_10000152_pt1 | contig 40615 bp, 44 predicted proteins | sample 13C_Glycerol_Day_FD_192481 | JGI IMG/M metagenome (GOLD analysis project Ga0247821, IMG submission 192481) | Soil microbial communities from agricultural site in Penn Yan, New York, United States - 13C_Glycerol_Day14 | ecosystem: Environmental > Terrestrial > Soil > Agricultural land | place... | reverse complement strand
GCGTAACAGCACCATGATCATCATTTCCCACGACCGCCACTTCCTCAACAGCGTCTGCACCCACATGGCCGACCTGGACTACGGCGAGCTGCGCCTGTTCCCGGGCAACTATGACGAGTACATGACCGCCGCGACCCAGTCGCGCGAGCAGCTGCTGGCCGACAACGCCAAGAAGAAAGCCCAGATCGCCGAGCTGCAGACCTTCGTCAGCCGCTTCTCGGCCAACGCCTCGAAAGCCAAGCAGGCCACCTCGCGCGCCAAGCAGATCGACAAGATCCAGCTGGCCGAGGTCAAGCCGTCGAGCCGGGTCAGCCCGTTCATTCGTTTCGACCAGACCAAGAAGCTGCACCGTCAGGCCGTGACCATCGAGAAGCTGTCCAAGGGCTTCGAAGACAAGACCCTGTTCAAGAACTTCAGCTTTACCGTCGAAGCCGGCGAGCGCGTAGCGATCATCGGCCCCAACGGCATCGGCAAGACCACCCTGCTGCGCACCCTGGTCGGTGAACTGACCCCGGATGCCGGTGCGGTGAAGTGGACCGAAAGCGCCGAGCTGGGTTACTACGCCCAGGACCACGCCCACGACTTCGAAGAAGACGTGAGCCTGTTCGACTGGATGGGCCAGTGGACCCAGGGCGAGCAGATGATCCGCGGCACCCTGGGCCGCATGCTGTTCTCCAACGACGAGATCCTGAAGTCGGTCAAGGTGATCTCCGGTGGTGAGCAAGGCCGCATGCTGTTCGGCAAGCTGATCCTGCAAAAGCCCAACGTACTGGTGATGGACGAACCGACCAACCACCTGGACATGGAATCGATCGAGGCGCTGAACCTGGCGCTGGAGAACTACCCGGGCACACTGATCTTCGTCAGCCACGACCGTGAGTTCGTCTCGTCCCTGGCCACCCGCATCATCGAACTGAGCCCCAGCGGTGTCACCGACTTCAGCGGCACCTACGATGACTACCTGCGCAGCCAGGGTGTAGTGGTTTAAAGGCAATCGCGGGGCAAGCCCGCTCCCACAGGGATGGTATATACCCTGTGGGAGCGGGCTTGCCCCGCGATACATCTGAAAAAATCGATAGCCTGCTTTCTTTTAGCCTCGCCGCCAGCGATCATGGGTCCTCTCCCACCGCCCGCCAGCGAACGAGCTCATGTCCGCGTTGCAACCCGCCCCCGACGACACCCGGTCGATCACCCTGCAGATCCTCTCGATCGTCTTCTATACCTTTATAGCGTTCCTCTGCATCGGCCTGCCGATTGCGGTGCTGCCAGGCTATGTGCATGACCAACTGGGCTTCAGCGCAGTCATCGCCGGCCTGACCATCGGCCTGCAATACCTGTCCACCCTGCTCAGCCGTCCGCTCGCCGGGCGCGTGGCCGACAGCCGTGGCGCCAAGCAGGCCATCGTCTACGGCCTGCTTGGCATCTTCGCCAGCGGCGTGCTGACCTACGCTTCGGCGCTGACGATCCATGTGCCGTTGCTGAGCCTGCTGGCACTGCTCGGTGGACGGGTGCTGCTGGGGATCGCCCAGGGCCTGATCGGTGTCGCCACCCTGAGCTGGGGCATCGGCGCGGTGGGCGCCGAACACACGGCGCGGGTGATTTCCTGGAACGGCATCGCCTCCTATGGCGCCATTGCCATCGGCGCGCCGCTGGGGGTGATGCTGGTGGACCAGGTGGATTTCGCCACCCTGGGCCTGGTATTGAGCGCGCTGGCCCTGCTGGCCTTGCTGGTGATCCGCAACAAGCCCTCGATCCCGGTGGTTCGCGGCGAGCGCTTGCCGTTCTGGTCGGCGTTCGGTCGCGTGGCCCCCTGTGGCGTCGGCCTGACCCTGGCGTCGATCGGCTACGGCACCCTGACCACCTTCGTCACCCTGTACTACCTGGAGCAAGGCTGGACCGGCGCGGCCTGGTGCCTGAGCGCCTTCGGCGTGTGCTTCATTCTTTCCCGGTTGCTGTTCGTCAATGCGGTGAACCGCTTCGGTGGTTATCCGGTGGCGATCGCCTGCATGAGCACCGAGGCGATCGGGCTGGCCCTGCTGTGGCTGGCGCCGAGCCCGGTACTGGCGTTGCTTGGCGCAGGCCTGACCGGTTTTGGCCTGTCGCTGGTGTACCCGGCACTGGGCGTCGAGGCGATCAAGCAGGTACCGGTGTCCAGCCGTGGCGCCGGCCTGGGGGCCTATGCGGTGTTCTTCGACCTGGCGTTGGCCATCGCCGGCCCGGTGATGGGTGCGGTGGCCCTGCACCTGGGTTACGCCTGGATCTTCTGTGTGGCCGCCCTGCTGGCCCTGGCCGGTGTCGGACTGACCCTGGTGCTGTCGCGCCGCGCCCGGGTTCACTGAGTGGCGGTGTCCGGGCCCATGTGCTCGGGCCGGCCCAGGGTACGGGCGAAAAAGTGCGCGGCTTCGGCCTGCAGCGACAGGTGGATGTCTTCGCGGTCGACGCCGTCGGGGTCATTGCACAGCGCGGCCATGTGCTCGCGCTGCTCGTCATCGCAAGGCGCCATGAAGACGAAATGCCCGGCGCCGGCCAGTCGCCGGTAGTTGGGGGTCACCGGCAACTTGCGAGCCAGCGCCTCGGCATTCTTGTCCACGGCCAGCAACTGATCCTTGTCGCCGCTGTAGATCAATGCCGGCACCCGGACCTGGGACAGCGCCTGGCGACCGAACATCAGGCTCAGCGGCGCCATCAACAGCACGGCATGCACCCGCGGGTCGGCGTGGGCACTGAGGTCAGCGCGGTCGGCGACCAGCACGCCGTTGGTCTTGCAGGCATCGGCGTCCTGCGGCCGCTCCTGGCAGTAGCGCTGCAAACGTTGCAGGTCGGGCTGGGCGCCGGACAGAATCAAGGCCGTTTCGCCGCCGGCCGAGTAGCCGATCACGCCAACCTTGTCGGCCCTGACATAAGGTGCCAGCAGCGGATCCTTGCTGCTGGCGGTAATGGCGGCGCTGATCTGCAGCGGTCGGCCATAGAGATTGCTCAAGGCGCCCAGGCGGCTGTGATCGTGGGCGTTGTCACCCGGGTGGGTCACGGCCACCACCACGAAGCCGCGCCGGGCCAGGGCGGTGGCCAGGTCATGCAGCGCCAGGGGCGTGCCGGTGTTGCCGTGGGACAGCATCAGCAGCGGGTAGCGGCCAATGGCAATGGGGGCGCCTTCGCGGGCGTCGACCCGGTAACCGTCGATGCGGCTGCTGCGCTCGGGCCCCGTGGAAGGATAGAAGGCCAGCGCCTGCACCGGCCGGGCATCCAGCGGGTCGGCGAACACCAAGCGATGCAGGCCGACGCTCCAGTGCCGCGCAGGTTCGGCTTGCCCTGGCAGGCACAGGCCAAGCAGGCACAGCAGGCCGAAAGCCGCGAGGATCCGCATCTGATTTCACTCCGCCCCGGGCAGGGCCTTCTGCTTTGCTCCAGCATAGGGGCGGCGGATGCGGCGTAAATGAAAGCTCAATGAAAAAACCGACAGCAGGCCTGGCCCACTGTCGGTTGTGTTTTTACCCGGGTGCGGATCAGGCAGCGGCAAACAGCTCGTTGCTGATCTGCTGCTGGGCGGCGCTCATGGCGTTGGCGCGGTGTTCGTCACCGTAGGCCAGGCCGTGGGCACGGACGATTTCCAGGTCGGTGATACCGATGAAGCCCAGGAACACCTTGAGGAACTCCTCATGGCCGGCACCGGTCGGCTGGCCAGCGTGCAGGCCACCGGCGGTGGACACCAGGATCACCTTCTTGTCGCCGCACAGGCCTTCAGGGCCGGCCTCGGTGTAGCGGAAGGTCTTGCCGGCCACGGCGACGCGGTCGATCCAGGCCTTGAGCTGGGTCGGGACGGTGAAGTTGTACATCGGCGCGGCGATCACCACGGCGTCGGCGTCCAGGAACTCCTGCAGGGTTTCGCTGCTCAGCTGGGCTTCATGCTGCTGCGCGGCATCGCGCATGGCTTCCGGCGTGCCGGCAGCCATCAGGGTGGCGGCGGAGAAGTGGCTGATGGCGTCGGCGGCCAGGTCATGGTAAACCACCTCAACGGACGGGTCGGCGGCCTTCCAGGCATCGACCACGCTGCGGCTCAGCTGACGGGAGGCGGAATTGTCGCCCAGGATGCTCGAATCGATATGCAACAGTTTCATGGGAATCTCCTGTAGTGAAGATCGCGTCTGGGCGATCACGATGGAGACAATCCTACGTGACTGATGAATAGCTGATAAGTCTGCAAAAATGCGTTACTTTGTCCCATCAGTAGGACAGTGGTGACGACCATGCAAGACCTCAACGACCTCTTCTACTTTGCCCGGGTGGTGGAAGCCGGCGGCTTTGCCGCTGCCGGGCGCTTGCTGGGCATCCCCAAGTCACGCCTGTCGCGGCGCATCGCCGAGTTGGAGGAGCGCCTGGGCACGCGCCTGCTGCAACGCACCACCCGGCAACTGAAGCTGACCGCCGTGGGCGAGCGCTACCTGCGCCATTGCCAGGCCATGCTGCTGGAGGCGGAAATGGCTGACGAGGCGGTGGCCACCATGACCAGCGAACCCCGCGGACGCCTGCGGGTGTCCTGCCCGGTGGGGCTGGCTCACAGCTTGCTGCCCCAGGTCATCAGCCGCTTTCTCGAACTGTACCCTCAGGTGCAACTGGACATGATCCTGCTCAACCGCCGGGTCGACCTGATCACCGAAGGCGTTGACGTGGCCCTGCGCGTGCGCGACCTGGGCGACGAAGACCCGGCCCTGGTCACCCGCCGCCTGCGCCAGGCGCAGATGCACCTGGTGGCAGCGCCAGCCTTTGCCGCCGCCCATGCCCCCGTGCATCCGGACGACCTGCTGAAACTGCCGGTGCTGGGCGCGGTGGACGCCGACCGCCTGGTGCACCTGCGCCTGCTCGACGCACAGGGCCGGGCTCACGAACTGGCTCTGGAAGCACGTCTGGCGATTGACGACTTTGTCGTGCGCAAGGCGGCCGCCGTGTCCGGCCTGGGCTTCACCGCCCTGCCGGTGATGCACTGCGAGGAGGAACTGGCCCGTGGCGAACTGGTGCGCCTGCTGCCAGACTGGTCGCTGCCCGGGGGCTACCTGCAGGCGGTCTACCCTCACCGGCGTGGCCTGCTGCCGGCAGTACGGGTGTGGATCGACCATCTGGTGGAATCCTTTGCCGAATGCGGGGAACGTTATGTCTGAGCGGAAAATGACCGAGGCGCAGGTGGCAGCCTATTGCCTGAGCCTGCCGGGTGCGCGGGAAGACTATAAATGGGGCGGCGTGCGGGTGTTCTCGGTTGCCGGCAACAAGATGTTCGCGGTGCTGGACCTGGCTGGCGCCGGGCTGTCGTTCAAGGTTGCCGGCGAGCTGTTCCTCGGCTACGTGGACCGCCCCGGCGTGCGCCCGGCGCCTTACCTGGCGCGGGCACACTGGATCAGTATGGCGCCGCCCTACCCTATGGCCGGTGAAGAGTTACGCGACTTGTTGCAGCGCTCCCACCAACTGGTGGTCAGGCGTCTGCCCAAGCGCCTGCAACCGGGCCTGCTTATTTAAGGCTCTTCACGGAATCCCGGGGATTATGAAGCTTGGGCTTGGGTGTCGTGGCGGCGAGCTTATCCATTCCAGCGTCACCGCATTAAATGGATAAGCTCACAGCCTCAACACCCAAGCCCAGGCCCGGAACTCCGTGAAGCCCCTTATTCAAGCAGCGGCCCCAGGGCACTCCCCAGCCACTGACCACCCAACAGCAGATGATCGACCCAGAACACCTGATGCAGGACGACAATGCCCCAGAAGACCACCTGGAACGACAGCTTGCGGGTCTTGTGGCGAAAACGCTGCTGGGCCAGCAAGGCCCCCGGCCAGCCCCCGCACAGCTCACTGGCGTGCAGGACCTTCTCCGGGGTACGCCAGCCCTGGTTGCGGGCCTGCTGCTTGTCGCGCCAGTAGAGGACAAAGCTCACCAGGCTGGCCAGCGGATAAGCCACCACCGGCAGCCACGACTGCCCGCTCACCAGCATCTGCAACGCCCCACCCAGCGGCAACAGGCACAGGCCGACAAATACCAGCAACTTGCTGCGCGGATGCTGGATCGCACCCTTTGCCGGTGCGGCGCGCGATGGTGAACGACTCATCGACTCAACCGTGCGCCACGGACCAGTCAACCAGGCCGAACTGCCAGGTCGCCAGGATGATCAGACCGAAAACGATCCGGTACCAGGCGAACATCGCATAGCTGTGGTTGGCGATAAAACGCAGCAGGCCACGCACCGCGATCATGGCGAAGATGAACGAGACCACGAAACCGATGGCGAACACCGGGAAGTCACCGGGCTGGAACAGCTCGCGGTACTTGTAGCCCGAGTACACCGCCGCGCCCACCATGGTCGGCATGGCCAGGAAGAACGAGAACTCGGTGGCCGCCTTGCGCGACAGGCCGAACAGCAGACCGCCGATGATGGTCGAGCCAGAGCGCGAGGTACCCGGGATCATCGCCAGGCACTGGGCGCAGCCGATCTTCAGGGCATCGGTCCAGCGCATGTCATCGACCTGCTCGACCTTGATCTGGTGCTGGCGTTGCTCGGCCCAGAGCATGACTACCCCGCCGATCACCAGAGCCGTGGCCACAGTGATGGGGTTGAACAGGTACTCGTGGATCAGGTCGGCGAACAATACGCCGAGGATCACTGCCGGCGTGAAGGCGATCAGCAGGTTGACGGTGAAGCGCTGCGCCTGGCGCTCCTTGGGCAAGCCCAGCACCACATCGAAAATCTTGCGGCGAAACTCCCAGACCACGGCGAGGATCGCGCCCAGCTGGATGATGATGTTGAAGGCCATGGCCCGCTCACCACCGAAGTTGATCAGGTCCGCGACTACGATCTGGTGACCGGTGCTGGAAATCGGCAAGAACTCGGTCAAGCCTTCGACAATACCCAGAATGACGGCCTGCAGGCCAGTCCAAAGATCCATTATTCCCCCAGAAAAGATCAATCCCCCTTCAGGTTTATCCCGAAGGGGCCGAAATCCTATCAGACCTCTCGTTCAAACGCTGCTGGTCGGCGCAACACAGCTTGGCCCATCAGGCACTTAGCCCTTGGTCGAGTGGGTAGAGGGACAAAAGCATGCTGGGATGCACACGACAATAAAAAAAACCGGGGTAACCGTTCCATGAAGATGCTTCGCACAATGTCCATCAGCCGCCGCTTGTGGCTGATTCTGGTCGTGGCGGTGGTGATGCTGCTGACCCTGGGCCTGCTGATGCTCCGGCAGATCCACGGCGACCTGTACCAGGCCAAGGCCGAGAAAACTCGCCACGTGGTGGAAACCGCGGCCGGCGTACTGGCCTACTACCAGGGCCTGGAAGCGGCCGGCACCCTCAGCCGCGAAGCGGCCCAGCAACAGGCCCTCAGTGCCGTGCGCGGGTTGCGCTATGACCAGAACGACTATTTCTGGATCAACGACCTGGGGCCGAAGATGATCATGCACCCCACCAACCCCAAGCTCGATGGCCAGGACCTCTCCGGCATCCGCGACCCCGACGGTTTCGCCCTGTTCAGCGAGATGGCCAGGCTGGCCAGGGCCCAGGGTGCCGGCAGCATCGACTACCGCTGGCCCAAGCCCGGGGCCAGCGAGCCGGTGGCAAAGACCTCCTATATCCAGCTGTTCAAGCCCTGGGGCTGGGTCATCGGCTCGGGCGTCTACATCGATGACATGCAGGCCGAGTTCATGCGCCAGCTGCGCGACGCTTCCTTGCTGGGCCTGGGCATCGCCCTGGTCATGGCCCTGCTGGTGATGCTGATCGCCCGCAGTATCGCCCGCCCCTTGCAGGAAGCGGTGGACGCCATGGCCATGATCGCCAGCGGCGAAAGCGACCTGACCCGGCGCCTGGACACCCATGGCCGCGATGAGGTGACCCAGCTGGGTGAGCACTTCAACCGGTTTGCCGGCAAGTTGCAGAGTGTGATCGGCCAATTGCAGGGCGCGGCCCATGCCCTGGGGCAGTCGGCCGTCGATGTCGGCGGCAACGCCAACCAGGCCCAGCATCGCAGCGAGCAGCAATCGCAGCAGATGGAGCAAGTGGCTACAGCCATCAACGAAGTCACCTACGCCGTGCAGGACGTGGCCAGGAATGCCGAGCAGGCCTCCAGCGAAATGCGCGATGCCCAGCACCGCGCCCAACAGGGGCAGAGCAGCATCCATGGCAGCTTGCAACAGATCGATCAGCTGTCGGGCACCATCGATGAAGCCGTGCAGGTGATCCAGGCGCTGGCCAGCCAGAGCACGAAGATCGGCAGCGTGCTGGAAGTGATCCGCTCGATTGCCGAGCAGACCAACCTGCTGGCCCTCAATGCCGCCATCGAGGCGGCCCGGGCGGGCGAGCAAGGCCGTGGCTTTGCCGTGGTCGCCGATGAAGTGCGCCTGCTGGCCCAGCGCACCCAGCAATCGACGGCCGAGATCCAGACCATGATCGAGCACCTGCAGGGACAGTCCGAGGCCGCGGTCAAGGCCATCGACGCCAGCAGCGAGGCGTCGCGCCAGACCATCGAGCAGGCCAACCAGGCCGGCGTCAGCCTGGACGCCATCAGCCAGGCCCTGAACAACCTCACCGCCCTGAACGCCTCGATTGCCAGTGCCACGCTGCAACAGTCCCATGTGGTCGAGGAAATCAACCGCAACGTCACCGACACCGCCGACCTGTCGCGCCAGACCGCCATGGCGGCGCAGCAATCGAGCAATGCCGGGGTGGCGTTGAACCAGTTGCGCGAGCAACTGGACAAGTTACTGGGCCAGTTCCGGGTTTAACGCGGGGGGTAGGAGCGGGCTTGCCCCGCGATTTCGGTGTATCAATCTCATCGTATCGCGGGTCAAGCCCGCTCCCACAAGGTACAATCGCCGCCCTCCCCGAACTGCCAAGGAACGCCGATGTCCGGCCTCGAATTGTTCGCCGCCGTGCTCGGCGTCATCGCCGTGTGGCTCACCACCCGGCAGAACCCGCTGTGCTGGCCCATCGGCCTGGTAATGGTGTTGCTCTACAGCTGGATCTTCTTTGACGTGCGGTTGTACTCGGACATGCTCCTGCAACTGGTCTATGCCGTGCTCCAGCTCTATGGCTGGTGGCAATGGACCCGCCCCGACAACAAGCGCCAGGCCCGTCAGGTCAGCAGCCTGGAGACCCAGCCCATGATCTTCCACCTGGGCCTGGGCCTGCTGGGCAGCCTTGCCCTGGGTGCGGCCATGTCAACCTGGACCGATGCCGCACAACCCTGGCTGGATGCGGCGCTGACCGCCTTCAGCCTGGTGGCGCAGCTGTGGATGGCTCAAAAGCGCGTGCAGTGCTGGCCATTGTGGATCGTGCTGGATGTGATCTTCGTCGGCTTGTTCCTTTATAAGGCGCTGTACCTGACCGCCGCACTCTACGCCCTGTTCACCTTGATCGCCGTGCAAGGCTGGCGTGAGTGGCGACGCGATCCGGTGAAGGCCTGCGCATGAAAGTCCTGGTCCTGACCGGCCCTGAATCCAGCGGCAAGAGCTGGCTGGCAGAAGAGATTCGTGCCAATTTTGGCGGCATAGTGGTCCAAGAGTACGTACGGCACTTTATCGACAACGAAGCCCGCGAGACCTGCTACGCTGACATTCCGGCGATAGCCTTGGGCCAGCTGGCCTGGGAAGATACCGCGCGCGCCAAACAACCGACGCTGTTGATTCTCGATACGCATCTGTTGAGCAATATCCTCTGGAGTCGCACCTTGTTTGGCGATTGCCCGGCGTGGCTCGAAGAGGCTTTATTGACGCGCCATTACGACCTGCACTTGCTGCTCAGCCCCGAGTCCGTCGCCTGGCACGACGATGGACAACGCTGCCAGCCCGCACTGAGCGAGCGCCAGGCGTTTTTCCAGGCAACCCATGACTGGCTGGCGCTGCACCAGCAGCCTTATCAGGTGCTGCGCGGCGACTGGGCGCAGCGCAAGGGCGCAGCCTTTGCAGCGGTCACCCGTTTGCTCGGGGCCTGAATACCGCCTCACCGCTGCAACATGTCCATTCCTGAAACACTCCCCACAGTGCAAAGCCGCGACCTAGAGCGGCCCAAGCATGTTCTCGGAAAAGTGTAAATTACCTGAGACAGTCGACTTGCAAGCCCCTTGATGAGCAATGGCGGCAGCAGGGTCGAGGCGTGTTCGCTGCCTGTGTCTCAACAGCGTTACAACATTTTTTTGACAATTCCTCCACATAAAGACAAGCCGTTGTTTTTACATGGCAAACAAAAACCGGCACAGCTTCTGCTCTCTTCCTTGCAACGCTGAGCAAGGCCAGCGCTCTGAATAAGGAATTGCCGCCGTGAGGAAATCAGATAAAGGCATTTATCGCCTCCTGCTGGTCGGATGCGCACTGGGATCAAGCTTCATTTTGCCCGTCCAGGCCGAGAACGGAATCGTCGTCATTACCCGTGACGTGCAACCGCGCAATGCCGTGGTCAAGCCCCTGATGCCCGATCCCTACCCTACCACCGTCAACACCAACCCGTCCGCGCACATCCTCAAACAAACAAACGAGTTGAGCGACGGTGACTTTGCCGACATCAGCAGCGGCGCAGGTATTTCCTCCCTGGTCACACAACAGACCAACAACCTGGGCGGCAATATCAACAACCAGACCCAACTGCCCAACCTCGCCGGTGGACGCGCCACAGGCTCAGGCAACGGCATCTCCAACATGGTCAACTCAAGCGTGCAGAAAGGCCTTGCGCCCCTGCAGATCCTGACCGGAGGCAAGTGAGATGAGGCACACGCTGCTGATTCTGGCCACGTTTTGCAGTGCATCGGCCTTCGCCCAATCCCCAGTGATCAACAACGCCACCATCGACACTTCCGGCAAGCAGTACCAGGGCAACCTCACGGTCAACCAGGCTGCCGGCGATCAACAGCAACAGGCAAACGTGCGGGCTTTCGCCATCGGCCATGAAGCCAGTGCAACCACACAGGTGCGCCAGCGGCTGCGCACCCAGGTCGACCCAGCGATCGATGCCCGGTCCAGCATCCAGGGCGACGCCTTCACCAACGGCAGCGGCGCACTGGGTGTCAACCAGAGCTCGGGCGCCAGCAACCAGCAAGCCAACGCACTGCGTATCAGCGTCAGTGCCCAGCCGCAAAGTATCGACGACAGCGTCCTCATGCAACAGAACGTGGCGCTGCTCAACGGCTCCGATCCAACTGACTCCGCACCCGGCCATCGCCAGGTCACTACCAGTGACCAGGCCTTCACCGGTAGCCGTGGGGTGATTCAGTTGAATCAGAGCGCCGGGGTGGGAAACCGCATGGCCAACACCCTGAGCGTACGGGTCGTGGATTGACCCAAACAGGTAAGAACAACACTTAACCTAAAATAAAGTACGGAGAATCACCATGAAACCCTCGATGGCACTCAAGCCTCTGGTTTTCGCAATTGCTGCGGTCATGGCTGTTGCTGTACAAGCTGGGCAAAACGATCGTCGTGGTCATCACCACAACCACCACCAAAAACCACCAACCAAGGTCAGTGTCTACGCTGATGCCAGTGCGTACGACAAGCAGAGCAGCACCAACAACTTCATCAAGAATGAAGGCACGGTGAACGAAGCCGAGATGTCCAGCTCGGCCAGCGGCACCAGCGGCAACGTCGGCGTCAACGTGGCTGCCGGTAACGGCAACCAACAAGACAACGCCGCCGCCATCGCCAACGCCGGCTCCGTTGCTCAAGTTGATAACACCTTCGTATTCGGCGATGCCACCGCCGAGGCAGAGGTCAGGCAGTACAGCAACCACAACAAGGTGTACAACCACGGCGCCACCAACTCGGCTGTGATGAGCGGATCGGGTGAAAACGGCAGCGGCAACATGGGTATCAACATTGCCGGTGGCGACCTGAACCAGCAGAAAAACACCATGGCCATTGCCAACACCAATGCGGCACTGGGTAATGCAAGCGCTTCCGCCTCTGCCGACCAAAGCGGCCCTGGCCTGACGGTAATCAACGAAGCTGATCGGACCTATCGTGTAGATACTCTGACCTTCACCAAAACTGCCAGTGGCAGCAAGTCCTTCGAGAAAGAGTTCGAAGCCAGCGGCAGCCAGAGCAGGTCTTCGAGCTTCGAAGTGGCCGGTTCGAAGAGCCACAGTGCAAGTGGTTCTACCCACTACGATGCAAGCGGCTCCAACAGCTATGAGGCAAGTGGTTCGAAGAGCGCTAGTCTGGATATTGACGTCAGGGCACATCTTGATGCCGACAAAACCGTTTCCTGGGACTATGGCCGTCACCACTCGGGCGAGCGCAGCAAGTCCCTGGAAGCTAACCTGAATGCATCGCTGAACGTGGACGTCGAAAAATCGTGGGAGAAAGAACGCAGCTCCTCGTTCGAGAAAGAACGCAACACTTCGTTCGAGAAAGAGTTCGAATCCTCCTTCGAGAAATCGGGTAGCAAGTCGAGCGAATCCGAGTGGGAAAAAGCAAAACGCTACAGCGAGAGCAGCTCGTACGACCTGAGCAACACCTTCTCGTACCAAGTGCTGACTCCAACCGGCTGGGCTAACCCTGTAACCAACACCGCAACCCTGAGTGGCTCGGTGAATGGCGGCAGCGGCAACCTGGGTGTCAACGTGGCTGCTGGTGTGGGCAACCAACAAAGCAACTCGCTGGCCATCTCCAACACCTCGATGTAATTGCTGTGGACTGGAGGCCCCCTTCGGGGGGCCTTTTTTCAACCAGAACCAGGAAGGTGTCCGATCATGCGCATCATCGCTTTGGCGTTTTTGCTTTGCGTAGCCAGCATCAGCGAAGCGGCCCAGATGCCGCTTTCCGTCTTGCCGGGTGGCGCGGTGGTATTCAAGCCGATTCAGAGTGTACGCGAGCGCAAATTCGCCGACCTGGTGCAGCAGAAAACCGACTTCAGTTGCGGCGCAGCTGCCCTGGCGACCATCTTGCGCCAGGCCTATTGGCTGGACGTGAATGAAGAACAGATTATCGAAGGCATGCTGGCCCACTCCGACCAGGACCTGGTCCGGGTCCAGGGCTTCTCCATGCTCGACATGAAACGTTATGTAGAAAGTCTCGGCATGCGTGCCCGCGGTTACCGGGTACAACCCGACGCCTTGAACAGCGTCCGCATTCCGGTGGTGGTCCTGATGGACGTGCGTGGCTACAAGCATTTCGTGGTCATGCAACGCGTCGACAAAGGCTGGGTGTACATCGGCGACCCGGTGCTCGGCCATAAACGCTACAAGCTCGACGACTTCATCAAAGGCTGGAACGGCATCATCTTCGCCGTCATCGGCAAGGGCTATGACAAGAACAACGTCTTGCTCAGCCCGCCGCTACCGCTGACCGCCAAGAACCGCGTCAACGCCTTTACCCCGGTGCAAGACGCTGAGTTGATGGATTTCGGATTCATCCAAAGCGACTTCTTCTAATGACAAGGGAGCATGACGCTCCGGGAGCATCCAATGAAGACTCCACTCTGGCTGGCCATGGTTTGCCTGGCTGCCAGCCTCCCGACCCAGGCTCAGACACTCAAACCCATCGAACTGAAGGATCAGGAACTGGCGAACCTGCGGGGTCGCTACGTCATGCCGGGACGCATCGTCAGTTTCGGCATTGTCATGACCAGCACCTGGCAAAATGCCCGGGGCGAAGTGATCGGGGCAACGTCCTCGATGCAGATCCAGCAATCGACCATCAAGCCCCAGTTCTATGTGTCGATGATCGACGATAAAAGCTCGGGCTCGGCGCGTTCGCAAAGCACCGCCAGCGGTACCGGGAGTGTCACCGGCGGCAGCGGCCTGAACAACACCGAAGGCGTCACCCAGGTGGTGCGGGCTGCTGGCGACTACAACACCGCCTACAACAACGTCGACATCAACGTCACCAAGGCCAACCAGGCCCCCGAAGCGCAAGCCCGGGGCGAAGCGCTGGCCGCCGGCACGACGCTGGTCGGCGCCAATGGCGCAGGCTCCCTGAGCGTTTCCTCGACCGGCAGCGGTGTGCAACTGAACATCGTCGCCAACAACAACCAGGGCAGCAGCGTGCAACGCCTGGCCCAGGGCGGGCTGATGCAGAACACGACCTTGCTCGGCGGCGGCAACCGGGTCAACAACCTCACCTCCCTCAATGTCGTACTGCGTGACAACGTGCCCAGCGCCGGATCGGTGAACGGGAACCTTGACCAGCTCAAAGGTCTTCGCACTCTCGGATTCTGATCTACGCTCAGTCTCATCAAATGCAGTTAGAAGGGACGGCTAACCCATGCACCCATCGTCAACGCTCAGAGCTATCGTCTGTTTGAGTAGCCTGACCCCGGCCACATTGCTCTACGCAGCACCGGACCCTCAGGTCGAAGCACTAAAACAAGAACTCATGGAGTTGAAACAGCGTTACGAAGTACAGCAGAAGGCGCTGATGGTACTTGAGCAGCGCGTTCGCCAGGTCGAAGAATCACCGGCGGCACCGCCTCCCAAACGTCTGACCAAGTCGCCCGCCGAAACGGTCAAGGGGGCTCAGACGGTGGCCGCCGGTGCGCCGGGCACCACTGGCAGTGGCTACGGCCAGTCGCTCAAGGAAGACTCGGAGCCCGCACAAAGCGTTTCCAACCTGTATGACGAAGCCAGCGGCTTCTTCGGGGGCGGCAAGTTCAGCGTCGAAACCGGCCTGACCTACACCCACTACGATACCCGTGCCCTGGTGCTCAACGGTTTCCTGGCGCTGGACTCGATTTTCCTCGGCAACATCAACCTGGACCGCATCAAGGCCGACAACTGGACCCTGGACCTGACCGCCCGCTACAACCTGGCGCAGCGCTGGCAGTTCGACATAAACGTGCCGGTGGTCTACCGCGAATCGACCTACTCGTCCGGCGGTGCCGGTGGTGCCGGTCCGACCACCTCCGACGCAAGCGTCACCCGCGATCCGACCATCGGCGACGTCAACTTCGGCGTTGCCTACAAGTTCCTCGATGAATCGGAGAGCCTGCCTGACGCGGTATTCACCCTGCGCGTCAAGGCACCGACCGGGGATGATCCCTATGGCATCAAGCTGATCAACGACCCCAACAACGACAACCTGTCGGTGCCTGAAGACCTCCCGACCGGCAACGGTGTCTGGGCGATCACCCCGGGTATCTCGCTGGTCAAGACCTTCGACCCGGCCGTGCTCTTCGGCAGCCTGTCCTACACCTACAACATGGAAGATTCGTTCGGCGACATCAGCCCCCAGGTCAACACCAAAGTCCCGGGTGATGTGAAGCTCGGCGACTCCTGGCAGGTCGGTGCCGGCATTGCCTTTGCCTTGAACGAGAAGATGAGTATGTCGTTTTCGTTCACCGACCAGTTTGCCCGCAAAACCAAGATCAAGCCCGAGAATGGCGACTGGCAATCGGTGTCCAACAGCGACTACAACTCGGCCAACTTCAACATCGGCATGACCCTTGCCGCCACCGACAACCTGACCATCGTCCCCAACCTCGCCATTGGCCTGACCGAAGACTCGCCGGACTTCTCCTTCAGCCTGAAATTCCCGTACTACTTCTAATCCTGCCTCCCATGAAAAAGCCCGCTTCGGCGGGCTTTTTGCTGCTGTGGGAGCGGGCTTGCCCGCGATTGCGGATTGCGGGGCAAGCCCGCTCCCACAGCTGTTCAGCGAATCTGATGCTTGCGCAGCAACCGGTAAAACGTAGGCCGGGAAATCCCCAGCACCTTGGCGGCAATGCTCAGGTTGTCGCTGTGCCGGTTGAGCACATCGCACAACGCCTGGCGCTCGGCCCGGTGCTTGTAGTCTTCGAGGGTACCCATGCTCGGTGCGAAGGTATGCTGGCTGACCAGGCCCAGGTCCTGGGCCTCGATCTGCCGGCCCTCGGCCAGTACCAGGCCACGCCTCACCCGGTTGGCCAGTTCGCGCACATTGCCCGGCCAGTCGTGCTTGCCCATCGCCACCAGGGCGTCCTCACTGAAACTGCGCGGGCGTCGCCCGGTTTCCAGGCTATAGAAGTGGGCAAAGTGGTTGGCCAGCATCGACAGGTCGCCATGCCGGTCGCGCAAGGGCGCGGTGACCACTTGCAGGACGTTCAGCCGGTAATAGAGGTCTTCACGAAAGCGGCCGCAGGCGATGGCCTTTTCCAGGTCAACGTGGGTGGCCGCCAGTACCCGCACATCGACGTTGATCGGCTGGCTGCCACCGACCCGTTCGATGTGTTTTTCCTGCAGGAAACGCAGCAGGTTGGCCTGCAGCTCCAGGGGCAAGTCACCGATTTCGTCGAGAAACAGCGTGCCGCCATTGGCCGCCTCGATGCGACCGACCTTGCGCTGGTGGGCCCCGGTGAACGCGCCCTTCTCATGGCCGAACAGCTCGGACTGGATCAGGTGTTCCGGAATCGCTCCGCAGTTGATCGGTACAAAGGGTTTGTCGTGTCGCTGTGACTGGCGATGCAGGGTGCGCGCCACCAGTTCCTTGCCGGTACCGCTCTCGCCACGAATCAGCACCGGTGACTCGGTGGGCGCCAGCTTGCTGAGCAGCTTGCGCAGTTCACGAATCGGCCGGCTGTCACCCAGCAGCTCATGTTCGAGCTCATCGACATGGACATTGCCCTTGCCACGCAGGCGCGCCATGCCGAAGGCCCGGCCAATGGTGACCTGCACCCGGGACACGTCGAACGGCAAGGTATGAAAGTCGAAGAACCACTCGCAGACAAAGTCGCCGACGTTCTGCATGCGCAATTCATCGGGGCTGAGCACTGCAATCCATTCGGTGTTGCTACGGCTGATCAGGTCCTTGACCGCATCGGGATGGCGCAGGTGCGACGCCTGCAAACGCAGCAGGCCGACATCGCAGGGATACTCCAGAGCTGACGAAAGCGTACAGCTGCGAACATCCCAGCCGACACTGCGCAGGCCTGGCAATAATCGGTGGCAATCATCGCAAGGGTCGACGATCAGCAGGCTGCGGTTGGATGCAGGTTCAAGCATGACCTTTCCTTGGCGCCAATTGTTGGAATTTTAAGTAGAAACAGCAAGTTGGCAGGCCCGTTTGTAACAGTAGCAACGATGCGTCAAACGCCCACTACCGTCTGTCTGCAAAGCATTGAAAGAGTGCATAGCCCGGGGAATTTTCCTGAACTTTCAACGTCTGAGGCGCCACGCACAGCGGCGTTTTTTTTGCTCTGAAACAATTATTTTCAAGTCGCTTGTGACTCCACCCCGTACTGCGCGCATCAGTACAAATAACTCACCGCAAACGCTTGCGGTTTATATAGATGTTTGGGCCCACAGAGAGACCGAACCCATGAATGCTCCGCTGCGAGTCAACGAAGCACTGCTGATTGCCGACCACGCTTTCGAACCCTATCACTGCGTTGCCTGGGATTCGCCCAATGGCACCGGTGTACTGAGCCTGGCCGTGATTGACCGGACCAGCACCCGCCTGGGCGCCAAGCAGGTCTCCAGCAGCATCTATTCTGACCCTGCACGCCTGGCTGGCCTGATCGAAGAAATGCGCGCCGAACTGAAACAAAAAGGCTGCAAGCTGCAAGACTGGTCGATGCCCAAGTAAGTTGCATCGACACTTGAGTTGATAAGCGGCGCGTATCTTCAGGGTGCGCGCCGGGCAACTTGCTAGTTGCCCGAATCCGACACTGCGACATTACGCCGCAACACCCTCACGTACTGTTCGGTACGTGCCTTTGTTATTCAATCCGTTTAAAACTTTCAATCGACCGGTAGTCGGCTTCCAACTGCTGCGCCAATAACTGCGCGCGTCCCAGGCGCACGGGCGAACGCTCGATATCCACCACCAGGCTCGGACAAGGCATTGGCTGCAACGCCGGCCAGGCCTTGAGCCTGCCGTCGGTGAGCACCAGGCAGCGTTGTTGTTCCTGCGGATAACGCCGTTGCCGTGCCAGCAACCAGTCACGGGCCTGCTCCAGGGCGGCCAGCAACGGGGTTCCGCCGCCGGCACCCAGGCTGTCGAGCCAGGGCTGCAGGGCAGCCGAAGCCTTGAGGCCGTGGCGCTGCCACTGCGGGGCGTTACCGCTGGCGGTCAGCAAGGCCAGGCGTGCCCGCTGCCGGTAGGCCTGGTCGAAGAAACCGGCGAGCAACCCCTTGGCCTGGCTCAAGGCCTGGTGACGCCGGGTCGAGGCCGAGGCATCGACGATCACCAGCCACAGCTCATGGGCGCTGGCCGTGCGCTGTTGCCAGCACAGGTCGCGACGCTGCCGCGGCCGGCCCTTGAGCAAGGTGGCCGGCCAGGCGACCGCGCCCTGCAGCGATTCGCGGGAGCGGCCGCGGGCGCCTTGGTTCAAGCTACCGGGCCGGGGCCTGGCATCCGCCGCGTTGGACCGACGGATGCTCAGGGCTTTTTTGCCCAGTTCGGCACCTCGCGCCGCAAACCTGTGGGCGTGGCCTGGGGCGGCATTTCACCCCAGGTGCCCTGCTCCTGCTGCCCCGGCGACGTCTGACCGCCTTGTGCCTGGGCGCTGGGTGGCTGCTGAGTGGCCTGTTCATTGCGCCGGTGACGCAGGGCGAACTCGGCCACCGCGTCGATATCCTGCGCCTCGATCTGCCCGGCACCGCGCCAGGCGGCATGGGCCCGGGCGGCGCGCAGCCAGACCAGGTCGGCGCGCAAGCCATCGACGCCAGCGGCGAAACAACGCTCGGTGATCTGCGCCAGGGACTGATCGTCCAGCGCAATCTGCGCCAGTTGCTCGCGGGCGCGCTGGCAGCGCTCGCGCAGTTGTGCCTGGGCCTCTGCCCACCGAGCGCAAAAGGCTTGCGGATCAGCGTCGAAATCCAGGCGCCGGCGGATGATCTGCCCGCGCGCCTCGGGGGCCGGTTGCCCGTGCAGGGCGACGTTGAGGCCAAAGCGATCGAGCAACTGCGGACGCAACTCGCCCTCTTCCGGGTTCATGGTGCCGATCAGCACGAAACGCGCACTGTGACGATGGGAGATGCCGTCACGTTCGACCCGGTTGGTGCCGCTGGCGGCCACATCCAGCAGCAGGTCGACCAGGTGATCGGCCAGCAGGTTGACTTCATCGACATACAGCACGCCGCCGTCGGCCTTGGCCAGCACCCCCGGCGAAAACTGCGCCTTGCCCTGCCCCAGCGCGGCATCCAGGTCCAGGGTGCCGACCAGGCGTTCTTCGCTGGCGCCCAGTGGCAAGGTCACGAACGGCCCGTCGCCCAATAGGTCGGCCAGGCCCCGGGCCAGGGTGCTCTTGGCCATGCCGCGCGGGCCCTCGATCAACACGCCGCCGATCTTCGGGTCGATGGCAGTCAGGCACAGGGCCAGCTTCAGCTCATCGGCACCGACCACGGCAGACAGGGGAAAATGTGCAGGTTCAGTCATCTCAAGTCTCTTCCTCGCCGTCCAGCAATTGCTCTTCCAGGGCCTGGCGGTAGCTGCCCGGCTGCTCCCAGAGTCCGCGCTGCTGGGCTTCGAGCAGACGCTCGGTGATATCGCGCAGGGCCTCGGGGTTGTGCTGGCGGATAAAGTCGCGGGTCGGGCCGTCGAGCACATAGGCGTCGGCCAGCGACTGGTAATGGTGATCGTCGATCAGGTGCGTGGTGGCATCGAAGGCGAACAGGTTGTCGACGGTGGCCGCCAGTTCGAAGGCACCTTTATAGCCATGGCGCTTGACCCCGTCGATCCACTTGGGATTGAGCGCACGGGCACGGATCACCCGATTGAGCTCTTCCTTCAAGGTGCGGATACGCGGACGGTCAGGCTGGCTGTGGTCGCCGTGGTAGCTGGCGACGGTCTGGCCGCCCAGGCTTTCCACCGCGGCCAGCATGCCGCCCTGGAACTGGTAATAGTCGTTGGAATCGAGCAGGTCGTGCTCGTGGTTGTCCTGGTTCTGGATCACCGCCTGCACCTGGCCCAGGCGCCGGGCGAAGTCGGCCCGTGCCGGGGTGCCCTGGTCGGCCGTACCGTAGGCGTAACCGCCGTGGTTGAGGTAGACCTCGGCCAGGTCCTGGCGATCGTGCCACAGGCGCCCGTCGATGGCGTTCTGCACGCCGGCGCCATAGGCGCCCGGCTTGGCGCCAAAAATCCGCCAGCCGGCCTGGCGTGCGGCCTGCTCGCCGCTCATGCCCTGCTGCTCAAGCGCTGCGCGCTCGCTGCGCACCCGAGCTGCCAGTGGGTTGAGGTCGTCGGGCTCATCCAGTGCCGCCACCGCTTGCACGGCGGCGTCGAACAATTTGATCAGGTTGCCGAAGGCATCGCGGAAGAACCCGGATACCCGCAAGGTCACATCCACCCGTGGCCGGTCGAGCAGGCTCAGGGGCAGGATCTCGAAGTCATCGACCCGCTGGCTGCCGCTGGCCCACACCGGGCGCACGCCGAGCAAGGCCATGGCCTGGGCGATATCGTCGCCGCCGGTACGCATGGTCGCCGTCCCCCACACCGACAGGCCCAGTTGACGCAGGTGATCGCCATGCTCCTGCAGATGGCGTTCGAGAATCAGGTTGGCCGAGGCGAAACCGATGCGCCAGGCGGTGGTGGTCGGCAGGTTGCGCACATCGACGGTATAGAAGTTGCGACCGGTCGGCAGCACGTCCAGCCGCCCCCGGCTGGGCGCGCCGCTGGGACCGGCCGGTACGAAGCGCCCTTGCAAGGCGGCCAGCAACCCTTGCAACTCGGCAGGACCGCAGGCGTCCAGTTGTGGCGCAACGGTGTCGACCAGGGCCTGCAACACGGCACGCACCTCCGCCCACGGCTCGTCCTGTGGAACCTGCGCCACACCGGCCAGGCTCTGTTCGATCAGCATCAAAGCCAAGCTTTCCAGGCGCTCGCGAGTGTCGCCCGCGGTGCGCCAGAGATCATTGCCAAGCGCCAACAACTGCGCTGGACGCGGCCCTTGCCAAGGCTGGCCGAGGTCGCAATCCAGCGGATCGAAGCCCAGTGCCAGGGCCCTGGCCAGCGCCCGCAGCAGGCTGGCATTGGCGCCACGGCCATCGCCACGGGCGACCCGCAGCAGGGCCAGCAAGGTATCGCTGCGCAGGCGGCCGGCCGGCGACTCGCCGAACACATGCAGACCGTCACGAATCTGCGATTCCTTGAGGTCGCACAGGTAGGTGTCCAGGCGCGGCAACCAAACGGCCGCATCATCGAGCTCGCCTTCGAGCTGCAGCTCGCGGTCGATATGGTTGCTGCGCACCAGTTCAAGAATGTCGCGTTGCAGCTCGGCGGCCCGGCGCGGGTCGAGCAACTGGGCTTCGTAGTACTCGTCGGCCAGCGCCTCCAGGTGACGCAGCGGGCCGTAGGTTTCGGCACGGGTCAGCGGCGGCATCAGGTGATCGATGATCACTGCCTGGGTGCGACGTTTGGCCTGGGCGCCCTCGCCCGGGTCGTTGACGATAAAGGGGTAGATGTTCGGCAGCGGCCCGAGCAAGGCATCGGGCCAGCAACTGTCGGACAGGCCGACGCCCTTGCCCGGCAGCCACTCAAGGTTGCCGTGCTTGCCGACGTGGATCAGCGCATCGGCGGCAAAGCCGTGGCGCAGCCAGAAGTAGAACGCCAGGTAACCGTGCGGCGGCACCAGGTCGGGGTCGTGGTAGACCGCGCTCTGGTCCAGTTGGTAACCCCGCGCCGGCTGGATACCGACGAAGGTCAGGCCGAAACGCAGGCCGGCGACCATCATCCGGCCATTGCGGAACATCGGGTCTTGCTGCGGCTCGCCCCAGCGCTGGCGTACTGCCTCCTGGTTGGCCTGGGGCAAGGCGGCGAACGCGGCCAGGTAATCGTCCAGGGCCATGCTTTGCAGGCAGGGGCGCTGGTCGAGGCTGTCGAGGTCGTTGCTGACCCCGCCCAGCAGCGCCTGGATCAGCGCCGTGCCGCTGTCGGGCAGGTCTGCCAGCGGATAGCCCTGGGCCTGCAAGGCACGCAGGATGTTCAGCGCCGCTGCCGGAGTGTCCAGGCCCACGCCATTGCCGATGCGCCCATCGCGGGTCGGGTAGTTGGCCAGTACCAGGGCCACGCGCTTGTCGCGGTTGGGCAACTGCGCCAGTGCGCACCAGCGCCGGGCCAGTTCGGCGACAAAGTCCATGCGCTCCGGGTGGGGCCGGTAGCAGACCACATCCGACTGGCTGCGTTCGCTGCGCCAGGCCAGGTCCTTGAAACTGATCGGCCGGGTGATGATGCGCCCGTCCAGCTCCGGCAGGACGATGTGCATGGCCAGGTCACGGGCACCCAGGCCCTGCTCGCTGGCCTGCCAGCCCGGCTCGTTGTCCTGGGCGCAGATGGCCTGCAGTACCGGAATGTCGCGGCGAAACGGTCGCAGGTGCGGCTGCTCCGGGCTCGACTGGGCAAAGCCTGTGGTGTTGATGATCAGCGCGGCGTCGACCTGGTCCAGCCAGTCTTCGACCTGGGCCAGGCAGCCGGCCTCCTTGAGGCTGGCCACGGCAATCGGCAAGGGGTTGAGCCCGGCCCGTTGCAGGCGCTGGCAAAAGGTATCGATAAAGGCGGTGTTGGCCGCCTGCAGGTGCGAGCGGTAGAACAGGACCGGCACTACCGGCTGTTCGACCTGCCACTGGTCAAACCAGTCCTGCAGTTGGGCAGCGGCCTTGTTCGGGTGATAAACCGCCGTGCGTGGCAATTGCTGCGGTTCGGCCCAGGGGTAATCGCGCCCGAGCCAGAGGCTGGCCAGGCAGTTGAACAGGTTCAAGGCATTGGCCTTGCCGCCCTGGCGCAAAAAGTGCCAGAGCCGTTCGGCCTGCTCGGCCGGCACGTTGCCAAGGCCGGTCAGTTCCGGATCCGGATGGTCGTCGCCAGGCACCAGGATCAGCTTCACGCCACGGTTGGCCAGTTCCAGCAGTTGCTCGACACCATAGCGCCAGTAGCCCACCCCGCCATGCAGCGACACCAGGATGACCTTGGCATGGCGCAGCACCTCGTCGACATAGAGGTCGACCGAGGCGTGGTTCTGCACCTGCATGGGGTTGGCCAGGCGCAGGCTGGGATAATCCTCGGGCAACTGCCGGGCGGTTTCGGCCAGCAGTGCCAGATGCGAGTCACCGCTGCAGAGAATCACCAGCTCGGCCGGGGTCTGGCCGAGGTCGGCAATGCTGTCGTCCGGTACGAAACCACCGGGCTGGGTCCGCAGCAGGTGCATGGATCAGGCGCCCAGGGCGGCGCGCAGGCTCGCTTCCAGTTGCGCGGCATCCAGTTCCTGGCCGATCAGCACCAGGCGCGTGGTACGCGGCTCTTCGCTGCGCCAGGCGCGGTCGAAATGCTTGTCGAAACGGCTGCCCACGCCCTGGATCAGCAGGCGCATCGGCTTGCCGGGCACGGCGGCGAAGCCCTTGACCCGCAGGATGCCGTGCTGCACCACCAGCTGGGTCAGGGCGTCGAGCAGCAGGCTCTCGTCGGCTTCGGGCAGCTCGATGGAAATCGAGTCGAAGGCGTCATGGTCATGATCGTCATGGTCGTCGCCGTCATGGTGCGAATCATGATGGGTGCGGCGGCCATCGATGTGCGCTTCGGACTCGGCGCCCAGGCCCAGCAGCACGTCCAGTGGCAGGCGGCCATTACTGGCTTCGATCACCTTGACCGCCGGCGGCAGCTCTTCCTCAACCTCGGCACGGACCTTGGCCAGGTCGGCGGCGGCGATCAGGTCGGCCTTGTTCAGCACCACCAGGTCGGCGCTGGCCAGCTGGTCGGCGAACAGCTCATGCAGCGGCGACTCGTGGTCCAAGTTCGGATCGAGCTTGCGCTGGGCATCGACCTGGTCCGGGTAGGCAGCGAAGGTGCCGGCGGCCACGGCCGGGCTGTCGACCACGGTGATCACCGCGTCGACGGTGCAGGCATTGCGGATTTCCGGCCACTGGAAGGCCTGGACCAAGGGCTTGGGCAGGGCCAGGCCGCTGGTTTCGATAAGGATGTGATCCAGGTCGCCACGGCGGGCCACCAGTTCGCGCATCACCGGGAAGAACTCTTCCTGCACGGTGCAACACAGGCAGCCGTTGGCCAGTTCATAGACGCGGCCGCTGGCCTCTTCCTCGGTGCAGCCGATGCTGCACTGCTTGAGGATCTCGCCGTCGATGCCCAGCTCGCCGAACTCGTTGACGATCACCGCGATGCGCCGCCCCTGGGCGTTGTCGAGCATATGCCGCAGCAGCGTGGTCTTGCCCGAGCCGAGAAAGCCGGTAACGATGGTGACGGGGAGTTTGGCCAGTGTTTTCATGTCGATGCCCTTGGCAGGATGGCGGGCATGCGCGACGAGAGCCGCAGGTACCTTTACCTGGGCGCGTTCGCCACCGGATCACCCCGCCCGGTTTAATGTCGGAAACTGTTCGAGGCAGGTCTCCTGGCTTGCACTGCACCGGCCGATGGGCCGGTCGAACGACGCCTTCCCGCAGCGATGCAGTGGCTGTGTCGAACGCTTCAATGCTTACAGTTGCGGGGGCAGCCGCGGCTTGTACCGCGTTCCCGTCTTAGCTTCGGACGCCGCCGAAGAACCTCGAAGCGGCTAGGCTACGCAGTGCCCGGTGAGTGGTCAACTGCTGTCACGATTGACGCCCGGCCGCCCCCGTGATTTGCTAATGCGATTCGTTTGGGTGCCCTTGACTGGGTGAAACGGGAAACCGGTGCGTCAGCGCATGTCGATCGACATGCCCGACAAGTCCGGTGCTGCCCCCGCAACGGTAAGCGAGAAACGCGTCAGAACCACTGTGCCCGTAGTCCGGCATGGGAAGGTGACGCCTGTGGCAAGGCTAACAGCCTGCCCTCGCCAGCCCGGAGACCGGCCCAATTCCGATTCTGACAAACCCGCGGTGGGCGGGCGCTGTTGAACCCCTGGACGGTCCTCGTGCAGGGGCTCGTTGCGCTTGCCTGTTGCCCGACAACACCCAGAGGAAAGCGCCATGCGTACCAGTACCGCCAGTCATTCCGCCGTTACCCCGTCCAGCCTCAGCCAGCGCCTGCTGGTTGCCGTCGGTGCCTCGCTGCTGGGCCTGTGCCTGGTGTATTTCGCCGGCTTCTCGCATATCGAAGCGGTGCACAATGCCGCCCACGACACCCGTCACAGCGCCGCCTTCCCTTGCCACTGAGTAGCCGTCGATGATCAAGCGTATCGCTCGCACCGCAGGCTTTGCCGGTCTGCTGGCTGCCCTGCTGCTGACCCTGCTGCAGAGCTTCTGGGTCGCGCCGCTGATTCTCCAGGCAGAAACCTATGAAAGCGCGGCACCGGCCGTCGAAGCCCACGAGCATGCGCCCGGGGTTGCCGCCGACCATCACCACGACAGTGAGGCCTGGGCACCGGAGGAAGGCTGGCAACGCGTGCTGTCGACCACCGGTGGCAACCTGGTGGTGGCGGTCGGGTTTGCCCTGATCCTGGCCGCGCTCTACACCCTGCGTGCACCAAAGACCGTACTCAGCGGTGCGCTCTGGGGCCTGGGCGGCTTTGCCGTGTTCTGCCTGGCGCCGACCCTGGGCCTGCCGCCCGAATTGCCGGGCACCGCCGCGGCCGACCTGGCCCAGCGCCAGGCCTGGTGGGTGGGTACCGCTGCCGCCACCGCCGTGGGACTGGCCCTGATCGCGTTTGCCCGCAACTGGCTGTTCAAGGCCGTGGGTGCGGTACTGCTGGTGATCCCCCATGTCATCGGCGCACCGCAGCCTGAAGTGCACGAAATGCTCGCGCCAGAAGCCCTGGAAGCCGAGTTCAAGGTCGCCTCCCTGCTGACCAACGCCGCGTTCTGGCTGGCCCTGGGCCTGCTCAGCGCCTGGCTGTACCGTCGCTCGGAACAGGCCTGATCGCCATGCCGGTATACGTCGGCCTGGGTTGCCGACGGGGTTGCCCGGCCGACACGCTGGGCAGCCTGCTGGAGCAGACCCTCAAGGCCCACGGCTTGCCGCTGGACGCCGTCGCGGGCCTGGCCAGCATCGACCTCAAGCAGGATGAGCCCGGGCTGCAGCAACTGGCCCGGCGCCTGAAGGTGCCGTTGCTGTTCTTCAGCGCCGCACAACTGGCGGCCTTCGAGCAGCGCCTGAGCCACCGCTCGGCGGTGGCCTACCAACACAGCGGTTGCTACGGCGTTGCCGAAAGCGCGGCGCTGGCCCTGGCCGAGCACTTCGCCGGCACGGCGCAATTGCGCGTCACCCGTACCCTGCTGGCCGACGCCAGCCTGGCATTGGCCAGCGCCCCAGGCTTTGGCGGATAATCCGCGCTTTCTTCCCAAGGACCTCGCATGACCGTCTATTTCATCGGTGCCGGCCCCGGCGATCCCGAGCTGATCACCGTCAAGGGCCAGCGCCTGATCCATCGCTGCCCGGTGATCATCTACGCAGGTTCCCTGGTGCCCGCTGCCGTCCTCGAAGGGCACAGCGCCCGGACCGTCATCAACAGCGCCGAGCTGCACCTGGCGCAGATCATCGAGGCGATCAAGGACGCCCACGACCAGGGCCTGGACGTGGCCCGGGTGCACAGCGGCGACCCGAGCCTGTACGGCGCCATCGGCGAGCAGATCCGCTACCTGCGCGAGCTGGGCATTCCCTACGAGATCGTCCCCGGCGTGACCGCGGTGGCCGCCAGCGCCGCCCTGCTCGGCTGCGAACTGACCCTGCCGGACATCGCCCAGACCGTGATCCTCACCCGCTATGGCGACAAGTCACCGATGCCCGCCGGTGAGCAACTGGCGGACCTGGCCCGCCATGGCAGCACCCTGGCCATTCACCTGGGCGTCAAGCACCTGCACAGGATCGTCGAGCAGTTGCGTCCGCACTATGGCGGCGACTGCCCGATCGCCGTGGTGCACCGCGCTACCTGGCCGGACCAGGACTGGGTACTGGACACCCTGGACGGGATTGTCGGGCAAGTGCAGGCCAAAGGATTCCGGCGTACCGCGCTGATTCTGGTCGGGCGGGTGCTGGCCAGCGACAGTTTTTCCGAGTCGGCGTTGTACCGCGCCAGTCATGCCCACCTGTATCGGCCCTGAGGGTATTGTCGCGGCACCAGGCCAGTAGCACACTGGCGGCTGCGCCCACCTTCAGAGGACCTGATCATGCTCGAATTGCGCCCCAACTGTGAATGCTGTGGTGGCGACCTGCCTGGCGACAGCCAGCAGGCGCTGATCTGTTCGTTCGAGTGCACGTTCTGCATCGAATGCAACGAGCGCCAGCTCAAGGGCCAGTGCCCCAATTGTGGTGGCGAGCTGGTCAAACGGCCGGCGCGGGTCGCGGCCAAGCTGGGGAAGTATCCGGCCTCTTCCCAGCGGATCGTCAAGGAGCAGGGGTGCCCGACGCACTGAAGTGTTCTGGCAAGGCGTTGCCTTGCATCGCAGGCTTCGCCAGCTCCCACAACAGCTCTGTTTCCCCCGCTCTTGTGGGAGCTGGCGAAGCCTGCGATGAACATCCCCCATCTCATGGCACCTGATACTGGCTCAGGTACTTATCCAGCACCGCCTTGTCGCCACCGCCATCGCCGGCCACCTGCCACAGGCGCCGTTCGATGCCCTGGGCCAGCAGGTGCCCCACCGCCGACTCGATGGCCGAGAGCACGCACAGTTGCGCCGGTTCGTTGGTGGTGTAGCCCACCTCGGCTTCCAGCAGTTTCTTGAACTCGATGAACTTGAACACCCCGGCACTGCGACCAACCGAGTAGATGGTCTTGCTGGTCATGACGTTGGCCAGCACCTGGCCGCTGCGCACATCCACCGCCCGCAGGTTGACCGTCACCTGGTCGACCCGGTATTCGCGGGAGATGTCGATACCCAGGTAGCGCGCGCCCTCCCCGCCGCTGCGCACGTTGGTATCGTAGGCGATGATCCCGCCTTCAAGCATCAGGTTGGCCGCCTGCAACGGTGGCAACTCACCCTGGATGTTCACCGGGGTATCGGGCTTTTTCTGCGAAGCGCGGATGATCTTGCGCTCGGTCAGCAGGTTCTGCAGCCCCTCGCGCTCCAGCACCATGAACCAGCCGCTGGCTTGCAGGGCATCCATCAGCATGCTCGCCGCCCCTTGGGTCACGCTGGTGGAAAAGGAACTGGCCGGGGTTGGCTTGTATTGCCCGGTCTGGTCGCGAAAGCCATAGACCACGGCCATCAGCCGCCCTTTGGGCCGCGGCATGTTGATCAGGTCATAGTAGGTCGAGGCCCGTGGTGTCAGGGTCGGAATTTCCGAGTCCTGTTCGGCTGGCATCGGTTCGCGCAGGCTGCAACCTTGCAGCGCGGCCAACATCAATACTGCGGTCAGAAGTCGTTTCATGGCTGTCGCTCCCCATTGCCCCACCCGTCAAGGGTTCAGGCCGTTGACCGAAATTTCCGAAATTTCGCCGGTTGCCCGGTCGGTGACCTGAATGCTCAGTGCCCCGGAATCGTCGATGACGTTGATGATGAATGCGTCGGTCTGCAGGCTGCCGGTGTTGCCGTTGTTGATGGTGTCCATCAACTGCGACAGCAGGCGCGACTCAAGCTGGTTGGTGAAACGCTCCAGGGACGAGGTGCCGGCGAAGGCCGAGGCGCGGTCCTTGATTGCCGGGTCTTCGTGGTCGTTCTGGGCCTGGGCGTTGTTGAGCAGCCAGGTGCCGTTGAGCGGGTTGCCGCCGAAGGCCGGGTTGACCGGGGTGTAGACCAGTTCGGTGGCTCCGGCCTGGCTGCCCAGGGCCGCCAACAGGACCAGGGAGGCCAGGCGGCAAGTGTTTTTGTTGTTCATAGCTCATCCCTCTCAAGATCAGTGGTGTCCTGCAGCATCATCTGCAGCTTGCGCTGGATGATCTGTGCCTTGACCAGGTCAGCCGCTTCATAGGCGGCATCCTTCAGTTCTGTGGTGTTGGGTGGCAGGAACCGCCGGTAGACCACACGTTGCTCGTACTCGACCGTCACCAGGCTGCCCCAGCGCGCGTCCGGCCGCTCCCGTACCACCAGGTTGAAATCCAGGCGGCTGGTGGCACGCAGCCGCTCGGCAAAGCTGTAATAGAAGTCGTGGCCGATGTGCGAGATGGTGTTGTCGACGATAAAACCCATCATCTCGTCCTCGGCGCCGCCGCGGGCGGTGCCGGCCAGCAGCACCAGGGCCAGGGCGCAGGCAGTCAGGCGGCGGTTCATGGTCCGTCTCCCTGGGCAATGCTCTTGCGGGCGCCGGCTTCGGTGTCGGCGAAGGCTTTCTCGGCGACGAACTGCCAGTCGGTGTAATGGCTCAGGCCTTCGAAATCGGACCACTGGGCGGCGAAGCCGGTCTGCTTGAGCGGCGTCTCTTCGGAGCGGCTGTAGACCCCGGTGATGCGCCCGTCGATCGAACGCACCAGGCCCCAGTCGTCGCTGCCGGTGATCGGGTCGGCGTAGAGGCGGCGCAGGTGGCGCTTGATGCCCGGGTAGCGCGGATCTTCCAGCAGCTCGTCCAGGGTCTGCGGGTACTGGGCCAGGCCCGGCGAGTTGCGGTAGTAGCTGCGCAGCGCCTGGGCGTACTGGCCGCCGACCCACAGCAGGTCGCGTTCGCGATCACGCAGGGATGCGGTCGACCACAAGGTCACGGTCGAGCCCAGGGCGATGCCGGTCACGGCGATCAGCAACAGCACGCCCAGGTAGGTGAAGCCCGCCTCGGCGGCGCTACCACTCGGCATAAAGGCTGCCATCACGCGCCCTCCCGGTTGAGCCGCTCTTGATGTCGGCCACAGAACCGGCCACCCCTTCCGGGGGTGCCACCACCTGCCACTGGTCGCGGCGCTCGGTGATCGGGTCCATGGGGGCGCTGCGCAGGTAGCGTTGCTCGACCAGTTGCTCCAGCGATTCGGGATAACGGCCGGTGTCTCCATAATAATGGTCCAGGGCCTCGCGCATTACCGCCAGGCTCTGACGCAAGGTCGCCTCGCGGGAGGTCTCCAGGCTTTCGAAGTAGCGCGGCATGGCGATGGTCATCAGGGTGGCGATGATCGCCATTACCACCAGCAACTCGATCAGGGTGAAGCCTTGGTTACGTTTCATGCTGCTCACCACTGCCCGTAGGCGATGCCGTTGAGGCCCTTGCCCGGCGCCTTGGAGTAGACGTCGAAGACGTCCTCGCCATCGCGCGGGTTCTGGGCCGAACTGTCGTAGCTGCGCAGGCCCCAGCCGCCTTCGTCGTCACGCTTGTGCGCCACCAGCGGGTCGCGGGGAATGCGCCGCAGGAAGTAGAACTTGGCACCCTTGGCACTGCGCACATCGCGCACCCCCTCCACCAGCACCTTCAGGCTTGGCGGGTAGCCGCTGGCGTTCAGCGATTTCTCGATGTAGCCGGCGTCGAAGGCGCGCTTGTAGGCGTCGATGGCATCGCGAATCTGGTACAGCGCGGTCTTGAGCTCCTGCTCCTTGCCACGGCGCACCAGGGTTTCGGTCAAGGGCGCTGCGATCGAGGCCAGCAACCCGAGCAGCGCCAGGGTCAGCATCACTTCGATCAGGCTGAAACCCGCCATCGAGCGTTTCATGATTCAGGGCCTCACCGCGGTCGGTACCGCGGCTACCGGTTGATTTTCATCGACCTCCAGGTTCGGATTGGGGCTGATGTTGCGGATCTGCATGCTGGTTTCGGTACCGGTGCGGAACTCCATGTCCGACGGGCTCTGGTACGGCAGGTTGCGGATGATCCGCGGGGTGATCGACAGCACCAGCTCCGACTGGCTGTTGTCGTTGCGGTTGCTGCCGAACAGCCGGCCAAGACCCGGAATGTCGCCCAGGCCCGGAATCTTGTTGCCGCTGGCGCCCTGGTCGTTGCGCATCAGGCCGGCCAGTACCTGGGTTTCGCCGTCATGCAGGCGCAGGCTGGTCTGGGCGTTGCGGGTATCGACCTGGACCGGGATGGTGCCCTGGCGGGTAGGTTCCAGCGGCTTGGCGTTGCTGACTTCCAGGGCCACCTTGATCGCCACTTCGTTGTTCAGGTGCACCACCGGGGTCACTTCGAGTTTCAGACCGACATCCAGGTAGGTGATGCTTTCGGTGATCACCGGGCCCTGGGTCGACGGCACCGAGGTGGCGCTGACGATCGGCACCCGCTGGCCGATGTGGATGCGCGCCTGCTCGCGGTTGCTGACCCGGATCACCGGGCTTGCCAGGGTGTTGATGTCGTTGTCCTGGGCGTTGATCTTGGCCTGGGGCGATGGCGAGAAGGTGATGCGCTCGGAGTTGATGCCGCGCAGCTGGTCGATGGTGCTCACCGGGTTGCCGTCGTCGTTGAGGATCCCGAAGGTGTTGGGCCATTGCAGGCCGAGTTCGAGGATCCGCGAGCGGGCCACTTCCATCACTTCGACTTCCAGCACCACTTCCGGGTTGGACTGGTCCTGGGACTGCAACAGCTTCTCGGCCATGCGCACGGCGTCGGGGGTGTCACGCATGGTCAGGGTGTTGAGGCGCTCATCGACGAACACGTCGCGGGTCTTGAGCATGGTCTTGACCATGTTCAGCGCGGTGTTGGAGTCGATGCTGGTCAGGTAGAAGGTGCGCATCACCAGTTCCTGGTAATCCTTGGTCTTCTGCGGCGAGTCCGGATAGATCAGCAGGGTGTTGTCGTTCACCACTTTCTGGTGCAGCTGGTTCTGCTCCAGCAGCAGGGCCACGGCGTCTTCGATGCGGACATCGCGCACGAAGATGGTGGCTTTCATGTCCGGGCGCAGGTCCTTGTCGAAGATGAAGTTGAGCCCGGCCACCTGGGACAGCACCTCGAAGATGGTCTTGAGGTTGGCATCACGGAACTCCAGGGTCACCGGCCGCTCCAGCTTGGTCCGAAGGATCGGGTTGGGCTGGGCGGTGCGGCTCTGCACCAGTTCGATGTCCTTGCGCAGGGCCAGGCCGCCCTCGTTTTGCGGGTCCAGTTGCAGCACTTCGCGCATGTGCCGTTCGGCACCGAACAGATCGCCGGCGCGCAGGGCCGCCTGGCCCAGGGCGACACGCTCGCCGATATTGCGTATCTGCTCGATCTGGCGCACGCCTTCCAGGGCACGGCGGTTGTTCGGCTCCAGGGTCAGCACCCGGCCGTAGCCCATGCGCGCCCCGGCGAAATCGTGACGGCTACGGTCGCTGTCGGCCTGGGTCAGCAGCTCTTCGATCGACTGCTTGCGGCCCTGGACCAGGGCAATGTTCAGCTCGGTGTCGCGCGGGTTCTCCTTGAGGGCCTCTTCGAGCTTGGCAACGCCGGCTTCGTACTGCCCTTCGTTGATCAGCGCCTGGCCGTCCTTGCGTGCGGCGGAGGTGCCGCAGCCGGCCAGGGCGACGCACAGTGCCAGCATCAGATACGGTGCTTTGTTGCAGTGCCTGGACGAAATCATGGTGCGCTCCCTACAGACAAGGTCTGGGACAGGTGCAACGGCAGGTAGACCAGGCTCAGCTCCGTGGCGGAGATATGCTCGATCCGGTAGGTTTTATCGATCACGTCGCCACGCCGCACGACGTACAGCTTTTCGCCGCTTTGCAGGAAGACCTGCTGGTCGTCGCGATCATCCAGACGGCCGACGAATTGAAAAGGCAGGACCGGCGCCGCCGGGGCCACGGCCACCGGCGCAACCGCCACCGGTTGTTCGGTGACCGTCGCCAGCTGGGCGGCCGGTTTCCAGTTCTTGCTCGGGAACAGGTCCCGTGGTTGCAGCGCCGGGCTCGCTGCACCTTTGCTGGCGGCGGTTTGCGCGGCCAGCGCGGCATCTTTGCTGACGGTCGCTTGCGCATCGCTGCCCTCGCCATCGTCCGTGAAGAAATAGCCCGGTACCCAGGCCAGTACGGCTGCGGATCCGAGAAAGGCCAGCCAGGCCAGGCGGCGTTGAGTGTTCATCATGACCTCGACAGATAAAGGGTCATACGCAGGCGACCGGTCAGCTCGCTGTCACCGATCTTCTTGCGCTGCAGGTCGACGTCTTCGAGCACCAGCGCCGGCAACTGGCCGAGCAAGGCGTGCACGAAGCGGCGGATCTGCGGGTAGCTGCCGCGCACCGGCAGGAGGATCTGGTAGCGCGCCAGTTGGGTCTTCGGATCGACCCCCAGGGCGTACTCGCCGCGGGACAGGCTGATGCGCTCGGACTTGGCCAGGCTGTAGATCCGGTCGATGGCCACGGTGGCCTGGGGCTGGGCCGGCAGCTGCTTGTGGAAGTCTTCCAGTTCGCGCTGGGGCACCTGTGGCAGTTTCAAGGCGCCGCGCTTGAGCTGTTGCAGTTGCTCGTCGGCTTGCTCGCGCTGAGCCTGCAACTGTTGCAGTTGCTGCCACTGTGGCAGCACCGCCAGGGCACCGTAGAGCAGCGCCAGCAGGACCAGGGCGCCACCAGCCAGGCCGATCACGCCGACCTGCCGCGCACGCTCGTGGAGTATCAGGCTAGGGATGTGCATTGCCGGTCTCCCAGGTGGCGGACAGGTTGAACTGCACCGGATGCTCGGGTTGCTTGACCATGATTTCGTGGTTGAGCAGCGATACGTCGTGCAACTCGTCACTGGCCTCCAGGCGCTTGTGGAACGCCAGCATGGCTTCCAGGTCGCGGGCTTCGGCGCTGATGCGAACCTGGCCCTTGCGGGCATCGGGGGTCAGGGTCAACAGCGCCACGTCGTCCTGGGGCATGGCTTCGAGCATGTTGAACAGGCGCTCCCAGGGCCGTTGCAGTTGTTGCGAGACGCTGCGCATCTGCGCCAGTTTCTCGCTCTGTTCGCGGCTCTGTGCCGGGGTCAGCGCACTGCCCTGCTGTGGACGCTTGCCCAGTTTCTGTTCGACCTGATGCAGTTGCTGCTCGAGCCCGGCCTGCTGCTGGCTGACGTTCTGCTGCAGGACCACGGCCCCCAGCACCAGGCTGACGCCGACGCCCAGCACCACCCAGGCTGCCAGCGGCGTGCGCCGTGGCTGGAAGTCCAGTTCCAGGCGGCGCATTTCAGGCCACCGCCCGGGACATGCTGCACAGCACGTCGCCGCCCTGGCCGTTCAGTTCGCACAACTGCACCCCCTCAAGGGATGGCGGCTGCTCCTGGCGACCTGGCGCATGCAGGAACACCGGCAGTTGCCGCTCACCGGCGTTGAGTTCGCACTGGCGGGCAATCAGGGCCTGCAGGGCGGCATCGCTGTCGCCACCGCCCTGGGCACTGACCTGTTGCCAGGTGCCGTTCTGGGCCAGCAGGCAGACACTGCGCTGTGGCTCGGCGAGCACGAACAGGAAGTCGCCTTGCCCCAGTTGCTCGGCAAACCGGTTGTAGGCGGCCATCAGGTACGGCCGCACCGAACGCAGGCGCAGGCCCAGGTCGCGGCAATGGTCATTGAGCCGTTGCAGCAACGCTTCGGGCACGGCCGTGGCGATGCGCGCGATGCCTGCGGCCTCGGGTGACACCACCAGGCGCCAGCCGTCCAGGCTCTGGCCGTAATGGCTCTCGAAACAGGCCCGGGCGTACTGGTACAGCTCGTCCGGCCGGTTGATGGCGGCGCTCCAGGGCACCAGGCAGAAGCGGCAGTACTGCGCCGACAGCAGCACCTGCAACTGGGCCCCCTTGCAACGCTGCTCGGCCAGCAGGCTGTGCAGGGTATCCAGGGCCTGGGTGGTGGCCTGGCTGCGCTCGGCGATAAAGCCCAGGCTACCCAGCCATTCTTGCTCCTGGCCCTGCAGGCGGGACAGGCCGACCCCCTGGGCACCGAGCACGGCGACGAATCGATCAGGCGACAAATGTGACACGATTGATCTCCTCCAGAGTGGTCCGGCCATCACGCACCAGTTCCAGTGCGGAGCTGCGCAGCAGGCGCAAGCCGCGTTGACAGGCCAGCGCGCGGATCTGCGACAGGGGTTTGCGTTCGACGATCATCTGCCGCAGCTCGTCGTCCAGGTGCAGCAGTTCGGCGATCGCGGTACGCCCGCGATAACCGCTGCCGCGGCACTGGCCGCATCCGCTGCCGTGTACGAAGTGGTAATCACCGACCTGCCCGGCTTCCAGGCCCGAGAGGCTCAATTCCTCTTCGCTGGGCTGGTGGCGGGTTGCACAGTGCGGGCAGACCAGGCGGATCAGGCGCTGGGCCAGCACGGCATTGAGGGCGGAAACGAAGCTGTAGGGATCGACCTGCATCTGGCTGAAGCGGCCGATCACATCGAAGACGTTGTTGGCGTGGATGGTGGTGAACACCAGGTGGCCGGTGAGCGCCGACTGCACGGCGATCTGCGCGGTGTCCGGGTCGCGGATCTCGCCGACCATGATCTTGTCCGGGTCGTGGCGCAGGATCGAACGCAGGCCGCGGGCGAAGGTCAGGCCCTTCTTCTCGTTGACCGGAATCTGCAGCACCCCCGGCAGCTGGTACTCCACCGGGTCTTCGATGGTGATGATCTTGTCCACGCCGTGGTTGATCTCGCTGATCATGGCGTAGAGGGTGGTGGTCTTGCCGCTGCCGGTGGGGCCGGTGACCAGGATCATGCCGTAGGGCTCGTTGGCCAGGCGGCGCAGGCTGCGCAGGGTGTGGTCCTCGAAGCCCAGGGCCTGCAGCTGCACGCCGCTGACGCGGTCGGCCAGGTCCTGTTTGTCGAGCACCCGCAGCACCGCGTCTTCACCGAAGATGCTCGGCATGATCGACACCCGGAAGTCGATCTGCCGGGCGCTGATGCCGATCTTGAAGCGACCGTCCTGGGGCACGCGTTTTTCGCCGATGTCCAGCTCGGCCATGACCTTGATCCGCGAGATCACCTGGTCGGCGAACTCGCTGCCGCTGACCTTGCTGATGCTGTTGAGCACGCCATCGATGCGGTACTTGATCACCAGGCCGTTGCCGGTGACACCCAGGTGGATGTCGCTGGCGTGCATTTTCAGGGCGTCGTAGAGGGTCGAGTTGACCAGCTTGACCACCCGGCTCTGGTCTTCGCTGATACTGGCCAGCGACAGGCTCTGCACGGTGTCGAGTTCGCTGACCGCATCGCCTTCGGTGTCCAGCGAATCCACGGCGTGGAAGCTTTCTTCGTGGCGGGCCAGGTAGCCGGTGAGGTCGGCGGCCGTCACCAGGTACAGCGGTGCGCCCTGCAGGCATTCGTCGATCCAGGCCAGGCGGGGCGCGTCGAAGGGATCGGCGAACACACCCAGGGCCTGGCCGTCATGCTCCAGGAAAATGAATTCGCGTTTCAGGCACTGGGCCAGGCTGACCCGGTCGAACAGCGGCGCGGCGGCGAACAGCGCCTGGCTGTCGAGCACCGGGTAATGCAGGGTCAGGCCAAGGGCGGTGGCAAAATCGGCGGCGTTCAAACCGCTCAGTTGTTGCAGGGTATCGAGCAGGCGTTCGCCGCTTTGTTCGGCCAGAGCCCTGGCCTGGGCCAACAGCTCGCGGCCAAGGGGTGCGGGGGCACTGGACCTGGCGGGAACTACAGCGAGCGACAACGATTCCATGGCTTGCTCTCCAGCGCGGAGCGCGGCAAGCCAAAGTCTGGTCTGCTCGCGCGTTACTCCCCGGTGAGCAGTTGGTCGTCGTCCGGCCCTGGCGGCCTTACGCCATTACGTCGGCGATCAGCCAGGACCCAACTACCATCGAACAACTGCAGCGGGAAACTCTCATTCCTGCCCTGGCGTCGTTCGACGAACCCCGTGTCCTCATTGCCTTCGCGCTTCTCTTGCCGCTTGAAACCGATCAGGTCGCAGACTGCGCGGGCCAGTTCCGCCAAGGGAAAAGGCTTGAACAGGATATGACTGACACCCAGTTGGTTGGCACGCTCACGGACCTCTGCGGTCGGGTGGGCTGTGATCAACACGAAATGACAGTTCCTGTTTTGACGCACCGTCTCCAGTACCTGAAACCCCTCCATGTCGGGCAAGCGATAATCGAGCACTATTACGTCGGGTTGGATGCTCGCGGCCAGGCCGATGGCACTTTCCCCGTCGTAGGCAACGTGGACGTTCAGGCCTTGCGCAACCAGGTAAGCCTGGATATTGCCCGCAAGGGTCTGTTCGTCATCGACTACCAATACTGTGTTAACCAAGGTCGACTCCTTGAAGCATCACAGGCCCGGTTTCCCGGTCTGGCGAAGTGCGACCTTGTACAGGCTTACGCATGCTTCGTGCCAGACATGAGACGGCGCTAATCACTGTGCTATGTCGTTGATTCTTTAAGCGTAGACGCAAATAGCCCCACGCCTGTCCCCCAATGCCGGGGACCGGCTGGCACTTTGCCCCTACTGATATCCCCAACATTGGGGGTCAGATGAGTCATCAGTCAAGTCGCTGCACCTGCCCGGCGTCTCGAAGACGCTGCAGCATGGCCCAGCGCGCCTGCGCCTGTTGCTGATCGATGAGGATGCGTTTTGCCAACTCCAGTCCCTGCTCCAATTCGACAGGGCCAGTGGCACTTTGGTTCTGGGGCGGTTGAAAAGAATTCTCATTGGCTTTGTAGAAGGCCCGCACCTGCTCCGGAGCTGGTTCGGGAACCTGCGAGGCCTGCATGAACACCTGTTGCGCGGCCAGCTCGTGGCGCATGTATTCGGCGAAGCTCTGGCTGTCGAAACCGGCGTCGGCCAGGCGCCGCTCAAACGTTTGCGCACCACCCATGGCCTGACGCAGCTGATCGATCTGCGCGGTGATCTCATGCTCATCGACCTTGATCCCCTGGCGCTGGGCTTCCTGCCAGAGCAATTCCTTGTCGATCAGGTCGGTCAGGGCCTGGTCGCGCAGGCGCTTGTAGACGCTGGGGTTGCGAATGCTGGTCAGCGCCCGCCCCTGGTCTTCCAGGTACTCGACAAAATAGCGCTCCAGGCGCAGCTGGCTGATTTCCACGCCATTGACCCGGGCCGCGGGCAGTCCCTCCTGGGCCTGCAGTGGCAGGGCCAGCACGCACAACAACAGGCAGAGCAGCTTCATGGCGTGTTCACCTCGCTAACGGGTCGATAGGCAGCCACCGGGCGAAACACCGGCCCGGGCATTTCCACGGTAATCACATGGGCGCCGGCCAGCCCCTGGCGCCGTCCCGGGCCGAACCCCAAAGGTGGGGTCAGGCCGGTCTGCACGTCATGCAGGCTTTCCAGGGCCAGCACCAGCTTCTCCCGGCTGGCGTCGCGGCCGATGCGCTTGAGCGCGTCGTCCAGCAGTTGCATGGCACACCAGGTGCTGACCTGCAGCGCCCCCTGGCGACCATCCAGGCCCTGGCGCTGGCGCAAGCCATCGAGCGCCTGGCGACCGGCTGGCGTCCAGTCGCCGGGCACGAAGGGATAGGCCAGGAATACGCGCCGGGACCAGGCCTCGGGCAGCTGCGGCAACTGCCCGGCCACCTGGCTGGAGGCGGCCAGCAGGTACGGCGTGCGACCGGCGCGTTGCAATAGCTCGGTCAGGTGCTTGAACGCATCGGCCTGGCCCAGGAAGAAGATCGCCTGGGCGTTGCTCGCCTGGTCATCCAAGGGCCCAGCCTGGATCCCGTTCCAGCCGCGGCGTTGCAGTTCCTGCTCAAGACGCCGGGCCAGGCCCTCCTGAGACGCATCGGCATAGACAATCCGGGTGTCGGCGCGCTGCAGTGCCAGGTTGGCCTGGGCATAGTCGGCCAGGCTCAACAGCTGTTCTCGCAGGCCCGGCAATGGGTCGAAGATCTGCAGGCTGGTGGTCGACGCCGGTGTCGCACCGATCAACGGCACCCGCGCCTGCTCCAGGCGTGCCGCCAGGGTCGGCTCCAGGGCCGGCGCCAGCGGTGCGATCAGGGCGAACACCTGATCCTGCTCCAGCAATTGGCTCAAGGCCTGTTCGGCGCTGGCCTGGTCCGGGCCGGGATCGAGGTTGATCAACTGCAACTGGCGACCGTGGATGCCACCTTGTTGGTTGAGCGCCTCGATGCGGTCGTTGAGCACCGCCGCCACCACCCGGGCCGACGCGGCCAGCGGCCCCTGGGTCGGGAGCAAGGTACCCAGGCGCAGGACCTTGTCCTCCACCCCGGGATCGCGGTCATCGGCCAGGCGCTTGAGATAGGCCGTGAGGTTGCGCTGGTCGGCCATGCTCAACACGAACCGTGGCATGGCCGGGTCCAGGTGATTGCCGGCCGGGTCGCGGCCCTCCTGGATCGCCCGGGCAAGGAGGGCCTCGGTATAGGCCGGATACGTCCGGCCATTGACCTGGCGTTGCCCCTGCCCCACCGCCAGGCGCTGCCAGCTCAGGTTCGGCGGGCGCACGCCGCCCTCGGCACGGCCCAGACCGTCGGCACCGTGGCAACTGGCGCAGGGCACCACGCTGGCAGGCACCAGCATGTCCGCCGCGCCCACCCGTGCCGAGACTTGCGCATCGCTGCTGGACAGGCCTTCGCGGTACAGGCGCTTGCCGGCCAGTTCCGCAGGGCTCAGGTCCAGGGCCTGGACGAGGCTGGTGGCAACCAGCAACAGCGCCAGGGTCCCGATGCGCACCAGGCGGTTCATGAGGCTCAACGCCCGGCCAACGGTTGCGACAGCAGTTGCAGGCGCTGGGCGATCGCCAGGGGCGGCGCGTCAGGGCGGATCTTGCTCCAGCGCTTGTTGCCGACGTCGCCGGCGATCAATTGCGTGGAGTGTTGCTCGGGGCTCGGGATCAAGTGCCCCAGGCGCCCCAGCACCAGATCGATATTGGCCTTGTCACCGGTCAGGAACAGCCAGTTGGGGCCATCCACCCCCTGCGTCCGGGCGAACTCCTTGAGCACCTGCGGGGTGTCGTTAACCGGGTCGCTGCTCACCGAGATGAAGGTGACCTTGCTCGCCGCCTCCTCGCCCATGGCCTCGCGCACCTCGCGCAGCTTGCGGGTGATCAGCGGGCAGGCATCGTTGCAGTGGGTGAAGATGACATTGAGCATCACCACCTTGTCCTTGAGCACATCGCTGTAGAAACGCAGGGTGCGGCCGTTCTGGTCCTGCACCAGGGTGTCGGTGAAATAGGTCTGGGCATCATGGGTGCCGGCGGTCGGTGTCACCGCCGTGGGTTTGGGCGCCTCGGGCTGGTGGCCTTCATGGGCCAGGGCCTGCGGACCGAAAAAGCACAGGCAGGCGCTCAGCGCCAGCCACTCGATGCCGTGCCGGGTGCGGTTGACGGTGCTCATGGCTGCTGCTCCTGGGCGATGGCGGTGTGCTTGGCATGCACGCGCTTGGCGCTGAGGCGGTCGATTTCGCTGACCAGCAGCGCCGGGTCGGTAAAGCCATAGAAGCGCGTCCATTTGCCGGTGCGACCGTCGCCCACCAGGATCAGCGGCGGGTGTTCACCCAGGTTGGCACTGAAGCTGCCCAGGCCCTTGAGGGTTTCGTTCACGGCGTACGGTGTCCCCGTCAGCCAGCTCCAGCCGGGCCCGGCCTGGAAGGTCTTGGCGTAGGTTTGCAGGCGCTTGGGATCGTCGCGCTGCGGATCGACGCTGATCGACACCAGCTGCACTTCCTCCCCCACCCGCCCGCCGAGCTGCTTCTGGACCTTGGCCATGATCGATGACACCACCGGGCAGACCGTGGTGCAGCTGGTGTAGATGAAGCCCATGACCACCAGGTGGTCACCCACCAGGTCCTTCTCCAGGCGCACCGGCATGCCGTTCTGGTCCAGCAGCTGGACATCGGCGAAACGTACCGAGGTCTTCTCCTGGTGGGCGGCAGGCGCGCCGTGGGCGCTATGGTCGACACCGCCATGGGCCTGGACCAGGCCACAGCTGGCGGCGAGCAGGCAAAGGCTGAACAGTCTGCAGCGATCGAGCATTTTCATCGTACACTCCTTGAACCCGATTCAGACGCTTGTTGAGCCGCAGCGGGCAGGACCCGCAGGCTGGTGTAATTGTTCTCGGCAAAGCCGCTGCC